>LQYC01004443.1_pt1 | contig 40840 bp, 43 predicted proteins | sample 661771 | NCBI WGS metagenome assembly LQYC01 (sample SAMN03483023, study PRJNA281117) | bioreactor metagenome | isolation source: benzene-degrading methanogenic enrichment culture from a contaminated... | place: USA: oil refinery in Oklahoma | collected 2011-05
AAAAACTTAATCAAATCTGATTATTTTAACTTTTCGCCCCCCAATTGGGAAATGAAAATAATCGCATAATAACATAAGTTATTTTTATACGCAAGGAGGTGCCAGCCCTTTCATGATTTTTGGGGCAGGGATCACTACGGGGCTTTTCTGGTTTATCCTCGGTATTAACGGCGTTATAAAGGCCGTAACTCGACTTGTTAGTAAACCAGTAGTCCGGGGAAATATGCTTGGTCTGGGCGGGGTAGGGTATGGTGGTTAATGTATGCCGGTCTTGACGGCAAGATAAAGTATGAGTCCACAAAGACGAACTTTTTAAAGGAAGCCGAATATCTTTTGACTTGCGGGAAAAGGAGGTGAGGGAAGGAACGTTACCGGAGGTCAAGAAGGTAGCAAAGAACACCACCTTTAGAGAATTGGCGGGGGAGTATCTTGAGTGGGCAAAAAAGCAAAAGTCTTTTATTGGTAAAAGGAATAAAGTAAATCAATTGGTGAAAATTTTTGGCAACTACCATTTGTCTAACTTCACCACTCAGCCTGTCGAACGATACCAGAGTGAAAAATTAGCTATTCGTAAACCAGCAACAGTGAACCGTTCGATAGAGATTTTGAAGAACATGTTTACCAAGGCGGTTGATTGGGAGATGGTAGGCGAAGACGTGTTGAAGAAGATTCGAAGGGTAAAATTAACCCCGGAAAATAATAAAAGATTGAGATTTTTTTCTTTCGAGGAAGGTCAGGCTTTGATTAAGGCTTGTGATGCTCACTTAAAACCGATGGTTATTACCGCTTTAAATGCCGGAATGCGGAGAGGTGAAATCCTAAACCTCACCTGGGATCAGGTAGACCTTAAGCATGGTTTCATTTTGCTTGAGATAACTAAAAACGGAGAGCGGAGAGAAATACCTATCAATGAGACCTTAAGGCAAAACCTGGAGGCATTACCCCGGCATATAAAAAGCCCCTATCTATTCTGGCACGGTGAGAGAGGCAAGCCCTATGACGAGGTAACGCGGTCTTTTAATTCGGCGGTAAGGAGAGCGGGTATAAAAGATTTTACCTTCCATGATCTCCGTCATACCTTTGCTTCTCACTTGGTAATGGCGGGAGTTGATTTAACCACGGTTAAGGAATTATTAGGACATAAAACTTTAACCATGACTCTCAGATATGCCCATTTAGCCCCTTCTCATAAGGTTAAGGCGGTAGGAATACTTGATAAGGTGCTCAGTGATGAAATCAACCTTACAAAAACCTCACAATTTACAAAAAATAAAGGGTCAGCAAATTGGCTAACCCTTTAAAATGATTAACTCCCCGGGACGGGTTCGAACCGCCGACATGGTGGTTAACAGCCACCCGCTCTGCCGACTGAGCTACCGGGGAAAAAGTCTATGGGAAATCAGAAGTCAGGTGTCAGAATTCAGAATAAATATTTCTACCCTATTTAAGGTGCGTTTGTCAAATTTACCGGCAGTTTTTGCACTTGTTAAAGTGGTCTTCAGAAAGGTTAACAAGTTTTCGAAAATATTCAAGCTGTTTAACTGGCGCGAAATATCGGCCACACTCCGCGCATTTTTGCATGGGGAAATCAGCCTTCCAGATTGTTCTTACCCCGTTTTTATCCTCCATGGGAATAACCTGAACCGGGCAGATATAGGAACAAGAACCACAGGCAATACAGTCAGGAGGAGACTCATCAAAAGGAGTGGCTACTTTTCGAGTATGCCCCCGGCTTTTAAAACCAATAGCTGAGACTCCCACCACTTCACGGCAGGTCCGGACACATTGACCGCACATAATACATCCCTTGAAGTCGATACCAAAACGGGTCTCCGCCACACCCAGTTCATCAGCTATTTTTCTTAAGGCTGGGTGCTTCGGATTGCGCGTTAACAGGAGTTCAATAACCAGCCTTCGTACTCGTAACACCTTCTCCGTATTTATTTTAACCTCTAAGCCTTCTGCAACCTCATAAATACAAGAAGCCACCAACCGGGTTCGCTTGCCGTGGGTTATTTCTACCATGCAGAGCCGGCAGGATCCATAGGGGGTAAGCTCTTCATTGCTGCAAAGGTTAGGAATACAGATATTGGCATCGCGCGCTGCTTCCAGAATGGTGGTTCCCGGTGATGTAGTTATTTCTCGGCCGTCTATTTTAAAGGTGACCATTTCGGACATACTCACTCCAATATTTTAAACTTGTAACTGAAATCGGGCGCAGCAATCAGCGCCACTACATTGCCTACTGTCAACGGTCTAATTGCTCCAAAGTTTCCTATTCCTACTCCACCTTGATGGCGTCAAATTTGCAGGATTCAAAACACGCCCCACACTTGATACATTTCTCTCGGTCAATGGCGTGAACTTGTTTTTTCTCTCCGGTCGCTGCTTTCGTGGGGCAGATTCGAGCACAAACACCACAGCCGGTGCAAGTTTCGGGATCAATAGAGTAAGTGATCAGGGCTTTGCAGACGCCTGCGGGACACCTTTTGTCCTTAATATGGGCTTCATATTCTTCACGGAAATAGCGAATGGTGCTCAGCACCGGGCTGGGAGCTGTCCCTCCCAAAGCACAGAGAGATCCATCAATGATCGCCTGACCCATCCATTCGAGCGTCTCGAGGTCTTCTTCTTTTCCCTTTCCCTCAGTGATCCGGTCAAGGATCAGGCGCATCTGAAGCACTCCTTCTCTACATGGGGTACACTTTCCGCAGGACTCCTCTTCCAGGAACTTAAGAAAGTATTTTGCTACATCCACCATACAGTTCCGGTCATCCATAACAATCATGCCGCCCGAACCCATCATTGATCCGATTTTGGAAAGCTCATCAAAGTCTACCGGCATATCCAAAAACTGTTCGGGGATGCAGCCGCCTGATGGGCCTCCGGTTTGCACGGCTTTGAATTTTCTTCCTTTGGGAATTCCTCCTCCGATCTCAAAAACAATTTCTCTGAGGGTTATACCCATGGGTACTTCTACCAAACCAGTGTTGTTGATCTTCCCCACCAGGGAGAAGATTTTAGTTCCTTTACTGTTTTTCGTACCAATGCTTTGGTACCAGTCTGCTCCTTTATTGATGATGAGCGGAACATTTGCCCAGGTCTCTACATTATTGAGTGTGGTGGGCTTATCATAAAGGCCTTTGTCAGTTGCATGAACATATTTTGCCCGCGGCTCTCCGGCGCGACCCTCAAGGGAGGCAAAAAGAGCGGAAGACTCCCCGCATACAAAAGCGCCACCACCACGATTAATCTTAAGGTCAAAGCTAAAACCACTTCCCAAGATGTCTTCTCCTAAAAGCCCAAGCTCACGCGCTTTCTCAATCGCAATCGTGGCATTCTCTACTGCCAGAGGATATTCATTTCTCACATAAATATAGCCGTGGTTGGATCCGATTGCGTAGGCTCCAATGATCATTCCTTCTAAAACGGAGTGAGGATTTCCTTCTAAAAGGGCACGGTCCATAAAGGCTCCCGGATCACCTTCGTCAGCATTACAAATTACGTATTTGGGATTATCTTTGGCCTTGCGGGTAGCGTCCCATTTCCATCCGGTTGGAAAACCTCCACCACCTCTTCCTCGAAGTTTTGATTTGATTATCTCTTCAATTACTTTTTCCGGGCTCATCTGGGAAAAAGCCTTAGTTAGGGCTGAATAACCATTGTGTGCAAAATAATCCCCAATACTCCGGGGATCAATATGGATGTTATTTCCGAGGAGAAACCGCTTTTGCTTTTTATAGAAAGGTATTTCGGAGTCGTGGATAACCTTTTCATTGCTATGAGTATCAGTGTAAACCAGCCGTTCTACGATCTCATGGTTAATAATGGTTTTGGATACAATTTCAGATATATCGTCCAAGCCGACTCTGAGATAAGCTATTTCCTCCGGGTATAGCACCACGACCGGTCCTTTTTCACAGAAACCGGGGCAACCGGTCTCACGCAACTGTACTGTATCCTCCAACCCCTGCTTGCGTAATTCCTGTCTAAAGGCCGTTATTATTTTTTTAGCTCCGAGGGCAAGACACCCGGTACCCGCACATATAGCGATGCAGGGCTTCTTAGGATCTCTTTTTGAGGTGATCTCCCTGCGAAACAATTCGAGTTCTTGAGGTGATTCAATCTTCTTCATCAGCCGCTACCTTCTTTCCTAAATTTTTCAGAACCTTATTGGTCTTCGCAATGGTCATCTGGCCATGGTACTCTTCATCCACCACCAAAATTGGCCCCAAGGCGCAGGCACCTAAACAGTTGACGGTCTCAAAGGTGAATTCCAGATCGGACGTGGTCTCTCCTGCTTTTATTCCCAATGTCCTTTCAATATGTTCCCCAATAAGGGGAGCATTGCGAACATGACAGGCAGTCCCAAGACAGAGACTAAATTGATGTTTTCCCCTGGGGGTTAAGCTAAAAGCTTTATAAAAAGTAGCCACATGATAGATTTTGCTTAGCGGGACGCCAAGTAACGTGCTTACGTTGTTAAGGGCTTCCTTGGGAAGGTAATTGAAACGCTTCTGCACATCCTGGAGGATGGGAACTAAGAAGCTTTTATCCTGCCCGTACCTTTGAATGATTTCTTTAACATCTGGTTCCATACTTTTTCCTTAAAAGAATTTCTTCAAATGGAATTTGAACGCCTGGAGAAAGAGTCCCGATTTTCCGGGAGCCCCATCCCTTATCTTAGAGCGTTGTTTTTATTTTGAGTTTATTATATTCTTCCGTTACTCTTTTTTGAATATTTTCAACGAGTTCATCCGTCAAATGGCGAAACCGTCCTTGTGGTTTTAAATACTCTTTCACCGGTCTCAGTTCTCCCACATCCAGGGTTAATCGGTATTTCCCTTGTTCCACTTCATAAAGGGGGAAAACCCCGGTTTCAACTGCCAGCCGGCCAATCCAGATTGCCCTATCCGGGGAAATTCGCCATCCGGTGGGGCATATGGAAAGGATGTGAACATAAGCGGGCCCCTGAATACGAGCCGCTTTTTCCACCTTTTTGATCAGATCAAACGGATAGCTTGAACACGCTGTGGCAACATACGGGATGTTATGGGCAACCGCAATCTCCGGCATGTTTTTTTTCCACGTGACCTGACCGGGTTTTAACTTTCCGGATGGAGAGGTTGTGGTTGCGGCCCCAAAGGGAGTCGCGGATGACCGCTGGATACCGGTATTCATGTACGCTTCATTATCGTAACAGACATAGAGAAAATTATGCCCCCGTTCAAAAGCACCGGATAGAGCCTGAAGTCCAATGTCGCTGGTTGCTCCATCGCCACCCATGCCGAGAAATACGGTACCTTTGTCTGGGAGCTTCCCTTTCCTGATGAGCGCTTTGGTTCCTGCTTCAGCGCCACTGGCTACCGCCGCTGCGTTTTCAAAGGCCACATGGATCCACGGTACTTCCCAGTTGGTGAACGGCAGAGGGGATGAAACGATTTCCATACAGCCGGTAGCGCTGGCAACCACAACATTTTTACCCAAGGCCTTAGCCACCAGCCTTACGGCCAATGCCTCGGCACACCCCTGACAGGCTCGATGGCCGGGAGTGAAGTATTCTTTTTTAGTTATAAGCCGGCTGGCATAAACATTTAATGGTTCCATTATTCCCTCACGCCATAAATGATATAGTCTTCTTCTCGTACTTTCTTTTTGGTCATTTTTTCGGTTTTTTCATATATTTTAATATAGTCATCGGGAGTTACATCGCGTCCCGCTAATCCACAAATGAAATTCGTAATGGCAGGCATGGTGCGTTCTTTATACAGAGCAGCACGGATTTCGCTTGCTACGGGGCCTCCTGGTCCACCGTAAGAGATGGCCCGATCAATTACAATAATCCGTTTAACCCCTTTAACCGCTTCCCGGAATTCTTCAAAAGGGAATGGCCGCCAAAGTCGCAGTCTCACTTGACCAACTGCTTTTCCCCGGGATCGAAGTTCATTAACCGCGAGGGAAACAGTTTCTCCAAAGCTTCCCATGGTTAAAAAAACGGTTTCTGCTCCTTCGAGATCGTTGGTTTCTACCGGCTGATAATGTCTTCCTACCAGATCACCCATTTCCTCCCAGGCTTTAAGGATTTCGGTCTTCGATTTAATAAGGGCCTCATCTTGAGCTTTTTTAGTCTCCGTGAAGATGCTCGGCAGCCCAAAAGCTCCCATGGTTACGGGCCGGTCAGGATGGAGCTGATTGACTGGTTTGAAATCCGGGAGGTATTTTTTTACCGTTTCTTCATCCCAGAATTCCACCGGCTCGATCACATGAGTGAGGATGAAACCATCAATATTGACGATAACCGGTAAGGAAACTTTGGGATCTTCAGCTACCCGAAACGCAAAGAGAACATGGTCAAAGACCTCCTGGCCATTTTCCGCAAAAACCTGAATCCAGCCGCAGTCTCGAATTGACATAACATCCGTGTGGTCGTTCCAGATACTGAGGGGTCCGGAAAGAGAACGGTTGGCTAAAATCATAACAATGGGAAGCCGCAAGGAAGCAGCAATAAAAACAATTTCATTCATAAGGGCAAGCCCTTGCGCGCTGGTGCAGGTAAAAGTCCTTGCTCCGACTGCGGATGATCCGCAACACACACTCATGGCGGAATGCTCGGATTCCACGGGAATAAATTCCGCATCAAGCTCGCCGTCAGCTACCAGCTCAGAGAGGTGCTCCACAATATGAGTCTGGGGAGTAATAGGATAAGCGGCCACCACATCCACATTGACCATTTTGACTGCCTCGGCTGCTGCCAGAGATACTTCGATTCCAACTCGTTCGCCCATTTTATTCCTCCTCCTCTACCATGGTTATACAGCCGGTGATACATTCCTGGGCACAGATTCCGCATCCTTTGCAATAGTAGAGGTCAGCTTCAAAATACCCCTCATCAGTTTTGCGGATAGCCATATCCGGACAAAAGATATAACAAACTCCGCATTTAATACATTTCGTTTTATCAGTAATCGGCCGCAGAGATCGCCAGTCTCCGGTTTTATACTGGCGGGCATTACCGGCATCACTTACTACGCAGCCGACCTCCAGGTCTTTCCACGTAAGCTCTTCTTCTGACTTTATCAACGTTTTTCTCCTTCTTACTTTATTACTGAAGTCTCTTCGAAAGCTCTTTTACAAGCTTTGATATTTTTTTCCGCAATACGACCAAATCTTTTTTTCAGAGGGTCAATGAGCATTTCAAGAGGCACTACTTCCTTTGCTCTCAACATAGCACCGAGCATGGTAGTGTTCGCTATCGGGAGGCCCAGTTCTTCCATCGCAATTTTAGTGGCATTTACTGTGGCGAGAGTATGTTTTATCCCGAGTTCTTTTCTGATCTCCTCTCCGGAATATTTGGTGTTTGCCACCAAAATCCCATCATCCTTTAACCCGGCGGTCACCTTGATGAGTCTGAGGATAGAGGGGTCGAGAACCAACACTAAGTCTGGTTGATAAATATTAGCCCGGATTCGGATTGGTTTATCATCAATGCGGCAAAAGGCGACTACCGGAGCGCCTCGTCTCTCTGGTCCAAAACTGGGGAAAGCCTGAGCATATTTTCCCTGACTTATAGCCGCCAATGCTAATAATTCCGCAGAGGTTACCGCTCCTTGTCCGCCTCGGCCATGTAACCGAATTTCAATCATATTTCAAGCTCCTAAAATAATTGTCATGAAAGGGATTTTTAATAACGTATTTTTTTATTATTTGTCAAGAATTTCTTAAAAAAATTTTAAGGGTAAGAGCTAAAGTTCTCTCCGGCCCTCGAGAGAAGATTTTAAGGTTGATTCATCAAGATATTCGATTTCTCCGCCCCGAGGAATTCCCTGGGCAATCCGCGTAACTTTTAGGGAGAGCTGTTTGATTAAATTGAATAAATACAGGGCGGTGGCTTCACCCTCTCTGGTTGGGTTGGTTGCCAAAATTACCTCTTTAATATTGCTATGCTGGAGGCGATTTAAAAGCTCTCGTATTTTTAGATCGTCGGGCAGAGTGTTGCGCAAAGGCGAGATGACTCCATGGAGAACATGGTAAGTCCCTTTGAATTGTCCGGTTCGCTCAAACGCCGCGAGGTGCGCTGGGGTTTCAACCACGCACATCATGTCGGAGTTTCCGCGCTCGCTTTGACAAATAAAACAAGGATTGCAATCAGTTAGATTAAAACAAGTCGAACAGAGCGTCATCTTGTCCTTTACCTCAAGAATGCTTTGGGCTAAAGATTGGGCTTCTTGTCGTGGTAATGCAATGATGTGGAAAGCCATTCTCAGAGCGGTTTTTTCTCCGATGCTGGGAATCTTGGTTAGCTCTCGCACTAAGCGGTTTAAAGCCTCCGCGATCATATTTTGCCTCAGGAATTAAATAACGTTAGCGAAAATAAACCCCGTTAGAAGGCTTTCACATGGGGCATTTACCCCGTGTGAAAAAGTGTAAGAATCTTTAATATTACCCCCTGCTTCCGCAAGGGGTTTTCTAACGGGGTAAATTAAAAAAGTCCTGGAAGGTTAAGATTCAGTCCACCCGTAAGCTTGCTCATTTCGCTCGTCACCATTTCTTGGGCTTTTTTAAGAGCGTCATTAGCTGCTGCTACTACTAAATCTTGTAACATTTCGATGTCATTGGGGTCAACCACCTCAGGATCAATTTTAATGCTCATAACCTCTTGCTTGCCATTGGCAATAACCGTGACCATGCCTCCGCCCGCGGAACCTTCAACTGTTTTTGCGGCCATTTCTTCCTGGACTTTGGCCATCTGAGACTGGAGTTTTTGGGCTTGTCTGACTAATTCACCAATTCCCTTAACCACGCGCTTACCTCCTTTACGTAATTATTTAAGTTTTATTTCGGTGATACTTCCTTCAAAAATTGCAAGTGCTTCTTTCACCAAAGGATGATTCTTAGCTTCTTTTCTGATTTTTTCATTTTTTTGGGCAAGGGATAGATTTGCATCCTTTTTTTCTTCATCTTTTGTTGTCACGACATGAATAGTAACCTTTTTCTTTGCTCCAAAGAATTCCTCACAGATTTGTATCAGTTCCTGTTTTTTGGTTTGTTCCTGGATGCGCTCAAGAAAAAAGGAGTTTTTTGGAAATCCGATTTCGATGGAGCCCGACGTCAAACGTGCCAGCGTACCATGTTCAAGAAAAGAAGCCAGGGGCGGTTTTTTCGTGCGGATAAACGTAAGGAGCTCTTTCCAGGTCTCCTCTAAAGACATATCGCGTCCCCGTGCGTTGGCATCCGGCTCAGAGGAACAAGAGGGAGGGGGTTCTTCGGTTGCGGTTTGGAGAAAAGTTTGTTTTTTTGTTTCCGAAGTTGGGGCGGGCGATATGACCGCAGCTTGAGACAATAAACCACTATTCGCAAGCTTTTCTTGGAGGTTACCCAACCGTTCCAGAATTTCTTTTAATGAGGCAACAGGGGGAATGGTAGCTAAACGAAGGATGATGGCCTCTAAAATGACTCGAGGCAAGGGCGCCCGGTAAATATATCCTTCGCTTTCGATCAGGCTTTTTAAAATCAGCTGAAGTTTTTCCAAATTCACTTTCAGAATCTGGTTGGTTAATTCTTCGATTTCTTTTGGAGAAAGATCTGGGAAGAGCTGAGGATTCGTGCTGATTTTAGCCACCATTAAATTCCGGAAATGTTCTAAAAGCCCCCGATAAAATTGGCGGACATCTATACCATAGGTGAAAACATGTTCGATGATTTCAAGACATTTTTTTAAGTTTTGGGCGAACACTGCGTTTGAGATTTCAAATAAGACTTTGGTATCAACGATCCCCAAAATTTCAGCGACATCTTCGTCTTTAACGTCATTTCCTGCATAGGTGATAACCTGGTCTAACAAGCTCTGGGCATCCCGGAGGCTGCCGTCTGCCTCTCGGGAAATAAGCTGAAGAGCGTTGGAGCTTATGGTTATTTCTTCATCCTTGGCTAATGCCTGTAATTTTTCAAAGATAAGGAGTGAGGGGATTTTTTTAAAGTCATATTGCTGACACCGATCAATAACCGTTTCGATTATTTTATGGGGTTCAGTGGTGGCAAAAATGAAAATAACGTGCGCGGGAGGCTCTTCCAAGGTCTTTAAAAAAGCATTAAAGGCCGGGGTAGAGAGCATGTGTACTTCATCAACAATATAAACTTTATAGCGATATTTCTGAGGAAGATATTTTATGGTTTCCTGCAGATCTCTTACGTGATCCACGCCGGTATTGGAGGCTCCGTCAATTTCAAAAACATCAGGCGCTATCGTTTTGGTGATTTCTAAGCAAGCATCGCATTGATTGCAGGGGGTTGGGGTAGGACCATTGACGCAATTAAGGGCTTTAGCCAGTATGCGGGCAACGGAGGTTTTGCCAACTCCGCGGGGACCGGCAAAAAGGAAAGCCTGGGCCACTCGCTTGCTTCGAATGGCATTTTGCAAGGTCTGGATAATTGGCTGCTGCCCCACAACCTCTTCGAATCTTTGGGGCCTCCACTTTCGGGCTAAAACTAAGTAAGACATGGGAAGTCAGGGGAATTAACGATTAAATTTTTTATTCGGAAGCCAGAAGACAGTAGTCAGGAGACAGAAGAGAATATATTTCTTTAATTTTTAGAAATTATTCTGACTTCTGTATTCTGACTCCTGACTTCTGCTTCTATTTTTTTAACGATAGCCAGGTTTCCCTGCGGCACACGAAATGAGTTACTACCGCTGCTTCCTTCCGGATCTGACGGGGTTCGTAATATTTCGTTGCGCAGGACCCGGCTATCGCAAACATGGCGGAGAGAGAGGGATTCGAACCCTCGGTACACCTTTTGGGAGTACACACGATTTCCAGTCGTGCACCTTCGGCCAGCTCGGTCATCTCTCCAAAAAATAAAAGGCAATTTTATAGTGTTTTTCGAATACGTTACCAATTTTTTTTTACTTACAATACATGATCTGCGTTCACGTGATAAAAGCTTACGACAGAACAGAGGTTAAAAATTTTATCTAAGAACACCATGGAATAATATTTTAGCACTTTAAACTTATTCCCCGTTTCTGGCAAGATAATTATTTTGGGAAAAAAGAGACCCCAAGAGAACGTGGCGTATCCTAAACGAAAAAAAATAAAAAGAACTATTCGAGTAAACCCCGTTAGAAGGCTTTCACACGGGGCATTTACCCTTTGTGAAAAAGTGTCTAACAGGCTGTTGAAAAACTACTCTTTTGTCACCCTGAATTCGATTCAGGGTCTCATAATGCATTGATTTTATTAGATGCTGAAACAAGTTCAGCATGACACTTTGCATATTTTATTAGTTTTTCAACAGTCTGCTAACGGGGTAAATTAAATCTTCAAGGAATGGGAGAAGAATTTCTAAGTGAAAAGCATGAGGTTTTAAACGAAATAATTACAAGTTCCTATGGAATCATCCTCGATCTGGATGGTAACGTGTTCTATTCCATAACATTCCTTCAGGGTCTTCTGGAGCTTTTTTAAAATCACCATGCTCTGGAGGACATTTTCCACGACCACATGAGCGCTGAGCATTTCAACATGTGAGGTTAAAGTCCAGACATGAAGGTCGCAGATTGATTTTACTCCCTCAACGTGCGCCATCGATTTTTTTATTTCTTCGAGATCAATATGTCCGGGAACTCCCTGCATTAAAATGTGGATGGTATCCCACAAAAGCCGCCACGCGCTATAGATGATGATGCCTCCGATAAAAAAACTCACCAAAGGGTCAAACCACATCCAGCCTTTTAGCCAGATAACCAGACCCGCGCTTATTGCCCCCACGGAACCGAGTGCATCACCGAGCACATGAATAAAAGCTCCCCGGATATTAATGTTTTCTTTCCCCCCCTTGGAAAGAATATATGCCCCGATAAGGTTTATCATCAGGCCGGCAGAGGCAATCACTAACAGAGGGATGCTTTTTACATGTACCGGGACCCGCATTCGTTCATACGCTTCGTGAAAGATAATGAGGGCGATTACCACCAGAGCTGCTCCGTTTATGAAGGCTACGATGACCTCAGCCCGATAGTAACCAAAAGTTTTTTTCGCATGAGCTGATTTACCGGAGGCCCAAAGAGCAAAAAGCGCTAACCCGAGAGCAGCAATATCGGAAAGCATATGCCCGGCGTCAGATAAAAGGGCTAAGCTCTTGGTCCATAAACCACCGAAAAATTCCACCAGGCAAAAGATAGCGGTGAGCGTCAGGACGATGATGAGGAAGTTTTTGTTTTGAGGGTGCCGACGCGAAGGGTCGTGGAGCTCTAAAGCCTGATTATTTTTTTTCTGATGGTGGTGGTGATGAATTGTCATGATGAATATATTGAAGGAGGTTATCTCATGTTTGCGGAAGACGGCCCGGTGTTTTTTTAATGCGGGGTATCAATTTTGACGGCTTCGTAAAAAGTCCCGCCTTGCGGCGGGGGATAAAAAACTGAAGCGCGCCATCTGTCCCGCTCGGAGCGGGAAAGCTTTTTACTGTGCCGTCTGATTTTCGACTTTTTACGGCTTCATCAATTTTTGGTAAAAATCCTCCCCAAAAAATTCCGCGAGTTGTTTTTCATTTCCTCCCAATCCGCCTCAATAAGTCCCGCGCCCAAAACCACGCGAAGGGCTTGGGTGGGATCAATGAGGTCTTCCGGGGCATGAGCATCAGTATTGAGAATGAGGGGGGCGCCAACATCTCTGGCAAGTTTGGCAACATGGCCATTGGTCAGACAGTGGCCTTTCCGGGACGAAATCTCCAGCAAGGTTCCTTTCTCCCTAGCTAATAAAACTTCGGTTTTGGAAATCAGTCCGGGATGTGCCAAGATGTCCACTCCTGCTTCCAAAGCTGCCCGGTTTGTCCCTGGCTGCACCGGTTCCACGATAGTTTCACCGTGGACCACGATCACTTTAGCTCCTAACTTTCTTGCCTCCTGAGTAAGGGCGAAGATTGTCTCCGGCTCAACGTGGGTAAGCTCAATTCCCGGAACCACCTTAAAATCGTTTTTCTTTTTTAAATCTTCACAAAAACGAACTATCCGGGAAATGATCCAATCGAGGTTGGAGCGATCCGCGTGGTCAGTGATTGCGAGTGCCTTATAGCCTTTGGCTTTGGCTCGCTGAACCAGCTCCGCAGGGATCAAAACTCCATCGCTAAAAAGAGAATGTGTGTGTAAATCAATCATGATCGGTTGCTTTCTAAAGTTTTAGGCAAAACTTTTTTTACCCCGTTAGATATCAAATCTCAAACGGGGTAAGCTTAAAAATTTTTACACTTTTTCACACGGGGTAAATCCCATTAGAAAATTTTCTAACGGGATGAATGCTACGGGTGAAACCTTTCTAACGGGGTGAACCCCAGGAAGATAAAAAAAGCGAAAACCCTGGTGACGGATCATCACATCTTATATTTGCCAAAATCATCCGGGGATAAATTTTCTAAAATCTCCCGCCACTTTTGTTCCTCATTGGCAGCTTTGTTGAGTAGTTTTTCTTCTTTGCCCACATTAACTGTCCGGGAATCTTCAACCACCTTCTCATTGACGTAGATCGGTGAATTTGTTCGTAAAGCGAGGGCGATAGCATCGCTTGGACGCGCGTCAATACTAAATATCTTGTCAACCAGGGAAAGATAGATGGTGGCAAAAAAAGTGTTGTCCTTTAAATCGGTTACTTCGATTTTTGTCACCCTGGCGTTCAATTTTTCAAGCATGTTTTTTAAAAGGTCATGGGTCATGGGTCGAGGAGGTTTAACGTCACCTAATTCAGTGGCGATAGCACTTGCCTCTAAGATACCGATCCAGATAGGTAAGGCGGTTTTACCCTGAACATCTTTGAGAATGACAATGGGAGTATTGCTGAACGGATCCATCGTGATACCGGCAACTTTCATTTCAATGAACATCATGACCTCCTTTGGAATAATGCCCTAAACAATTAACTTAAGCAACCAAACAATGAATGGGGGTGAGCGGTTAAAATTTTTACCAAGACAATTTTTCCTTGTAAACCCAATGTTCCTTCAAAATTGACCACCTTATTAGTACCGCTCCGGCCGCTCACGTGGAGAGGATTTTTTTTGCTTTCTCCCTCAACCAGCACGGCTATGGTTTTGCCGACCAGGGTTCGATTTTTTTTAAGAGTAATGCATTTTTGCTTCTCCTGAAGAATAGAAAGCCGACGAGCTTTTTCTTCTTCCGGCAATTTATCCGGGTATTGTGAAGCTTGGGTTTTTGGACGATCAGAATATTTAAACGAAAAAAATTCATCATATTCGATTTCACTTACCATATCCAGTGTCGCTTGAAAATCTTTTTCGGTTTCTCCGGGAAAGCCGACGATAAAGTCGGTTGTAATACCAATCTTCGGACAAACGGCCCGTAGTCTCTTAATTTTTACAAGATACTCTTCTCGGGTATAACCCCGATTCATCATTTTTAAAATCCGGTCAGAGCCTGATTGCAATGGGAGATGAATATGGGGGCAAAGTTTTGGTTGATTTTCAAAACAGACAATTAAATCTTCACAGAGATCTTTGGGATGTGAGGTGGTAAATCTGATTCGCTCGAGTCCGTCGATTTTGTCCAATTCCTTAAGAAGTCCGGAAAAACTTAGCTCGTCTGCCACATTCGCGCCGTATGAATTTACGTTTTGTCCCAAAAGAGTCACCTCTTTAACTCCTGCGGTTACGAGTCCGCGAACTTCTTTAATAATTTCAGCACTGGGACGGCTTTTCTCTCTGCCCCGCACAAAAGGAACAACACAAAAAGAACAGAAGTTCTCACATCCTTCCATAATGGTTACATAGGCTTTCACCTGAAAAAGTTTGGGGAGTTCGGGTAAGGGATGCCACGGGGAATCTTCGTGGAATTCCGTGGCAACCTGGGCTTTTTTCGCGTGTCGAGCGGTTCTAATCAATTCGGGCAGGCGGTGGATATTACCGGTTCCAAAAACCAGGTCGACATACGGAGCCTTTTCCAGCAGTTTGTCCCCTTCCTGTTGGGCTACACACCCTCCGACTCCCAGAAGAATCCTCCTATTTTTTTTATGCCTTTTTAATCGACCGAGCAAACTATAAACTTTTTGCTCAGATTTTTCTCTCACGCTACACGTATTAATAAGAATAAGGTCAGCTTTCTCGGGGTCCGGTGTTGGTTGGTAATCAACGGATGCCAACAGGTTAAGGATATTCTCAGAATCATGTTCATTCATCTGACACCCAAAAGTTTTTATGTATACCAACTGAGGAGCCATCGTGATTTATTAAAACAAAGCGCTAATATTAATAGTATTATAGAGAACCGCGATTCCTTTCGCAAGGACAATACCTTATTAATAAAGTGATAATATCCTTCTTCTCCCATGACAAGAACAGACCGAGGAAATATAATTATGTTTTATTATTTTGAAAAGAGCATTAAAAATCCAAAGATTATAAAAAGAAAACCAGCGCCAAATCGTAAATAGTGCTGAGGGATGATGTTACCAACAAAAAAGCCGCAACTGACCGCAATCAATGAGGTCAAGACCAATGCTCCGGCTGCCCCTAAAAAGACCGAAAGTCTTGATCCATCTTTTGCCGCTAAACAAAAAGTAGCCAATTGGGTTTTATCTCCCAACTCTGCTAAAAAAACTAAAACAAATGTGCTCATGAGTAATTTTAAATCCATTACAATCGTCTTTCCCTTTATAAATGGGCAATGGTTAAAAATTTAAAAGATTTCTTCAAAACTTATGTTGATGGTCTCCTGAGTACCTGCCAGAAGTTTGTTGAATTTATCAACTAAAGCTTTTCCTTCCTCAGTTAATGCCGTACCACCTCCACCTTTACCACCAACTTGTTTCTTTACCAAATTAACGCCTATGCGACCTTCCATGCTGGTAATATAACTCCATGCCTTTTTATATGAAATGCCGAGCTGTTTTGCGGCCTGAGAAATAGAGCCTGTGGTTTCGATATTATTTAAAAGGTCTCTTCTACCCTCACCAAAAAAAGGGAGACCTTGGATTTCGATCCACACTTTGGATTTTACCGTCATCCCATTTTTTCTCTTTTTGGAAATATTCACGCTACCCCTCTTAAAGTTTATTTACCGCTTTGAGTTAGGCGTTATACCATTACGCTAAGAAAAACGTTTTTTTGCCCCACGCCCACTCTTAGTTAGGGAGATTTAACCCGACTACGTCATTTAGAATTTTTAACACGACATATGGTTTGATTTAGATGGCTATAATACAACATAATTGTATGGAAATTAGCACGTGACGTTGTAGGGTTAATGTGTTATTCATATCAAAGTTGGCAAGACCAGTCAAACGCTTATCGGCTCTTTTTTTTGCTGTCCCTTAATAATTAAAAAATTATTAGCCCTTACAACAGATTGGACTTGACTCGCCCGGGTAAAAACAATAAAATATTGAGAAAAAAAGTTTTTCAACAAATTGGGTTTTTCATTTTTATCCTTAAAATTATGAGGGGATAACGTGGAAAACAATGGTAAAAAAGAAAAAAGAAAGATGAAAACGATTGAGTGCAAAATACTCAATTACGAGATCCCCTTTTCTCGGTGTAAGCCGGTTCGGGAATATAAAAAGTGTAAATCTTGCGAAGGCTATTTATTAAAACCAAAATCGAAAAAGAAAGGTAAGGATAAAAAAGATGATCCTGACGATTAGTTTTTTTGAATCCAAAAACTTATACTTCTTGGCTGACGTGATTACCATGACCTGATAAGAATATGACTGAAACTACCAATACTATTGAAGAGGAAAAGATCCGGAAAGAAATCCATAAACTCCTCCAAGACTTTTCTTCCACCAGAGAAAATTTAATACCTATCCTCCAGGCCATTCAGACCACATTTGGCTTTATTCCTCAGGAAGCACTCCGGGAGATAGCCGCTTTTTTAAAAATATCTCCTGGTGAGATTTTTGGGGTGGCAACCTTTTATAACCAGTTTCGTTTTACTCCGCCGGGCAAACATCAAGTTAAAGTTTGTCTTGGAACCGCTTGCCATATACGGGAGGGGGACATTATTATGGAAGAATGGGAGCGGAGGCTTCAGATTAAAGAAGGAGAAGTTACGGAAGACCGTGAGTTCAGTTTAGAAAGGGTGGCGTGCGTGGGGTGCTGCGTCCTCGCTCCAGTAGTAGTAGTAGGGGATATTGTTCATGGCAAAATGTCACCGAGCGCTGTCAACGGTATTCTTTTGCAATGCGAACTGGCAAAACGAGAAGAAGATAAGACTCATAATGAAACGGAATGAATCAATAAAAAAAACTATCCGGGAAACTTTTCAGAAGATCAAAACTCAGGCCTCTGAGCTTTGGCAGGGGACGCGGGAAGGAGATACCCCGTACATTTTAGTAGGCACAGCAACGTGCGGTCGAGCTTCAGGAAGCTTTGAGGTTTTTAAAGCTTTTAAAGAGGAAATAACCAAACACAATCTGAACGCTCACGTTATTCCCGTTGGCTGCATGGGGCACTGTTATGCTGAACCGCTGGTTGCGGTCCGAAAGCCTGGGTTGCCTTCGATCCTTTATGGTAATGTCAGCCCTCCGGTGGCTACCACGATAGTAAAACATTTTCTGCGGGGCGATAATTTTCTTCCCGAATTAATGCTTGCGGCTCTTGAGCCAAATGATTTTCTCCCTTTAATTACTGATCTTCCCCGCTTTGCCTTGGAAACGAGAACGATTCTTCGTGACTTTGGCATTATTAATCCTGAGGATATTATGGACTATATCGCACGGGGCGGATACGAAGGGTTGAGCGTGGCCCTACAGAGGGATCAAGAAGCGATCATCGGCCAGGTACTTGGTTCCGGCCTCAGAGGTCTCGGGGGGGCAGGATTTCTGACCGGAAAAAAATGGGACATTTGTTTTAAGGCAGACGCGAACGAAAAATATGTTATCTGCAATGCTGATGAAGGCGACCCAGGGTCTTTTTCTGATCGGGTAATAATCGAAAGCAGTCCCCATCAAGTCCTTGAAGGTTTGATTATTGCTGGATATGCCATTTCCGCCTCCGAAGGGTATGTCTATGTTAGGAACGAATATCCGTTGTCGGTAAAACGCATGAAGACCGCTCTTCAACAGGCCAGAGATTCAGGATTGCTGGGAAAGAAAATTTTAGGGAGTGATTATGATTTGGATATTAAGGTGTTTGAAGGGTCCGGCGCTTTTGTCTGTGGGGAAGAGACCGGCCTGATTCATTCTCTTGAAGGGAAACGTGGCATGCCCCGCCACCGTCCGCCTTACCCCGCAGTTTGTGGATTTAAGGATGCTCCGACCCTGATTGACAACGTTAAAACTCTGGCCAATATTCCTTTAATCATGCTTGATGGCGCCAAAGCCTTTGCCGCTATCGGCACGGAGCAGAGTAAGGGAACAGCTCTTTTTTCCATTGCCGGGAAAATTAACAACACCGGCTTGGTTGAAGTGGCAATGGGTACTACCTTAAAGGAACTTGTTTTTGATATTTGCGGAGGGATCCCGAAAGGTAAAAAATTTAAAGCGATCCAGATTGGAGGCCCTTCAGGAGGGTGTCTTTCCCATGAGTTTCTTAATACCCCGATCGACTTTGACTCACTAATAAAAGCTGGAGCAATGATGGGCTCAGGCGGTATGGTTGTTTTAGATGAGGATGACTGCATGGTAGATGTGGCGAGATACTTTCTATCCTTTACTCAAAAGGAATCGTGCGGAAAATGCACTTTTTGCCGAATCGGAACTAAACAGATGCTGTTAATCCTTCAGGATATCACCGAGGGAAAAGGGAACCCGGAAGATATTGAGGTGTTGCTTCATTTGGCGGAAGCCGTTTGCCAGGGTTCACTCTGTAGGCTGGGAAAAACCGCGCCCAATCCTATTCTCACCACACTCAGATTTTTTCGTGATGAATACCAAGCTCACATAGCGGAAAAACGGTGTCCGGCAAAAATGTGCCGGAAGCTTATTTCGTATTATATTCTTCCGGAAAAATGCGAGCGATCCTGTGAAGTGTGTGTGGGCAGTTGTCCAACGGAAGCAATTTATACTGCCAAAAGGAGAATAAAGGCGATCGATCAGGAAAAATGCGTTAAGTGCGGAGCTTGTTTGGATGTTTGTCCGCCTCAGTATAGCGCGGTCGTAAAGTTTTCTCCGGCTGACTCAGTACCCCCCGCTCCGGAAAAGCTCGGAGAAGAAAAATGAAAACTATTTCGCTTATCATAGATAACCAAAAGGTTTTGGCACAGGAAGGAGATATCCTTCTTTGGGTGGCTTTGGAAAATGGTTTTTATATTCCTAATCTATGTGCGTTGAAAGAAAGAGCAGCCCCCTTTGCCGGCTGCCGGCTTTGCTTTGTCGAGGTCGAAGGCTATCCTGAACCGGTTACGGCGTGCACGGAAACGGTACGAGAAGGAATGGTCGTGAAAACCAAAACCGAAAAGGTTCGCACGCTCCAGCGGACCGCCTTTGAGCTTATTCTTTCTACGCATCATGTTGACTGCGGGCACTGCGGAAAAAATAAAAAGTGCGAACTCCAAAAGATTGCTTTGCACCTTAAAGTGAAGCTGAAGTCTAAACGGTTTCGGCTTATCCCGAAAGGTCTTGCGCGGGATGACTCGCATCCTCTCTTCACCTATGACCCGGATAAATGCGTGCTTTGCGGAAGGTGTATTTGGGTGTGTCGCGAACAGCAGAAGGTGGGAACATTGAATTTCGCCTATCGTGGGTTTGACATGATGGTTACCACGTTCGGAGATCCCCTGGTGGGGGGATCAAACTGTACCCAGTGCAGAAAATGCGTGGAGGCCTGCCCGGTAGGCGCTTTGTTATTTAAAGAAGAACAACTGATAAGGGAGGAGCACAATGCCTGAACCCTGGCCAACCATCGATTCTCAACCGGGGCCGTCGTTTCGGATTTTTTCTTTACGGATTGACACTGCCCGCGCACCTCATACCGGGAAAAAACATGAGTTTTGTGTTGTTGATTCTCCTGATTGGGTTAATATTATACCGCTCACGTCAGACAATCAGGTGGTAATGATTAAGCAGTTTCGGCATGGGATAAAAAAGGTGACCCTGGAGATACCCGGAGGAATGGTTGAACAAGGGGATTCACCGCACGAGACGGCAGCGCGCGAGCTTCTCGAAGAAACCGGATACAAGGCCGAAACATTAATTCTCCTGGGTACTGTTCACCCTAACCCTGCGTTTATGACTAACCAATGTTATACCTTCTTAGCGCACAATGTCCAGAAGATTGATGGGGGAGAACACTTTGACGAAACCGAGGATATTGAAGTGGAGTTAATTCCCTTAAGCAAAATCCCTATGCTTATCAAAGATGGCACTATTACTAACTCATTGATCGTTGCAGCGTTTTGGTGGTTTTTTTATGAGAAGATGGTTTAGTCAAGCCATGTAACCTCCGCTTTTCTCTGGAGGTCAAAAAGAAAGTGAAAACCGGCACTGCCCACCTACCCCTCCATTACGGCAAGGCTCCTTCTTGGCTTTTTCAGCGTATGAAAGAGCTTTCAAGAGAAATTACTCTTTTCATCATTGATTCTTACGGAGCAGAAGAGATGCTCCAGCGGCTCTCAGATCCTTTCTGGTTTCAGGCGTTTGGTTGCGTTCTGGGTTTTGACTGGCACTCGAGCGGGGTAACCACCACAGTTTGCGGAGCGTTGAAAGAAGGTTTAAAGGGTTTGGAAAAAGAACTTGGTTTCTTTATTGCCGGCGGCAAAGGAAGAACCTCGCGGAAAACCCCTCACGAGATTGAAACACTGTGTGACCAAACGTCTATCGAAGGAAGCCGGTTAATTTATTCCAGCCGGATGTCGGCCAAAGTTGACAGCGCCGCAGTCCAGGACGGATATCAGCTTTATCACCACTGCTTCTTTTTTATTCAGGATGGTTCCTGGGCAGTGGTTCAACAAGGGATGAATGAAACAACCCGGTACGCTCGACGATACCACTGGCTGAGTCACGGGGTGAAGGATTTTGTCTGCGAACCACACTGGGCGGTTTGCTGTGACCAGAAGCACGAGGGGCTGAATTTAGTCGCCTTGGAAAGCGAAAAGGCCCGTGGGACGATTACTGAACTGGGTCACGAAAGTCCCGGGTTTCTGGTCAACGAAGTGAAGAAGGCGAACGAACTCGATCTTCCGAAAGCGCATCCGGTTCCCAGGGAAAAGTTTCGTTTGGAACATTTGGAAAAAGCATTTATCAGCATCTATGAACACTCACCTGAAAATTTCGAGGAACTCCTTGGGGTACAAGGTATTGGCCCAAAAACTCTTCGAGCTTTAAGTTTGGTTTCTGAATTGATTCATGGAACAAGGCCGAGTTTTAAAGATCCAACTCGTTTCAGCTTTGCCCATGGGGGAAAGGACGGGCATCCGTATCCAGTTGACCGGGAGGTCTATGATAAGACGGTTGGGGTGTTGCAGGAAGCCATTGGAAAAGTTCACGTCGGAGACCGGACAAAAATGGAGGCGGTCAGGAGACTCCAGTCGTTTTGTCGTGATAAAACGTTTTGATACCAAGTCGCCTTCATTTGCATATTTTTGTTGTCTCCTCGTCATACTCCTCGACGTCGATTCCTCGTCGCCGCCTCGATCTGCTTTTGAATGCAACTTGGTATGATTAACTCCTTGAGAAGGCTTTCACACGGAGCCTTCCTTATGCACTTTATTTATAACAAATCTTCAGCAAGGCCTTCCGTACCTTTTGGGGACTGTGCCGGATAGTATCGAGTTTGTGCAGGTTCCTTTTCCCGGTCCAATTTTCTTCGATGAGATCAGTAACCATTGGGATGCTACCCGCGGTTTTTATTTTTTTTATTTCATGAGGAAAGGGTAGGATAAGGCGGATATTGTCGCGCTGGTAGGCTTTAACTATCGCAGGCTGCGGTTTTTTATTGTTCACTAAAACAAAATCAGGAGGATGGTTATCGAGATATTGGGTGATAAGGTTCACATGGTCAAAGATCGTGAGATCGTCGGTCTGTCCCGGTGTCGTCGTGGTGTTACAGCAAAAAACTTTTTTTGCTGTAGTCTGATCGAGGAGGGCAGAAAGCCCGGGAACAAGAAGACACGCAATAATGCTGGTGTAAAGGCAGCCCGGCCCGATAAGAATCATGTCAGCCCCCATAATCGCTCGCAATATTCCCGCGCCTAATGTTACGGAGTTTTCTTCCAGAAAGATTTTTTCAATGGGCGGTTTGCCTGGCTGACGAACGTCTTTTTCTCCTCGAACAACTTTTCCATTTTTGAGCACCGCTTTAAGGTTTGTGCTCGTTGTGGTTACCGGAAGCACCTTTCCTTTTACGCCCAGAAGTTTTTCCGATACCTTTACCGCCTTGGCAAAGCTTCCCTCTATATCGGCGAGAGCGGCTAAAATAAGATTTCCCAAGGCCATGTTGGGTAATGCTTTGAACTGCCTGTTATTAAAACGATAGTCAAAGAGCTTTTTCAAAATAGCAGGACTTCCTTTTTCATCCGCCATCGCCGCCAATACGGCGCGCACATCTCCGGGCGCAGGAAGGGAAAAAAAATTTCTAATGATTCCGGTGCTGCTTCCGGTATCAGTGGTGGGGACAATGGCGGTGAGGTTCCCTTTGCACTCGGGAAAACCATTGATAAGCAAGGAGGCAGCAGATATACTCCCGATACTGACGAGCTTGAGTCTGTTAGGCGAGATCAGGTTTTTATTCATTTTTGTTTTTTCCCTTTTGGCTGTTTTTCCTCTTTTTCCGCCGCTTGAGTTTTTTCCTGTTTTTGCGCGCACGATTTTCCATACCATTCGATCTGGCGGCAAACACCCATAAGGAGGTTGACCTCATTTTTGCTTAAACCGATCCGAGAACAAAAACGGCGGATATTCATCATCCAGTGGTCCGGGTTGGAGGGATGAATGAAACTTATTTTGATCAGGATCTCCTTGACTTTCTCAAACATCAGCTCAAGTTCCTGAGAGTTGGCAAGCCGAGGAATGTCCTTTTTTTGTGGTTTAAAGTCAGCTAAAAAAACTTCGTAACAGACAATCATAACTGCCTGGGCCAGGTTGAGGGAAGAAAATTCAGCGGTGGGGATTTTCACTATTTGGTGGCAAAGACTGATTTCCGCGTTGGACAATCCTTTATCCTCCGGGCCGAAGACGAGCGCGATTTTATTCCGGTCTGCTTTTTTAACAAGTATAGGAGCAACTTCCCGGGGGCTTAAAATAGACCTCCGTCCTCTTCCGCTTCGGGCTGAGGTGCCTACGATATAACTGAAATTTGCCAGTGCTTCTTTAAGGTCTGGATAAACTGCCATTCCCCGTATGAAGTGCGCGGCAGTATGGGTAGCCATTTTCAGCATTTTTTCTTGGTCTGGATCTTCAGGGGCGACAACGATCAGGCCGCCAATCCCCATATTACAGGCAGCGCGCGCGGCAGCGCCAACATTTTCCGGAATCTTGGGATGGCTTAAAACAATAGAAAAATTTTTGAGAAGCGAATCCACGCGCATGTCCTAAAGAAGACGCAACTATAGCATTTCTCTTTGATAAGGTTGCCTAATGTAGTACTTCAGAAAAGCCTTTGCTTTTTTGTCATTCCGGGCTTGACCCGGAATCCAGTATTTTTGGGCTGGATTCCCGTTTTCACGGGAATGACAGTATCGGAATTTATATAAAGAAGTGTTGATTCACAACACTTCTTTCCTCATATTTAACAGATTTTTTTTTCTTCGGCAATTAAAATTGATTTTTAAGCGGAAAGACAAAAAGAAGGGCTTTGCGAAAAGTTTTATAATGTTCCCACGGCCTGGAGATAAATTACTGACTCGGTGTTGCCGTCAAGACCTATAAGATGGTTGACTTGTTCATCATAAAAAGCGCCAACACACACTGAGCCTAAACCTAAGGAGACTGCCTGGAGAGAAATATTTTGGCTGATATGCCCGGCTTCCATTAAGATATAGCGGAGGCTTCGATCGCCGTATTTTCTTTGGGTTCGCTCAAAAACCGCGGAAAGGACGAAGGTCACATTTGCTTCTCCGAGCATACCCTGCCCCAAACCAGCTTTCGTTATCTCTTTTCGAAAATCGCCTTCTTTTAAGAGTTCCAGAGCGTGTCCCTGTATAGTGTAGTGGTAAATTCCCCGAGATAGATTTTCCACATTATTCACCACTAAATAAACTTCTATGGGATACAAAGCTCCGGCTGATGGTGCGGCTCGTAGCCCAAAGCCAGATACACTTCCGGTTATTCCCTGGGCGGCAAATAAAAGCTGAGATAATTGAGGGAGGGGAAGGGCTTTTTTAGAATAAGAGCGAACCGAGCGGCGTTTTTTGATAGCTTCTTCAACGGGCATTCCCTGACAATTTGGTTTTGGTAGTTTTATCATTTTAGCACCGGGATATGTTTTATAATTGGCGTTACTTTCCTGGGCAAAGCTCAAGCCAGAAATGCAGTGTTGTATCAGTAATGGCTTCACCCAATTTGTCATTCCGGACTTGATCCGGAATCCAGTTTTTTCACCCGAATTCTGAGCGAATATTAGAAACGCTATACTGAGACATAAAAGCAAAAAGGTTAAACAAAATATTTTGAATCCTACGCGCATTTTTCGAGGATAGTCTTTTTATGTGAGGAGGTTATAAGCGAAGAGAAGATATTTCATCCCAACGTTTCGATTGTTCGTTATTGCTTTCATTTTACTTGCCTCCTAAAAAAAAATAACGGTTTATAAGATATCCTCCCATAACCGCAATAAACGTATCCGAAAACTACGACTCGCCAAACTCTTTGTATCTGATCATTTGAGGTGTAGAACGAACACTCTTTGATGGAGCAAAACATGAACGAACTTTGCCTTAGTAAAAAAGTGAACGTCGCTGTTACTTTTGTTATACGGCGCTGAAAATATCTCTCTATTCAACCCGAAAATCTGATTTGTCATAGCCCAGATGTGAAAGGATCTTCCTACAAAAATCTACTATGGCCGGTGCGCTCCACTTTGTTTCAACATATACATTTGAGTTTGGAATAAGAAAAGGATCGTCCATTACAGTATGATCGTTAGTGAAATACTCTCGTTTAGTTCCCTTCATGTCGAGTAGCTTCCTGAATGCTTGTTGATCTTCCTGATAGAGGATAGTACAAAGCTTTCTAAGGACATCCTTCGAGTTGGAAACGTTGTGTTGAGTCCCTTTAAATGTGAAAGCAACTGGTTTCAATGAGCGAGACCGATGTTTCCCCAGAGTGGTTGGTTTGTTATGATTATTTCTCCAACTCGAGTCTTGTTGTGGGAATTCAGGGAAACTGATTGAGTCCGTGCGTGCCCTTGCGAAATTACAGTACCTATGTGTTAGTCTTGCGTTGTCGGGAATAGTTTGCCCGCCTGTCCAATATTGTTTGATGTGATCGACTGCGGCATCGTCAATATTCTGGATGTTCTGTCCGCACAATGCGCATGTCGGATTTGCGTCAAAGAGTTCTTGTTTCAATTTGAATGAAAAACATCTGGGTTCACTTTGTGAAATGCCAATGATCTCCTGAAGTGTTAGCCGAAATTTGTCGAACCTCGTTCGCACCGCGGGGATCCCGCTAGTGCTGATCTCTATTGCACGGATAAAATCTTGATCATCTGTCATCAAGTTGATGAATACCTCACGAATGGAGTCGAGGTGCTGATAAACTTTGTTCTTATCTTCCTTCGCGAAGCTATACATTAGTATGTCATAGAGCGATGCATTGAATTTTGTTCTCTCCCAAGACCCATTATGATGTTTCTCATCGCCTTTATTGAAACGCTTAAATGCGTGTTTGTCCAACAAAGATCTGATTATTGTGACCGAGTTTTTGAAAGCTGTTGTTAATTCATTACTATCTTTCTCCCCGATGTGTTGATACTTAATCATATCGTCATTGAGGAAACGCCTCATTGGGGGTCGGAAGTTTAGGTAGGTTGCATGATAGAAAGCAGCAAATCTGAGAACGAGCTCTACATCTTTCATTCTTTTCTCAGGTGCATCTAGTCCAATCAGAAACATGAAATCTTTGTTCTGGGAAAGTTGACTCAAGAGTTTATTGTAGCTTCCTCTGTAAATGCAGTTACGCAGTTCCTGATCGTTTAGTGAGACGGCGCCGATGTTTAGACGCTCAAATATTTCAAACTTCAAGTCTTTGTTGGAGTCTTTATTAAAAGTTATGGTGTGTATTTTGCAATACTTGATTTTATCCTGTAGAGGCTCGTCAAGCTCCTTGTAAGATTTCTTGTTAAGGTCCTGAAACACCCTCAAGCCTGAAAGTTTGAAGTCTTGCCCATCTGGAAACTTACCATCGATGAAAGAAAAAAATGAAGTGAGGCGTTGCTGTCCGTCTATTACATATTCCCTTCCGTCCCTTTCTTCAGATAAGTAGATTACAGGCAGAGGAATGTCCAACAGGGCGGATTCAATGAGCCGGCTGGATTTACCGCTATCCCAAACGAAATGTCTCTGGAAATCGGGCTGAAGTATTAATTTCCCCTTCTTGTATTTACCGTATAATGAATCAACTTCTGGATCGCCCTTATCGGTATAAATCTTCCGCTCACTGAGGATTGATTCGACTTCTTCCTCCAATGGTTGCTCAAATTCGATTTCGTCCACGTTCTTTTTGTCATTGATCATAATAATTCCTGTTTTGTTTCCAATGCCGTATAACTTGTTTACATCCGAACTGGTTCGTTCATTCCATCAAAATCTATTATTGGTAAAATTACGGCGAGGCCCCCTCGCTTATGCAGTATTGAATATCATAATGCTTGAATTTGTCAAGGATTTTTTAGATTTTTGGGTTCATTGGGTAAAAATGCGGGTGGTGGAAAAGAGGGGGGAGTGAGCGTTAGAGTGTGTTATCTGAAGGCTGCCGTCATGCTTTTTCGTATGCTTTTATAAAATCGTCTCTTGAAATGCCTGCTTGCGTGCAGATTGTCCTTAAGGTAGAAGCCTTTATTTTGAGATGATTTGGCATGGTCAAAGGGGTTTTGCTGCCATCTGGATTTTCTCGTTCCATAGAAATATGCTCTTTTTCACGAACCATATGGAAACCCAAAATCTCAAAAGCTTTTACAACACTTCGTTTCGGTGCATCAATGGGAAACTTAGGCATTAAGTTTAAACCCCTGCTTCGGCAACAAATGCCTCAAGAATGGGCGGTTCAATATCAAGGTCTTTGTCTCCAAAGGTTTCAATATGGAAACGAATTGCAGACTTAACATCTGACAGAGCTTCTTCATAGGTATCCCCCTGTCCAATAACGACCCCCTTGATTCCCAAAGGATAAGCAACATAGCCATCGACATGCTTTTCAACAACTATCTTATATTGTTTCATAAGACCCCCTTTTTGACTGCTTAATCAATCATACCATGTTTCTTAACTTTCCAACAGTATATGCTGATGACGCTTTTATCTTTAAAACCGTTGCGCGCTCTTTTCTATATTATTTCTTTGGGAAAATACTTTTTGACTTCTTTGTCCTCATAACCGGTATATCCACAAACGCCTGCTCGTGGTGAATTTACTAACGGCAAAAGGATGTCTTCTCCTTCATCTTGAATGCATTCGTGGTTTTCAATGCAGTCACCGCATAACGTGCTGCGGAATCCGCAGCACGTTATGCGGCGCGAAGCGTCCGCGCCATCAAGCCTTCATCCGGATCAGTGCAAAATGGACAAATCGCTTCTGCTTTATTTTTACAGTATGAGCACTTGTAATCTATTTCTTTATTGCGCAGAAGAATTTGAATATCCCTATCATCAGTATCTTCTACTTCTTCTAATAAAGATAAAGAAATGTCAGTTGAAGTGCCATAATCATAGATATAGTCAATTTTGTAACCTTTTTCAAAAACCTGATCAAGTTTTCGGGTCATTCCAATTGTCGAATGACCATCAGAAAAAGAACTCATATGACCACAGCATTCAACCCAGATGTCTTTTATAAATTTATCAATCTTTTTCATTGTAATATCAGATTTAGCTTTTATAACAATCCAGTACTCCGGGTTGTATTTCCCTTCTATAATTAAAATCATGTAATTTGCATGCTTATTAGTTTTTGATAATATTTTGCCTTCACATTTTGAAAGATGATTTAATATTGAACGTGAATTTTTTGGAACCTCTGATTTGCAATAGGCACATATTCCGGTTGTTTTTATTTTTCTCATAAATGCAAGCCCCTTTTTGTTGAAGTTAAGGTGTGACCTCCTCGCTAATAAATTACCAATGTTAATACCATAACTATTTGAATTTGTCAATGATTTTTTAGACTTTTGGGTTCATCGTATAAACGTGTATGGTGGGAAGCAGGGGGGGGGTTGTAATGGGTGCTTATAGCTTTTCCATAGTGGCTGCGTCAATAAGCCGGAGCTTAGTCAAACGGATACCTCAATTTGCTGAATTCCAAAAAAATTCTGGCAGCTGACTTCTTGTTTCAGAATCCATTTCTTCCAAGCATAGCTCAACCACTTCAGTAGTGCAGTAATTAGGCAATCACCGCCCTAACGTCGATAGCCACCCCTCCTTTTGAAAATACTTTTAAAGGATTTATATCCAGTTCAACAATTTCAGGAAATTCAGAAACAAGCTGAGAGAGCCTAAGGATGCACTCTTCGAGAAACAAGCGGTCTGCGGAGGGAGCGCCTCGAAAACCATCGAGAAGTTTAGATACCTTTGTGGACGAAATCATTCTTTCGACATCTTCAGGACTAAGTGGCGGGATACCGCATGAAAAATCTTTTAATAGTTCCGTATAAACTCCACCCCACCCAAAAACAACCACTGGCCCAAACTGAGCATTCCGTTTGGCACCCAAAATCAGCTCCACCCCCTCTGTCACCATTTGTTGAACGATCACACCCTCGACCTTTGTGTTGGAGGTTCTATGAAAAACCCCGGTCATCATATCCTCGTAATGAAATTTTAATTCTATGGAATCCCGAATGCCTATTCTGACCCCGTTGATATCCGACTTATGGGATATTTCGGATGAACAAACCTTGAGAACAATAGGATACCCCAAACCCTTGGCCGCTTTTAAGGCTTGTTCTTTCGTTTTCACTACCTTAAAGGAAGCAACCGGAATCCCATAGGCACTGAGAATGGAAAAGGCCTCAGTTCCTAAGACACCTTGATTATTTTTTTTTGCTGTTTCGAGGATTTTTTTCACTCTTTCCCGGTCAACCACAAAGGTCTTTTGTTCTCCGACTTTTTTCATAAGAAAAGCTTGCCGCTCTATCAGTGCAGCAAGGGACCTGAGTCCTCTCTCCGGGTTTGGGTAGCTCACCGTAAGCATGTTCCCACTGGTTGAATCTGTCGATTGCCCAATAACCCAGGAAACTACAGGCTTGGTCTGATATCGGTGAGCGACCTCCGTCACCGTCTTAAGAGTGGGTTCCCCTAAGATACAGAAAATCCCATTAACGTGATCGTCTTGAAAAAGAGACTCCAGGGCTTTTGTAAAGACTTTTTTATATCCGTGGGCCATGGCGGCAGACATGATGTCCAGAGGATTGGTCACTTTTTGCCAAGGAAGAAAAAAAGTTTTTAACTGTTCCGCCAGGTCTTCTGAAAAGGTTGCTAATTTAAATCCATATTCCTGTAAGTTATCTACGGCAACAATTCCTCCAGCCCCGGTAGGGGTGATAATACCGATGCGGGTTCCTTTAACCGGTGGAAGGGTAAGGAAGGCTTTTGAGATATCCCCAAACTCCTCTACACTTCGGATGCGAATAAGGCCGGCGTGCTTAAAAACAGCATCATAAATAAAATCTTCACCGGCTAAAGACCCACTATGAGATTGGGCCATGTTTGCTCCTGCTTCACTTTTCCCCGCTTTGAGAACGAGAATTAACTTTTTCCGGGATACCCTTTTTGCAATTTCAAGAAATTTTTTTCCATTTTTTATGCTTTCTACATAAAGTCCAATAATATGTATTTGAGGGTCATCTTCAAAGTAGGTCAACGCATCTGCAAAATCAATGTCACAGGTATTGCCAAGGTCAATGCCCTTTCCGATCTTGAATTGGGAAAATCCTTCTAAGAAACCTCCTGATTGAGAGATAAAACCGATAGGATTCTCTTCCTTTTTGGTTGGGATAAATGAGGTGGTGAAAGGGATAAAATGATTAATGACCCCGATAGAGTTTGGCCCAAGTACGCTCACTCCGGTTCCTCTGACAATTTCGTCAATCCTTGATTGCAGTGCTCTGCCCTCCTCATCTGCTTCAATAAACCCTTGAGTAATAATCAACACCGATGGAATCCCTTTGCTGCTGCATCGTTCCACCACTTTCGGCACAATGTGACGAGGGGTCATAACAACGGCTAAATCAATATCCTCTGAAATTGAAGTTATATCCGGAAATACTTTTTGGCCTAATAATTCATTTATATTAGGATTGACAGGAAAAATTTTTCCTTTGAAGCCTATGTGGATCAGGTTTTGTAAAACATTTAAGGCACCTTTGCCTACTTTACTTGAAACCCCGATTAAAGCAACTGACCTCGGCTCCATGAAATTTTTTATATTTGCTTTTACATCCATGCATCAATTCCATCCAAAAATAGAATGCCAAATTGGAAATGCCTTTTTCATGACCGATATGTCGCCCCAAAAAATGAGAATCCCTCTTGCCCTTTACTGAAGAAAGTGAGAGATTTGAAAACCATTTTTCTAATTAAATTCCACCATTGATTTAATAGTATGATGGTTACCTATAATTATTAAGAATGTCATTGTTTTTAACAAATTGCAATGGTCTTTTGTGTTTAAGCGTTTGATGGCCTCCTCGCTAATAAATTTTCAGTTTTAATATCATAAATACTTGAATTTGTGAATGATTTTTTAGATTTTTTGGGGTTATCGTGTAAAAGTGCTGGTGGGTGGGTTAATTTGCATGGAGCAGGGGGCATGGAGCATACTCCGTGAGGAGTAAAACCTGAAGCGTGAGTAGCGAGGCAAGGAACTCTCCATTTCGAGATTGTGTAGCGATTAGCCATTCACCCTTCTACAGGCTCAGGGTGACACCCTTTGTCATCGTGAGTTTATCGAACGGTCAGGGTGACATCTTCGACTTTTTACGAAGCCGTCATAAATAGCCCCGCAAAAAAAAACTTTCTGCTCAATCATTAACCCTGATCCTTTTTTGTTGACTTTTATCCTCGTTAGGATTAAAAAAGGAGAATAATATCAAACACACTTAAAGATAATCACGCTACAGGGAAAAGATGTCTTTAATGGGATGGGTTTTCAAAATTGATAAAAACAATAAGGCCGAATCACCGGATATAAAGGTGATGGGCTTTTTTTGTTTTGTGGCGGGATTATTATTGACCACTACCACTTACACTTACACTTACACTTACACTGAAGTACTCAGGTTTTTTTATACGGATCAATATAAACATTGTTAGGATCGGGAGGAAATAATGGATTTGATAAGAGACTTATGGCGTGGTGACGTTCCTTTGGTGAAAACATACTGGTTGTTCGGTGTAGTTGCTGGAATCTTTTTAACCATTGCTTTTGCTTACATCGAATACCAGAGCGCCGTATTTTCCACAGCGATTGGGGTTATATTTGTGCTTGGTCTAGTTGTTTGTGCTTTTGTTTACTCCGTTTTTATATCTTTCGCGATATGGAGGAGCGCCAATAAGTATCAAGGCCTCCAGAGGTACGCGATCCTTGCAAAGGTCGCTGTAATACTCGGTGTGATGGCGCTCATCAAGACGGCGCTGGAAATATTTGGTGTTGTACCAACTGCCTAACCATCGGTTTACGTAGGACGCTCGCAAAGCTCGCGCCTCTCAACCGAGCCGTTAGAGAGCAATCAAAGAAACGATTATGCAATTTGAGACATTTTCACTTAAGGATCGGAAAGAGGTCGAAAGTTTTGAAAAGCTTCTTTCCCAATACGTTACTCAAAGAGCCCAATTTGCTCTTTCCCACATTTCGCTAACAAATGTTTACGATGCCTTTCAAGAAAGAGAAGATGGAGGGAGACTCTTTACAGCCATTTTGGACATTCAAATAAACTTTATGCTCTTGCATTGCGATTCACATTCTGTTGGGGTAACTTGGAACAAGCTGTTTTCAAAAGGGAAACTGGAGGGAGGTTCTGTTTTAGATTCCCCAGATAAGTTCTTTGGGAAGATGGACATTCACCGGTTCAATACTTCATATATTCTCAGATATAGGGCATTATGGGATAAATTGATGGGATTTTTAGTGTTATTGTTAGCACCCACCGAGTATGAGCGTTTTTGCAAATCCAAGAGCAAGAAAAACTGCTTTAGGAAAATTGCGCAGGGCGTTACCCAGCGTTCCGATGAATTTGTATCAAGCCTTGAGAACATGTTGTTGAAATTCGATAACGAATTCCGCACACCGGAAGCTCATGGAACAGGGGTTCTACGAAAATATTCATTCACAATGCAGTCTATGCACCAAAATCCTCAGATAGAGCTGGTTGGATATTGGAACCTGGTAAATGATTTTATTTCAAAAATCGGTGGCATGTTCAAACAGAACAAAAACAGCAAGAAAAGCTCTCTAACCAATAAGGATTGATGAGACCTGAAAGGTCGCATTCAATCCCTTGTTCAAGGAGGCGGCGGGTGGCAGAGGCAAGGAATCTGGCAAGGTCAATGGCATACGGTGGGGGTGGGGTAATCCTGATTAATCCAATAATCGGTTTTTATACGAGAAGCACGGGCAAAAATAAAGTTTTCGCCCGTGGCACCCGGCATAAGACCATTTCTTTTGTCCTCGCCAAGGTCATTCACACGGCCGTTAGGGTTTATACAAGATACATATAAATATTGTTGTGCGAAAAAAAACTTGATTTACTCGTTATCTTGGTCTATATTTAGGTCATTAAATATACCAAAATAAGGAGCTACCACATGAAAACCATTTCAATTTCAAATGATATTGTTCCCATTGCAGAATTTAAAACGGGCATCTCTAAATGGTTTAAGAGCATTCAAAAAGCCGGACATCCATTGATTATAACACAGAACGGAAAACCCGCCGGAGTTCTCCTCTCCCCCAGTGACTACGATGAACTGGTTTACAAAAAAACGTTTTTTGATTCGGTCGGCAGAGGGATGGCGGATACTGAAACCGGAAATGTATACAGCACCAAAGAACTCAAGGCGACATTGAGTGAGAGAAGAAGCAGGTGATAAAAATCAGATGGACGCATGAAGCTTTGTTGCGATTGTTCGAGATTGAAGATTTCATATCGCAGGACAGTCCCGATCGAGCAAGGAAATTTGTTGACCAGATCATTGAGCACACAGGATCCTTGTCTGACAATCCTCTTAGTGGAAGAACCGTCCCGGAAATTTCCAACCCTGATATAAGAGAGCTGATTTTTAAAAAATATCGAATCGTCTACCGAATCAATGGGAAATACCTTGATATCCTGACTGTTTTCGAGGGGCATAGATTATTGCGAATAGATGAAGTTGAGGCGTAGTAGTAGGGGCAACCCTTTGTGGTTGCCCTGTATAAGGGCAGGTTCGGGGGCCTGTTGTGTTTTTGGGCAGGCACGGAGGCCTGCCCCTACATTGAACCATTTAACCTGGCTGGGAAATTTTATAGGAACGTCGGGTGGCCTGAACAGGGGATTTGTCAAGGTCAACGGCACACAATGTGGTAATCCTGGTTAATGCAATAATCGGTTTTTATATGAGAGACACAGGCAAGACTAAAGTCTTCGTCCGTGGCACCCAGCATAGGACCATTTTTTAGTCCTTGCCAAGGGCACCCGCCGAACGTCTTATTTATCGTCTTCATCCCACAAAATTATCATAATTGATACCAAGTCGCCTTCATTTGTATATCTTTGTTGGCTCCTCGTCATACTCCTCGACGTACTTAAATGTACGCCTGCGTCGATTCCTCGTAGCCGCCTCGATCTACTTTTGAATGCAACTTGGTATAAATTTCACGGTGACGAAAACCAAATTACATTACTTCCTCCCAAACTGTTTTTCCAGATCATTATTGGTGAGCGTTATGCAGGTAGGCCGGCCATGAGGACAGGTGAAGGGCTGTTTAGTTTGAAAAAGACTCTTGACCAGATGCTCCATCTTTTCGGGAAGAAGATGAGAAGACCCTTTTATTGATTTAGTCTTGCAGGCAATGCTTGCCGCCAGTGACTTCATCTTATCATCAAAAGCCTTCCCGGAACATTGTCTTTCCATCGCGTCATGAACGAAATCTAAAAGAAGCTGTTTAGGTTCAACGCCCTCTAAAAAAGAAGGAGCAGCATCCACACTGAAGGTGTTGCGGCCCAGGTTGTTGATGCCGAACCCCATCTTTTCCAGCAAAGGGAGGTACTCCTCCATCACTTCCTGCTCACGATAATCAAGCGCGAACGTAATCGGGATTAGGTGGAGTTGTGAGGGGGAAGAAGAGTTCATCAGAATATCCAGAATTTTTTCATACATAATCCGCTCATGGGCCGCGTGCTGGTCAATAATTAATAATTTCCCTTCACGTTCAGCGACAAGATACGTTGCCTGGAATTGACCCAGAATTTTTGGGTTTTTCATTTCGAAAGTCTTTTCCTCTTTTGCTGCCTGATCAGACACTAAAAACGGAAAAGCCGGAAGTGTGTTTGTAAACTCAACCGAAAAAGGGTCCGCAGGCGCTTCACGAATGAAACCAAGCGCAGGAGAAGCAGTATATTCCGGATAATGCACACTACGTTCTCTCCCCCAAGGATATCCGTTTTCAGCCTGTCCGCGAGCTCCCATTACCTGAACTGTGGGAAATTTATTTTTTGTGTGGAGCGCTTGCTGGACAGCCTCAATTAAAAGCGTTTGGACCTCCCGCTCATTTTCTATCCGCACCTCTTTTTTATTGGGATGCACATTCACATCCACGCGGGATAACGCTATGTTAAAAAAAAGGAACCCTAAGGGATAGCGTCCTCTTGGAAGCATCTCCTCGTATCCGTGCAGGAGAGAAAAACTTAACGCAGGACTTTTGATGGGACGACCATTAATAAAAAAATACTGCCCGGTTCGGTTAACTCGATTTACTTCCGGAGCAGTAATAAAACCCGAAATCTTTATCTCGGGAGTGTTCGCCTGAAGAGGAATCAAGGCCTCCGCCACATCTTTATCATGGATGTGCGCGATCCTTTCCCGGAGGCTTACACAAGAAGGGAACTCCGCTGCCAGCTTACTTTCTTTATAAAGCCTGAAGTCAATCGCAGGGTTCCCCAGGGCAAAAACAGTGAGCGTGTCAAGGATGGCAACAAACTCTGATCGTTCGGAGCGAAGAAATTTTTTCCGGGCGGGGATATTAAAAAAAAGGTCGGCCGCCTCGACCGTACTGCCCAACCCTACTCCCGCTTCTCGAACTGATTCAATCTCACCTCCGGTTACCTTAATCTCCGTGCCTGCTTCCGCCTCCGAAGGTCTTGTTAAAAGCGTTAGGCGTGAAACCGCGGCAATGCTCGGCAAGGCCTCTCCTCGAAAGCCAAAGCTTCGGATACGAAAGATGTCCTCTAAATTTTCAATTTTACTGGTAGCGTGCCTTTGCAAGGAATGAACCGCATCCTCAGGGCCCATGCCTTCGCCATTGTCGGTTACCCGTACAAGTTGTTTACCTCCGTGTTTAATTGTAACGGAAACAGTGTTTGCATTGGCATCCAAACTATTTTCAACCAGCTCCTTTACCACTGAAGCCGGCTTTTCAACTACCTCGCCGGCGGCAATTTTATTAATCAGCATCTCAGGGAGAACTTTTATTTTTCCCATGGTCGTTTTCCCTTAGTATACTGCTGAAGCGAAATCGGCTGAGTTTGAGAAACAGACGTTCTGGCTTTTTCTTTGAGTTGATTCAAACGATTGAGCGCTTCCAACGGTGTCAGATTTTGAATGTCAAGGTCTTTGATCTCTTGAAGCAACGGATGTTCGGGTCGCAAAGAACCAAAAAGAGGCAATTCATAAATATCTTGAGGTTGCTTCTCCTTCATGTTTTCAGGAGAAGGAACCACCGAAAACTTCACCTTTCTCCGTTTTACCTCACCCCCAGCATCGGCATGTCCATTCTCTAACCCCGTGAGAATTTGCTGAGCGGATAAAATCACCTCTTCCGGAAGTCCCGCCAATTTGCCGACGTGGATACCATAACTCCGGTCAGCTCCTCCGGGAGCAATTTTGCGGATGAACACAATCTCATCCGTGTACTCTTTTACCATGACATTATAATTTTTTACCCCCGGGATCGTGTCTTCAAGAGCAGTCAGTTCGTGATAATGGGTGGCAAAGAGAGTCTTCGGCCGGGGGCCGGTTAGTCTGCCAAGATACTCGCACACTGCCCAGGCGATGCTTACCCCGTCATAGGTGGAGGTTCCCCGGCCAATTTCATCAAGGATCACCAGGCTTCGCTCCGTGGCGTTATTAAGGATATGGGCGGTTTCAATCATCTCCACCATAAAGGTGCTTTCTCCGCGCGCCAGGTTGTCCGAGGCCCCGATGCGCGTAAAAATTTTATCCACCACCCCGATACGGGCGGAAGCAGCCGGAACAAAACTTCCGATTTGAGCCATAAGCACAATCAGAGCCACCTGCCTGAGATAGGTCGATTTTCCCGCCATATTGGGGCCGGTAATGATAAGGAGTTGATGATCGTCCTGGTTGAGATAGGTATCATTTTCAACAAACGCGCCTTCTTCCAGCACCCTTTCCACCACCGGATGCCGGCCATTGGTGATGCAGATCTCAGACCCGCTGTCAATAACCGGCCGGACATAACTATGGTGAGAAGCCAGGAAAGCAAAGGCAGAAAGCACATCCAGCGTGGCCACTGCTTCCGCAATTTCCTGAATCTCAGTGGTATAATTCAGGATCTGATTTTTTATCGCGTCAAAAATTTCCAATTCTATTTGAAAAGCCCGTTCTTCGGCAGTGAGAATTTTTTCTTCGTATTCCTTTAATTCGGGAATAATATAGCGCTCCGCATTCACCAATGTCTGGCGCCGGATATAATAATCAGGAACCTGATTGAGATTAGCTTTGGTTATTTCAATATAATAGCCAAAGACTTTGTTATAGCGGACTTTCAGTGATTTAATCCCCGTCCGGGCAACCTCTCGTTGCTGAAGCTCAGCAAGGAAGTTCTTCCCGTGGCGGGAGATCTGGTAAAGCTCATCAAGTTCCTGATTATATCCTGACCTGATCATCCCTCCTTCTTTGGTGCTCAACGGCGGACAATCAACAATCGCGCGTTTGACCAGATCAACCAGCGTATTCAGCTCATGGAGATGTTCCTTCTGCTCATTAATCAGGGGACTGGTAAAATTCGATACCCGGCTCTTTAACCCCGGCACCTTCGCAAGGGATTCTCTCAACGCGACCACGTCCCGGGCTGACCCTACTCCACAGCTTAAGCGTCCTAAAATCCGCTCCAGGTCACCGACCTCTTTCATTGCTTCCCGTAAATCTGAAAGCGCGGGGCGCAAGCGTAACATCTCCTCTCCTGACTCCAGGCGGGAATTGATCAATGAAGGGACCACCAGGGGTTTGGTTATCCAGCGTCTCAGCAAACGGGATCCCAGGGGAGTCACCGTTTTATTTAAAACCTTAAAGAGAGTGATCTCCCCTTTCTGTCCGGAAAGTGATTCGCCTATTTCCAGATTTCTCTGGGTCTTTCGGTCCAGGATCATACATTCACTTGAAGAATACGGACTGGGCCGCTTGAGGTGTTTGAGGGAACTGTGGAGGTTGTCTTTAAGAAAATAGATAATTGCTCCGGCCGCGGAGATACCCGCGGAATATCCTTCCAATCCCAAACCTTCCAACGAGACCAGGTTAAATTGTTCCTTCAAGAGCCGGGAAGCATGATCAAATTCAAAAACCCATCCTTCATAAGGGTTAAGAATTACCTTTTGTTCTTTGTTTAAGAAACAATAGAGCGCTGAATTTTTATCCATACCTTCCGATACAACACATTCCCGGGGATGGAGCCGGGTAAACTCTCCCATTAAATCTTCGTGTTTACTGATTTCGGTAATCCGAAAATAACCCGTCCCCAAATTGAGATAAGCAAGACCGATTAACCCATCTTGCGGGTAAACCGCGGCAATAAAATTTTCTCCTTGGACGTCAGCAACTTCATCCTCAATGTTAGTCCCGGGTGTAATAACCCGAATTACTTCCCTCTTCACAATATCCTTGCAGAGCTTGGGGTCTTCGACCTGCTCGCAGATGGCAACTTTCAGCCCTTCACGGTTAAGCCGGTTAATGTACCCCTGAGCAGCATGAAAAGGTATTCCGCACATGGGAATACGGTTTCCTTTTCCACTTTCCCGTGACGTGAGCGTAATATCCAGGATAACCGACGCCCTTTTGGCATCTTCGAAAAACATCTCATAGAAATCCCCGAGGCGGAAAAAAAGGATAGCATCCGGATATTGTTCTTTTACGGCCAGATACTGCTTCAGCATGGGGGTCATATTTAGCCCTTTGATAAACTTGGATTTTTCGTGAATTGTTTCTATATTTGGTGTTTATTTTTTTATATACCACAATATATGGTGTGTCAAGGATAAAAATTATTTTTTTGCATTGATATCAAGGCGCATTCAAAAGCAGATCGAGGCAGCGACGAGGAATCTACGCAGACGTACGTTTTAGTACGTCGAGGAGTATGACGAGAAGACAACAAAGATATGCGCATGAAGGCGATGTGGTATGATAACCTTTGACAATCTATAATAATTTAAGTAAATTGATTTAAAAAAGGAGACACGTGGGAATGATCATCTGTAAATCGCCAAAAGAAATTGAGATTTTGAAAAAAGGTAACCAGGTGGTGGCGTTTATTTTGAAGGAGCTTAAAAAAAACTGCCAACCAGGGGTTACTACTCTTGAATTAGATCAAATAGCTGACCGGTTGATAAAAAAAAATAATTGTATCCCTGCTTTCAAAGGTTACCGAAATTACCCGGCCTCGCTTTGCATCTCGGTAAACGAGGAGATTGTCCATGGAATTCCGGGGGAAAGAAAATTAAAAAACGGGGATATTGTGAGCCTGGACATTGGTGTAAAATTGGAGGGGTTGTATGGAGACGCGGCGATTACCGTGCCGGTGGGAAAAATAGACCCGGAATCTCAAAAGTTATTACAGGTAACCGAGGAAGCGCTTTACAAGGGAATTGAAAAGGCTCATGCGGGAAACCGGCTCTCTGATATTTCACACGCCATCCAGACATGGGTAGAAAAACACCATTTTTCCGTGGTGCGGGACTTTGTTGGCCATGGCATAGGGAAAAATCTTCACGAGGAGCCTCAGATCCCTAATTTTGGAAAACCGGGTTTTGGCCCCCGTTTAAGAGAAGGGATGGTTTTAGCTTTAGAGCCGATGGTCAATGTCGGAACGTATGCAGTAACAATTTTACGTGATGGCTGGACCGCCGTTACCGCGGATGGAAGTCGCTCAGCTCATTTTGAACATTCTATCGCCATCACCAATAATGGCCCGGTTATTTTAAGTCAACTTTAAAAAGGAAATACTCATGACCCTCCAGATCAGAACGTATCCTGATGAGGTCCTTCGGAACAAATCAAAGGTTATAAAAGATATCAACGGAAATCTTGTCAAACTGGCGGAACAAATGGCTGAAACCATGTACCTCTCCCATGGGGTCGGCTTAGCAGCTCCTCAGGTGGGAGAACCGTGCTGCCTCATTGTCATGGATGTTGGAGAAGGCCTCATAGAGCTCTTCAACCCCACCATCATTAGTTCTGAGGGCTTAGCGCCTTTTAAAGAAGGCTGCCTGAGTTTGCCGGACATAACGCTTGAGATCAAACGACCTGACACCGTGGTTGTAAAAGGGGTTAACCGGAACGGCAAAGAGATAACGATCGAAGCCCGCGATCTTATGGCCAGGGTCCTGCAACATGAAATTGATCATTTACAGGGAACCCTCATCATTGACCACATTTCCAAAGCCCACCGCCAGCTCATTCGCGGTAAATTAAAAAAGCTTCGACAGGAAAATACTTAAATTAATCCTCCCATGCCTGAATACCAAACCACAGCCGTAATACTTACCATCCGTGATTACGGTGATATTGACCGCATTGTAACGTTTTATACCAGTGACTTTGGAAAAGTTTCCGGAATTGCCAAAGGAGCCAAAAAGAGCCTGAAACGATTCGGGGCCGCCTTAGACCTTTTTTCCCACGTAAATATTTCCTTCTTTACCAAAGAAACGCTTTCCCTGGTCCGGGTTAACCATTGCCATTTAAAACAATCGTTCCCTTCCCTCCATAAAAATATTGCGAGCATGAGCTATGGAAGCTATATGGCGGAAGTTTTAAATGAAATGACCGCGGAACGGGTCGCCCATCGGGAACTTTTTCAAACGCTCCTTAAACTTTTCTCGCTCCTTGATTCTTCCCCCCTTAAAGAAGACTATCTCCGGATTTTTGAAATGCGCTTCCTGACCGCGTCGGGTTTTCGTCCCACCCTCAATCATTGTCTTGACTGTAAAGGAAAGCTGGAAAAAGGACAAAGTTTCTGGTTTAATATCCCCCGGGGAGGTGTAGTCTGTTCCGCGTGCGCTTTAAACAAAAATAATTTATTCCCGGTTTCTTTAGGCACGCTCAAATTGTTGGAACAAGCGGGAAATTTAAGTTTCGATAAAATTGAACGGCTGTTTTTTTCTCTTCAGGCTTTAGAAGAAACCCGGGAAATGATGCCTCACTTTGTCCAGTACCATTTGGGAAAAGAACTAAAGAGTTTAAAGTTTTTAGAGAAAATGCGATCGGGGTTCTGATCTAATATTAAAAATGACGACACAATGCCCCCTCACCTCAATCC
>LQYC01004339.1_pt1 | contig 40641 bp, 32 predicted proteins | sample 661771 | NCBI WGS metagenome assembly LQYC01 (sample SAMN03483023, study PRJNA281117) | bioreactor metagenome | isolation source: benzene-degrading methanogenic enrichment culture from a contaminated... | place: USA: oil refinery in Oklahoma | collected 2011-05
TTCCTCACGGAGCCTGTCCTGAGCCAGATTCTTCAGTCGCTACGCTCCTTCAGAATGACAGAGCGAAGGGTTCGGAATGACATTTTTTCTAATTGTGACACAGTCTCTTCTCGGGAATGAGATATTGTGCTGTTTAATTGCCGGAGGAATATTATACTGGGTTATACCAAATTGCATAGAAAAATTTTTTCCGTACCCGACAAAGAAACATCGACTCAGTCCCTTAACGATGCCCCTTATTGTCCCTTAAGTGTGTCACAATAGCATGTCACAGTAGGGTGTTATTGATCAGATCCACAAAGCCTTTTGTCTCATCAACCCACTGTTTAACAATATCTTCGTCTATTCTGAAGAAGTCTTCATAATCGCTTTGCTGTCGATATTTAAAGAGCAAGTTATACAGTCTCCCGTAATCTTTCGGAATCGTATTGGTCACAATGAAACGACTATTGAACAAGGATCGCACGCCGGTGTGTTTTGATGAAGAGAGATCGTGTTTTTCAAGCAAGGCAGTAACAGCATAGAAACAAGCGTAATAAAGACGATTGATGCAGGTTTCCCAATGATTCATACCTGCCATGACCTCTGCTTCTTGTAAGACTTCCTTTGCCCGCTTTATCCGATAGGCTATCAACTCGTCTTTGGGGTAACTCATAGGGAGATGCCCTCGTGTGTGACATTGCGATAAAATGACGTAGCCCGAAACAAAGGATTTTGCCATTCCTGTCGCGTATGAATAATGGAATTGATAATTTCTCCGGAAAAAAGCTCTATTTCGAAAATTTTGTTTTGTAGTTCGATTTTTTCCTTTTCCGAAACTTGCTCCTCAAGAATGATGAGGATGTCCCAGTCAGAACGGACAGTTCCTTCACCGCGGGATCGGGAACCAAAAAGTATGATCTCCGCTGAAGGGTATTCGGAAAAAATTAGGTTTTTGATTTCTGATACTAATTGCTCACGGTTCATGGAAATTTTCTCCTTGATTTTTGTTGTCAGCAAATAAAATGGTATTTACCATTTGATTTTAATATAAATTTTTTTTATTTGCAACTGCCTGCTGCAAATAAAAATTGCTTACTATTTTAAAAAAGTTCTGATCGTGTCTTTCCCCTCTCAGGGATCGGCAATCCAGTCATCCTTGAGCTTTACCGCATCGAGAAATCCCCGGACGCACTCGATTTCAACGAGGGCTTTATTGATTTTCGGTGTAATGGTAAATTTTGGGTTAAAGGGTATTAAAACTCTCTTTATCTTTTGTAAAACCAAGGTCGTTTAATTTTGGGTTCCTTGTTTAATGTGATAGTCAATTTTATTTTTCTTGCAGAATTTAATCACCGATAACGCAAGACTGTTATAAAATTCCTTTGTATGTTTGAACTCGGAAGATTTTGCGTTGTAATTTAATCTGCCAAATATTATTTTATCCACAAACGACATAATTCTCTCACAAAGAAAGCCATAGATTTCGGTACTACACCGGTTGCAGAAGCCACAAAAAAAATTATTGGAATCTATAAAATCAACTCCTAATTTTGCTCTTAGATTGGAGAAAACCGTTTGGGAAAATAATGAATGGCTCTTGGCGCACGAAAAGATGAAAGCATTGTTGGATAAAAAAATAACGATTGATCAATTCACCGAAAATGAATTCAAAATACTGGTCACCATTTTTTTACCTTTGTGAACAGGTCCGGACATAAAAACTTTATAACAATATTATGTTTTTTTAGCTGGGAACAAAAAATCCACCAGTCGGAATCCGTAGCGTTTAAAATCTTAGGGCGATGTCTGCTCGTAAGTGCTACCGCGACGAACTTCCTGTCTGATCGATCAAATTTCGCCAAGTCCGCATCGTTTGGAAATTCTTCAAAATCATCCGGATCATTCATTTTGGGCGTAACATCGACTCGCTCACAATGCTGAGGGTTGGCCTGATTATTCCAAAGCCATTTAATAAATGCATCCCCAAGGCCAGGCTGCCCTGAAAGACTTGCATGTTTTCGGTATTCATCAATGATTTTCATGCTGGAGTCAATTACCACGATCTCTTGCCGGGCGTGCTCAAGCGCGTCAACACAGGTAAGAATGCAATCCGGTCCCGCCTGTGGCGATTTGCGATTGACAACGACAATAACGTTTGTTTCGACGACCACCGCCCGCATTAATTTTGCTCCGACTTTTTTCGTTCCGTGATCGCCCGTGTCATCGCAGCCATCTCATTAAAATCGTCGCCGAAAAAACCTTCCGGCCAGTTGGTTATATTGCCAAAGAGGTCAAGGTGGAGTGGGAGCAATCGCGAACCATCCTTATCTACATCACAAAAATAAAGCGCAGCGTCATTTTTAGTGATTTTATCCTCCGCAATACGTCTTTGCAGACGTTTGAGGAGATACTCGCTGTGGCTTTCGAGGATAATTTGAACGTTCCGATTTTTGACGGCATCAATAATCACATCAGCCAGCCCTGCCTGCACCGAGGGATGAAGGTGGATTTCCGGCTGTTCCATCAGGATGGTTGAACCTTCAGGCACATAATAGCAAAGGGTCAATACCGGCAATATCTGGGAAACGCCAAATCCCACATCGGTTATCAAAACTTTCGCGCTACTCGGCGTTTTTTGTACCCATACCCGGTAGAGATTACTTTCCGGAGTAATCGGTTCAACCTTAAAGTCATGAATCAGCTTCAATTCACGAAGCCAATAAGCAACATACTCCTCAACTGTCAATCGCTTGCGTCTTCTGCCGCGAGAAATTAACTCCTTCCGCTCACGGGATGCCAAAAGGGCGTCCACGACCTTTTCGCCGCGACGTCCCATGTCGGCAGGTTGAGCGCCCGCCCAGGTATATTGTCTTTTGGGATAATCCCGGAGAGGGCCAAGGTAGTAAAGTCGTGAAAACAATTCCTCAAATGCCAATGCGAAGTCAGCCAAGAACACAGCGTTTTGATAGTACGCCTTGACCTGATCCGGAAATCCATAGCATTTTATTGGTGCAGGTAACTCCCAAGCACGGCCTTGTATTCGTTTGAATTGAAAACGGGAGGACTCAAGCAAGTACTGATTCTTTGAAGCCTTGCGTTTCATAACAAATTCATGTGCAAAAAAGGTATACATCATGTTTTTTACGGACATACGGCCAGCGCCATTTTCGTCTATTTCAGCCTGAAATTCTAAGCCGTCACCTTCAAAAAGCACTTTGCCTTTTTGTTCGGGATCGAGAATCTTTAGTCCACTTTTGAGTTTCCACGCCACCCTAAACTTAACTATCCCTTCTTTTTGGTGCCCGTAAAGGATATCGGTAAAGGTGCCAAGCTCCACCAGACTGCGGTCATCTCCCAAGTTAAGCACTTGAGCGCGATCAGATGATTCCGTGGTCTGTTTAAGCATCAGAAGCAACTGCAAAAGGCTGGTTTTGCCCGAGCTATTGCTTCCAAATAGTCCGGTGATAGGGGCCAGACGAATCTCTCCAGTATCTTTCCATGACTTGAAATTTTTCATAAGTATTTTATTAATCATGGCTGAATCCTCTCAAATAATTTTCGGCATTATCTTAGCACGTTAAACTGAAATTGTATAACAACCTCTATACCTCAAACACCTTCAACACTTCATCCCCATAGTGATTGATGACTTTGATGGCGATTTTGCCGGTAGTGGGCGAATCGAAGGGGCGGCTGGTGGTGGAATATAATGAAGACCACGCTTCTTCGTTGATCTCAGCGCGAAGCGCCCGTTTGAGTTTATCGTAAGGTTCTTCGGCGCCGGTAAAGTAGGCGTGGCGGACAAAGAAGCTTTCGCTGTTGTAATCAGTGTCTATGAACCAGCAAGCGATGTCATCGGTGCTGTTGCTTCTGATCTGTCCGGTGGTGGGATCATAGACATCAAGGCCTTTAATTTTTACAACCAGCTTGCCGTCCTTCTGTTTCTTGATGTCCACATCCGGCTCGCCAAAAACCATAAAAAGATTCCCCGCGCCGGTCTTTTTCAGAAGTTCATCGCCCATCGTGAGGTCGGGGTTCATCCGGGCAGGTAGCACTGTGAGCTTACCGTACCGCTTGACTTCTTCGGAGACATGGGGATCAAAGGCAAAACCGCAGACAATGAGGAGGTCAAAGCCGATTCCCTGCACTGCTTCTTTAGCCGCCTCTTTGACCAACTCCGGGCCCACCGTCCCGTGTTCCGGGCCAATGCAAACCGCTGCGCGTTTAACTGCGCCATCCTTTTCCGTATATTCCCCTACTGCCTGAAGCCATACACCCGCATAAGATTCGAGTCGGTCGAATTTGAGGCGCTCGTTTTTGAAGGTATTCTGCACGCCTGCCTTTCTCAGATTCTCTAAAATCATGGAAACAAACTGGCCTGCTGAAGACTGCGTTTGACCTTCAGTAGCAGGGCGGTCTTCGATTGTTTCTAACACCCGGTGGGGAGAAAGGCTTTCCATGGTGAACGGTCCGGCCACGCGGACTCGCTTGCTGTCTTCATAAGGCTGGTCGTAGAGTGTTTCAGGATCGGAATGCCGCAGAATAGCCGCATCAATTTCTTCCTGTCGTTTGCGGCGGTAAGTCCACCACTGCTCAAGCAGCTTTGGAGCTTCGGGAGGCCACTTTTTGTCAGGCTCGCGGGGAACTTGCCATTCCTCGTATGCCTGCTTCAATAGCTTGTTTAACTGCTGCCGGATTGGTTCGAGCTTTTCCTGCCACTTGGCGTGGATTGTGTCAATCTCCGGATTGTTGGCAATGGACTTCAACGTCACATGGGGAACACGCTTATAGATAAACCCTTTTTTGATGTCATTGGCTGTAGGGGCGAACGGCCGTTCGCCCCTACGTGAATCATTCAATTCCGCCCCAATACCGGTAATTTCCATCTCTTTGCGCTGCCCTTCAGGCGAATCGGTCAGGAGGTAATAAGGATACTTGGCCGCCATGAGACGCGTGCGGGCAAGAGCTAAAGCCACTCGGCTCGTGTCAACGGTAATCCAGCGCCTTCCCCACTGCTCCGCCACATAGGCTGTGGTCCCGCTCCCGCAGGTAGGATCAAGCACCAGGTCGCCGGGGTCAGTGGTCATGAGGAGACAACGCTCGATTACTCCCGGTGAAGTTTGAACAACATAGTCTTTCTCTTGCGCGGGTGCACTATCATCCCACGGGTTTGTGATTTTGCTGAAGGGAAAATCACTATGTTTCATTATGTAACGAGGGCTGTCCGCTTCGACTTCTAGGCGATCAGCGCATGACAACCTTTGCATTTTTTCATACGAAGTTAGCCAGCATTGGCCATGCGGAGGGTGATAAACTCTTCCTTTGAAAATGCAATCAAAAACATTGCCTTGTGAGAAAGATGGCGCCCATTGTGATATTGTTTGATAAATTACCGCGTTCAAGGGTATACGAGATAAATCCTTCCGTTCATCGCTTGTTAATGACCTTCGCGCTCCATCATGAAGTTCAAGCCCTGTCCATCTTCCTTTCGGATCGGGCTTTGTTTCTCGATAAAGTTGCCTGTATTTGGTCTGTTCCACATTCTTACCATACCAAATTAGGAAATCGGCCATTGATTCCAGAGACTTCGCTCCTAATGGCATAAGTTTTTTTCTGAAAGTTATTTGGCTCAAAAAGTTCTCACTCCCAAACACCTCATCCATTAAGCACCGCACGAGGTGAACATTCTCATCCCCAATCTGCACGAAGATGCTGCCGGTTTCGGTGAGAAGTTCCCGCGCCACCACAAGGCGGTCGCGGAGGTAGGAGAGATAAGAGTGGATGCCGAGTTTCCAGGTATCCCGGAAAGCCTTAATTTGCTCAGGCTGGCGGGTGAGGGAATCGGCCTTGCCGTCCTGCACTTCCCGCTTGCGGGTGCTTACCTGCCAGTTAGAGCCAAACTTGATGCCGTAAGGAGGGTCAATGTAGATCATCTGCACCTTGCCCTTTAACCCTTCCTTTTCCGCCAGGGATGTCATCACCAGCAGGGAGTCGCCGAGGATCATCCGGTTAGACCAGTTTTGCTCGTACTTATAGAAGTCAATGAGCTTATCGAACTCAATGCCGTTGAAATCAGAAAAAAGATTGAGCTGCGCAAGTTTACCCTTCTGCGCCATCCGGCGGAGGTCTTCGATAATAGCCTTGGGCTGAATCTTCTCCTGAATATAGATGGGGACCACGGGGACGTTGAGGTCTTCCCGGTCCTGTTCATCCTTGCCTTTCCAGACCAGTTGGGGGTCAAGTGAGGGGTCGCGGGGATAGAGCATTTTGTTAGGCCGGGTTTCTGACTCAGCCACAAAGTCGCGAAGTTCCTCAGTGGGAATATTGGCCCGTTTGTCTTTATGTTTTACGGTTTCTACAGGTTTAGGGGAATTGCTCTTTTTAACAGCCATTGCCCTCATTCTCCTCTTAAAGCTGATATTTGCAAATAAATTGCTTCTTACCCATTGAAATCAAAGAAATTATTTTTTATTTGCAGCGCGCTGTGCAAATAAAAAATGCTTGCTATTTTAAAAAAGTTCTGATCGTGTTTTGCGCATCCCAGGGATCGCGAATTTCCAAAAACGCCCAGCGGCCAAAACCGTTGTGATTGTTCACCGCCGGGATCCAGAGGGTTCGGGCGGTTGACACTTTGGCTTCTTTGTCTTTTCGGTTTTCCCCGGTGACCTCCAGAATAAGGTTTAAAGGATTTTCTTTATCGCAGGCATCATCAAGCTTAACAATAAAATCCGGGATATAATTTTTCTCTTCGCCATTCAAGGTGTATGGAATGTTAAAACCAACGTTATGATTTTTTACATAGCAAACTACTTCGTTCATGTCCTCCAGAGTTTGCGCCAATTTCTGTTCCCAGGAGTCGGTATCAGCCACCACATGAGAGACGTGGCATTTTTTAGGGTCGGTGGCGTAAACCGGCCGCCGTGTGTCGAAGTCCGCATACCTGGTAGACCCAATGGGGTCATAAGGATAAAGGATCGGTTTTAATAATTTGTCTCCGGTATCTCCGGCTACAATAGCCTTGTAAATTCGGTCGGCCGCATCATGGGCAAATTCAAGCAAAAGGAGCAACTGCGGGAATGTGTTATCCTTGCAAGTAACACATTCTGCCAGCCATTGCCGGGCAATGCGAAGGAGTTGCGGAAAAAACCAGGGCTTGAGATTTCCCGCATCATCAGAAAAATATTTTTCGAGTGTCAGTTTGGCCAGAAGAAATGCTACCTCCTGCACCCGCTTTTGTTTGAGGTCATCAAGGGTATGGATGCTTGACTCCCCAATGATGGGAGCATTTTCGGTTTTCGTGGGTATGTCTTTAGTGGAAAGAACCAGCCGGGAGCCTTCGGTAAAGGTGGTTTCCAAGCGCTCAGCCGGAAGGTCATACCGGTAACCCATGAGACGAGGAAAGGTGATTTCGCAGGCAATGCGTTCTTCCAGCGCGCGCACATGAGTAACTTCCGGTCCGGGCTGAGGGTTGGGATTGGAACCGGAGCAGGGAATAAAGGAAAAAGGCACTCCGTATACCTCAGCATATTCCGGCGCGAAACCCTCAAAGACTACTTCCTTACCATTAATTCGGCAGCATTGCGGTTCGCTCACATAATTCCTGCGCCGCAGCCCTCGCCCCACCACCTGCTCGCATAAAAGCTGGGTTCCAAAGGCCCGCACTCCCAGGATGTGAGTCACCGTATTGGCGTCCCAGCCTTCGGTGAGCATGGAGACCGAGACCACGCATTTGACATTTTCCCCCAGCTTGCCGGGCTTTCCAATGGTGTTCATCACCTCTCGAAGAAGGTCTTCATCGGTAAGGTTCTCCGCATCCCGGCCGGGAAAACGGATTCGATATTCTGATTTAAATTCCTCGACCTCACGGGAGGCGATTTTCTTGAATTCCGCGCTCATTGCTTCGCCGCTTTCCAGTTGCTCGCTATCTATGAGGATTGTATTCGGGCGGGCAGACCATCCTCCGTTTTCTTCGTTACTGAAGACGGAGAGCCGGCCGGGGACAACAATGGTTGATCCATCCGGCAGTGTTTTTTCCCATCCGGCAATATAGTCAAAAACGAGTTTGGAGACATTGGTATTGTTGCAGACCACGATAAATACCGGCGGGGTGATACCTTTGGCTGAGGCCTCAGAATTTTGTTCCCAGAGGCGGTAGTACTTTTCATAATTTCCGTAAAGACTGTGGAACGCGGCTTGAAGTTCGGCCGGGAGTTTGGGTTCACCGCTCACGGCAGCAGTCTTACGGCCTTTGCGGGGCAGGTGCTCACGAATGCGAAGCCAGAGATCGCGGAAGGTGGGCTGATCGCCGGTCATGGAATTGTCGGCCACCGGCACACGGGGAACTTTGACAATGCCGCATTCGATGGCATCAATGAGGGAAAAATCAGAAACCACCCAGGGGAAAAGCGTACCTTCAGGGTAGCCCGACCCGCGCAGGAAAAAAGGCGTGGCCGAAAGGTCGTAAACCGCTTTTATGCCCAGTTTGGCATTCACTGCTTCCAACCCGGAAATCCAAACCCGGGCCGCTTCCTCACGTTTTTCCGCTTCCTTTCGTTCATCTCCTTTTAAGGTAACGTCCTCATCCGTTACGCGATGGCGGTAACAGTGATGAGCTTCGTCGTTAATGACCACGATATTCTTTTTATTCCCCAACTCCCGGCAGACCCGGCGAACCATTTGGTCAGGGGTTTCGGTGAAAGGGCTTTCTTTGCCATTGGTTAAGATATTTTTCGTGAGTTTACCGGCATTGTTTTTTTCTCGAAGACTGAAGGCATGGAAGTTGGTAATCAAGATTTTGGTTTTGCCAAGCTCGTTCACCCATTCCGGCGGAATTATATCCCACGCGCGATAATAATTCTGAGGGTCATTGGGTAGAAGCACCCGCAGGCGATCTCTGATGGTGATCCCCGGGGTCACGATGAGGAACGTGTCGGAAAAGCGGATATCCTTGGGATTGGCCAGTTTGTTTAAGACCTGCCAGGTTATGAGCATTGCCATTACCACAGTCTTGCCGCTGCCGGTGGCCATTTTACAGGCGATGCGAAAAAGGGAGGGGTTGGTCTCTTCATTAGCTTCACGCAAAACATTTTCGATCCAAGCGTCTCCACGTTTGGCCACTTCGGTGATGTAAATAATCGTTTCGAGGGCTTCAACCTGACAAAAGAAGAGCCGTGCCCGGTCGGGTTGTTTCCAGTATTCAAGAAGCCGGGCAGTAGTTTTGGTCAATCCGCCATACCCTCCGGTACGCCACAGAGCAAGACGGTCTCTGATCTGATTGATGAATTTGTTTTCCTTGATGCGGTCCTGGGTCCACTCCGTATCGAAAGAAAGCTCGCGTTGATTACTTTTTTTCTTTGGTTTGGCAATTGGTATGAAATAGGAGCTTATCCGGCGTGATTCGATAACCTCGTTCGTGATGCCTTCGTCGGTAAAACGAAAGTACCTTTTTGGTTCTTCATAAGGAGAATTGATGACGGGATTTTCAATGACCACCTGACTCACGTATTTTTCTCCGTTGTATGATCTTTTGAAAGCATGATAGGCAATCCCCTGAAAATTTCAATAAAAACTTTAGAAACGCTTAATTTTTGACTCAAGCCCTTTTTTTGTCCGCTTCTTTAAAAAGTGAAAGATCGTAGTTTGAATCCTTTAAAATAGAGGTGAGAGCTATAGTGGTTTTACCGTTTGCCATGTCCGGCCTTTCCTTTCAAAAACTTCTCAATATGATACTGCTGGATTTTGTTCGGCTTGGTCTTGCCATTGAGCCACCGGCTCACGGTGGAGAAATTGACGCCGATCTCTTTAGCAAGCTTCTCCTGGGTGACTCTGTTTTCTAAGCGGTAAAGCTCTAATTGTTTTAAAAGGCCAACAGGATTTTGCGCCGGCCTGCCCGCCTTATTTGTGGCGGGAGAGGTTGTGTTTTTTGATTTGACTTGCATATCTTGCATTATATTGCACAGGAGTGGGGTGAAAGCAAGGATTATTTTCGGGGATAAGGAGAAAAAATTCGGTAAAAGATTAACCAAAAAACCTTCTGCTTGTGAGATAGGGCGAGGTTATGGTATCTTTACTATTGACAAACTTGTAAAAAGTCGAAAACCATAAAAAATGTCATACTGAGTCCTGAAAATGTCATGCCGAACTCGTTTCAGCATCTAATAAAATCAATATATTATGAGACCCTGAAACGAGTTCAGGGTGACAAAATATGTATTACGACACAATCTCGAAAGCGGGAATCCAGAAAAATACTGGATTCCGGGTCAAGCCCGGAATGACAATCTGCATAAGACTTATGTCATTGAGTATATCCTCTTTTTAAATAGAAAATAGGGATTTTTTATGATGGTTATTCTCATAATCGGTGGAGTAACGCTGATAGTGATAATGGCTTTTTGGCTTGTTGGTGAACGCGGAAGGCTTGTGCTCCCGTCATCAATGAAAATGATGCGTGAGCGTGGTTTAAGGCGATGCTTCAGTTTAAGCGCTTTGCACGCGTATATCTATGGTCGTTGGACCAGGCAGTATGTGCGCTTCTTTATCACGTATACTCCTTTGGCGTTTGGCCTTTTAATCAACAAATGGCTTCCTGACCGTTACCATGGAAAGATACTAAGCAATGACCATGCTAAGGCAATTATTAGTCTAAATATTGATATTCCACTGCGGGATTTAGAACATATTATACCTTATCCTACTGCACGCAGTCTGGTTCTTAACGCTTCGCCGGAGATTATTCTGTATGAATGTCCGTGTCGTCATGCCCGCGCTAACCCCTGTAAACCAACCCAGGTTTGTATGGTTATCGGACAACCTTTTGTGGATTTTATTCTGGAACATCACCCTAAAACCAGTCGCACAGTTACTCAGGCTGAGGCCCTGGCAATTCTTGAAAAAGAACACGAGCGCGGGCACTTGCATACCGCCTGGTTTAAAGATGACTGTCTGGGGCGGTTTTACGCTATCTGTAACTGCTGTAAATGCTGTTGCGGGGGGTTAGAGGCGATGAAGAATTATGGAGTGCGCCTCCTCATATCTTCAGGCTATATATCCCAGATTGATAAGAACCGCTGCACGGTTTGCGAAAAGTGCGTTGCGGCCTGTCCGTTTAATGCCCTTTCGTTGGAGGGCACGGACATTCGTTTTGACTGGGAACGCTGCATGGGCTGCGGCGTGTGTACCGGCCAATGCTCCCTTGGTGCCGTTTCTTTAGTGCGGGATGAGAAAAAAGGGGTGCCCCTCGATGTGCGATTATTAGGCAATTAAGTTTTTACCACGTTAGAAATGCCCGCTTGCCTTGTTAGATATCAAATAGCTAACAAGGTGAAGAAGCACGGGGTAAATCCCATTAGAAAATTTTCTAACGGGATGAATGCCCGTGTGAAATCCTTCTAACCGGGTTTACGCGGACTTAATGCCCACCGGGAAAAAGGGTTATGCTGAGCCAGTAGAGTAAAAAAAGCAAACCAACACCAAGGCAGATACTCCATCCGATCAGTTTTTTTTCTACCGGCAGGAGCGGCTCATAATCCATCTTTTTAAGCTCTTCAGCTAATTTTTGTTGTTCAGGCATTGGTGCCTCCTTTAAGAAAGACGAAAAAAATTTTTAATGGCTCATTGCATCTCAGGGGGTACTATCTTTTCTTTATCCGGTAATGAGGGGAGGTTTAACTCCATGAAAAAAGAGCCAGGAAATAAAAAGACCAATCCAAATAATAAATCCAAACAGGCACAAAATATAAACGGCTGCCAGTTTCCCGATGCCTTCTTCCCAGAGTTTTTTAAAATTCGAAACAATACCGATAGTAAAAAAGGTTAGGACAAAAAAGAGCACTCGAAAGACATTACTTTCCTCAGTAGAAGTTTTAGCTTTGCTAATGGTTTCTTTTGGTTTTTTGATGGAAGCGTTGATCCCGGCTAATTGTTCTTTCATCTGGTTAATCCGGCCTTGGATAACCACTTGGGAAGCGGGATCTGCGTTGACTGTGAGTCTTGCTTCCAAAGCCGTAATTTCTTGCGTTAAGCTTTTGTTCTCTTTTTCTTTTGAACTGATTTGAGAAGAAGCGGGCCAGCAAATTATGAGAAGAATGAAAAAGGTAAGGGCATAACCGATCACAAATTTAGGGAATCGGTGCCAGATTTCAATCATCCGCACTGTCTGCCCTTCCTTACATTCAATTTTGGAACACCAAATGATGGCCAGGACAAACGCCCACACCCCGATAAAAATATCAATAAAAATTTTTACGGTTGTGGCAGTCATGGTTATCCAGCCCTCTTGATAGGAAACCCCAGCAACGTCGAAAGCTTTTGCGCGAATAAGCGCATCAGTAATTGCCCCACTGGCAACTGCCCCTCCATCAGTCTTAACTGCAAGTCCCATCCAGGCCCCGGCAACCAACGGTTCTTTCCAGAGGGTTGCTTGCGCCAGAAAGGGTAAAATGAGCATTTCCACCACAGCAAAGATAACCACAAGTGAAGAAACCATGATCGGTACCACCGGACGGGCTCTAATCGCGGCGCCGGTTGCAATGGCGGCAGATACCCCGCAGATAGAAATACCCGAAGCAAGCGGCGCTGCCCACTCCCGGCTGAATTTGAAGTACTTACGGGCAACAAAATATACGACTGCCCAATAAATCAAATAAGCTTCAACAATTGCGCAGAGTCCGCGAAACATAATATTTGTTGCCAGACCGAACGATTCTGCAGCTTTGACACCCAAGCTTGCTCCCATAATCACAATGGCGGTTTTAATGTAAAGTTCAGGCCGGGTTGCCTCTCGAAGGATTTTTGAAAGCTTGGGAAAAAAGTTCCCAATTAAAAGGCCGACTAAAAGAGCGATAATAAAACCAGCTTCTCCGGTAAGGCTCAGGGACCAAGGGATATTAAATTGTTTGAGTTGATTTTTGGTAGCCGCAATGTAGGCATAGTTGCCAAAAAACCAGCAGCAAAAACTTATCCAAAACACGATGGTGAAGCCAAGGACAAACTTCCCAACCGGTGCTCCCAAGAGTCTGGCGCCTATCCCCATGATAACCATCAAGGCAAGATAAGTAAGAAACAACGAGGCAATCCCAGGCATGCCCTTTTTTTCGTAAGGGGCTCCCACGATTATCCCGTTTGTATTTTTTGCGCTAATTACTTCTTCAGTGCCATCAGCTTTCTTGATGGTGAGTTTCTGACTGTCGACTTTTGTAATTTCCCCTTTAACCCCACAAAAAACTTTTGATACCGGAGCCAATGCTTTGGCGGGATCAGTCCAAATCTTTGTGCTGATTCCCCACCCCAAAAGGTCAAAGCCTCCAAAAATCCCGAGGGAAAAAACAAAGATAATAAGACCCAACCAAAGGGAGAGCCAGTCTTCGCTCAGTCCTGATTTCTTTTCCGGTTTACAGGTATCCTGGCTGTCGCATACCCCTTCCGTCAATTTATCCTCGTTTATGCTCTGGTTTTTTTCCTCCATGTGATTCCCTCCTTGTTAAGAAGTGAAAAAATTGAGGAATACGTTTTTTATATTTCTCCTTTTTTTACCGGAAGTTAACTTCAAAAGTCAATAATAAAATTTACCCGCGTGTCCCGCAAAGGGTAAAAACTGTTTATGTAAGGTAAAAATTAGTAAAAGACCGTTAGGGTTCGGTGATAAGGTTTTATTCTATAGTCATCGTGCTGACCCAGATTCCACAGAATCCAATCGATTTCCATTGCGTTTAAATTTTTTCCCCGCTCGAGAAGTTCTTGACGGATAAGCTCCACTGCCCAAATAGTGTTGGCGCGAATTTCAACTTCTTCCGGGCTTCCTGGCGCAAGGAGGGTATGGTGGTCGACTTTTTGAGCCAGAGATTTTTCATAACGCAATACTCCTATGTGCCTGAGCACCTGGGGTAATTTATAATCAGCAAACGCGGTAAGCAGGTCAATGTCGTGAAAAAAGCCCCACCCTTTTCCCTCCAATGCTCCGTAAAGGTCAGCGGCAAAAAGTTGCGCTCGTTTATAGAAAAAAACCTTTTCACCCTGGTATTCGGCAGTATCCCGGAAAGAGGGTAACGTTTCTGCTGCCAAACGGGCCAGTTGTATTGCACTCGGTGCAGCTGCTTCGACTAAGGCATAAGCTTTACCATGATACTCGCGCATCAACATCCGGCCTAATTCATTGAGACTTCGCACCCGGGATTCCAAAAGCTGTAAATCACCCGTACCTCCCAAAATTTTTTTGAACTCCGTGAAAGAAAGTTCCGCAAGATACTGAGCATTCGTGAATGGTGTTCCTGATTCGAGGGCTTTTTTCAATGAGGCGGCGAGCGCAAAGTAGCCGGACAGTTTTTCTGATTGGTATTCGACTTCCCACTTTGGATTGCCGGGGGCAGGCCAAAAACAAAAATTAATGCTATCGAGGACCAACAGATAGGCAATCGTTTCTTCTTTTTCTCCATCAAAGTGGTAAAAGTTATTCCAGGAAGGTATTACAACCTTTTCTTTGTCTAATTTTCGGGCAAAGTTAATTATAGCTTGCTTATCAAGCTTAACGTGGAGACTCTTTTCTGCCACGGCTTGAGCGGTTTCTAATACTTCCCACATTACGGGTATCCACTTTGGGGGTAAGAGAAATTTTAAAAATTTAAACTTTAAGTATCATAGAACATTTTTCTTTACAAATTTAAGGTCTCCATCTGCGGGAAAAAGAGGACGGAAGACAGCGTTTTTACTCCATAAGTCTTGTAGACTATTTGACAAACCCCCCAAGCTGGTTAATAATAAAAAACAAACGGGGTTTTAAAACGGATCCCCTCTCATTGCAAAAAAAGGTCTGATTTTTTTAAAAGAAAGGGGTGTAGCAATGGCAACGAGCAAAACAAAAAAAGGAAAAGTATCCTTTAAATTAGAGGCTCCAGACGCCCAGAAGGTGAGTCTTATGGGTGATTTCAATAACTGGAATCCTAAAATTCACGTTATGAAGAAAGATAAAAAGGGGGTGTGGAGCAAAACTATTCTCATTGCTTCAGGAAGGTATGAATATAAGTTTTTTGTGGATGGAGAATGGTGGAACGATCCCCACAATGATCAAACAGTTCTTAATACCTTCGGTTCTATCAACAACGTTTTGATTATTTGATATACACTTACTTTCACAGGACTGCTCTAAAGTCCCGTGCTATCCTTTTCCCCTGAGGTGCGTTTTTAGGTCACTGAAACTTAAAATCCGGTAATGGAAAACCGAAGTAGCTAAGCGCACCTAAGAGGCTGTCCGACAACCCCCTTGAATCGCCCTTTGTCATTCTGAACACGTTTCAGAATCTCGTAGTTTCAATATGTTATGTACTCAATAGATCCCGAAACAAGTTCGGGATGACAGTTATCGGACATACTCCTAACCGCCTTTTGGCTACCATTGCACCGTAATGCTCGGGCTTTCTTGCTCCACCGGAAGCAACGACGGGTTAATTCACTGCATCATAAGTAGCTTTCGTAAACTGCCTTGTTTAGCAAAGAAAATCGTAAATTTTTTCCATTCTTATGATTCGCTACCTAAATCTGGTAATGTTTGACAAATTTTTTAAGCACTATATTATTATAATATTTTTATTTTTTGGGAATAAATGAGCTTGTTTCCCAAACAGGAATATTTCAAAAATGAAATATGCCAACAAAAACAAAGCAGAGCATTTCATAAACCAATTGATTAAGCAGACATTTATACCAATATCTTAGCAAGGGAGTTATTCAGCAGGACTATAGCAAGCGTAATTTTGGTAAGAGAAAATGGTGTGCTTATTGTTAAAGCCTTTCGAAAAAAAGAGGTACTTGCATGAAAAGAAAAAATAAATTTTTCTCCTTGATAGTTTTTTGTCTCGCTATTTTTTTTGTTTCTTTTTTCACTGCCGCCGAACCCGCCGATTCCAAACCCATTCGTCTCAAAGACAATCTTTTTGGTATAGATTTCGTAACCTCCAACCAAGGTTGGGCAGTTGGTTATTACGGCACCATCATTCATACGGAAGATGGAGGTAAAAGCTGGACTTATCAACCGAGCGGCAAAACAACGCCGTTTACGGATGTTGATTTTGTTGATTCTCATAACGGCTGGGCAGTAGGTTTTGGCCCCACCATACTCCACACCACGGACGGAGGAAAGACCTGGTCGGATCAAAAAATAAGCGAGGATATTTTTCTTACGGCAGTGTATTTTTTAAATGAGAAGAAGGGATGGATTGTTGGTGAATGGGGAACCATCCTGGTTACCGAGGACGGAGGTAACACGTGGAATTCCCAGTTAAGCGGAAAGGATGTTATCCTCTATGATATTTGTTTTTCCGATGAACTTCATGGATGGGCAGTAGGAGAATTTGGCGCCATTTTCTCTACTGAAGATGGAGGCAAGACCTGGGTTACTCAGGCGAGCGGGGTGGAGAATGTCTTTTTTTCCTGCAAAGCGTTAGATAATGAGAATGTGTGGGTTGTTGGTATTGACTCTACGCTTCTCCATTCCAAGGATGGGGGAAAGACGTGGGGAAGAGTTAACACGGGTCTGGGGAAAATAATGCCTTTCTATGAAATTCTTATTAAAGACCAGAGCCACGCTGTCATTTGCGGACAGGGAGCCGCGCTCTCTACCGATGACGGAGGAACGACCTGGAAGCCAAGCCGGTTTAAAAAGAGCATTCAATATGATTGGTTATATGGGATGAGCGCTGCTAATGATGATATCTGGATGGTAGGAGAAAATCTCAAGGTATTTAAAAGCGCGACAAATGGAAAAGAGTGGGAAGAAATAGCAATTAACGAATAATTAACAACCATAACGAGTAAAACAAGGGAAAAAAACATGAGACTGGATGTTCAGTCATGGGCAAAAGGAATTGTAAGACACCGGTTAATGGTCCTGTTCCTTATAGGGTTTGTTTTCACCGCTGTTTTTTTTTACGGCATTACTAAAATATCGGTCAATGTGATTTTGGAAGATATGTTTCCCTTCGACCACCCTTTTGTAAAACTGCATAAAGAGTTTGGCTCCCAGTTTGGAGGAGCGAGCACCGTGCTCATCGAGTTAAAGGTCAAGGATGGCGACATCTTTAATACCCCGACTTTATTGAAGGTAAAGAGAATTTCTGACGTTATCACATTCCATGATGACGCCTACATGCTTCTTACTGCCTCGATTTCCGAACGGAAGATGAAATACATGCGGGGTTATTCCGGCGGAAACGTGGATATGGACGGTCTTATGTGGCCAAAGATTCCGAAGACCCAAAAAGAACTTGACTTTATGAAAGAAAATATTTTCACCAACCCCCTCTATAATGGAGTGCTGGTGAGCCGGGATGGGAAAGCAACCCTCATTATTTCAGAATTTAAGGAGAATATTGATTACAGTAAATTGTTTCAATTTTTTATGGGGTTAAAAAAGAAATATGAAGATAAAAATACCACGCTCCACATTATCGGCAGGCCGGTGCTGTTAGGGTGGATTTACAGCTACTGGCCGCAGATGATGAAAATTTTTGCGGTGAGTATTGCCATTATGGTGCTCTTAATGTGGGGTATTTTCCGCAATTGGCAAGGTACGCTGGTGCCTTTAGTGGTAGGTTCAATTACCACGATCTGGGGGTTAGGGTTTACCGGCTATATGGGGATAAACTTAAGCCCGCTCCTTTTTGTTCTTCCCTTTTTGGTAGGAGCGAGGGCGCATAGCCATACGGTTCAGATTACCCACCGTTATTTTGAAGAATACCATCGTTCAGGCAGCAAGGAGTTGGCTGCAATCGAAACTATCAGAACGATGTTTTTGCCGAACATTTCTGCGATTCTGGCTGAAGTCATGGGGTTTTCGGTCATTTATCTGGCAAAAATAGTATTGATGCAGCAGATAGCCGTGATTATGACTTTCTGGATGTTTTCAATCTTACCGGCAGCGGGGATTTTGGCCCCGGTTATCTGCTATTATTTGCCCCCGCCAAAAGCTGCCGACACAGAACTAAGAACCAGTATCATTAGTCGTTTTAATCTCGCGCTGTCCAATTTCTCCACGGGCCAGGTGACGAGGTATGTGGTTATCGTGGGTTTTATCCTGTTGACGGGGCTTTTCTCATTTGAAGCGGCCCGGTTAAAAGTAGGGGATCTCCACCCCGGGTCGCCGATTCTTAAGCCCCATTCGGTTTACAATCAAGATTACGCTGAAATCAATAAAACCTTTGACAAAGCCGGGGCGGATAATTATTTGGTTTTTTTCCGGGGTAATCAGGAGTTTGCTTCCAAAGACCCGCAGGTGCTCAAAACCTTTGAAGCCATGGACCGATTCATGGCTTCCAGGCTGCCCGATATTTACGGAGGATCTGCCTCGCTCGCCCCGATTGTGCGAAGGCTGAACAAAGAATTTCATGATGGAAATCCGCTCTGGGATTTTATCCCTGGCCCGGATTTATGTAACACCATGCTTTTTCTTTTTCAGTCAAAAAGTGTTCCCGGGGATATGGACCGGTATGCTGATCCGAGATTTTACAACAGCAACATTCTCATGTTTTTTAAAAACCACACTGCGGATACCATTGACCGGATTAGCAAAAACGTAAATGAGTTTTTTACCATTTACCCGAAACAAATTGATAAGGGAGAATTTCTTCTCGCCGGCGGGGTTATCGGGATGGAGACGGCGGTAAATGAAGAGCTGGGAGTATCCCATGCGAGGATCGACAGCACGATTCTCATTGCCATTTTTCTTTCGTGCTGTATAACCTACCGGTCTTTTTTGGCGGGATTCCTTTTGATTACCCCCCTAATTATCTCTAACATTGTTTCCTTTGGATTCATGAGTTTTTCCAAAATCGGCTTAACTATTAACACGCTTCCGATTTCCGCGATCGGCGTGGGCGTGGGGGTTGACTTTGGGATTTATTTATACAGCCGGTATAAAGAAGAATACGCTAGGACAAAAGACTGGGTGGCAACTCTCGCGGTGGTATCGCAAACCACCGCTCTGGGGGTGCTCTTTTCCGCGCTCACCATGTGTTTGCCCCTTTTGAGCTGGTATTTTTTATCGGGGTTGCGATTTCAAGCTCAGATGGGTTTCTTATTAGCCCTGCTTTTATCGGTAAATATGTTTGCGGCCATTACCCTGCATCCGGCGTTGGTTTATATTCTGAAGCCAAAATTTATCACCAATGCAAAAAAATCAAGGGTCAGCCCATTGATGAGAAAAAAATGATTGCCCTGCAAAAGGAAGGAAACAGCGGGTAAAAATAGAAGGGGAGTGAATATTTCATTATTATCTTGGAAATGTTGGTTTAGAGTTTCACTATTTCGGTTTATAATTCCAGAAGAACAGGATAATTTAAGTCTGATAGAGAAAGGAGATGTAGAAGGGAAGAGAAAAAATTGCAAGTTAACTTGGGTAATAAAATAACTAAGGAGGCAGAAACGTATGAAAAAGACAAGAAAATTTATTTTAATCATGGCTCTGCTGTTGATGGTTTTATCGTTCGCTCTTCCGGCAGCGGCCCAAATTTATGATATGTGTGGCAAAGAAGTAATGATTGATGGTTTCTTCCGGCAGGAGTTTCTTTTTAATACCAATCACAACAGCAGGTATAACACCAACCAAAGCGGACTTTCCGGCGCCTACCAGATGTGGTATTTGGATACCAACCTGGTATGGAACCGTAACTTCGAAGTTCGTGGAATCTTCCGGATGTGGGGCGATCTGGCATATTACATGCTGAAAGATAATAATCACTTCCAGCACTTCTTTGCCGGTTCAGAACGGCAACTCGACTGGGATACCAACTGGGACCAGATAGTCCGCGAACTCTATTTTACTTACGCAAACGATAAGTTCCTGTTCCGCGCGGGGAGGCAGCAGATCGGCTGGGGAGAAGCGGATGGTCTGCGGGTGATGGATATTATCAACCCGCTCGACGCGCGGCGGATGTTCCAGTTTTACGACACGGAAGGGTATGAAGAGGTTCGAATCCCGAAGCTGATTATCAAGACCGAATTTTACACGGGCAATATCTGGAAATTTTACGACACCGCGGTTGAGCTTTACTGGAACCCCGGAGACATCGACCGCTTTGGAGATCTATTGCCGCCCCATCTCGACGCTAATCAAAGACCCGGTGCAGAATTTGCTGACAAATACGGTACGCCGAATGTCGACTGGCCCAACGACATGGGCAACCATTGGGGAACCTGGGCTCCGCCCACCCCGTCTGCTCCAGCGCCGGTCCGGCTGTTTACCAAAGAGCGGTCTTTTACCCCCAAACACTCCGAGTATGGCACCAGGATTAAGCTCAGTATCAAAGATACCTTTATCACCCTTAACTACTGGCAGGGATTTGACACGTCTGACCATGAAATTATTAAGTCCAAGTATGGAGGTATGGGTGGAGGGGTTCTTCATCTTGACCCCGCTCTGGGTGGAGCTGCCGTGTGGTTTGATAAGGTGCAGCCCCGGATAAAGGTCGCGGGTTTTACCTTAAGCCGCGAGCTGTTTGGCATGGGTCACTTGTTTTGCCAGGGAGCCAACCCGGTGCTCAGGATGGAAGGTCTTTACAGCTTCAACCAGACCTTTAATACCGAGGAAACTTTATTTGCGGCACCAGGCCTCCCCTACACCCTATTTAAGACCGTAAAACGGGACCAGATCCGCTACATGGTGGGTTTTGACTGGAATATGGCCATACCCTGGAACCGGCGAGAATTAACGTTTGTGAGCGGACAGTTTTTCCACATCTATACCCGCGGGAATCAGTTTGCTAATAAGAATCTTCTTCAACTTGCTCCCTATGACTGGTTCTGGCCGAAAAACCAGTATTATGCGAGCTTGTTAATAAAGACCGAATACCTGAATGAGCGGGTTTGTCCTTCGACGCTCTGGGTGCAGGATTTCCATACCCGGTCAGGCTGGATAAAAAGCAAGATCGGTTTCAAGATCGGCGACCACTGGCGTCCGGAAATCGGGTACCTGTGCATTATGGCGAGCCAAAACCAATCAAGAGATATCGGGGCAGTATTCCCAGTACGGGATAACCAGGAATCCTTTGGTTTGTTTGCTGACCGGGATACGGCGTGGCTCAGGATTCAGTACCAGTTCTAACCGAAAAAACACGTAAGGTGGCGGTATCACTGCCGCCGCCTTATATTCAAAACAAAATAACCAACCTGAAGTGGAGGGTAATTATTATGACTTGGGAGAATAAAAAAATACCATTTATTGTTTTATCCATTGTCGTTGGTGTTGTTTTTTGCATCACTTCTTCAGCCTATTGCTGGCAAACCAAAGATCCCAAACTGGCGGAAGACTATGCCAAGATGCTGGGATTTAAGGTTAAGGATAAAGTGGGCAAGGTAGCGCCGGAGATAAAACCCGGCATGACGATTGACGGAACCAATTATAAACTATATCCTGGTATGGCTGAGCTTTTACCAAAAAGCTTATATAGCCGGTTGGATCCAAAGTCGTATGCGCCGTTGGCTCCCATTAAGATCAAAGAGACTGATCAGTACCATCTCGGGAGGGGGTGGATGGATAAATCCATGCAGACGGAAAAGACCATAAAAATTGCCGCTGACGGCCTGACCCTCGAAGGTTATATGGGGGGTTATCCCTTTTTGCATCCCAAAAATGGGGTTGAGCTGATCCAGTGGGCGGATAACGACTACATAGGCGATACTTTTGCGATGCGGCCCATGCGCCTGCGCCTTTACGGCCGTGACAATAAGCCCGAACGCGAGCTGCGGCAGCATTTAAACGTTGTGCGCTATACGGGTTGCACCGACTGGAGACCAGAGGGGATACAGCCCAATCCGGAGCAGATTAACTATGTGATATCCGGAACCTTTATTTTTCCTAAAGACATTTCCGGAACCTCTTACGTCCGGAAACGGTTTATCCCCGCCAACCGTCCGGATGAGTTTCTTCTGTTTATCGCTACCATGAGGAGGATTCGAAGGATGTCCGGGCGGGATACCCAGGACCCCTTGTTTGGTTCCGACCTGGTATGGGATGACTTCAATTGTGACTGGCAAAAATATTCAACCACAGATTTTCCGAATGATTATAAAATGCTGCCGCCACGGGAAATGCTGATTCCCACCTATATTGACTACGACTGGCCGAATGACCGGGCGTCAAGCGGGTTTCAGGATTATAACGTTGACGAATCCGGCGAACAAACATATCTCAACTATGGCTCCTGGCAGCGGCGGTGGGTTTATCCTTGTGAAGTGATCAGCAAAGATCCGGGCTATTTGTATAGCAGAAAAATACTGATTGAGGAGCCTGAGACCTGTGCGATACCTCAGACCGACAGGTACGATCAGGCTGGTCGTCTTTGGAGGTCCTGGGTTCGGGATTGTAACCTTTCCCAAGACGGTGTGGGGTACATGGAAGAATTGATCGACATTGTTGACCATATCAATCATCACCGAACGATCCTCGACTTCAAAGGCCATAAGAATCCTTTATGGATGGGCACTGAATATGCTGATTTGCGTTTCCTTTCCAAGAAGGCAAAATAAAAACTTTTTTTTCTGAAAAAACAAAAACCCTTTCTTCTCTTGAAAAAAGAAAGGGTTTTTGTTTTTCAGAGCGAAGCGTTAATAAATCGCAAGGAACAGCAGGCACGAGATGAGGGTTCAAGCACCACCCGGAGGGGCGATCCAAAGAAAGGCGGTTGAAAAACTGTTTTTGCGGTTCCCCAAGCATAACCCAATGAATTGCATGGGAGGGAGGGGTGCCCTTGAGGGTGCGAATTATGCGCAGCATAGCCTTTTTCAATTGTTTGTTCGTTATGCGGGATTTAGGAAAAACTTTTGGAGCCAGAATTCGGGGATAGACAGAAGAAGTTTTTTTGGTGGGAAGGGAAAGCGTTACTGATAACCTGATTAATAAAAGTTTTGCTGTTCGGATTACTCACTGATTTGTGAAAAAAAAATTACCCACCGACAACCGCTAACGCTGGTGCGGTGGGTAAAAAAAACAGGCTTTGATTTGGCGTTGAAATCAGCTTTTTACCCCGTTAGAAAAGCCCCGCTTGCCCCGTTAGCTATTTGATATCTAACGGAGTGAAGAGGCGCGAGGTAAATGCCCCATGTGAAAGCTCCCTTTCTAACGGGGTTTACTGCTTTACCGTAACCGTAGCTTTCCCGTAAGTGTGGGAGAGACCTTTAGAAGGTGTAGTAGCGGTGATGGTAGCCTCGCCGGGGGTGATGGCGGTAATGTTACCCAGGTCATCGACAAAGACAACTTTGTCGTCCGAAGAAGCCCAACCTACCACTTGGTCTTCGAAGGGTTCGTTTCTCTCATTAAGCACCTTGGCTTCCATCTCATGTTTCTCACCCACTTTCAGTTCCAAATGTTCGGGTTCAACTTTAATGGCCGCAAGAATTGAGACCTTACACTGGATGACAAACTTGGCATCAGTGTTCGGAGAGGTCAGAGTTATGACAGAGTTGCCTGAGCCTTTGGCGGTTAGCAGGCCCGTATTAGAAACCTCAACCACCGCGGGATTGGAGCTTACCCACTGCAAGACGGCATTGGGTACCGGTTTATTCTCCTTGTCAAGGGCGACCGCTTGGATCTGGAAAGTTTCCCCAAGTTTGTTTAATTCTATTTCTCTGGGTTGCGCACTGAGCCAGCTTACTTTGGGAGAACACCCCAGGAAAAGAAGCGGGATAATAAGAGCAAAAAAAACCACGATATGCATTGTTTTTTGTTCTTTGCTAACCTTTCTCATATCTGCCTCCTCGACATTTAAATCATATTTATAAGACAATACTACCCTCCAGTGAAAATTATTATATTAGAAACAGTAAAAGTAAATATTTTTATTTAAGGAGCCTTTAAATTTTCTCGGGTAAAAATTAGTATCGCTTAAAACGCTGCTATCACCCCTTTCTTGGTTAATTTTTAAACTCTTTACCCGGTTAGAAAAGCCCGTGCAGAACCACGGGGTAAAATTAAAGATTCTTACACTTTTTCACACCAGGCAAATGCCCGGTGTGAAAGCCTTCTAATGGGGTTTATTCTCGAAAAGGGAACTGCACTATAAACGTGGTTCCTTTTCCATAATCATTTTTAACCAGGATCGTCCCTTTATGATGGAGCATAATTTTATGAGTTATGGACAAGCCCAATCCCAGTCCTTTCTCTTTTGTGGTAAAAAAAGGATTAAAAATATTGCCGATTACCTCCGGCATTATTCCTCCTCCTGTGTCTTCTACTTCAACGATCACCATTTTATCGTCTTCGGAAAAACAAGATTTAAACTTTAAATACCCCCCTGCGGTCATTGCTTGTCGGGCATTTGCGATCAAGTTAATAAAAACCTGTTTTATCTGGGGATAATCGCAAAACACGAGGGGAAGGTTTGGGGTTAATTCCCTGATGACATTAATGTTATCTTGCCTAAGTTCCTCTGAGAAGACATGTAGACTTTCCTCAACGATCTGGTTTAGGTTATAGGGAAAAAGATTCAAAAAAGGTTCCCGGGGAAACATCAAAACCTGGTTAAGGATAGTTTCTAACCGATCAACTTCTTTCACGATGATTTCCAGACATTCGTTTTCTTTATCAGATTGATTGGACCGACAAAGCCTGCGCGCGAATCCGCCAATAGAAACCAGAGGGGTGCGAATTTCGTGCGCGATACTGGCCGACATTTCTCCGAGTGCCACAAGTTTCTCCGCGTGTAACAGCTTTGCTTGAGCCTCTCTGAGTTCTTGATGAGCAAGCTCCATCGTGCGGTAAAGACGGGAATTTTCTATCGCCATTCCGGCTTGACTGGCAAAAATAGTCAGCATTTTTATATCTTCTTCACTGATGGGCTTGTTGTTATAGATGTTATCTACCTTGATTACTCCTGTCGCTTGGCCTTTCGCAATAATTGGTACGGTCGCAAAAGGCCCACCGCCTACCTTGGAATATATATTTTTCCAGATAAATGCGTCTTCCTTTTCGTCACTGACATTGAAAAAGGTTTTCTCCAAAACCGTTCGCGCCAAAATCCCGCCGTCAAGAGGATGCAAAGGCACGGTAATACTTTTACACACCTCATCAACCTTTGATCTAACTTTAGATAAACTTCGTTCAGGAGAAAGCACCCATTCCAAAAGCCTCACTTTTTTCTGCGCAAACTCATTCCAGATTCGCCACGCATCTTCAGCGCTCTCCGGACCCATTCCGATCATGCCTTCGAGGGTGTGAGCGCTGTGATTTACTAAAAACAACATGGCGCGGTTAAAACCAAAACCACCTTCCATGGTAACAGCAGTAATGATAATATGGAGCAAATCATCAAGCTTGATAGTGGTCATCATTGCTTGGCTGGTTTCGTGGAGGAGGGAAAGCTTTCGGACAAGTTCAGTTTGCTCGGGGGGTAGACTTTTTGGAGATAGACTGAGATAGGCTTCTCTCACGTTAAAAGACTTCCTTTCCAACCCAAGGATGGAATTTCGTTCGTGCGGTAATCCTCTTGGGATACCCTTTTAAAGTCCTCGTGATTAGTTTTTGTGGTTACCTTCAATAACGTGTTTACAACCATCACAAAAACCGAGTGTAATAGTGATTATAATTTATAGGGAATTTTGAAGAAGTGACTTTACATATAAAAGAGTCAATGAGGTTAACTGCCCAAAAGTCTTTCTTGGTTCTCCTGCTCTGCCTTACATTCAATACAAAAGGTCGTTACCGGGCGAGCTTTTAACCGCTCCTCGGAAATATCTTCGCCACATCTCTCGCAGATACCAAAAGTGCCATTCTCTACCCGCTCTAAAGCCTTCTCAATTTTCCCAATTAATTTTCTTTCCCGGTCCCGGATCCTAAGAAGAAAATTACGGTCTGATTCGAGGGAGGCGCGGTCAACCGGGTCAGGGAACAACTCACCTTTATCACTCATGGTTTTAACGGTGACGCCTGCTTCTACTAAAAGATCAGAGAGTTGCTTTTGGAGGAGGTTTTTAAAATATTCGAGCTTTTCTTTGTCCATCGTATCTGCTCAAAAAGTACAGGTCAAAGTCTTAAAAAATATATAATAGCGAAATCTATTTTTGTTGTAAAGGAATATTTTGCCCCCAGAGGCCCTGAGTGCCTTGCAGGTAAACGAACTTAAGAGGCTAACGATTGTTTGATGCCGGCCTCTTTTTGGGTCCAATTTTTTTTAACCGTTACCCAAAGTTCCAAGAAAACCTTGGTATGCAATAAATTCTCAATCTCCTTCCGAGCCCTTTTGCCGACTTCCTTGAGCATCTTTCCTCCCTTCCCAATCAGGATCCCCTTTTGGGATATTTTTTCAACCCAAATAACGGCCCGAATAAAGATTACACCAGGTTTTCGTTCGTTAAATTCTTCAATTGCTACGGCAATCGAATAGGGAATTTCATGCTGGAGCAGAACAAAAATTTTTTCCCGTATAAGTTCAGCAACCATAAACCTTTCGGTTTGGTCGGTAAACAAGTCATCCGGGTAGTATTTCGGGCCTTCGGGAAGATAACGTAACAAAAATTTTTCCAATTGCTCTACACCCGAACCATGAAGCGCAGAAAGAGGAATTATCTCCCGGAAGGGGAATGTCTCTTGATAAGCGTCAATAAAGGGTAATAGCGCTTGTTTTTCGACCAGGTCGATTTTATTGATTAATAGAAAAACCGGTTTTTCGAAGTTCTTTAAGCACTGAACAACAAAAAGAAACTCATCTTCCGGCATGGCCTGCGTTGCTTCAACCATCACGAGAACAAGATCACTTTCTCGAAACGCTGCCTGCGCGGCCTGAACTAAATGGCGATTAAATTTTTTTCTGGTGTGATGAATCCCAGGAGTATCAACAAAAATCAGTTGAGCGTCCGGCAGGTTTTTAATTCCCAGGATGCGGTTCCGGGTGGTTTGAGGTTTAGGGGTAACAATTGATATTTTTTCCCCGATTAGGGTATTAAGGAGAGTAGATTTTCCGACATTAGGAGGGCCGATAATCCCAATAAAACCGGCTTTAAAGGGGACAGTCATTTAGTTTCCGAAGACCCGTTCGAAAATGTAATCAAGATGACGGAAGTGATGGCCGAGGTCAAAGGCGGTTTCAAGCTCACCGGCCGTTAGATAGCGCAAAACCTCAGGATCGTGCAACAGGGTAGTCTTGAAGTCTTTGTTTTTATCATCCCAGACTTCCATGGCATTTTTTTGCACTATTCGGTATGCATCCTCACGGGAAACGCCTTTTTTCGTTAACAGCAGAAGGATTGTCTCAGAAAAAATGAGACCGCGCGATTTTTCAAGATTTTCTTTCATCATTTCCGGATAGACCACCAATTTTTCTACAACTCCGGAAAGCCGGTTGAGCATAAAGTCAAGGAGAATGGTTGAATCCGGGGCGATAACCCGTTCTGCTGAAGAATGACTAATATCTCGTTCGTGCCAGAGGGAAACATTTTCCAAAGCTGCTATGGCATTGGAACGCACGAGTCGGGCGAGCCCGGTAATGTTTTCTGAAAGCACAGGATTTCTTTTATGGGGCATTGCGGATGAGCCTTTTTGCCCTGGAGAGAAAAACTCTTCTGATTCGAGAACCTCTGTTCTTTGCAAATGTCTAATTTCAAATGAAAATTTTTCTAAAGAACTCGCGATTACCGCTAACGTGGCAAAAAAGGCCGCATGCCGGTCTCTTTGAATAATCTGGGTTGATATCGGATCAGGTTGCAATCCAAGATGGGCGCATACATACTTCTCAACGTTTGGTGAAAGATGGGCAAAAGTTCCAACCGCGCCCGATATTTTGCCAAAACTGATATTTTCTTTTGCTGTCAAAAGTCTTTCCCGGTTACGGCGCATCTCTTCATGCCAGAGGGCCATTTTGAGACCAAAGGTGATGGGTTCAGCATGGATTCCATGGGTGCGGCCGATCATCATGGTATTTTTATAGTGATGAGCTTTATTTTTGAGGATATGCATGAAATGTTTGATATCCTCAATAAGGAGTTCACTTGCTTCTTTAAGCTGGCACGCAAAACAGGTATCGAGAACATCTGAAGAGGTAAGCCCCAGGTGGAGATAACGGGCATCTGGCCCGATATGTTCCCCAACGCAGGTTAGAAATGCGATCACATCATGCTTTACCACTTCCTCAATCTCGTCAATCCGAGAAACGGAAAAACACGCATTTTTTTTAATATTTTCGATTGCTTCCAGAGGAATTTCTCCCCTTTCTGCGAGCGCTTCACAAACCAGGATTTCAATTTTGAGCCAGAGGTCAAATTTGTTTTCAGGTTCCCAGATCTTAGCAATTTTTTTCCTGGTATAACGCGGTATCATCATTGCCTCCTTGCGTAGAGTAATTTTTCAAGAATTTAACCCGTTAGAAACGTCCCGCTTGCCCCGTTAGATATCGAATATCTAACGGGGTGAAGAAGCACAGGGTAAATTTAAAAATTTTTACGCCTTTTCACACGGGGTAAATGCTCCGGGTGAAATTCTTCTAACGGGGTTTATTTTTAACATTTAAACCCTGGTAGTTCAAGTTATTACTTTTTCTTGTTCCTTTTTATTGACATTTATTAATAAGGAAATTATAAAGATAAAAACTTAAGCGTTTTATAGTGTAAAAAAGATACAAGAGTTTATTAATAAATCAGGATAAGGTAAAGCTATGGGAAGCGTTGTAAAAAAGCGTAGAAAAAAGATGACAAAACACAAACACAGAAAACTTTTGTCTCGCACCCGGCATGCACGGAAAAAAAAGTAGGGCTTGATCGAACTGCCCGAAGAAATTTTTTTACGAGGATGCCAAAAAAAAACATTTAAACAAAAAAAATCAGAAGGAAAACCATGCCGAAAATAGAGCGAAAAAAAGAACTGGATCGAAGACGCAAAAGAAAACGCGAACGGCGAAGAGAAAAAAATAAAGTCCTCCGCACCCAATGGGAACAAAAAAAGCAGGAAAAAAAGGAAGAGAGGATTGTCATTAAAAAGGCAGTTACTAAAGTTCCTTCTCCAGAAGAAAAAAAGGAATAAGTTCCTTATTCATTGTTTGTTCGTAAACAATTTTTTTGGGGAAAAGAGTTCAGCCTGAAAAGCTGAAACACTTTTTTCTTCTCAAGAATGCTCCGCGAAATTTTCAAAGCACAATTTACCCCGTTACAAACCCCGTAATACCAGGTTGCATTCAAAAGCAGATCGAAGCAACGACAATCAAAACGTGAAAAGTGAGACGTGAAGTGTGAAGTGTTTTAACACCTTACGTTTAACTTTTTACGATTTACGAAAATTGACGAGGAGACAACAAAGATATGCACATAAAGGCGACTTGGTATTATATGACTTGGGGTTTGCGCCAGCGTTCTCCCAAAAATAAAGGTAATTCTCCCGCACAATACGGTCCAACCTTTACTGTCCAGCCGGTTTTGGCTTCGATGTCACTTTTTATGGGAGCAGTGACTCCGGGAAGGATAAGCTCGCGGTGTTTTACCCGGGACGCGAGCTGAGTTTCGTCTATCGCCTTAAGAACGTTTTCAGCAGTGAAGGTTTGATAGACCATCGCCATATCCACGGTGTGACCAAGGCAATCAACACAAAGGAGATAAAAAGGTGCCGTGGTCGTGGAAAGGATAGCCATAAGCACGTCCTGAGTGGAAAGCGCGTTACCCGTGACCAGTATGGATGATTCTGGTCCTGGCTGGTTAATTTCGTGAAGCCCCAAAATGCCTGCAACCGGATGCTGGGTTATTTCTATTTCCGGCAAAAACGCATTAAGCGAAAGCACGACCTCTACTGCGTAAGCAAGGTTGGGTGTTAGTTGCCTACACGGAGCGGTTTGTGCCTTCCGTTCTTTTAATATACGCAGCCATTCCTTACAGGAAGTAAATCCACATGATTTTTTGCAGACGCCTTGAGGGAGATATTTTTCAATATCAATCCGCTCAAGATAAAGGTCCGATTTAAGCGGCATGGTAACAACCTCGTGCTCTGGGAATACAATAATTAAGCACTAACAGGTTTGCCTTTACCCCGTTAGAAAGGCCCCACTTGCCCGGTTAGATCTCAAATATCTAACCGGGTAAAGAAGCACGGATAAATTTAAAAATTCTTACACTTTTTCACACGGGGTAAATACCATTAGAAAATTTTCTACCGGGATGAATGTCACGTGTGAAAGCTTTCTAACGGGGTTTACGTTCTAATAATGACCGCAGTCGTTCAATTAGCGCTACCTGAGCAGGGTTTATTTTTTGTTTGGCAGTTTCGCTGTCAAAAAAAGCGCCCTGGTCAATTTCTGGAAATTCCTGTTTTTGCCCGGAGTGCGGTGGCCACTCCATTTTAAAGGTATTGCTTCTTATTGGTTTATTCTTATCCCAGTCCCCTGCAAATGCCCAGGCATGCACAATTTTACCGTTTTTCTGTTTGATGTGCCCGAGCGAAATATACTCACCTTCCGGTTTGATTCCGGTTTCCTCTTCAAACTCACGGAGAGCGGTTTGCAGAAGGTCTTCGTCTGCGTCAACTTCGCCCTTGGGAATACTCCATACCCCCTCATTCTTTTTAGCAAAAAAAGGCCCTCCTGGATGGCCTAAGAAGATTTCAAGTGCACTCCCGTTAAGGCGATACATAAGCAGGCCCGCGCTCACCTGGGAACGGTGCTGTTTTTGATTTTCTGTTGGCATGATTACAAATCCTTTTACGTTAAAAACTTCTTAACGTTTTATGATAGTGGAATAAAAACCTTTGTCAAATGACTCATACCAAGTTGCATTCAAAAGCAGATCGTGGCGGCGACGAGGAATCGACGTCGAGGAGTATGACGAGGAGACAACAAAAATATGCAAATGAAGGCAACTTGGTATCATTATCCAGCGAACCGGCGGCAATGCTTGAGGTGACCGAGGATAGGTAAATAAAAAAGACATAATGGAAATATACAAAAAAGGGGGCCATTTCAATAAGATTAACGGACCGTTATCCCTTCATCGAGGTACTTGATAAGCGGATAAATGAAAAACTCGATTATCCTTCGTTTACTCACCTTGATTTCTGCGGTGCGGCTCATACGCTGAAGCCCGATGAGATTGCCGCCAAACTTGATTTACTGCTGTTTAAGTCAGACGCATACATTGAAGCGGCAAAGGAGTTTGCTGCGCGTTACCGGCATTGGGGCCCTCGCAAGGAGAATGAACGGATTGTTGCGATAATTGAAAGTATGCTGTCATGAGCCAGGACCTTTTGAGGCAGTTTCAATAGTTTTTTGGTGGCAGCTGCTTTTTGGTAAAAACCAATAAAGTCGGGGAAAAACCGTTTCATTTTTAAAATAAAACGTCAACTACTGTTTTTAAATTAATTACAATCGGTTAAGAAACATCTAAAAATTTCTTCAAAAAAATTGTTGTATTATCAAAATGTTAGCAAGTAAGTATTGACAAATTTCTAAAAAATTTTAATTTTAAGGCCGGAGTGTAAAAACCATTTTTAGAATAATCACTTGTAACGATGAGGATTATTGATGGAAAAAATTCTTAAATTAGGGGTTCCTAAAGGGAGTTTAGAAAACGCTACCATCGAGCTTTTCCGCAAATCCGGGTGGCGGATTTCGGTTAGCTCAAGAAGTTATTTTCCCAGTATAGATGATGAAGAACTTGCCTGTCGTCTGATCCGCGCTCAAGAGATGTCGTGGCATGTGGAAAGCGGAGCAATTGATCTCGGTATCACCGGCATTGACTGGATCAGGGAAAATGAGTCAGACGTGGTGGTGATCCAGGACTTGATTTACTCCAAATCAACTCTTAAGCCGGCCCGCTGGGTTCTGGTAGTAAAAGAAAATTCTCCGGTTAAAAAAGCGGAAGATTTGGCGGGGAAAAAGATTTCTACCGAACTGGTAAATTTTACGAAAAAATATTTTGCTGAGAAAAATGTCAAGGTAGAAGTTGAATTTTCCTGGGGCGCGACGGAAGCCAAGGTCGTGGATGGGTTAGTCGATGCTATTGTTGAAGTTACGGAAACCGGCAGCACTCTGAGGGCGCACAATTTGCGAATTGTCCAGGAAATGATGACGACCAATCCTCAGTTGATCGCCAATAAACAGGCCTGGCAAGAGCCCTGGAAGCGCGCGAAGATTGAACAGATCGCGTTGTTGCTCAAAGGCGCTCTCCAGGCAGAAATGATGGTGGGTCTGAAAATGAATGTTCCCAAAGATAAATTAGATGCCATTATTAAACTTTTGCCGAGCCTTACTTCGCCGACGATCGCCGGTCTTTACAATTCGGATTGGTATTCAATCGAAACGATTATCTCCGAAACCATGGTCCGGGAACTCATTCCGCAACTACAAAAAAATGGAGCTGAAGGGATCATTGAGTATCCGCTCAATAAGGTAATTTAATTCCCTAAGGGAAAGGGGGCAGAAGTCAGGAGTCAGGAGCCAGAAAGGTAAAAAATGGATAAGTTAATTATTCAAGGCCGAAAGAAAATATCCGGGAAAGTTGCCATCGCCGGCGCAAAAAATGCCGCTCTCCCGCTTATGGCAGCTTCTCTTTTAGTTGATGGGTGGAATACTTTTTCCAATGTCCCGGTTCTCCGGGACATCCGGACCGCTCGATTGCTTCTCGAGCACTTGGGAGTAGAGGTTAGAAATGGAAAGGAGATCCAGATTAACGCGAAAGGACTCCATAGCCATACTGCTCCTTATGAATTGGTAAAAACCATGAGGGCTTCCATCCTGGTTTTGGGACCCCTTTTGGCCCGGCTGAAACAGGTAAAAGTCTCTTTGCCCGGGGGCTGCGCTATCGGAGCCCGGCCGGTTGATCAGCACCTAAAAGGTTTCGAACTCATGGGAGCAAAAATCGAAATCGAACATGGCTACATCAAGGCTAAGACAAGAGGGCTCAAGGGAGCAAAGATTTATTTTGATGTCTCTACGGTTACGGGCACTGAAAATTTAATGATGGCTGCCTCTCTGGCGAAGGGGACAACCATACTCAATAATGCCGCTCAAGAGCCGGAAGTAGTAGAGTTAGCCCAGGTTCTTAACAAGATGGGCGCTCAGATTGACGGCGCCGGTTCTGAGGTGATTACGATCGAAGGTGTGAGCGCGCTTAAGCCGGTTACCCACGAAATAATGCCTGACCGGATTGAGGCGGGCACATTCCTGGTTGCCGGCGCTTTAGCAGGAGGAACCGTGGAGGTCGCGCCCTGTATCCCTTCCCACCTGGGTGCTTTACTCCAAAAACTTGAAGAAGCAAATGTTAAACTGGAAACAAAAGAAAACAGTATTACGGTCAAAGGAGGGGGATCATTAAAAGGAGTCAATGTAACAACCCTTCCTTTTCCGGGTTTTCCGACGGATATGCAGGCTCAGTTTATGGTGCTGCTTTCCTTAGCGGAAGGGATGAGCGCCATAACTGAAACAGTATTTGAAAACCGGTTTATCCACGTTAGTGAACTTCAACGGATGGGCGCGGACATTGAAATCAAAGGTAACACTGCTATTGTGCGAGGGGTAAAACACTTAAGCGGGGCTACGGTGATGGCGTCTGATCTTCGGGCAAGCGCGTCCCTTATCTTAGCCGGGCTGGCGGCGCGGGGCGCTACTGAAGTGACGAGGATCTATCATATTGACCGGGGATATGAGGCTATTGAAGAAAAACTGCGGGGACTTGGCGCTGAACTCGGGCGGGTAAAAGAGTAATTATACCACGTCGCCTTCATGTGCATATCTTTGTTGTCTCCTCGTCATACTCCTCGACGTCGATTCCTCGTCGTCGCCTCGATCTGCTTTTGAATGCAACGTGGTATAAAAGGAAAAATCATGAAAGTTTTAAGAACCGATAACAAAAAAATTTTTAAAGAACTAAAAAAAAGACAGAGTGTTTCTTATAAACACCTTGAAACTATCGAGACACGGGTCCGTGAGATTATCAATACCGTTAAATCTCGGGGTGATAAGGCGCTGTTAGACTACACTGCGCGCTTTGATGGGGTAAAACTGTCAAAAAAAAATCTTCAGGTCTCGAAAGCTGAAATTGAAACTGCTTGGAGCTACACCTCTTCAGAAGATAAAAAAAGCTTAAACCTCGCGAAGGAGAGGATAGAAAAATTTCATCGCCAGGAATTGACTCATTCATGGAAAATTGCCGGCACCGGAGGAGAGGCGCTCGGACAGAAGGTCGTTCCTCTGGAAAAAGTCGGCATCTACGTTCCGGGAGGCAAGGCGTCTTATCCCTCTTCAGTGCTTATGAGCGCAATTCCCGCTCGGGTAGCCGGGGTTTCGGAAATCATCATGGTTACCCCGCCGTCTGCCGAAGGGATTAATCCTTTTACGTTAGCGGCTGCTCGAATCTGCGGGATAAAAAAGATTTTTCAGGTTGGTGGAGCGCAAGCCATTGCCGCTTTAGCGTATGGCACGGAAACCATCCCTCAGGTTGATAAAATCGTGGGCCCAGGAAACATCTTTGTCGCTATGGCGAAAAAAATGGTTTCAGGAGAAGTGGGCATTGATATGATCGCGGGACCGAGTGAAATCCTGGTCATCGCTGACGGCAGCGCTCGTCCCGAATTTATTGCCGCGGATCTTTTATCGCAAGCTGAGCATGACGAAGAAGCGCAGGTAATTTTAATGACGCCTTCCCAAGCCTTAGCGGCACGCGTTCAGGAAAAAATAATGACCCGGATGCAAAAGCTTCCTCGAAAAGAAATTCTGCGGAAGGCCCTGAAAAACGGGCTCATTATTATCACGAAAAGCCTTTCACACGCGGTTGCGTTGGCAAACACAGTGGCGCCCGAACATCTCCTTCTCGCTGTTAAAGACCCGTACCGCCTGTTTGAAAAGGTGAAAAACGCGGGGTCGGTATTTTTGGGGCATTTCTCTCCGGTGGCTGCCGGAGATTACCTGGCCGGACCTAACCATGTCCTGCCGACCTCAGGAACAGCCCGGTTTTCTTCACCCCTCGGTGTTTATGACTTTGTGAAGTTTATCAGCTTTACTCATTTAAACCAGGCGCAGTTAAAAAAATTGGGAAACGATATCATGCGGCTTGCCCGCATAGAGGGTTTAGAGGCTCATGCTCGTTCAGTCGAGCTCCGATTAAAATGAACTACCCTTCTACAAGCAGCGGGGTATCAAACTTTAATTTGAGCGAAAATTATTCGGGCGAAAGGTGTGAAGAGTGGTGCTTTCAACAGCGTGCGACATACTAAAAAAACATCCGGTCATGAAATATATTTACCGGGTTTCACAAGAAGTTGAAACACCAATTTACCTGGTTGGTGGCGCGGTGCGTGACGTGCTTATGGGCATTGCCCCGGAAAAAGATTTCGACTTTGTGATGAAAGATAACCTGGTAAAATCAGCTCGTCTTTTTTCCCGTCTTTTTGAAGGAAGTTTTTTCCCCTTAAGTTCTGATCCTCCCAACTATCGGGTGGTTTTAGTACACACTAATCAGCGGATAGAAGTAGATTTTTCCGGGTTTCGAGGTGATGATCTTGGTCACGATTTAAACAACCGGGACTTTACGGTGAATGCTATCGCGCTTGAGGTAGGTGACCTTTATCGGGAGGGCGGGATTAAACTTTATGATCCTTTAGGGGGGGAGCGGGATATCCAAACCAAGGTGCTGCGCCTGGCTTCGCCTTGTGCTTTTGATCAGGATCCTCTTCGTATCCTTCGCGCGGTCCGCATTGCCAAAGAGCGAAACCTTCATATTGATAGTGAGACCAGAGAAGCAATCTATCGGCAAAGAAACCGCCTTGACTCGGTTTCAGCGGAAAGGATTCGGAGTGAGTTTTTCAAAATCCTGAGTTTTTCTGACGCGCCAGAATCCTTGAAGCTCCTTGACGAATTGGGCTTGTTAAGCATCCTTATTCCGGAAACAGAGGCGCTTAAAAGGAAAAGTCTGGAACCTCCCGGCGATCTGTCTTGGTGGCGCCATTCCCTGTGCGTGGTTCGCTGGTGTGAATGGAGCTTGGTCAACCTCGAAAAATTTTTTCCGCATTTCTCTGAATACGTTAAAAACCACCTTGAAGAAGAGCTCGAAGAAGGGGTGGATCGCAAAAGTCTTTTTAAACTGGCAGGGTTGCTTTCTGACCGGGGAGAAGTTTTTTCCGGGACAGACGCAATGACAATGGCGGATACTATCAGCCGGAGACTAAGGCTGGGAAAACGGACCGGAAGAGCTTTGCGGAAAATGGTCAAATACTATGACCAGGTTTTGTCTCTTCGAAAAATGGAAAAACCATCTTCGCGTGTCTTTTTTCAATTTTTTCAGAACGTGGATCCGGAAGGGTTGGCAGTGCTTCTGCTTGCATGGGCAGAGTATATTGCCGGTGAACCGGAAAGGTTTACACGATCTGAAGACAGTGCCGTGAGAAACTTCTTGGCTGATTTGGTGAAATTTTCTGTTTATGAGTATCCGCTTATGAGGCCCCTTCTTTCCGGTCAGGAGATCATCGAGAGGTTTGGCCTTCAGGAAGGGAAAGTTGTGGGTGAGTTGTTGAACAAGGTTGCCCACGCTGAGGCAGAAGGTCTGCTTGCCTCTTCGCAAGAGGCCGTGCTTTTTGTCGATGACCTCTTGCGTCATAGGAGTTGAATATCAATGAGCAATGATGATTCTTGGTGATGAAATAATGACGAATATGGTTTTCCCTTTCTTTGCCTTTGTGTTCGGAAGTATAATCGGAAGTTTTCTCAATGTTTGTATTTTCCGTCTTCCCCAAAAAAAATCATTACTCTTTCCTGCTTCGCATTGCCCCCATTGCCAGCAGGCGATTCGTTTTTATGACAACATTCCCCTCATAAGTTATCTTGTGCTCCGGGGTAGATGCCGCTTCTGCAATCAGCCGATCTCGCCTCAGTATGTCATCGTGGAATTATTAACGGCGCTTTTTTCCCTGGTTTTATTTCTTCACTATTCCTTAACCGAATATTTTATCTACTTTGCCTTTTTCTCCAGCCTCGTGGTCGTAACCTTTATTGATTTAAAACACCAGATAATCCCTGACGCTATCTCCCTGCCCGGTATAGGAGCGGGTTTTCTGGCTTCTTTTGTTTTACCCCGCATCACCTACCTTGATTCATTGATCGGGATCGCTTTCGGAGGAGGGATTCTTTACTTCGTAGCCTTGGGATATTACCTGATCACGAAAACCGAAGGGATGGGGATGGGGGATGTCAAGCTTCTGGCAATGGTTGGCGCTTTTTTAGGCGGTAAAGCGGTGGTCATTACTATTTTCCTCAGCGCTTTTTTGGGCGCGGTGGTTGGGATTGCTCTTATGGTGATAAAAGGGAAAAGCAGAAAGTACGCGATTCCTTATGGACCTTTTCTGTCGATCGGAGCGCTCTTAAGTCTTTTTTGGGGTGATGTTTTACTTGCCTGGTATTATCACTTCTTGACGGGGAGATAAAACCTGATGGTAAAGCCCGGCCTTCGGTGGCAAATTGTTTTTACTCTTATTTTCGTCATGGTAACCGCCAGTTTCCTTATTGGCCTGGTGGTGATGAGTGTAACCAAAAAAACCATTGTCAACCAAAAAATGGACGGAGCCATCTCTTTACGCAATGCTTTTCAAAATAGCATCAACGCCATATCCTACGGCGATGATGATTTTTATGTTAATAAAGAGAAGAACTGGCAGATGCAGCGCCTGATTAAGCTGTTTAGCCTGGAAAGCGGGGTGGAGAACATTTTAATCGTTGACCTCTTCGGGAAGGTTATCGCGTCGAGTGATCCTCTTCTGATCGGGACGTTCCTTCACGACCGGAATTTAAATGAGGTCATTACTGCCGGTCCTGCCTCTCTTGAATTATCTCAGGACAGGCGAACCTTATTTAAAGAAACAAATAAAGAACTATCGTTTTTTTCTCCCTTTTATTTCAAAAATCACAAGATAGGGGCGATGAGGATTACCCTGTCTTTAGGAGAGATGCAAGCGGTAATCAACAAGTCTTATAAACTTATCCTGGCCTATATCATCTTTACCGCGACACTCGTAACATTTTTTGGAATTTTTCTTTTCTCGCGCTTAATTATCCGGCCGATCAAAAAGCTCGTAAAGACAACCGAAGCCATTGGCGAAGGGGATTATGACCCAAACAATTTCGAAACAAGCCGAAATGAGATAGGTCAACTTTCGTTTGCCTTCAGTCGGATGGCGGAAAGAATTAATGAACACCAAGGCCAGCTTCGCTCTCAAATTGTATCTTTGGAAAAACTTAATCGCAACCTTCAGCAATCCCAGAAAGAATTGCTGGCTGAAGAGAAGTTGGCCTTAGTAGGGAAACTTGCGGCTGGAGTCGCTCATGAAATTGGAAATCCTTTGAGCGCGATCTTGGGATATATCAGCCTTTTACAAACACAAGAAAACGCGAATCAAGAGTCGGCTGATTACCTTAAGCGGATAGAGCAGGAGCTTAATCGGATCAATAATACCATTCGAGAGCTTTTAGATTTTTCCCGGCTGAAGAAAGTGGAAAAAACCAAGGTTGACATTAAGCAGGTTATTGAAAACTCTCTATCTTTAGTCAAACACCAGAGAAAGTTTCAAAATATCACGCTTACGAAGCATATCGAGAAAGACCTCTGGCTGGTGGAAGGAGATGAGCACCAGCTTCAGCAGGTGTTTCTCAACATACTTCTCAATGCGGGAGAAGCACTGGGGGGGGAAGGGAAAATGCTGGTTCTTGCCGATCGGGTGGTTTGGCAAGGTGGTTCTTTGAGGTGCGTAAGCTCTTCAATGCCTGAGGATATTTTTTCTTGTGTTCCGGAGTTTGGTTTTGGGGAGAAGGAAGTTTATTTGAACGATGTTCTTTTTTCAGAAAACCAAGCACTGGTGAGGATTCTCTTTGCTGATAATGGAGAAGGGATTGAGCAGGAAAACCTTAACAAAATTTTTGACCCTTTCTTTACCACCCGGGAGCCGGGAAAAGGAACCGGATTGGGCTTAGCGATTTGCAACCGCATTCTGGAATCGTTTGGGGGAGGTATTTTGGCGCGCAGCGAGGTCAAGAAAGGCAGCGCGTTTCTTGTGCTTCTGCCAGCAGTAAACCCCGTGAGAAATCTTTCACTCGAGGAATCTACCCCGTGTGAAACCGTGTAAGAATTTTTGAAACCCCGTGCTTTTTAACCTTGTTAGCTGGTTGATGTCTAACAGGGTTTCTCACGGGGTAAAAGGGGAAAGCGATGGATAAAAGGCGGGTCTTAGTTGTAGATGATGAAGAAAATATGCGGTATATGCTTACCCAAATTTTGAAAAAGGGAGGGCACAGTGTTGATGCCGCTCACAATGGTGAAGAGGCGTTAACACGTATCGAAGAAAACGTGTTTGACGTGGTCCTTTGCGATGTGCGGATGCCCGTTATGGACGGTCTTGAATTTCTCAAAAAGGCGCGAAGCAGAAAGCTGGATGTCCCCATCATTATGATGTCCGCTTACAGCACGGTGGATTTGGCGGTTGAGGCGATGAAGCTCGGAGCCTCAGACTATATTTCGAAGCCTTTTAAAACTGACGAAGTGCTGGTAAAATTGAAACGGGTTGATGAACAGGAAAAAATACGGCAAGAAAATATTAAACTTAAGAAAGAGCTTAAAGAAGAACTTGGGTTTGAAAATATTATCGCTCAGAGCCTTAAGATGAAAGAGATCTTTGATACGATCGAAAAAGTCTCCGGCTATAAGACTACCGTCCTTATCGCGGGGGAAAGCGGCACCGGGAAAGAGCTTCTTGCCCGCGCGGTTCATTACAACAGCCCCAGGGCAGAGAAACCTTTTATTGCGATTAACTGCGGAGCAATTCCGGAAAATCTTCTGGAAAGCGAACTTTTTGGTCATCACAAAGGCTCATTTACTGACGCGGTTCGGACCAAAAGAGGTCTTTTTGAGGAGGCCCATGAGGGAACATTGTTTTTAGATGAAATCGGCGAGCTTCCTATTTTGCTTCAGGTAAAACTTCTCCGCGCTTTGCAGGAAGAAGAGATTCGCCGGGTAGGAGAAAATCAACCCATCAAAGTTGATGTGCGAATTGTTGCGGCGACCGTGCACGACCTGGCGCAAAAAGTTCACGAGGGCTCATTCCGCTCGGATCTTTTTTACCGGCTCAATGTTTTGACGCTAACGATTCCCCCTTTAAGGGAAAGACAGGAGGATATTCCTTTGTTAGTTAACCACTTCCTGCAGAAATTCAACCAGAAACTGGAAACCAGAATAGAAAAGATTGCTCCCGAAGCCTTTCGGCTCCTGCTCAATTATAACTGGCCCGGAAATGTAAGGGAGCTTGAAAATGTCGTTGAACGAGCGATTATTTTAAGTAATAGTAATTTTATTACTGAAGAGGCGCTTCCCCAGGAATTAAGAAATTTGTCTTCCGCTGAATCCGCTTCTTTTTCGTCGGATGAGCTTTCATTAAAAAAGGCCAGTCGCTTACTGGAGATCGATTTGATCAAAAAAACTCTTGAGAAGACCAATGGCAATCACACCCAGGCAGCCAAAATTTTGGAAATAAGCCTTCGGGCGCTTTTATACAAGTTAAAGGAATATAAACTAAACTAACTTTGACGGCTTCGTAAAAAGTCCATCTGCGGCGTTGCGCTGCATCCTCAGTCATTGCGGCGTACAGGTAAGTACACCTCATTCCGTCGGATTTGCGCGCCTTGCATCTGAAGCTTTTTACTGTGCCGTCTGATTTTCGAATTTTTACGGCTTCATCAA
>LQYC01004569.1_pt1 | contig 40277 bp, 39 predicted proteins | sample 661771 | NCBI WGS metagenome assembly LQYC01 (sample SAMN03483023, study PRJNA281117) | bioreactor metagenome | isolation source: benzene-degrading methanogenic enrichment culture from a contaminated... | place: USA: oil refinery in Oklahoma | collected 2011-05
CTTGATAATTCCCTGTAGCTTGCTACAGGGTTATCACACGTCATTCCCACGAAAGTGGGAATCCAGAGGGTGGGCATCAGGGACTAATAAAAAAATGCTTAGTCGCTTTACCTTACTTTCTGGATTCCGCATCAAGTGCTGAATGACAAAATTTAAATTCTTTGATACCCCGCTGTTTGCGGCGGGGTATTTCATTGAGTAAATGAGTTAATAAGTAAATAAGTGAATGGATAACAGTGTAAAAGGGTTACACGATAATATTTCGGCGTGTTCGGGGAACACGCCCTACGGAAAAACGATTAAACTGTAGGGTGCGCTCCCCGAGCGCACCGAATAGGAAGTCCCGCAGGTTTTATCCCGCCAGTACCTTTGAACACCGTTCACAGATCGTGGGATGATGAGGATTTTTCCCCACCGAATGATGGTAATTCCAACACCGTTCGCATTTTTCGCCTGAGGCATTTCTTACTTTTACTTCAAGCTCTTTATCCTCCTGCACCACGTCCGCTTCTTCCAAACTAACTTTGGAGACAATAAACAATGTGGAAAGAAAAACCTCATAATCTCGAAGAAGCTCAAAGTGTTTGCCCCGGCCAGAGATAACCACTTCGGCTTCAAGAGAACTGCCGATATCTCGTTTTCTCCGTGCGTCTTCTAAGACCTGGTTTACCTCTCCCCTGATGTTTAAAAGTTGTTCCCACCGGTCAGCTAATTCCACATCAATATACTTAAGGTTAACCGAAGGGAATCGTGAAAGGTGAACGCTCTTCCCCTGCCCGCCTTTTTTTGGCGGAAGGAAACCCCAGATCTCCTCGGTCGTAAAGGGGAGCACCGGAGCAAAAAGTTTGGTAAGCGCGATAAGGATTTCATATAGAACGGTCTGGGCTGAGCGTCGCAACCGGGAATCAGTTTTTTCACAGTAAAGACGATCCTTAAGCACATCTAAGTAAAACGCGCTCAAATCTACGACACAAAAATTATGAATCGTGTAGTAGACTTTATGAAATTCAAAGGATTCATAGGCATCAATGACTCTACTCACGATGTGTTGCAATCTATGAAGCGCCCACCGGTCAATCTCCTCCAGTTCGTTATAAGAAACGCTATCCGCATCCGGATTAAAGCCATCCAGATTTCCCAATAAAAATCTGCAGGTATTGCGAAACCTCCGGTACGCTTCGGATAAGCGTTGAATTATTTCAGGAGAGATTCGTATATCTTCGCGATAATCTTCGGCTGCTACCCAGAGGCGCAGGACTTCCGCGCCAAATTTATTTATCACATCATTGGGGTGAATAACATTGCCGAGGGTTTTGGACATCTTTTTCCCTTCACCATCAACCACAAAGCCATGAGTAAGCACCGTCTTGTAAGGCGCCTTGGCGCGCGTCATTACTCCCGTTAAGAGCGCGCTATGAAACCATCCTCGATGCTGATCGCTTCCTTCTAAGTAAAGGTCAACGGGAATCGCGATCCCCTCTCGTCCTTCCATCACCGCTGCCCAGCTTACCCCGGAATCAAACCACACATCCAAAATATCCATCTCTTTTTCGAAAGCGCTGTGACCACACTGCGGACATGTTATCCCCGGGGGCATCAATTCTTCAGCGCTCCGAGCAAACCAGGCATCCGCTCCTTCGCACGCGAAACGGTCAGCAATCTTATCGATAATATCCTTTTTGGCCAAAGGGTGACGGCAGGAAGTGCAGTAAAAAATAATAATGGGGATACCCCACGATCTCTGACGGGAGATGCACCAATCCGGCCGGTTTTCAACCATGCCATAAATGCGCTCTTCTCCCCAGTAGGGGATCCACGTTACCCTTTTTACCTCATCGAGAGCCTTGTCGCGGAACCCGTTTTTATCCATGGCAACAAACCACTGTTCCGTGGCTCTGAAAATAATGGGTTCTTTACATCTCCAGCAATGAGGATAGGAATGAACAATTTCTTCTTCCTTAAGGAGCGCACCGGTTTCCTTCAGTTTTTGAACCACTGCCTTATTAGCTCTAAAAACATTCTGGCCGTTAAAAAACTCCACGTCCTCAGTAAACTTTCCTTCGTTATCAACCGGAGAGTAAATGTCTAAACCATACGTTAGACCAACATCATAGTCTTCTTGTCCATGTCCTGGAGCAGTATGGACACAGCCAGTGCCGGCATCCAAGGTAACGTGGTGACCTAAGATCAAAACCGAATCCCGCTCAATAAAAGGATGGCGGCACCTCAGGTTTTCGAGCGTGGTTCCGGAAAAGGTAGTAAGGACCTCATAAGCGTTAACGCCTAATGTTTCCATAGTGCGTTTCAATAACCCCTCCGCCATAATAAAAACCTCATCTTTTGTCTTCACTGCCACATAGGCAAGGTCAGGATGTAAACAAATGGCCAGGTTTCCCGGTATGGTCCAGGGAGTCGTGGTCCAAATAATAACGGAAATATTTTTTTCTTTTTTTAATACGGGCAAAACTTCACTGATATCTGAAATCAGAGAAAACTTCACGTAAATAGAGGGGGACGTGTGGTCTTTATATTCGACCTCAGCTTCAGCAAGAGCGGTTCTACAGGTAAAACACCATTGAATCGGTTTTTTCCAGCGATAGATGCTGTCTTTTTCAACAAATTTTCCAAACTCGCGCACAATGGCGGCTTGATAATCAAAAGACATGGTTAGATAAGGATTTTCCCAATCCCCAAAAACTCCTAAGCGCTTGAACTCGTCGCGCTGGATCTGAACAAATTTCTCCGCATATTCCCGGCAACGTTTGCGAACCTCTAAAGGAGAAAGCCCTTTCTTTTTCGCGCCCAAGGTTTTATCCACTTCATGTTCAATCGGCAATCCATGGCAATCCCAACCCGGAATATAGTTAATCTCATAGCCGGCCATGAATTTAGCTTTATTAATGATATCTTTTATGATTTTATTTAAGGCATGACCCATATGGATATGCCCGTTCGCATAGGGTGGACCATCATGGAGAATATACTTGCCCTGCTCACCTCGTGTTTGTTCAATAAGCTTATAAATACCCATCCGTTCCCATTTTATTAAAATTTCCGGCTCTTTTTGGGCAAGATTGGCTTTTTGAGAAAATCCTGTTTTTGGCAGTTGGATTGTAGCCTTATAGTCCATAACTCAAATGTTCACTATTAAAGAACTCTTTTATTATTAACCTATTAAAGGAAAAATAGACTTAGAAGGTTAGCACAGAAAGACTTATTGTCAAGAAAAATCACTACATTGGCGGGAAATCTTGACAAAAAGAAAATCGGTTTTATTTTTATTAAAAGAAAATGATAAACTCTTATCCAAAAAGGAGGTGAATGGTTATGGCACTGATTCCTTGGAGAAGTTTAAGGGAGTGGGATCCCCTTGAAGAATGGGGTGGTGTTCAGGACCGACTTAACCGTCTTTTTGAAGAAACTTTCGGACGGTATCCCGTAGGGAAAAGAGAAACTTTAGAACGAACCTGGTCTCCGGTCGTAGATATTTATGAAGAAAAAGATAGTATTATCGTGAAAGCTGAACTCCCGGGAATTAAGAAGGACGAGGTGTCTATCGAGATTAAAGACAATGTGCTGACGCTCTCGGGAGAAAGAAGACACGAGCAGGAGACAAAAAAGGAGAACTATCATAGGATTGAGCGGTTCTATGGAAAATTCAGTCGTTCTTTTACCTTGCCCGAAATAGTCCAGGTTGATAAAGTAAAAGCGAATTATAAAGACGGTGTCCTGGAAATTACCTTGCCCAAGGCTGAAGAAGCAAAGCCGAGGGCAATTCCCATAAAAATTGAATAACCTTATAAAAAAACAAAGGGGGGTCTTGAGGCCCTCCTTTGTTTTTTTATCCTTAGAAAAAAGTCATCATCAAATTCCTTGCCCATATAAACAGGTGCTTGGAGAACCCTCACAATTTTATAGCTCCAGATAGCAAAATCCGTTCTCAAAAACCTTGCTTCATCTTTCATCGAGGAAAAAGGGGTAGAGATTTATTGGACACAATTTATAGTAATATGATATTAAGGAAAAATTAAATGGAACACCCCCTTTCTCGGACGGAGGAAAAAACATCTTTTGCTTCGGGAATTAATTTAATTCAAAAAACGAGGATACCATGGAACTATATCCGGTAATAATGGCAGGAGGGTCAGGAACCAGGTTTTGGCCGGCAAGCCGGGCTCATTACCCGAAGCAGTTTTTAAACATCATCGGTTCCAGCACCATGGTGGAAGAAACCCTCAAGAGGATTAAACCACTCGCAGCAGAAGAGCAAACCATTATTGTCAGCAATAAAGAGCATCACCAACTCCTGCATACCCTTCTGGGAGAAAATCGCTACATCATCCTGGAAGAGCCACTTGGCCGAAGCACTGCTCCCTGCATCGGGCTTGCGGCATTTTATTTAAAAAAACAAGGCATCCTTGACAAACCGATGGTAGTCCTGCCCGCAGATCACTTTATTGCTGATGAAGAAACCTTCCGAAAAATTCTTTCGATTGGCTGTAAGTTAGCCCAGAAGGGTGACCTTATTACTCTTGGTATCGTACCAACCCGGCCTGAGACTGGCTATGGGTATCTGGAGCGCGGTGAAGTAAAAAAGAAAATTGAAGGAGTTCCTGTCTATGCCATCAAGCGGTTTGTCGAGAAGCCTGATCAAAAAACCGCTTTAGAATATTTGAATTCCGGAGAATATTTTTGGAACGGCGGTATCTTTATATTTACACCGAAAACAATTCTCGAGGAAATAAAACTGCATCTTCCTTCTGTATATGCAAGACTGCAAAAAATTGAGGAAGCAATGGGCACAAGCAGGTACCAGGAAGTTTTATTGTCGGTTTATCAACACCTGCCTTCCCTTTCCATTGATTACGGCGTGATGGAAAAAACGAAACACCCCGTGCTCACCCTCCCGGGAGATTTTGGATGGAGCGACGTAGGAAGTTGGGAATCGGTTTATGATTTAAGAAAAAAGGAAAGGGATAAAGAGGGAAATTTAACTCAAGGGGATGTTATCCTTATCGATACAAAATCTTCCTTCGTATTCAGCCAGGCAGACAAGGTAGTTGTGGGATTAGGCATAAAAGATTTATTGATCGTTGATACTCAGGATGTTCTTTTAGTCGGAAACTTAAAAAAATCTCAGGACATAAAAAAAATCATCGAAGAGCTGAAGAAACAAGGGTTACATCCCATCCTCTAAAGTACTGAGGGAAAGTTTATGGTCAATCCGTATATTTTTCGAGAATATGATATCCGAGGGGTGGCTGAACAAGATTTTCCTGATGCAATCACCTACACCCTTGGCAAAACGTTTGGAACCAATTTTCGTAGAAAAAATATCCAAAAAGTAGTCATCGGAAAAGATTGCCGGCTTAGTTCACCCCGGCTGCACCAGGCGCTTTCAGAAGGCCTTCTTGACACCGGTTGTCATGTGATTGACCTCGGCATTATCCCCACCCCGCTCCTCTATTTTGCTCTTTTTAACTTAGAGGTTGACGGAGGGGTTATGATCACCGGAAGCCATAACCCTCCTGATAATAATGGATTCAAAGTCTGCGTAGGTAAAGGAACTATCTTTGGAGAAGAAATTCAGAACTTACGAAAGCTGTTCGAAAAGGGCGATTTTGAATCCGGAAAAGGAACCTTAGAATCACAGGACATTCGTGCACGGTATTTAAAGACCGTGAGCGCTTTTCTTAAAATGGGAAAACAAAAACGGAAAGTGATTATTGATTCCGGGAACGGAACTGCGGGGATAGCAGCCGGCCCGCTTTACCGGAGCTTAGGAGTCGAGGTAAGTGAACTCTTTAGCGAGATGGATGGAACTTTTCCTAACCACCACCCGGACCCCACTGTTCCGGCAAATCTAACGTCTTTAATTTCTAAAGTAAAAGAGCAGAAAGCAGACTTGGGGATCGGTTTTGATGGGGATGCCGATCGGATCGGCGTAGTTGATGAACAAGGAAAAATCATCTGGGGTGACCAATTGATGATCCTTTTTTCCCGCGCAATCCTCGCTGAACTTCCGGGAGCAACTTTCGTTGCTGAGGTAAAATGCTCTCAGACCTTGTTTGATGATATCAAAAAACACGGGGGAAAGGTCATCATGTGGAAAGTAGGTCATTCGCTTATGAAAGCAAAACTTAAAGAAGAAAAAGCCCAACTGGCAGGAGAAATGAGCGGCCATATCTTTTTTGCGCATCGGTATTACGGATATGATGATGCTCTTTACGCGGGAGCGCGGCTTTTAGAAATCCTTTCTAGAACGGAGAAAAAGTTATCCGAGCTTCTCGCGGATGTCCCCATAACAATCGTCACCCCAGAGATACGGACTGAATGCAGTGATGAGATAAAGTTTTTGGTAGTACAAAAATTAGTAGAAAAATTTAAAAGAACCTATCCCGTCATTGATGTTGATGGGGCGAGAATTTTATTTGACTCTGGATGGGGCCTAGTGCGAGCATCCAATACCCAACCAATGCTTGTGCTTCGGTTTGAAGCTACGGATGAAAAAAATTTGGAGAACATTAAAACGATCGTTGAAAAAAAGGTAGCTGAGAGTATAAAGGAAGTTTACCCCGTTAGAAGAATTTAACCCGGGAAATTTACCCCGTCTGAAAAAGTGTAAGAATTTTTAAGTTTGCCTCGTGCTCCCGCACGGGTGTTTCTAACGGGGTACAAGAAAAAAGATAATGGACTAATAACGAAATTAAAACGTAATCCTTGGCACACTGATGCCTGCAATTCTTCAAAAGGAGGTTTTCTCATGAGTGGCCAAAGCATTAATAAAGGGGTAACCATAACGTTTCTTGGCCATGCCTGCTTTAAGCTGATATCACCTCAGGGAACCACTATTCTGATAGATCCGTGGTTAAAAAATAATCCGCAGGCTCCCAAGGGGGCAGAGAATGTAGGAAAACTACATTACATTCTGGTTTCGCATGGACACGGTGATCATCTTGGGGATACGATCGAATTAGCCAAAAAAACTGGCGCTACTGTTATCTCCATGCCTGAAATTGCTCACTATCTCATTCAGAAAGGTTTGAATCCTGAAAAAATCGTGGGGATGAATAAAGGAGGATCACTGACCGATGCGGATATCCGCATCACCATGGTGCACGCTTTCCACAGCTCTTCAATGGTTGAAGAAAACCACATCATTTATGGAGGAGAAGCAGCCGGTTTTATCATTCGGTTTGATAATGGTTTTACGGTTTACCACGCTGGAGACACGGGGGTCTTTGGAGATATGAAGATCATTAGTGATCTCTATAAGCCTGCACTTGCCTTGCTCCCTATTGGGAGCCATTATGTGATGGGACCAGAAGAAGCGGTTTACGCTTGTGGACTTTTAAAACCTCAGTATGTGATCCCCATGCACTATGGAACCTTTCCGGTTCTTTCAGGAACTCCGGAAAATTTTTTAGAATTGATGAAAAAATTTCCCGAGGTAAAGGTTCTGGTTATGACTCCAGGCGAGACCATTGATTAACTATACGGGATTTAACCCTTTATTGCGCGCTCAATCTTTCCCTTGTCTTCCGGAGAAAGGTTTAAGAACTTGACTCCCATGCCAGAAGAAAATTTCCCCGATGGGGTGCTAATTTCCTGCTTGCGAATCCACACAACCTCACAATTAATTTCCAGATCTTTTTCTCCGTTTGGAAGGTTAATTTTTACATGCAACCTTGTCCCCGAATCCATGGGGTGATCCGTCGGAATAAAAACTCCACCCACGCCGATATTACCAAGGTAGCTGTGAATCAAGGTATTACCCGAATTATATACAATCTTAAACTTTTTTGGGATTCGATCGAGTCCTCGTCGGTCTTCGTCTGAATCAAAGAGCGCTTGGTTAACAACTGACCTTAAAATTCTAATCGTCTGCGAACCAAAGTTTGTACCACAATAAGGACATTGCCCTGCATCAGAAGGTATTGGTTTGGTGCAATAGGGACACCCGACAATTGATTTACTGTTTTTTTCTTTATCTCCCATTTTTATTTATCCTTTTTCTTTGTTTCCCCTGGTTATATAATTAATTATTTAAATTAGTTTAATCAAAAAATAATTTTACACTTTTTCCAACCTCAGTCAAGCAAGAACTTTTTGCGAATTTCTTATTGCTTTATTCTACCGGATTGAGTATAGTGAAGGCAACATTGACTTATTGTAAAGGAGAATTTAGTGAAGATATTATTGATTAATCCAAAGGTTCCGGAGAGTTTCTGGAGCTTTAAGTGGGCAGTTGATAAAATTTTATTATCTAATAAAAGAGTCCTCAATCCTCCTTTGGGATTAGCTACTGTGGCAGCCCTGTGTCCAAAGGATTGGGAAGTTGAAATTATTGACGAAAACATCGAATCCATCCCCTTAGAACCTCAGGCTGACCTCATTGGTGTTTGCGGGATGGGAGTGCAATTTAAGCGGCAAAAAGAGTTGCTCACGTTTTATAAAAAGAAAGGCTTCTTTGTCGTTGCCGGCGGAAGCTATGCCTCATTATGCCCAGAGGCGTATGAATCTTTTACTGATACTGTGATAGCGGGTGAAGCTGAGTATATCTGGGGGGAGTTTTGTATTGATTTTGAACTAGGCAAGCCACAGAAATTATACAAAGAAACAGGAACTGTTGACCTGAATGATTCTCCGGTACCCCGTTTTGACCTCTTGAAGTTGGATAGCTACCAAAGAGTAAGTCTGCAGTTTTCTCGAGGGTGTCCATATCGCTGCGAATTCTGTGACATTATCGTGATGTTTGGTCGTAAATTTCGCGCTAAATCACTTGAACAGATAGGCAACGAGTTGGACGTTCTCAGAAAACTCCATGCGGACAATGTTTTTTTTGTTGATGACAACTTGATCGGAAACAAGCGGGTCGCGAAAGAGCTGCTTAAGTTCCTCAAAGACTACCAGCTCAAACATGAATATCGGTTTCAGTTTGGGACCGAAGCTTCTTTAGATGTGGCCGATGATGAAGAGCTCCTTGAGTTTTTGCATACGGCGAATTTCGAATGGATTTTCATCGGGATCGAATCTCCGGATACCGAAAGCCTTAAAGAAACAAAAAAACTTCAGAATACCCGCCAGGATATATTATCCTCAGTGAGAAAAATTTATTCCCATGGCATTGAAATCCTTGCCGGTTTTATCATCGGTTTTGATAATGACACCATGAAGACCTTTGATAAGCAGTACCGGTTTATCATGGACTCCGGCATTCAAACCGCGATGATCGGGCTTTTAACCGCTTTGCCGAAAACCCCTCTTTATGAACGACTGGGGAAAGAAGGAAGGCTTATTGCTGAGGCGGATAGTGCTGACAACACGGTACTCGGAACAAATTTTCTTCCCAAACAAATGGGGTATGAGGAAATGGTAAATGGGTATCGTGGCCTTTACGATCGCCTGTTAAAAGATCGGAACATTTCCTGGCGAATCAAAAATAAAATCCGTTATCTCGGAAATCCCGTTCACAAAGTTCAGCAATATTCCTTGAGAGAAGCTTTGCAGATAATGAAAAACTTCTTTTTTCGGGGAATAATACCAGGGGGTTTTTCACGCGCCTTCCATTTTTTTCGATCACTGCCTGTTTTCCGGCCGAAACTGATTCCGATTGTGATCCATGACTGGGTTGTTGGGTTAGCGATGCGAGATTACGTTGACCGCCAATTTGTTCAGGAGTTTGAAAAAGTAAATAATTTAGCCAAAAGTTATCTGGGGCTCATTAAGAAAACTTTTCAGAATTATCTCGAGCATGATGCTTTGGAGGTCAACTTGAGTCAGGTGAAAAATGCTGCTTCTAATCTTTCAATTTCCATGAAGGGATGGTTAGGCAAAGATTTCTTTATTCGCATTGACAAACATTTACAAAAAGTTCTCAAACACACAACCTCATCCGTTACTCTCCAGATCGAAGAGTTCCATGAAGCCCAGCGGAAGCATTTTAATAAGCTTCTGAAAAAACTTTCTCGACATGGGGATAGAATTTATATTGTCCTTCACGAAAAAGTAAGGAATATGGTTGAGGTGGATTCCTCAATTTTTAACCTCGTTCTCGAATCTTAAAAAGTTTTATTTTATCTGCGAATCAAAAATCCCCTGAGAGAATATCATACCAAGTTGCATTCAAAAGCAGATCGAGTCAGGGACGAGGAATCGACGCAGGCGTATGTTTTAGTGCGTCGAGGAGTATGACGAGGAGACAACAAAGATATGCAAATGAAGGCGACTGGGTATCAAAGCGGGAGAAAACATGGATAAGCGTAAAGGTAGAGCCTGGAAGTTCGGCGATGGAATCAGCACTGATCATATTGCTCCAGGGAGATTTTTTCACCTGCGGAGCAATCTCCCGGATTTAGCCAAACATGTGCTCGAAGATGCACGGCCGGAGTTTCCCTCAAATGTTAAGCCCGGGGATTTTGTGGTGGGAGGCAAGAATTTCGGCCAAGGATCGAGTCGTGAACATGCCCCCACCATTATCAAACTGGCAGGTGTGAGCGCCGTAGTTGCAAAAAGTGTTGCCCGTATTTTTTTTCGCAACTGTATTAATGTGGGACTTCCCGCGGTTATTGTAGATACTGATAAAATTGAAGACGGAGATGAACTCGAATTGGATTTAACTGCCGGAACGCTCCAGAATGTGACAAAAAATGAAACCCATACTTTCCCTCCCCTGCCCCAGGCCATGGCCAATATTCTTTCTGATGGTGGTTTAGTCGAGCACATCCAAAAACACGGAGACCTTAAACTCGATTAACGAAACCACCCGGGATAATGTTGGCCAAAAATGACTGAGTAAATTTTTCTTGTCATTCCGCACTTGATGCGGAATCTGGAAAAAAACTCGATTTCCGCCTGAGCGGGAATGACTTTAGACAGCTAATTTGAAAACTACTGTCAGAGACGGCTTTTTGTAAACCCCGTTAGAAGAATTTCACACGGGCATTTACCCCGTGCTTCTTCACCCCTTTAGATATTTGAGGTCTAAAAGGGCAAGTGGGTCATTTCTAACGGGGTAAACGCAAAAAATTATTTACTATGGCCAGGAAGCGTTATCGTGGAACAGGTTCCAGAAGAACAAGACCGGTTTTGTACGGAATTTTGTTTTTTGCCTGAATTACCACCTGAGGTTACCGTGACCTTGCTCATCGCTCGTTCCAGGTTATCGGAATCGCAGGTGGGACATTTAATTTCAACCAGATCGCCTTCTTTTATGGCTAATAATTCAAAAATGTTTTTGCATTCCCGGCAAACAAATTCATAAATAGGCATATGTTGCCCTCCGTTTATTTTGTTTTTTTAACTCTGGTTAAATTCCACTCTTCGGTAAAAGGATTCCTGCTCAACCCACAGCTCCGGTTTCCTTCCTGCCAAATCTTCCAGTATCTTATTTTGGCCTTCGCTTCGTGGTCAGTGAGGCCAAGAAGTCGCCTGACATCACGTTTGGTAATGCATCCCATGAAATATGCAAAATGAGTAAGGTCTTCCATCATTGCTTCAATGACTTCCTCATCTTTATCCAAAAGACCCTTTTTAAGAAGAATGTTTTTTAACTCTTCAAGCCTTTTTTTACCATCATCAGAAATATGCACCTTCAAATTCCTCAAAATAAATATTGGCTACCTCTAATAATTCTCATTCCGTCACTCCCGCGAAGGCGGGAGTCCAGTAATTTCGAGTAGTTCTGGATTCCTGCTTTCGCAGGAATGACATTTTTAGAGGAACCCTATTGTCTTCCGGGGCCACGGGGCCGTTTTTTTATTTATAATATTACAAATCGATGAATTCTCCAAACACCAAAAATAAACCTTGGGGAAAAGCCAACAAAATTAGATGCTTGGTTGACAGAGGCACTCTTTTCTGTTATCAAAGATAAAATATTTTAAAACATTTTCTTTCGTCATGGGCAAAAAACTTAACGTCCTTTATAGTAAGAAAACTATTTTTAAGCGAGTAAAGGATCTCGCGCAACAGATTTCCCAAGACTACCCATCAAGAGAACTCATTTTAGTAGGAGTTTTAAAAGGGGGATTTATCTTTCTTGCTGACTTAGTCCGGGCTTTAAAAATTCCTGTGCATATAGATTTTGTCCGCTTGGATAGTTATGGGGTTTCAACGCATTCATCGGGAAAAGTAAAAATACTTAAAGATTTAGAAACCTCCATAACCGGTAAAGATGTAATTATCGTGGAAGATATTATTGACACTGGTTTGACCCTGGAGTTTCTTAAACAAGAACTTACCAAGCGAAGGCCTCGGTCATTAAAAATCTGCGCTCTCCTCGATAAAAAACCCCGTCGCAAGGTTGAGATCAAGGTAGATTATGTCGGCATTACCATTGAGAAGGACTGTTTTGTTGTGGGCTATGAGCTTGACTTTTCTGAACAGTATCGCAACTTGCCGGAAATGTTTTTTTTTGACCCTTGATTTTTTTCATCATAATTTTTTTTAGATATCTATGGAAGTAAAAAGAATTAAATGGGCCGTCATATTTCTCCTTTCCGTATTTGTCATCGGAATCGGGGGTTATATGGTCATTGAAGGGTGGAATTTCTTTGATTCCCTTTATATGGTAGTTATTACTCTCGCTACGGTTGGATTTGGAGAAACCCATCCTTTAACTTTTCATGGACGCATCTTCACGATAGTACTTATATTAGTGCGGGAGATATATTGATTACTTTGGGGGAAAAAAAGGACCTTCTCCAGTTAGAAAAAATCCTCCAAACCTAAGAAAGAGAATTAATCCTTTTCCTCGGGTTTAGGTTTATTTAAAAGGCCCCGAATAAAAATTTCACTTATAGCTTTAGCACAATCATTGGGCTTGTATTTTTTTATTGGCGAGAGAATCCAATAGCGAGCCATTTCATCGAGCGCCCCATAAAAAGCTCGCTTCACAATACCGGGAGCAACATCATTCCGAAAAACCCCTTTTTCCTGACCCTCGCGAATTATCTCTCTTACTAAATTCATATACTCCGGGAAACCCTTATTGACATATTCCCGCATGAACTTTGCGCTTTGTCTCAACTCCACTTGAATAACTTCGGCTAATTCCCGATTTTTTAGAATTCTATTGAGGTGACTCAAAGCAAAAATTCGCAATTTTTCAACGAGATCATTTGTTTTATTCATCTCCTCACGCATGGATTGGCAAATTTTCCCAACCTCTTCCTCAAAAAGGGAAATAAGCAGGTCATCTTTATTTTTAAAATAAAGGTAAATTGTGCCATCAGCTACATTTGCCTCTTTGGCAATCTCGGAAATTCGGGTGTTATAAAAACCCTTTTCTGCAAAAACCTTGAGCGCGGCTTTCAAAATCCGTTCGTGTTTATCCATGCCGCGGGGTAATTTTTCTTTATCTTCTTCGTTGAGAATTTCTTGTTCCGCCATAGGGTTTGATCCTATCTAAGAATAAAAAAATAATGAATGAATATTCATTCAAACATTTATATTATTTGCTCGTATTCTGTCAAGCATTTTAAACTTTTTTCCTGGTGATTCACGTGCGTTTATGCAGTACGAACCACGTTGGAATGAAAAATGTAAAGAATTCAAAGATAGTCAGGCTAAAGGATAGGAGTCAAAATAAAATTTAAGGGAATTTTAAAAAAATCTTGAGGGGCTTAAACCAAAAAGGGAGACTGCTTAAGCGTTCTGTCCAAAGTTTTCTAAAAGATGGATGAGCTGGGTCAGGGCTTGGTTGATCGGTAGGTCCAAATCAAACTCTTTCCCCTCTCGCAAAATTGCTCCGCTGATAAAATCGATTTCAGTTTTTTTCTTATTCCGTATATCTTGAAGCATAGAAGAAACATTTTGGGCAGTAGCGTGACAAACGGTTTCAACTTTTTGGAGGTGATCAGGGTAAATAAGGTGAACCTCTTTTCGATCTGCAACTGATTTTGCCTCATTTACTGCACGCCGCATAATCGCCCGGGTTTCTTCATAACCAAGCAATTCCCCGTTCCGCAGTCCCGTGATGCCCGTTAACGGATTGATCCCAACATTGATAAGGAGCTTACTCCAAAGCAAACCAGTAACGTCTTGAGTGATTTGTACGGCAATCTCTGCTGACTCAAGAAAAGCCTTTACTTTTTCTAATCGTGAGGTTTTTTCTCCATCAAGTTCTCCGATCACTGTCTCTCCGGTTCCGGCATGACGAATATGTCCCAGGCCAAGAACAGTCGCTCCATGGGCCGTGGTGCCTGCAATTGTTTGCTTTTGGCCTACAACCCTCACAATTTCTTCTACATTTCCGATGCCATTTTGCAGGGTAAGCACAACTGATTCCAGACCAACTAAAGACTTTGCATTCAGAATTGCTTGGTCGGTATCAAAGGCTTTTACAAAAATGATAATGAGATCAGCCTGTTTTATTTCCTCCGCCTCAGAAGTAATCAGAGGAAAAACGTGATGTTCACCGCTAATCCCCTCAACCTGGATTCCGTATTTTTTAATATGGTTGACCAAATCAGGGTGTTTTTCGAGAAGCCAGACCTCTTTTCCTGCCTTATGAAGGAGGAATCCAAAGAGGCAACCCATAGCGCCGGCACCAACAATTACTACCCGCATACGTCCCCCGATGGTTCTAAAATACAAAGGCAGCGCGGATTTTCATAGATTCGATAAGCGTCTGCTTCTCCGGCCACAATATCGCAAAAAACACAACCCTTCGTATCTTCAGATATAGCAATTTCTCTACATTTAAAACTCATTTATCGTAATTTAATCAAATGACTATCCTTGCTGTCAAGAAGTCTTTTTTCGGTTTTAAGAGAAAAAACTTTTTGCATCCCTTCGTTGGTGAAAAATAAGAAACGAAAAATCTAATTTACTTTTTGCTAAAGTCATGCTATTTTTATTAATATAAACCTAAAAATAGAGGCGATGAGGTTCGCCCATTAAACCACCTTCATGATGAAGGTTGATAACCTCTACTTAAAAAAGTAGGGGTTTTTTTAATTATCCTTAGCTTCTATTTCCAAAAGAATTTAGAAGAAAGGGGGTATTAAAATGGCCATCGAGACAAGAAGACAGTTCCTCGAAATCGTTATGAAGGAAGCGAAACTGGAATCCCTGGGACAGGCGGATGCAGCAACCAAGGCTGTTATATCACTAACCAAAACCATCATTGGAGAAGAACTATCCCAAAAAATCGCCGAAATTTCTCCTCCAGACCTGAGGGCAGGGTGGGAGTCCATCAAGGTCTTTCCTACCGATGTTTTTGAAAGGGATGAACTCCTCTATGAACTTGGAGAGATGCCGGAGGAGTAATTCCGGCAAAACAGAAATATCCACAAAGGTATAGCTAAGGCTTTAGTGGTTGGTAGATATAATCCTTTTGGCTATGTCCCGAACAACAGATGCAATAGGGTCTTCACAAGCAGTTCTCAAAGCCCCTAAAGCTTCCAGCCCATCAATTTTCCCCAAGGCAAGAACTGCCTCTTTGCGCACAAGATAAGAGGAGTTTTTCAAAAGCAACCGGGGGGTGGGAATAGCGTCCGACACTCTCATTTCTCCCAGTGCCCAGGCGATTTCTCGAAGCAGGAAAATATGGTTCGACTCTGGTAATCACATACCGGACAGCTTCTCGTTTGCAAGTCTTTTCCAATTTTTTCTGAATCCAGACTAACCGGTAAGCTATTCTCTTTTTTTTCTTTCATATTCTCTTACGTCCCCCCTCTTCTCTCTAATTCTTTATTCAAACACTCTCGGATGCCCAGAGGATACCCTTTGATGGTTAATGCCATTTGCTTGATTTGTTTATCATTCCAAGAAAAATGGTATTTCTCTACAAGGTAGTGAATTAATTTCACACTATGTGACCGGTTGAGGTGTTGAAGAGTAATCATTTGAGCAGGAATTAACTCCCTACGTAAAAGGTCAAGGTCTTTTTCAGGCAAAAAATTTTCTACAATGGCGGCAAACCGAAATTTCTTTTTCCAGGCCAACATTCTGATAAAGGCCAATTTTTGATGGGAAAGTTTAGCAATGTTATCAAATGCAATTACAGTTTGTCTCTTGTCCTCGGGGTTTAAGTTCGCGACCAAAAAGCAATTAGACTTGTATTTTTTATTTTTTCTATTAGCGAACTGTTTTTCCGATAACAACTGGGAGAGCATATCTCGACACGCTATAGCCGGAGTCTGGGAAAAATCAACAAAAATAAATTGCCAGCGGTCTTGGGTTATATCGGCAACGTGCCTGATCAGACTGGTTCGTCCAATCCCGTATTTTCCCGTGACAATCACATTATTATTTCCCTCGATCAATCTTATGATCCAATCGGTCTCCCGCACTCGGCCGACAAAGAACATTTTTTTATTTCCTATCTGAATAATGAGTGCGTCCTTTGGTACACCACATGAGAATGGTTCCGGCCAGCCCTATTACCGAAGCATAGCCAAATCCCCAGGAAGCACCGATGTAAGTCCATAACAGGCCGACCACTAAGCTTGAGACGAAATCGCCAACGCCGTTAACCACACCGAGAACACCATAAGCAGTCCCCGCCAAATCCTCATCCACATAATCACGTACGGCCGTACCCTCAATGGTATCCTCCCAGGCAATGAAAATACCTGCTAATCCAAAAAAGATTACGAACCAGGTCACGGAAGGGACAGCAAAAGCAAAACCAAGAAAGGTGACCACGGCTATCCCGTATCCCACCGCCAAATAACGGGTTCTCGAGAATCGGTCACTAAAATGTCCTATGGGATAAGAGGCCGCCGAATAGACGATATTACGAAACAGATAGAATAAGGTAGCCAGACGAGAGGCTTCCAAAATTCCCATCTGTGGTTCCAAGACAGTTGTAGCTCGCAGGATCATCAGTGTTGGGGCGAAATCGGCTATTCCGAAAAGGCCCACTCCAAGCAGAAACGAACGATAGTCTTTTGGCATCGCCTGGCGAACAGCGCCCCAGAACCGTAGGCTATGATTTGGCGCGCGTTTCTTCTCCGTTACCAGAAATGCCATCGTCATTACAGAGAGAAGTCCAGGCGCCAGAGTAAGGAGAAAGATGGTTCGAAACGCTCCCCCGGCTGCTCCGGCGAGTGAAGGGAACCAATGTCCAAAGCTTTTCAAGATGGTTGGGTGGGCGGCCATGAAACTGAGGAGACTGAAAGCTGCCAAAGGCCCGATAATGGCGCCGAGCGTATCTCCCGCCCGGTGAAATCCAAACGCCCTTCCCCGATCTTGCGGAGAAACGGATTCAGCCAATATGGCATCGCGGAGTGGACCGCGTATGCCTCGGCCAAGCCAGCCCACTGCCCTCCCCAAGAGGATCAACGGCCAGGCAAACGCAAAAGCGAAAACTGCCTTGGCTATAGCGGTGAGCCCATACCCGATAACCGTCCAGGTCTTGCGGTGCCCGATTTTATCACTATGATACCCGGCTCCCAGCTTAACAAAGCTGGAGAGACCATCAGCAACACCCTCGATAAAGCCTAAGGCGGCCGCCGAAGCCCCTATAGCCTGCATGAATTGAGGTAGAACGGAAGTAGCCATTTCATGGCAAATATCGCCCAAGAGACTGGTGAGACCCATGCCTAAGACATTACGGTTTAACCATCGGGACAGCCCCGGATTTTTTTCTAAATTTTCAGATTTTCCGTGCATTTCTTTCTCCTCTTGATGGTGACTGGTGTAACCCTTTGCTACTTTACGACCAGGACTGAACAAGGCGCAAGCCGCACCAGGTTCTGGCAGGTGCTTCCCATCACCCGGTCGTAAAGCGCCGAATGCCCCATAAACCCGATCACGAGAAGATCAAAGACCTTTTCCTTGATAAATTCCACAATAGATTTAACTTCGTGACCAACAATCACGTGGCAATGGAGCGTCACACCTTCCTTATTAGCCATTTCCCGGGCTTTATCCACCACAGTACCAAACTTTCCGTTGGCTACCGCCTTTTCTTCTATCACCTCTCCGATTGCTCCGGGGTAACGAGGAAGCTCCTCAACTGAAATTGTATGGAGTTCCGCACTGCATTTTTTGGCCAGTTCAAGCGCCTCGACCAGCGCTTTGAATGCTCCCTCAGAACCGTCAAGACCGTGCAGAATTTTTTTAGGCATTGGTATCCTCCTTATCAAAAAGTTTATACAAAGTCGCCTTCATGTGCATATCTTTGTTGTCTCCTCGTCATACTCCTCGACGTACTAAAATGTACGCCTACGTCGATTCCTCGTCGCCGCCTCGATCTGCTTTTGAATGCAACGTGGTATTGGGGGTTGGTTGAAACCATCGTTGGGCGATTATCGTAGGCACCACCGCGCTGCCGATCACCGCGATCACCAAAATAGTGTACTGATCCTGGTTAATAATGTTATTGGTCAGACCAAAAAGCGCTGAAATGCTTCCGAAGGTAAGCCCGGTGGACATCATAAGGGTGGTGTACATTCCTTCCCGCTTGTCAAAGCGGAACTTCTTGGTAAGCGGCCAGATTCCAATAAACTTGGTAAGCATTTTGACTCCCAAAAGCACCATGATCAGACCAAGAGCTGAGGCCACGGTTCCAAATTTTACTAAAGATCCGGCCTTTAGAAAATAAAAAGGAGTCAAAAGGGTAAAGGTCATAACCCGCATTCGCTGGGCAAGTACTTTTTCCTTGAGAAAATAAGGCGCTAATACCATTCCGATGAGGTAGGCCGGCAAGACCGCCTCACTCTTAGCTATATTACCCAGTCCCCCCAGAAAGAACAACACCAGCAGGATAAACTTGACTTCCGGCTCACTGATCCGGTTTCCCACCTTTTGGAAATACCAGGGGACAAATTTAGGCAGAAGCCACATAGATAAAGCAGTTACCACGCTAAAAAGCGCCAGCCAGATATTGTAGTTGGCAAACAATATACCGAGAGCAAGGACCGTACCAATATCATTAATGAAACACGCTGCCAGAATAATTTTGCCCATTTCGGTGCGGTTAAAACCCGTTTCCACCATCACCGCGAAGACTACGGCCACTGAGGTGGTGGAAAGGGCGATGCCGGCGATTTGGGCTTGAGGCCAGGGCCAGCCGCAGACATAGTGGGAATAAAACAATACCCCGCAAAAGGGGGCAAAGAAACCCATCACCCCAATGGTGGTGCTCAACCAGAAATGCTTCTTGATAACCGCCGGGTCAATCTCCGCTCCCGCCAGGAACGTGAGCAGAATAGCTCCAACCCCGGCTAAGTAGTTAACCCACGTGGTTGATGTTAAACCAAGCAGGTTTCCGCCGAAAGCCCCCACCATAATTTCAATGAGCGCAACCGATATGGCCACCCTGATGGAAATCAGGGATGACAGTAGTGCAAGCCCCATCCACAGGGCAGACGTGAGCCAAGTGTTGTCCACCATTTTTACGCCTCCTTTAGTTGATGTAAACCTTTTCTTGCTTCAGAAAAAATTTTTTTTAGCAGGAGTCATCAACCTTCGAAGGTGGTTCGGGCGGACCCCATCGCCGAATAAAATTCTATTTTCTTTTTAGGGGATTTTCGAAAACTGCCGCCTTGCCTAATTCTGCTTCGATTTCCAGTAATCGGTTGTATTTGGCAATCCGTTCGCTTCGGGAAGCAGATCCGGTCTTAATCTGCCCTCCTCCCATAGCCACCGCAAAATCAGCCAGAAAAGCATCTTCAGTCTCACCCGAACGATGAGAAATAACAAAGCCCCAACCTGCTTCACGGCAAAGATGAATCGCCTCAATGGTCTCAGTCACGGTGCCGATCTGGTTAAGCTTGATGAGCACAGCATTGGCGGTCTTCTCTTTAATGCCGCGTGCGATGAAGGAAGTGTTGGTAACAAAAATATCATCCCCCACAATTTGAATCCCTTCTCCTTGTTCGGCAGTCTGCTGACGGAAACCATCCCAATCGTTTTCTGCCAGGCCATCCTCAATCGAGACAATCGGATACTTATCAACCCAGGTTTTATATAACGACACCATTTCAGCGCTGGTTTTTTCCCCTTGCCCTGATTTCGCAAGATTGTATATTTCGCCCTCAAAAAAAGAACTGGCTGCCGGGTCCAAGGCTATGGCTACATCCTGACCTGGTCGATAGCCGGCCGCTTTAATTGCTTCGACAATTACCTGGCAGGCTTCATCATTACTTTTGAGGTCAGGGGCAAACCCGCCTTCGTCGCCCACACCAGTGGCATATCCTTTTTTCTTAAGAATGCCCCTTAACGCATGAAATGTTTCCGCTCCGTAACGAAGAGCTTCGGCAAACGTAGGCGCTCCAATCGGCATGACCATGAACTCCTGGAAGTCCACGCTGTTTTCAGCATGCTTGCCGCCGTTGAGGATGTTCATCATGGGCACCGGAATCCTCTTTGCTCCTGGTCCACCTAAGTAAGTATACAAAGGAAGCCCAGCAGCAATCGCCGCTGCTCGCGCCACCGCCATGGAGACTCCCAAGATGGCATTAGCGCCCAGCTTTCCTTTATTGGGTGTCCCATCGAGTTCAATCATGAGAAGGTCAATTTCAGCTTGACGTGCCGGGTCCAGGCCAATAATCTTAGGAGCAATACCCTCGTTGACATGCGCCACGGCCTTTAGAACTCCTTTGCCGCCATACCGCTTTTTATCTTCGTCCCGCAGCTCAACCGCTTCATTCTCTCCGGTGGATGCGCCCGAAGGTACTGACGCTGAGGTTACCACACCATTGTCCAGTTCAACAAAGACCCGAACCGTGGGATTTCCTCTCGAATCAAGGATTTCGATTGCCTTTACTGACTTAATTTTTGAACTCATAAATGTGTTCCTCCGTTTTAAAAAGCTCGTGATACTATGTCGTTATAGTGTTATCACTCCAAGCGTTTTAACAGGTTTTGGAGTTCTTCCCTTGTTGCCCGAATCTCATCCGTTTGCCCACCTGCGTTTACAAGCAGGCTCTCAATGGTGACAAGCTCATCTTTAACATATTTTTCAGTTTGCCTCCTCATCCCTTCGATCGCCTTATTGATCCGCTCTGCCCACTGGGAAGCAAGGCGAGAAAGGTTAACCTCCACCTCACGGGGAATCTGCCTCATAAAATGTTTTTCAAAAAGCCGCCGGAAAAGAAACATAGGGATGAGAAACCAGAGCAAATCAAAGTGGAAATCAAAGGTCCGGCCCGTTTTAATGTCCGGCTGAGACGGCTCATTCACCTCGATCTTCCAATCAGTTTCCGCAAGCCTCAATCCCAGCACCTTTTCAAGGTTCCTATCCAAAAGGTTTCGGAAAGATTCCAATGACCGGGAGAAACTGGCATGAGCCTTTTTAAGGGTTCCCAGAAAATGCTGACGCTCAGTTTTGGAAACATGTTCAACCTGTTCGGTCAGGCTTCTGGTGAGCCAGTCCTCATACTGCCGGGTAAGCCTCCAGAGGTTCCCTTTCCAGGCTGGCATTTCTTTGCTTAACTCCGCCAGGAGCGTTTTTGTAAGACCCGGTCTATTGACATCATCCAAGCGTTTCATAATAAGCGGCCGGGTCTGACCGGCATTTTCTCTGGAGATAAGTAAAAGGTCCTTGCGGATCAGGTCGAAGTTAAGCTTTTCATTCAGAATGAGTTTTCGGAGATCCTCGCGGTTCTGATCCGCCTGCAACGCGGTCTTGAGGGCAATTTCAAGATAGCTTAAGCATTGTTTTAACAACGATTGAATTTTATGACGTAAAATCCTCTTGAACTCCTTCTCCCGGTTTTGGGATAACGTCAACAAAAAGCGAGTTTCTATTTGCTGTTTCCAGTGTTCGGTGTTGGCACGAATGGAATAGAGATAAATCGGAAATTCCCGATCAAGCTCCCGCATCAAGGTGGTTTTGAAAAATTCTACCACTTCTGCTTGCTGTTCCGGGGATAAAAGGTCGGCTTTGGCTAAGAGGATAACGATTTTCGGAGTGTGTTGAGTTAACTCTCGAATAAGAGCAAGATCGTTCTCCGAAAAAGGCCGATCTGCGCTTACGACCAGCACGGCCGCTCCCACCTCGGGAAGCCAGTTTTCCGAGGTTTCCCGGTGATATTTAAAAACACTTCCCAGACCCGGCGTATCCACCAGCCGAAGTCCAGCATATTCTTTCAGGGAGGGAAGTTCAATATCTACAACTTCTACATTTCTTTCATTGGCCGGATTTTTCGTTTCGGAGGTAAAGGTTTCCACATCCGAGAAGTCAACCTCACCCACGGTACCGTCGAAATGGGTTGTGATGGCTCTCTCCCTTTGTCCAAACTGAAGGCGGGTAATTACCGTCGTGACTGGTGTAACGCCAACCGGAAGGATGGGCTTGCCGATCAGACTGTTAAGAAAAGAACTTTTTCCAGCCTTAAACTGACCTAATACGGCCACATCAATCAACGGATTTTGGGTAAGAAGCCCTTCGCAGGCTTCCAGGTGACGCTTCAGGGAGACAAGGTGAAAGGTATGACAAACTTCCCGCACCTTGTTGAGGGAATCCTGTCCAAGTGTTTGTACTGGTGATTGTAATACAGAAAAAGACTGCATAAAAAAACTCCCTCCAGGTTCATTCCCTGAAGGGAGTTTTAGTGTTCGTTTTGTAATTATCCCTTCAGGAAAGTTCTGATCGTAGGAGTTATCAGCCCTGAAGGACGGTTACGGTGAACTCCATCACCAATATCTTGTTTTTTAAAAGTTATTCTAGTTTGAAGTTTATTTTAGTACACGGCTGCGGGAGAGTCAAGCTCTATTATAAAATCAAATTCGAAGAACAAAATCAAATCGTTAATCTTTCTTTTATCCGCTTTACCTCCTCATAAACCTCCGGGCAATGCTCCCAAAGGAGCAGGTTCTTTTGATCTGCTTCGATGACGCGCTCATCATATGGAAGAAACCCAAGGACTTCAAAGTCAGGTAAAAGTTTTTGGATAAACTCTTTTTCTTCTTCGTTTCTCACGCGGTTTCCCACCGCAAAGACCTTGGAAATGCCGATCTCTTCAGACAACTCCCGGATGCGATACGCTGTCTCCATGCTCCGTCTTCCGGGTTCAACCACCGTAATAAAGGCATTGACCGAAGAGGCTGTTGCCCTGCCCAAGTGTTCTATCCCTGCTTCCATATCCATGACCACCACATCTTTGCGGTACAGGATGAGATGTTGAATCAGAGTCTTAAGTAAAACACTTTCCGGGCAAACACACCCACCTCCTCCTTTTTTTACTCCCCCCATCACCATGAGCCGGATCCCATAATGCTCAACCCAAAGTTTTTCCGGGAGGTCGGATACGGTAGGGTTCATTTTAAACATCGCCCCGTACGAGCCGGGTTTGGCGCCGGTCCTTTCTTCGATCAGCTCATCCATCTTGGAGATCGGAGTAATTTCCTCAGGCTTGGGAAACCTAAGCGTAGAGGCAAGGTTGGCATCAGGATCAGCGTCAACCGCTAAAACCTGATACCCGGCATCAACATACGCCCTGCACAAGAGAGCAGAAAAAGTGGTTTTTCCAACCCCGCCTTTACCGGTGATTGCTATTTTCACGCTAATCTCCCTGGATAAACTTCCTTGCGATCTTCACCCCGTTAGAAATGGCCCGTGTGGAATCCTTCTAACAGGGTTCACCGAACATCATAGTGTAGTGATTCAGAAATATCTTTGCTTTATTTGTCATTCCGGGCTTGACCCGGAATCCAGTAATTTTAAGCTGGATTCCCGCCTTCGCGGGAATGACGGCCTCGGAATTTATGTAAAGAAGTGTTAGATTCACTACAATAGCTTCTGGATTTTTACTGCACAGGCCTTGTATTCCGCTGTCTCGGTTATGGGATCGAACGCCGGATTAGTCAGCCAGTTAGCGCAGGTTTCACGGAAATGAAAGGCCATCCACACCATGCCCGGAGGAACCTGTTCAGTCAATTTGGCCTTGACCATCACCTCGCCACGACGGGAACTTAGACGGATCATTTCGCCGTTTTCAATACCCAAAACTGTAGCGTCTGATGGAGAGATGTCGGCGGTTTCCTCCCCTAAAAGCTCATTCAGACCGGCAGCACGACCGGTTTGAGTGCGAGTATGATAGTGATAAAGACGCCGGCCCGTGCTCAGCACAAAAGGATACTGCTCGTCAGGAACCTCAGCGGGCGGGGTCCAGTCAACCGGCATAAATTTTCCTAGGCCGCATACGAAACATCCATCCTTGTGCAAGGTAGAGGTACCGCAGTGGCTTAGATCGGGCACGGGCCATTGAAGACCATCTCCTTCCAAGCGTGAATATTTGATGCCGGTAAACTGCGGTCCAAGCTCGGAAATCTCATTGTCCCAGATTTCTTGCGCACTGTTGGATGCCCAGTCCTGCCCCATACGCTTGGCAATCTCCTTGAATATCCACCAATCGGGTTTCGAAATCCCCGGGGGTTCACTCACCGGACGCACTCTGCTCACGCGCCGCTCACTGTTGGTGAAGGTTCCTTCTTTTTCACCCCAAGCTGCAGCAGGCAAGACGACATGGGCAAAACGAGTGGTTTCAGTAGGAAAAATATCCTGACAAACCAAGAATTGAGCCGATGCAAGACATCGCTCTATGTGATGTATATCAGGTTCACTGTTAGCCATGTTTTCGCCGAAAATATAAAAAGCCCTAATTTTGCCGTCAAGCAAACCCTCCAGCATGGAAGGCATCATCATCCCTGGTTTTTCAGGCAATCTGTCGACACCCCATGCAGCCCTAAACTTGGCCTGCGCTTGGGGGTCGATAACCTTTTGATATCCGTGAAAAACATTGGGAAGCGCGCCCATATCGCAAGCGCCCTGCACGTTATTCTGTCCCCTCAAGGGGTTCACGCCCCCGCACTCAAACCCCACGTTTCCCAAAAGCATCTGGAGATTGGCGCAGCTGTAAACGTTATTGACTCCGCAGGTGTGCTCGGTAATCCCCAGTGTGTACATAAGCATGGCCGGTTTTACTGATGACAAACGTCTCGCTACGTGCCGAATCATTTCAGCCTCTACGCCACATATTTTGGCAGCGCGCTCGGGTGGATACTCCATAACCTTTGTTTTGAGTTCCTCAAAACCGGTGCAGCATGATTTTACATAGTCTTTATCATAAAGATTCTCGGTTATGAGAACATTCATGATCCCGTTGAGAAGAGCGATGTCACTTCCAACTTTAATGGGCACGTGAAGTGTTGCTCGTTCCGCAAGGTCGGTGCGACGCGGATCAATAACGAAAAGCTCTGCGCCGTTCATTACCGCGTTGTTGACAAAAGTAGCGGCAACCGGATGAGCTTCCGTCATATTGGAACCGATTACGAAGAACATCCTGGCTTTGGCGAAGTCGGCGAATGAGTTGGTCATTGCGCCGGAACCGAAACTTGTCGCCAGACCGGCGACGGTGGGAGCGTGTCACGTGCGAGCGCAGTTATCGATATTATTGGTACCGATTACCGCGCGAAATAGTTTTTGCATCTGATAGGAATCTTCGTTAATGCTCCGAGAACAACTGACCCCGCCGATAGCATCCGGGCCATGCTCGGCAATAATCTCTTTGAATTTGGCTACAACCAAATCGAGCGCCTCATCCCAGGATGCCTCACGAAACTGGCCGTTTTCCCTGATCAACGGAGTTTTTAGCCGCTCGTCGGAGTAAATAAAGTCATACCCGAACCGTCCTTTAACGCACAACCGGCCCTGGTTGGGCGCACCGTCTTCGACCGCCGTCACTTTCGTGATCCTGCCGTCTTTGACGTGAAGCCACATCTGGCATCCCACTCCGCAATAAGGGCATGTGGTGCGCACTTTTTCCATCTCCCAGACACGACCCATACGCAATGCCTTCTTTTCTGTCAACGCTCCGACCGGGCATGACTGCACGCACTGGCCACAAAAAACACAGGGGCTATCCCGAAGCCCACGGTCATAGGCGGTTCCTACTCTTGTAGAAAAACCCCGTCCGATAAAATCAATCGCTTCCCATCCTTGTACTTCATTACAGGCAGCAACACAGCGTCCACAAAGAATACACTTATTATAATCTCGGCCAATAAAGGGATTCGAAATATCAATCGGGTAGTGGTGCTGTTCCCCATCAAAGCGGCTTGACCGGACACCGTACTGGTAGGCATAATTTTCGAGCTTGCAGGACCCGCTTTTTTCACAGGTCATACAAGCAAAAGGGTGGTCGGAAAGAAGAAGTTCCAGAACCATCTTGCGAGCCTTCATTACCCGCGGTGTATCAGTCCGAACTACCATCCCTTGGCTCACCGGATAAGAACAAGAAGGAACCAGGGTTCGGGCACCGTCAACCTCAACCACACAGATCCGGCAAGCGCTACTGGGCCGAAAATCTTTCTGGTAACAAAGATGGGGGATCGAAATTCCTGCAGCTTCCGCTGCCTGAAATACGGTAGCTCCCTTTTCTACGGATACCTGTTTACCATCAATTGTTATGGTTACTTTGTCCATTGTACCTCCCTAACTATTGGATATACCAAAAAGATTGTGTGCGTAACCGATTCTCTCATTGATAAAAAGTTAAATCACTTAGAAAGATCACAGCGTAAGCAGCGCTTTGCTTCTTCACGAGCGGCTTCCTCAGAATATCCCACTTCAACTTCTGTAAAGCTTTTGATCCGTTCATGGGATAAAGTACAGTGCACCGGAAGACGCTTTTTCTCCTTCATTTCTTCTTCGTGATAAGCGCTCTCATGAGTAATATCCCGACGGCTTTCACTCAGATCAACCCGAGAAGCATCTCCCCGAAGAAACTTATGGATGCCAAAAGCTGCCCTCCGTCCGGCTGCGATGGCATAAATAGCCATACCGGGTCCGGAAACGCAGTCGCCGCCGGCAAATACACCTGGTACATTCGTAGCCAACGTGTTCGTATTCACAGTAAATGTTCCCCACTTAGTAATGGCAATAGCATTATCTGACGGCAAGAAAGAGGTATCTACAATCTGGCCAATAGCAGGGATAATGGTATCTGCCTCTACCACGAATTCTGACCCCGGGATTGGTTCCGGTTTTCTTCGCCCGCTTGCGTCCGGGTTCCCTAATTTCATCCGGACACACTTCATGCTCGTGGCTCGCCCATTATTCCCTATGATTTCCGTGGGGGCAACCAAAAAGTTAACCATAATTCCTTCTTCTACCGCTTCCTCGTACTCTTCCGGAGAAACCGGCATTTCTTCCCGGGAACGACGATAGTATACGTCAACCTTTTTTGCCCCAAGCCGGAGTGCCGATCGGGCTGCATCCATAGCAGTGTTTCCGCCTCCGATTACTGCCACCCGGTTTCCCACCTGAGCAGAATTTTTTAGTTTCACATCTTTAAGAAAATCTATCCCAAAATAGACACCTTCCAATCCTGCTTCTTCGCCGGGAATACCCATCTTTTGGCTTTTATGCGCTCCCACGGCAACAAATATTGCCTGAAAACCCTGAGACTTAAGGTCATCAAGGCTTCCTTTAAGAGGAGTATTATATTTAATTTCTACTCCTGTTGCCTCAATATACTCAATCTCTTTTTTGATAACCTCCAAGGGCAACCGGAACTCGGGAACGCCGACAGCAAGCATTCCACCCCCGACTGGTAAAGCTTCAAAAATGGTAACCGGATATCCCATCTTAGCCAAGAAAAAGGCACAGGTAAGTCCTGCCGGGCCGGCGCCGATTATCGCTACTTTTTCCTTTCGGGTTTTAGGAACCGCGCGAGGTAAGTCCTGAACGTGATCAAAATACCAGTCAGCTGCAAACCGCTTAAGCGAACGGATCGCTAAGGGATCATCAATTTCTCCACGCCTGCACTTATACTCGCAAGGATGATGGCAAATACGGCCGCAGATGGCGACAAAGGGATTTCTTTCTCGAATCAAATCCGCTGATTTGATATATTCCCCTTCCGCAATGTAGGCAATATAATTGGGCACATCAATTCCAGCAGGACAGGTATGCTGGCAGGGAGAGATGACAAGACCTTCACACGCGCACGCCTCACACCTTTTTTCCTCAATATGGTCTTCATATTCCTTGCGAAAATATTTAATGGTAGAAAGAACAGGATTGGGGGCGGTCTGCCCTAAACCACAGAGGGCGGTATCCTTGATGATAGTGCCCATTTCTTCCAAAAGCTCAATATCTCCTGGACGACCGTCACCTTGAGTGATACGTGTCAAAATTTCCAACATCCGTTTAGTCCCTATCCGACAGGGAGTACACTTGCCACAGGATTCTGTCTGGGTGAAGCTCAAGAAAAAACGAGCCACATCTACCATACAGGTAGAATCATCCATCACGATCATCCCCCCGGAACCCATCATCGAGCCAATGCCAATAAGGGATTCATAGTCAATAGGAAGATCGAGATAGGGTGTCGGCACACAGCCTCCGGAAGGGCCACCCATCTGAGCAGATTTAAATTTTCTGCCCCGGAGTATTCCCCCACCGATATCATAAACCACCTCCCGCAAGGTTGTACCCATGGGAACTTCCACAAGGCCGGTGTTGTTTATTTTGCCGGTTAAGGAAAATATCTTCGTGCCTTTACTCTTCTCCGTGCCTATCGAGGCAAACCAATCCGCGCCATTTAAAATAATAGCGCTGATATTGGCAAAGGTTTCGACGTTATTAATGTTGGTGGGTTTTCCCCACAACCCTGACGTGGCGGGAAAAGGTGGCCTCGCTCTGGGCATGCCCCGCTTTCCTTCAATGGAAGCAATGAGCGCTGTTTCTTCGCCGCACACGAAGGCGCCTGCTCCTTCCTTGATATGAAGGTGAAAGTTGAAACCGGTATCGAGGATATTATCTCCAAGCAAGCCTAACTCTTCTGCTTGACTGATGGCGATTTTTAGGTGTTTTATTGCCAAAGGATATTCTGCCCGGACATAGACGTAACCTGATTCAGCGCCGATGGCGTATGCGCCAATGAGCATCCCTTCTAACACACTGTGGGGATTTCCCTCTAATACGCTTCGATCCATAAAAGCACCGGGGTCACCTTCATCAGCATTACAAATAAGGTATTTGGTGTCACCAGCTGACGCTCGTGCAAACCGCCATTTTGTTCCCGTGGGAAAACCGGCACCGCCGCGGCCACGTAAGCCGGACTTCTCAACCGTTTCTATAACCTGTTCCGGGGAAAATGTCGTGAGCGCTTTACCTAAAGCAGCGTAACCATCATGGATAATGTAATCGGTTATCGACGTGGGATCAATCCTCCCGTTATCACGAAAGACAATTCGCTTTTGCTTCTTATAAAAAGGTACTTCATGATCATAAACAATCTTTTTTCCGGTAATCGGGTCAGCATAAAGAAGCCGTTCGACAATTTCTTTTTTCATCAGCGTCTTAGCAACAATTTCCGGCACATCATCCTTTGTTATCTGCTGATAGAAAATTTCTTCAGGGAGGATAACCGTCACCGGGCCTCGTTCGCAGAAACCATGGCAGCCGGTCATTTTTATCTCAACTTTATTTTCTAAGCCTTTTGCTTTGAGCTCCTGGAGAAAAGCCCCCCTAACCTCTTCGCTCCCCCAGGCACTGCAACCCGTCCCTCCACAAACGGTGACACAGGTTTTATTCGGATCAGTCTTCTCAAGAATGGACTGGCGGAGGTCCTTTAGCTCAACTGGGGTTGATAGCCTCTTCACGGATTTTTATCCTCCTTCTCATGGTATTGACTCAAGATAGTTTCAACCTTTTTAGGAGTCATTTTCCCGCAATAGGTGTTATTGATGAGCAGAACTGGCCCCAAGGCACAAGCGCCCAGGCAGGCAACAGTCTCTAAAGAAAAGTTCAAATCATCACTGGTTTCACCTTCTTTAAGCCCCAAGGCCTGCTCGGTGGTTTTTAGAATAGCTTTCGCTCCCCGTACGTGGCAGGCCGTTCCCCGACAGACCCGCACAGTATTACGCCCCCGTGGTGTCAAATAAAATTGAACATAAAAAGTCACTACCCCATAGATCTGGCTTAAGGGAACTTTCATCTTTTCATGGATATATTTGAGCGCCAGTTCAGGAAGATAGCCATAGAGTTCTTGGGCTGTCTGGAGCAAAGGAATAAGCGAACCTTTAGTATTCTTTTTTTCTTCAATAACAGGGTCTAACAAGGTGAGATTAATTTCATCTCCTCTGGTCTTTTCCATCGCATACCCTCTCAGGTTAGAAAACGTTACGAAATTTCCTCGCCAAAAAAAGAATGGCCAATACTCTCTTGGCAAAAATTTTTACCAAGAGAATATAGGCAATTCCCAAAAAAAATTCAAACAAAATAAAATTATTGCTGGCTGATAAATATAACTTTAAAAACTGATATTTGTCAGCTTAAATATTTTTCAATCGTCCTGGCTGCTTTTCGACCCGCGCCCATCGCGAGAATAACCGTGGCGCCTCCGGTTACAATATCTCCACCAGCGTATACGCCTTTTAGGTTGGTTTCTCCGGTTTCCTCATTCGCCACGATGTACCCCCATTTGTTCAAAGTTAGACCGGGCGTTGACGTGGGAAGGAGCGGGTTAGCATTCGTTCCCAAAGACATGATCACCGCATCAACATCAATGATAAACTCTGAACCTTTTACGGCAATCGGTCTTCGTCTCCCCGAGGCGTCAGGTTCCCCCAGCTCCATTCTCAGACACTCCATCGCCTTAACATTGCCCTTTTCATCGCCGATGATTTTTGTAGGATTGGTGAGAAACTTAAAAATTAATCCTTCCTCCTCGGCATGATGGACCTCTTCCGCCCTGGCGGGCATCTCCTCTTTGGAGCGGCGGTAGACTAAATATACATCATCAGCGCCTAAACGAAGAGCGGTCCGGGCAGAATCCATAGCCACATTGCCTCCGCCTACCACGGCAACGTTTCTGCTTCTTTTTATCGGAGTGTCATATTCGGGGAAGAGGTAGGCTTTCATAAGGTTAGAACGAGTTAAAAATTCATTGGCGGAGTAAACGCCGTTCAGATTTTCGCCGGGAATATTCATAAACATCGGGCCTCCGGCACCGATCCCGATGAAGACCGCGTCATAACCATTACTTAATAATTCGGGAATGGTAAATAAGTTCCCAATGACGGCATTAACCCTGACTTCTACCCCCAAGCTTTTTACATAATCAACTTCTGCCTGCACAATCGCTTTCGGCAACCTAAACTCAGGGATGCCATATACCAAAACCCCTCCTGTCTTGTGAAGGGCTTCAAAAATGGTTACCCCAAAACCTATCTTGGCTAAATCAGCTGCTACGGTGAGGCCGGCTGGGCCAGCCCCTATGACTGCAACTTTCTTGCCCCTGGGTGCTGGGCGAGGAGGTACTTGAACCATCTTATTTTCTCTTTCCCAGTCAGCGATAAACCGTTCCAAGCGGCCAACGGCCACCGGTTCATTTTTCTTCCCCAAAGTGCACTTACTTTCGCATTGAACTTCCTGAGGACACACCCTGCCACAGACAGCGGGAAGAGCATTTTTTTCCTTCATTTTCCGGGCTGCATCAACAAATTTTCGCTCCGCAATAAGCGCAATAAAGTCTGGAATGTCTATTTCAACCGGACACCCTTCTATGCACGGCCGATTTTTGCATTGAATGCACCGAGTTGCCTCCTCCACCGCCTGATCTTCCGAATATCCGAGGGGAACTTCCTTAAAATTTTTAACGCGCTCCTGCGGTGGTTGTTCCGGCATTTTGGTTTTGTTGGGTACAATTTTCCTTTTCGGTTTTTTTTCTTTGTCTTCCATGGGGATCTCCTCTTCAAATCATAACGTCGTTAACGCGATTTTTTCTTCTTCTTTATATTGATTCAGCCGGCTCATAAGCAGATCGAAGTCAACTTTATGACCATCAAATTCCGGACCATGAACACAGGCAAACTTAGTCTCGTTTCCCACATTAACTCTACATACGCCACACATCCCGGTAGCGTCGATCATGATCGGATTTAAACTCACAATGGTTGTAACGCCGAACGGCTCGGTTGTTTTCGCAACGAATTTCATCATGATGGTCGGGCCAATGGCTATGACCCGATCAATCTTCTCTTCCGCGAGGATTTGCTTTAAAACATCGGTAACCAACCCATGCTGCCCTTTACTGCCGTCATCGGTGGTGATTATCAGACGATGGCAGAAGGCTTTTATCTCCTCTTCGAAAATAAGCAGATCCTTATTTCTCGCCCCAACAATGCCAATTATTTGGTTTCCAGCCTGAAAGAGACCTCGGGTGACCGGATAAATGACTGCCGTCCCCACACCGCCTCCTATACAAACAACTTTGCCAAAGTTCTCAATTTCGGTAGGCTTCCCCAACGGCCCCACCAAATCTTCAATAACATCTCCCTCATTTAAACGACCAAGTAAAATGGTGGTTTTCCCAACTTCCTGAAATACAATGGTGACTGTTCCTTTTTGTGGATCAAAGTCATTGATGGTAAGAGGGATGCGTTCCCCTTTCTCACCAATTTTGACGATTACAAACATTCCCGGTTTTGCCTTTTTAGAGATATCCGGCGCTTCAATTTTAAAAAGCTTGATATCCTGACCCAAAACTTTTTTTTCTACGATCTTGAACATTTATAGCTCTCCTTTCTTTTTTTATCCGGGGAAAAATAAAGAGTTGGTTATGATACACTACCCTTTTTTGTCAGTCAAATGGAAGTGGAGAGATAAATAACTATAACTCAAAAAGTAAGTGTTAAATTTTTTAACTGCTTTTTACGAGAGGAAATAAATTTAAAAGCAAAGCCTATGCCAATGAACTTAAATTCAATCAACCTATTAAAAATCCAAGATATTTTATCTTCGGCAAAAAGTTGATAAAAAGCATCCGCTTAAAAAAACCTGTCATATTTTTTTCAGGCTGCTAAACAAGTTGTAAAATTTTCTCCCATGAGCGTCACTGAAGGGCCCCAGTGAGTATGCGAATCAATTATTTCCATAACTATCCTCAAATTTACAGTTACAACGCTTAAGGATAAAAAGTATAGAGAAATGATTTAACGTTGCTTTTGAAAAAGAAGAAAATTTACATTCTTGGAGAAGGTTTTTTATGAGTTAAAAATTCAACTAAAAATCCAAGAACCAGACCGATTCCTACCCCCAAGATATTAGCGATTTCATCACCCCAAGAAAAAGTCCGGCCGGGAACAAAATGCTGCAACAGTTCCAGTATAGCTCCATATAACGAGCCGAACCCTAAGGGAAGAAAAAAGTTTAAAAAAAAACCAGAGAAAATCTTCAGAAAGCTTAAAAGGAATCCTAAGGGAATATAGAGCAAAACATGGATCGCCTTGTCCAAGTTCGGAATTTCTATTTTAAGCGGAGGAATCGCGGTCAATGATCCACCAGCGATAAATCCTAAGTAAAGAAGAATAAGAACAAAAACAGTTTTATTTCTTCTATCCATATTAACCTTAGAATTTCGATGATGAAAAGAGGGAAAAACAAAACTGGTTGGAATCCAGCTCTTTCTGAAAATTTAGCTTCGTTGATACTTCTGAATATTTACGGAGGACTCCTTGAGGATCCGTTCGGCTAAATAATCAGGGTAACCATCATCATATATAATTTTGGTGATACCTGCGCTGATAATCATCTTCATGCAGATACTGCAAGGCATGTTCGTGCAGTAAAGAACCGAGCCATTGATACTTATTCCGTGGTAAGCAGCCTGGATGATGACATTTTGCTCGGCGTGGAGACCACGGCAAAGTTCGTGTCTTTCACCCGAAGGAATCTGTTCCTGTTCTCTTAAACAACCGGTATCCAAACAATGGGGAAGCCCCGGGGGCGCGCCATTGTAACCGGTTGCGAGAATCCGTTTATTTTTGACTAAAAGAGCGCCGACCTGACGACGTTTGCATGTTGAACGTTTAGCCACGAGTTTCGTAATTTCCATAAAATATTCATCCCACGTTGGTCGCGGCATAGTTGTAATCCAAGATGTAGTTAGTGCAGGAATCTAACACTTCTTTACATAAATTCCGAGGTCGTCATTCCCGTCCCCGCCTTCGCGAGGATAAACTCCAGCGGGAATCCAGAAGGGTGGCTCATGGAGCGATAAAACTAAGTTACTTGTTACCTGCCCCTGGATTCCGCATCAAGTGCGGAATGACAAATAGCGAAGGCCACGGCATGGCAAAAAAGATGCCTCTTTATTTATGTCGTTCACTATAGTTACTCCTAAACCAGTTCATTAACAATGTTTCCCCAGGCGTGATTCAAGTTCAGAAATTTTTTGAATCCGGCGAAAATGTCTTCCTCCCTCAAATTTTGTTTCTAACCAGACATGCAAAATCTTTCGGGCCAATTCTTCGTTTATAACATCTGCTCCCATGCCCAACATGTTACTATCATTATGCTTACGGCTCATCTCCGCTGTAAAAACATCGTGACAGAGAGCTGCGCGAACTCCGGGAAATTTATTGGCCACAATACACATTCCGATTCCGGACCCGCAAATAAGAATTCCTCGGTCATAGTCACCGCAAGAAACTTTTTCCGCGGCCAGAATAGCAAAATCAGGATAGTCCACCGAATCAGCAGAAAAGGTGCCTACATCAAGGAAGTCAATCTTCATCTCCTCAAGGAACTTTTTAAGCGATTCTTTCAATTGATATCCTCGATGATCACTGGCTAAAACAACTTTCACGGCAAGAACCTATCCTTATGCAAATTTTTTGAAAACCAAACAGGCATTTGTCCCCCCAAATCCAAAAGAATTAGAGAGCGCAAAAGTGATTTTCTTTTCTCGAGCCTGATTCGGCACATAATCCAAGTCACACTCGGAATCAACGGTCTCATAGTTAATAGTGGGGGGAATAATACCGGTTTTTATCACCAGTGCGGTAAAAATAGCCTCCATGCCTCCTGCAGCGCCAAGAGGATGACCTGTCATTGATTTTGTGGAACTTACCATAAGTCGTTTACTATACTCTTTAAAAACTTTTTTTATGGCAATAGTTTCGCAGAGATCATTAAAAGTAGTTGAAGTCCCATGCGCATTGATATAGTCAATTTTCTCAGGAGCAACCTTAGCGTCTTCTAAAGCCACCTTCATGCACTGCATCGCTCCTTCACCGCCCGGAGAAGGAGCGGTGATGTGGTAAGCGTCGCCATTAAGACCATACCCTGCGATTTCACAGTAGATATTTGCCCCGCGCTTTTTTGCCAGTTCTAACTCTTCCAGAACGATAATTCCTGATCCTTCAGCCATGACAAATCCATCCCGGCTTTTATCAAAAGGACGGCTCGCCTTTTTCGGGTTATCGTTGTGCGCAGAAAGAGCCTTCATATTACAAAAACCACTGAGCGCTAACGGGGTGATGGTAGCTTCCGTGCCGCCGGTAATCATCGCATCAGCGCACCCCTGTTGAATCAACTTAAACGCCTCTCCGATCGCATGAGTTCCGGAAGCGCAGGCGGTCACCACACAGGTGTTTGGTCCCTTAGCGCCGCAAAAGATGGCAACCTGGCCAGGGGCCATATTAGGAATCATCATGGGAATCAAAAAGGGCGATACCTTATCCTGGCCTTTTTCGAGAAGAATTTTATGGTTTTTTTCCAACGTCATCAGACCCCCAAGGCCGGTTCCAATGATAACCCCGGTTCGCTCAGCATTGCCATTGCCTACAAAAAAATTCGCATCCTCAAGCGCCATTTTTGTGGCAGCCACAGCGTATTGGACAAAAGGATCAGTCCGTTTGATTTCCTTCTGTTCGAGAAACTCTTCGGGTTTAAACCCTTTTACTTCTCCGGCGACTCGAGAACGGTAGCCCGCGGCATCAAACTTGGTGATATAGTCGATACCCGACTTTCCTTCGCAGATTGCCTTCCAGGTATTTTGTTTACCAATTCCTACCGGAGTCAAAGGACCCACTCCGGTTATGACAACTCTTCGCATGCGTGAACTGCACCCCCAAAATAATATTAAAGACGTTCGTTGATATAATTGATCGCATCCTGGACTGTTGTTATCTTTTCAGCGTCCTCGTCCGGGATCTCCTGACCAAATTCTTCTTCCAAGGCCATTACCAACTCTACCAGATCAAGAGAGTCCGCTCCCAGATCATCAACAAAAGATGCCTCAGATTTTAATTCCTCTTCACTTACCCCGAGCTGTTCCATAATGATTGCCTTGACTTTTTTTTCAATGTCACTTGCCATCCTGCACCTCCTTCAATTAATTTCTTTACATATATAATCCACCATTTATATTTATCACCTGGCCGGTAATATAATTAGAAGCATCAGTTGCCAAAAAGAGAACCGCCTCAGCTATTTCTTCAGGGGTCCCCATCCGGCCCAACGGTATATTGCTGATAAATCCTTCCCTGACCTTTTCAGGAAGGGTACGCGTCATGTCCGTTTCAATAAATCCTGGGGCTACGGCATTAACCATAATTCCCCGGGAGGCAAATTCCCGGGCTAAGGTTTTGGTAAAACCAATAATCCCCGCTTTGGAGGCCGCATAATTCGCCTGACCAATGTTTCCTATTTGCCCGACCACCGAAGCAACACTAATTATCTTCCCTCCTCTTTGTTTTCCCATGTAACGAATAACAGCTTTTGAACAATTAAAAACGCTTTTAAGATTAATAGCGATAACCGCATCCCATTCCTCTTCTTTCATCCTCAAAACAAACCCATCTCGGGTGATCCCGGCATTATTGACTAAAATATCAATCTGCCCAAAAGCATCAAAAACCGTTTTCCCCAGATTTTCCGCTTCCGAGAAATTGGAAACATCGACCTTAACCGCTAAGGACTTTCGTCCCAACAACGCAATCTCCTGAGCAGTCTCCTCAGCCTGCTTGTGGTTTATATCCGCAATCACGATGTCCGCGCCGTTTTGAGCCAGGAGCAATCCAATCGCCCGCCCAATCCCCTGTGCTCCTCCGGTTATAATCGCCACCCGATCGTGAAGTCTTAATGCAGATCCTTCCATACCTTCTCCAATTTTTTGAGACTTTCGGTATCTTCCACATTACATAGTGTCGCTGACTTATCTATCTTTTTCACCAAACCGCTTAAAACCTTCCCTGGGCCGATTTCCACATACGTCGTCACTCCTCTTTCCCGCATTGCCACAACCGAATCCTCCCAGAGAACCGGACGCGTTACCTGCTTAATCAGAATTCCCTTCACCAAGCTGGCTTCCTGGTTTGGCATAGCCTCAACATTGGTAACCACAGGGTAAGCAAGCGGAGTTATTGTTAGATCGTTCAAATAATCTTTTAACCTTTTCGCGGCTGGCTCCATGAGCGCGCAGTGAAAAGGAGCGCTCACCGATAGCACCACTGTTTTCGGGGAACCTTTTTCTTTAGCTAAGACAATAGCCCGCTCAAGAGCTTTGGCCGCGCCGGAGATCACGATCTGGCCGGGACAATTAAAGTTAGCAGGAGTCATAACCTCCCCTTGGGCTGCTTCTTGACAGACCTCTTCAACCTGTTCTCGGCTTAAGCCCAAAACAGCAGCCATGCCACCCTCTCCTTCCGGAACCGCATCCTGCATAAACTGGCCGCGTTTCTGAACCACCTTAACGCCATCGGAAAAACTAAAAGCTTTTGTCCCAACTAACGCCGAATATTCTCCCAGGCTATGTCCGGCCACATAATCCGGAGTTATCTCTAAGCTTTTTTCTATCACCCGGAGGCAGGCCATGCTCACTGTCAGTACCGCAGGCTGAGTATTGACCGTCAGGTTTAGTTCTGTTTCCGGGCCGTCAAAGCAAAGGGAAGAAAGCTTAAACTGTAGCGCCTCGTCTGCCTCAGCAAACACGTCTCGCGCTTCTTTGAAATTATCACACAGGTTTTTTCCCATTCCCACAGTTTGAGCGCCTTGCCCGGGAAAAATAAAAGCGATCTTACCCATCTCAGTCTCCCTGCTTATACCAAGTCGCCTTCATGTGCATATCTTTGTTGGCTCCTCGTCATACTCCTCGACGTACTAAAACAACGTACACCTGCGTCGATTCCTCGTCCCTGACTCGATCTGCTTTTGAATGCACCTTGGTATTATTTTCCTTTTCGAGCGTATTCTTTATTTAAATAGAGGCCGATGACATTCCTCTGAATTTGATTAGTGCCTTCATAAATCTGGAGGATCTTGGCATCCCGCATCATCTTTTCCACCGGGTATTCCCTCATGTATCCTGAGCCTCCAAACACCTGGACGGCATCAATCGTTACCTTCATCGCCACATCACTGGCAAAGACCTTGGCCAGTGAGGACTCCTTCACGGCAGCTGAAATAACGGAATCAATGTAGCGCGCCACCGAATAAACTAAAGCGCGAGCCGCTTCAATTTGGATCGCCATATCAGCTAACAAATGCTGAACCGCTTGAAAAGAAATGATCGGTTTACCAAACTGCACCCGTTCACGGGCAAACCTTATTGCTTCTTCCATAGCTCCTTGAGCTAACCCAACGGCCTGAGAACCAATGCCCGGTCGGGATTTATCCAGGTTTCTCATCGTAATCAGAAATCCCACCCCTTCTTTTCCCAGAAGGTTTTCTTTGGGCACCACACAATCCTCAAAAAAGAGAGAGCAGGTGGCTGACGCTCTGATCCCCAGTTTTTTCTCCTTCTTCCCAAAGGTAAACCCTTTCATCCCCTTTTCGAGGATAAAGGCACTCGCCCCCCGGGGACCTTTAGATTTATCAGTCAAGGCGATGACTACATACGTATCTGCCTCTTCTCCATTGGTAATCCATTGTTTGGTGCCATTGAGGATATAGTGATCCCCTGTTTTTTTCGCAGTCGTTTGAATCCCTCCGGCATCACTGCCCGCATTAGGCTCGGTAAGCCCAAAGGCAGCTATTTTCTTCCCTGAAGCAACATCAGGAAGAAATTTCTGCTTTTGTTCCTCACTGCCATACATAATAATCGGGTAGGATCCCAAACCATTACAGGCATAACTCACGGCTACTGCTGAGCAGATTCGGCTCAGTTGTTCGATCACCAGACATAAATCAAATACTCCTCCTCCAAAACCACCATATTCTTTGGGAATATAGACGCCGGATAATCCCGTTTCCCCTAAAATATTTAAAATTTCTCGAGGAAACTGTTCTTTTTCGTCCAGTTCTGCCCGCACCGGTAGAACTTTCTCTTCGGCAATTCTTCGGGTCAGCTCCTGAATTTCTTTCTGTTCTTCGGTTAAGAAATAATCCATTGCTCACTCATCATTCTATAGTTTGGTTGCTCAAGAAATTAAGATTCTTCTACCTTTAACACTTCACGATCTTTATAGTAGCCACAATGGGGACACGCATGATGAGGTGGTTTTTTTTCTCCACAATGGGAACACGCAATTAAGGAGGGGGCGCTTAACCGGTCATGGGACCGCCGTTTTTTTCTTCTTGCGTTAGAATGTCTTTTCGGTGGTAGGGGCATAAAATCCTCCGTCAGGTATTATTTTTTAAAAAAATCTTTTAACCCCGAAAGCCTGGGGTCAACAAATTCTTTATCCGAACACTGGCAGGTTTCCTGGTTTTTGTTTATCCCGCAATGGGAGCAAAGGCCCTTACAGTCCTTCCGGCAAAGCGGGTAAAAAGGCATAGCGAGAATTATCTGATGCTGGACAATCGCATCAAGATCAATAACCTCTCCGTCATAAAACTCCTTATCTAAATCTTCCTTTTGGAGCTCCATCTCAGCCGGAAGATTTTGAAATTGAGCGGGAGATAAAGAAATATCAAAGTCCGGGTTAAGCGAAAGTATAAAACGCTCTAAACACCGGCTACAGGATAGCTCAACTTTTAAGCTTATCCTCCCGGCTACAATGACCAAGAAATCTGAGCGAGAAAGGTGAATCTCATAAGAGATCGGAGCAATAAATTTAAACTCCGAGCGTTTCTGATCCGGGAAAAGGCCTTTCAACCAGTCGACATCCCGCTCTCCCTGAACAAAAATTCCTTCTTTCGATATATCTTCGACTCGATAATTCAAGTTTAAACCTTTTTTGTTTAGGCTTAAATTTATAAACGAATTTACTCTTTGTCAAGTAAAAAAAGAAAATTTTTACTTTTTTGTTTTATCTTTTTAGAATTAAACCAAAAATATTATTTTCTTTAAAACAGGTTGACAGTTTTAAAGAGGTTCTGATATGTTGTAAAATTTCTTAGGCCCCTCTTAAAAAAACACAAATTTTTGAACTTATTTTCTGTCCTTGGTCTTAATAACCCAAAGACACTGCGCGGTGAAAAAATCTAGGACTTAAAAATTGATGAAGCCGTAAAAAGTAAAAAATCAGACGGCACAGTAAAAAGTTGCAGATGCAAGGCGCGCAAATCCGACGGAATGAGGCGTACTTTTACCTGTACGCCGCAATGATCCCGCAAGACGGGACGCAATCCCGCCAAAGCGGGA
>LQYC01004535.1_pt1 | contig 39373 bp, 44 predicted proteins | sample 661771 | NCBI WGS metagenome assembly LQYC01 (sample SAMN03483023, study PRJNA281117) | bioreactor metagenome | isolation source: benzene-degrading methanogenic enrichment culture from a contaminated... | place: USA: oil refinery in Oklahoma | collected 2011-05
TCTGGTTTTGTTTCTGTCGAAAATAAAAAAACTGAAAAAACTTTACAAAAGGAGAAAGATACATGCGGGTTATTGTTTTGACCATCAGCGCTATCATTGTAATTTTTAGCATCCCTTTTTTAACTTCAGCATACGATATAAATGAAAAATTAACCCTGGACACCACCCTCACTGGTGTTTTTCAATATGGCAATATCGACCGGGGGGAATCACATAACCCAAGCAGAGGATCAGGAATTTTGGACATGAGTATGAATTTCCATCCTACTGAAAATGATGAGTTTCAGCTAACCGCGAGCTATACCGATCAGGAAGGGTTAAATGAAGTTTCTCCTTTTTCCCTGGCTCCTTATGCGGATGATCTTAGGGGTTGCCTGAAACATATAAACGGACGGGATAGAAGTTATCTTTTGGAAGCCTGGTATAAACACAAATTTATCTTTTCTCAGGATTCATCGCTCGCTCTAACCGGCGGGATTATAGACTCCACCTGTTACATTGACGACAATGCCTTTGCCAATGATGAAACTGCTCAGTTTATGAACGAGGTTTTTGTTAATCACAAAAACTGTAATCTGCCTTCCTATGACGTTGGAGGTGCGGTCGAACTTGAAATATCAAAATTCACCATAAGGGGTGTTGAAATGACGACAAAAAATGAAGAAGGTCGCCATTACAACTACCATGCCTTGCAGCTTGGGTATCGAGCTGAAACCTGCCTCGGTGAGGGAAACTACAGGATTTATGGATCCTTAACCAGCGATAAATTCCATGACTATGATGAAAGCGGCCATGAACGACTTAAAGGTTGGGGGGTTTCTTGTGATCAAAAGCTGGGTGAAATACTTGGAGTTTTTACAAGGCTGGGATGGCAGGATGATGAAGCGGCAATAGATCATGATGGAGTTTACTCTTTAGGCTTAAATTGTAATGGAAAACTGTGGGGGAGAGAAAAAGATGAAATCGGTGTGGGTTATGCTTACCTCGAGGGCGCAGATAAAGCGGAGATAAATCATACCAACGCCGCTGAAGCCTACATAAAATTTCAGCTTTGTGATTTTAGCGACCTAACCTTTGATCTTCAATATATGCAAGATAAAATTAAGGAGGACAAAGATCCGGAAGGCTTTATTTATGGAATCAGATTAAACACCTATTTTTAAAATGAAGGAGATGATACAACAAAACTCGAATAATTGGTGTAAACTCCAAGCTTACGGTAAAGTCAAAACAACAACCGTAGTCTGGAATAGAAAAACTATGAAAGTTAACTTTTTACGTGGGGCCCAAAGAGACCCCGAGAAGGAGGAGTGGCTATGCACATACCAGATGGATATTTAGGACCGACAACCTGTGGGTTTTTCTATGTGGTGATGCTTCCCCTATGGGCAGCCGCTTCGAAAAATGTCAAGAAGACCCTTAAAGCGAAGCAGGTGCCCTTGTTGGCAATTGGCGCTGCGTTTAGCTTTGTGATTATGATGTTTAATGTGCCTATTCCCGGAGGCTCAACCGGGCATGCGGTAGGCGGAGTTTTGGTAGCCATACTCCTGGGACCCTGGGCGGCATGCATTGCTATAACGGTTGCTCTCGTTATTCAGGCATTGTTATTCGGGGATGGTGGCATTACCGCGATAGGCGCTAATTGTTTCAACATGGCTTTTGTACTTCCTTTTGTAGGATATTATTTGTATAAGTCCATAAGCTATAACGCGCCAATGGATTCGAATCGAAGAATAATTGCAGCAGGCATAGCAGGGTATATCGGCATTAATGTAGCTGCTTTTTTAGCAGGGGCTGAATTCGGATTACAGCCGCTGCTGCACCACACCACAAATGGCCAGGCTCTTTACTGTCCTTACGGATTCAAGGTTGCCGTACTCGCAATGGTAAGTGAGCATCTTTTGGTATTCGGCTGGGTTGAGGCAGTTGTGACCGCTTTGGTGGTTAAGTATTTGCAAAAGCAGGTTCCCGACATTCTGCAAGAAGGAGGGGTGCAACTATGAAAATCACTACAAAATTTTGGATAGGACTTATTATATTAATTGTTCTATCTCCTTTAGGATTGATAATACCGGATCACTTTAAAGCCGGAAGCGCCTGGGGCGAATGGGGCGCCGAAGAAATGCAGGAACTTGTGGGATATATCCCCAAGGGATTAGAAAAACTCTCAAGCTTATGGAACGCTCCTTTGCCTGATTATGCCTTTAAGGGCTGGGAGGAAAAAGGTTTGACGAATCTAAGTTTTGCCTATATTATTTCGGCAATTTTTGGCATAGCTATAATAGTAATAGTAATTTTTGTAATCGGTAAGGTTCTGGTAAAAAGACGTGAGTAAATTTTTTAAACGAAGCAATCATAATTTTATAGAGCGCTCTCTTATGGGCGCTTTATCATTTTTTAAAGAATCAGTTTTTGCTGATGAATATGCGTTACAAAAAGGGCTGTTACAATCTATCGATCCCCGAATAAAGACGATAACCTTTTTCCTTTTTCTTGTTTCTGTTCTTCTGACCAAAAATATCTTTGTTTTGCTGGCGTGTTACGCACTATGCTTACTCTTGACGTATTGTTCCAACATTTGTCTCAGCTTCTTTTTAAAAAGAACCTGGATTTTTATCCCGCTGTTTTCTCTTTTTATCGCCGTGCCGGCATTGTTTAGTTTCTTTACCCCCGGAGATGCGTTGTTGAGCGTAAAAATAGGAGGGCTCAGTATCATCATTACCAGACAGGGTTTGTGGGGAGCGCTATTATTTGTAGTACGGGTCACCACCGCAGTATCTTTTGTTGTTCTCTTGAGTATCACGACAAAACATTTTGAATTACTCAGGGTCTTGCGTGTTTTTAGAATACCTCAACTATTTGTTATGACCCTTGGAATGTGTTACCGCTATCTCTATCTTTTTGTAGAACTGGTGGAAAATACGTATCAAGCGATTAAAAGCCGTGTCGGCACCGGCATTCATTATAAAAAGGGACAAACCATAGTAGCATGGAACATTGCTGTGCTCTGGCAGCGTTCGTACCGTTTAAATGAACAGGTTTATCAAGCCATGCTTTCACGAGGCTATACAGGGGAAGTACGTTTATTACATGATGGTAATGTTAAACTCAGAGATTGGCTATGGCTATCGTGTGTCGTAATACTATTTATCGCAATGCTCTATTTCAACGTGAGCGGGAAGATATAAGGATGGTATGGAAGATTTAATTTATGAACTAAACGATGTTCATTTTTCTTACCTGGGAAAATTTCCGGCTCTTTGCGGGATCACCATCAACATTCGCCCGGGTGAAAAAATAGCCATTATTGGCGCAAATGGTTCAGGGAAGTCAACATTATTGCACATGCTGGACGGACTTATTTTCCCCAGCAAAGGAGTAGTCAAGACCTTTGGAAATGAACTAAATGAGGAGGTTTTTCGGGATGAGCATTTCTCTAGATGTTTTCGCCGTAAGGTGGGGTTGGTTTTTCAAAATGCGGATGTACAGCTATTTTGTCCAACTGTCAAAGAGGATATTATTTTTGGGCCGTTGCATCTCGGAGTTGAGGAGAAAAAAATTAATGAACGTCTTAATGAACTTGTAGCACTATTGGGTATCCAGCATTTATTAGACCGGTCGCCCCATCAATTAAGTGTTGGTGAAAAACGAAAGGTGGCAATAGCATCCACCCTGGCAATTGACCCTGAGGTGCTGTTACTGGATGAACCGACGGCAGGGTTGGACCCCTTAACGATCAGGCATATTATGGATTTTTTTATGCAAGCAACCGTTGCTCATAAAACAATTATTATCGCTACACACGATCTCCATTTTATTGAAGAAATATCCGACATTATTTATGTGTTCAGCCCGGAAAAAAATATTGTCAGGCGCGGGGAGGCTCTTGAGATCTTACACGACACTGCCTTACTCGAAACCAACAATCTTATTCATGCCCATGCGCACCGGCACAAAGGCGCGATTCACATTCATCCCCATGAGCATTTACATCACAATCATGAGAAATAAAATCTGATTTTTCATCACCAGTCATTAGACGTGAGAACAAAAAACGATAGTCATTGACGGGACAAATGTGATTTACGATCCTCTTTTCCCTCTTCTTCACCTAAATCTTCTCCCGCCATCTTATTTTCTATCATACACTGAAGTATACTCATCTCATCCTTATCAAACCATATCGCTCCACAGATACACCGGTCAATTTCAATAAGGTAGGCATAGTTGTAAAATGTCCGCCACATGCTGCCTTTGCATTTAGGACACCTTAAAGAAATAATTTTGTTTTTACCCGCTTTGGCGCTGTGAATGATATAGTTTTGCTGATTCTCCTTGAGTGTCGCCCGTGCTTGTGCCTTAATTTTTTCGGGCCATGCGTTCTCACGTCGAATAATAATCCGGGGAAGTTTATCACCATCAACCAAAGTGCCGCCGCAATATTTACACTGATATATCCGGGTTTGTTCGTAGTGTTGTTTGAAGAGGTGCTGCTGACACACGGGGCACACATAATCCGTTGTTTTTCCTTCCGCCGGTTCAATCCGGGTCTTAAATATTTCACCGCACGCCGGTATCTGTGATGCCTTGGTTATCGTCTCACTGCCGTCACTTACCCAGGTAAGGGTTGAAACCCACGGCAACGCAGCAAGTTCGGAGATAGAAAAAGGGCCTTGCCAGACATACTGAGCATCTGACGCATAATATTTTTTTTCGGTATCCTTGGGCATAGGTTCTCTCTCGCCCGGTCTCCTTTTCACGTCAAGCTCAGTTATGCTCGCATGCGCCATCGCCAGAAGTATTTCTGTTCTCTTGCGGATGGGCGGATGACTGGAAAAGAGGTCAGCAAAGAAACCTTCCGACTCGTCGAGTTGATTGAGCCGGGGATTGACGATGCATAAACCTTCAAGCTCACTGCCGATCAAACCGGTGCCTCTCCAGTTTTTAGAAAGCAGATGGAGGGTCTCGGCGAGCGCAAGAGGATTACGGGTCATCCGCACCGCGCCGGCGTCAGCCCGATATTCACGCTCCCGAGAAATAAAAAGGTTTAAAAGATTACCAAGCTTAAAAAGAATAACCGACAGTATTGAGGCGCGACCTCCGTAAATCATTATTTTTTCAATGATGGGCATGGAAAAACCAAAGAGGCTTACGGCGAGTGTGCTCTCACGGCAATCACCAGAGAGAATGTGGTACGCTTCGTGTGCGATAACTGCCTCAGTCTGGTCCCGCGAAAGTCTTGAAACTAATCCTTCAGTGATAACGATAAGCGCGTTTCCTTTGAAATCATCAACAGCAAGCGCGTTCATCGCCGGACCCGGAATAACAGCGCAGGCCATTTTTCGCTTATTGCCGGTGGCCACATGAATTTCCGCCATGATGTTTCGCAGCCGTTTGTGCAGTTCGTCCTCAGGGTCAAGATCAGCCGCCCCCAGTTTTTCTTTTATGGTCTGCGCGGCATCAAACGACAAGAGATAGAAATGAACAAACGCGAGCGCCGCGGCAATAATTAAAATGTAACAAGAAGCAAACACCCCTCTGAAAAAATCTTTTGCAAAAATATCTCCCCATGCAAACCGCATGATTACGAGGGCGCTGAAAAAGTATAGCAGCAGGAGGACGATAAAAAACAGTCCGATCCTCCAACTCTTTTGTCGTTCTATATCAATAAAAGTTAATGGCATGGGTTAACGTTTTTCAGTAGAATTGCCAACTGATTTTTTGCCGGCTCTTCACGGTGAACTGTCGCGCCGAATGCTGATGTCTGCCTGCGGAGCTTTCTTTGCCTCTTCCTCAGCCTCGAAATATACCTCTTTTTTAAAGCCGCCGAAAAACGCAACAAAAATGTTATTCGGAAAAACTTCCTGCTTTATCCGGTACTGAGCTACCAGATCATTATATAACTGTCGGGCAAAACCAATACGGTTTTCGGTTGAGGTAAGTTCCTCTTGCAACTGCATAATATTGTCATTTGACCTGAGCTGAGGATAATTCTCCATGACCGCAAAAAGTTTTCCCAAAGCCTGAGTAAGCATATTTTCTGCGGTTACCTTTTCTTGCACGCTGCCCGCTGAAACTGCCTTTGCCCGTGCGTTTATAACCTTTTCGAGGGTGTCTTGCTCAAACTCCATGGTGCCCTTGACCACAGAAACCAAATTGGGAATAAGATCATGCCGTCTCTTTAATTGGACATCGATTTGTTTCCAAGAATTTTGCACCTCGTTCCGAAGGGATACCAGCCGGTTAAAGGTTACTATTGCCCACGCTATAATCACGCCGATACATCCAAGCAAAATTAATCCGACCATAGGCTCCTCCTTTTTTTTTAAAAAAGTTTAACGGTTATATAGTATTCGCGCGCGCCATGAGCGCCCCCCATGACAGCAGCTAACCTATTTAGTTCTTCTATTTTCGGACGGAAGTAAAACATCGCCGCAGCCGAAATGGCCATAAAGGTATAAGGGATTGGGAAGTCAGCACTGAAGAAAAAAAGAACAAAACCATAAAGCCCGATACTTTCCGAAACAGCGAGAGAAACAATAACTGCATTGAAATATCGTGTCACGAAGGGAGGTTGATGACGGACCGGGGTGGGGTCTATTAACGTTTGATGTGAATGATCTGTTTTGACTTTCAACAGTAATTTTTTCAAAAAATTTGCGAGCAATAAAGAACCCACTGTTAAGCCATAAAAAATATTTTTAGCCATTTCGAGGGGAACCTATTGTGATGACCGTGTTTGTAAATTCTCAGCAAGGTAATAGCAAACGACGATATGCATTGCCAAGGCAATGAGCATGGATGCCAAAATAATTCACAGCATCCGCATCCCTTTTTCGATTGCTTTCAGTTCTTTTTGTTCCATTGTTTCCATCCTCGTGATCAAACCTCATGAAACTTCTCTTATCATAATGGGTCAAAATAATAGTTTAACTTCTAAAAAATTACAATATATTTTTAACCAGTAATCCCTGACACAGCGGGGGAAAAGGCGCGGTCAAATATGCCATCAATCTTATTGTGCGCTTTTTGGCAAAAAAAATCGAGTTTGCTATAATCAGGCCCTCTAAACGAAAAACAATCAAAAACCTTTTAAAAGAACACACCAAGAAAATGTTTAAACCTTACAACCCCCGCAGAGGTCTTTTCCTCTTGCCTTGCACGTGCTGGTGGAATATAATAATTTCAAGGTCAAAAAAATTTTAATCGTAGTGTAATTCTATGCCGGAGGTAAGGTATGCTAAAAGTCCTTTTTGTTTCTTCAGAAGCAGTCCCTTTTGCTAAAACAGGAGGGTTGGCAGATGTAAGCGGCGCTTTGCCAAAAGCTCTCAAGGGGATCGGGGTTGATGTGCGGTTGGTTTTACCCTTTTACCGGATGGCGAAGGAACAAAAATTTAAATATCAACTCCTCGGTGAAGACCTGGAAGTAACGCTGGGGAATCAATCATTGAAGGGGGATGTTAAAGGTTTATTGGACGTGGAAAACGATTTTCCGGTCTATTTGGTGGAAAAGGAAGAGTTCTATGACCGGAGCAATTTATACGGCACCCCAAAGGGAGATTACTTTGACAATGCCGAAAGGTTCATCTTTTTTTCCAAGATGATTTTTGCGTTATGCGAGAAGCTTAAATTTTTCCCTGATATCATTCATTGTAATGACTGGCAAAGTGGTTTAATTCCTTGTTACCTGAAAACCGTGTTCAAGAAAAATCCTCGGTTTGCGAAAACCGCCTCGATTTTTTCTATTCATAATGTGGCCTATCAAGGACTCTTCACCAAGGATGCTTTTGACGTGAGCGGCCTTCCGCAAGAACTTTTTTCTATTGCCGGAGTGGAGTATTGGGGAAAGATTAGTTTTATGAAAGCAGGAATAGTATTTGCGGATATTATTAATACGGTAAGCGAAACATACAGCCAAGAAATCCAGACCAAAGAATTCGGTTACGGGGTGGATGGGATGCTGCGAGCGCGTAAAAAAGACCTTTATGGAGTGTTGAACGGTGCTGATTATAAAGAATGGAATCCAGCAACCGATAAGTTTATCGCTTTCCCTTATTCCCCTGAGGACCTGGCGGGTAAACCGAAATGTAAGCATGATTTATTAAAGTTCTTCAATTTGCCCGAAGATCTCATCTCCCTTCCTTTACTCGGGGTTATCTCCCGCCTGGCCGATCAGAAAGGCTTCGATCTTTTGGCGCAGATTATGGATGAACTGATGAAAATGGACCTCGGTTTTGTGCTTTTAGGAACTGGCGATGAAAAATATCATGAACTTTTTACCCTGATCGGGAAAAAATATCCTAAAAAGACCGGAATAAAAATCGCTTATGATAACACCTTGGCCCATAAGATCGAGGCGGGGTGCGATATGTTCTTAATGCCCTCACGCTATGAACCCTGCGGCCTTAACCAGATTTATAGTTTGAAATATGGCACGATCCCCATTGTACGGGCTACTGGTGGGCTCGATGATACCATCCAGGAATTTAATCCGGCATCAGGGAACGGAACCGGATTTAAATTTAAACACTATGATGCCAACGAGCTGCTGAAGACAATCAAGAAAGCTTTAACCCTTTATCATGACAGGGGAAAGTGGGAAAAACTCACCCAGAACGCCATGGATGCTGATTTTTCTTGGAAAATATCTGCGAAAAAATATGTGGAACTTTACCAGAAAGCATTGGCAAAGTTAAGAAAACCATGTGATTAAGCTTTTATTACCTGGTTTGTTTTTTGACAATCTCCCAGGTTTTTAATAATTTTTCGTTAGTTTTTTGAATCACATCGCTTGCTTCCTTAAGGGCATGGGATACTTCGGTGAACCCTTCTGCTTTTGCCTGGAAGGCCCATTTGTCATATTCGGCCGCATGTTCTCGATTGTGTTCCATCCAATGTGTTAAAAGCACATTGAGCTTTTTTATAGTCTCATTCTCCATAATGATTCCCTCCTTTTGATGATCAACACAACTATTTTACTATATCAGAAAATCTCTTAAAACAAAAAATAGTAACACACCTTTTCCTTACATACCCGCAGGGGATTGCTCGATATGAGAAAAAGGAGACCGATGATCTAAATAAAACATGTAGGTAACCGGCAGGCGGATTCTTTAAAAACTATTCCCGGGTATCACACGGGACATTTAACCCGTGTGAAAAAGTGTAAGAATTTTTAAGTTTGTTCAGGGATTCTTCACCCCGTTAGATATTTGGGATCTAACAGGACAAGCGGGGCTTTTCTAACGAGGTAAACATTTTTACGAGGTTTGTTTTTTTGAAATCGAGTTTTTAATTGCGGTTTGGTGTAAAACCTGAAAGTCCTTAAAGGGAACCTTGTCATCTTTCCTTTTTAGTTTGGACGCCCCGGTAGGACAATGAAGAAGGCATACTCCGCAACCAATACACACGCTCTCATCAACCACTGGCAGATCATTTTCCATCGTAATGATCTCGAGTGGGCAATCTTGAGCGCATTGGCCGCAACCGATGCATTCATTTTCATCAGTCGTTCTTAAGTAATACGTAGCCATGATATAGTCGCGAGGAACCAGCCGCTTTTTGATAGGCATAACGTTCCAGCAACAGCAGGAGCAGCAGTTGCAGTTATGCTGGATTTCATCTTGGCAATTATCCACAAAATGGATCAGGCCTTCCTCCTCTGACTTTCGAATGATCTCTAAGGCTTCCGCTTGCGAAATTTCCCGGCCATAACCTTTTTCCAAAACAAATTCCGCCATCTTGTTAAATTTTATACATACCTCTAAACTGTGGGTGCATTTGGATTCGGTGAGAAGCCGTGCTGTTTGGCGGCAAGGGCAGTGGACTACAGCAATCTTTTTTGCCTTTTTTACTACCTCAGTCATCATATCGAAAGGGAGAACAGCTTGCAGGACATGATCCACTGCTTTGTTTACCGGAACATAGCGATAAAGCCGGGTTTCATCTGTTCCTCTGAATTCTTTTGCCCCTTTACCGAGGTATTTTGTCAAAGGCCGGACAATTTCCTTTACCTTGTCAGTAATTTCCCCCTTCCAAAAAAATATTTGGGGAATTCCAAAGCCGATCTGGATAAAAGCATACCCTATTTTACCCGAGGCAGTTTTTTGCTTATAGAGGAAACCCTTTTGGGCAAGTTTTTCTAAAATTTCTTCAACTTCCTTTACCGGCTTTTTAAGTCGACCAGCAATCAACTCAACTTCCTCGACTTCAAGAGGAGTTAGCCGGGTAGGAAGCCCGAGAGCTATTGCAGCTTCTTCAGGGGTAAGGTTTTTTTTTAAGACTTCTAAAAAATCATCAATCTGAGGATAACCAATTCCCACCTCGCCCAAGTGATTTATGAGGGTGCGGTAAATATCATCTTCCATGTATTATCCTCCGACGGAAAACTTAATCATTGAGGTAACCAGAACCCGATCTCCGTGTTGAAGGGGTATTTCCAAGCTATGCTCTTCTTCAATCGGCCGGTTATTTAGCCAGGCCATATACTCTTGTTTCACTGATCCGTCTTCCTGAACTAAAACATTAAGAAGATGGTTCCCCTCCGGAGTGGTAAGTTGTTTGAGAAATTGAGCCAAGGTTGCCCCGGTAAAGAGCAACGTTTTTTTGGCTCCATCCCAACATTTCTCGGGCGGCCATCATAGCAATAACATTGATTTCTTTCGCCTCACCGGTTTAGATTTGCTGTTCATCAACGAGGAAGGCAACATTTCTTTTAGTGTTCATCAAGCATCCGCCTCTACTTTTTAAACATTTATTAATGAATGTTTTCTCCCAAATGAATTAAATCAATTATTAATCATTAATCCGAGCATAAATATGATGACATAATGCCCCCTCACCTTAATCCCTAAGGGGAGAGGAAGGAAAAGAAAATTATCGAAAATCCCCTCTCCCTTGAGGGAGAGGGTCTGGGTGAGGGTGAAATTGAACCATATCTGGAAACCCATTCCGTCAAACAGGATTGCAATCAATTTAGTGCTCCCATTTATTTAATTAAATTATTTAAATTTATTCTTTTACCAAAAGGTCAAAAAACAAAAATGTTCTTTCACCTTACTTTTCACCCAATGCTTGTTTAATTTTTTCAAGCAACGCTTCAGTTTTGAAAGGCTTTTCAATATAACCTTCCGGGGCGGGAATGTTTCTCTCATAGATAAATTTTTTAAAATCTGCAAACTGGTGAGCTTCCGAAGCGATACCGGTTACCATTATGACCGGAATACCCTTTAATCCTTCATCTTTTTTAAGTTCCCGGTACAATTTTATCCCTGTCTTTTCTGGCATTAAAAGGTCGAGAGTGATTATATCAGGTTTTTCTGCCTTAGCTTTTTCCATACCCTCAATTCCATTTTCGGCAGTAACATAAAGGTATCCGTTATTTTTCAGGATACTGGTAATGTAGGTCAATACGTCAGGCTCATCGTCTATTACTAAAACCTTTTTCTGTGCCATTGTTGTCCTCCTTGAAAAAATTTAAAATCGATTATTTTTTCCTTTTCACCTAAACCCCTACCAAAAAAACCTGCGTGATGTCAATGGGGAAAAAGTGATCCACGAAATTGGTAGAGACATATTGGTTGCATACTATGTCTAAAGTGTTGCACTTGGTTGGGATATAAAGGAAAAGTGTTGCATATTTTAGACGATTTAACCTTTGGTTGTTTAGTTCTTCAACTAAAAAATATTTATATATTAGACTATTAAAATCAAAAAATCAGAATAAGGCGTACGTTGCATGATGATTCCTAAATGCAACAGTAGGATTATCTTGCAACATTTTTTAAATAAAAAATATTCTTTTTTCAATTAAAAATATAATAATTTTAGCTAATTATTAAAAAATGATTAACAAGTGATAGATTTTTTAAAAGTGATACCCATTCCTGAAGCGGTTTTGTTTTTTAAAGACAACATATTGAAAGTTAACTATTAATCAAGACCGAAGGGGGGAGAACGTGTTCAGTGTCATGGCATTGTTTTTGCCTCTTAAAAAAGAGTTATTATACCAAGTTGCATTCAAAAGCAAATTGAGGCGGCGGCGAGGAATCGACGCAGGCGTACGTTTTAGTACGTCGAGGAGTATGACGAGGAGGCAACAAAGATATGCAAATGAAGGCGACTTGGTATTAAATAGCCCTCGCCGGGACCCTTATACAAAGTTGTTGATTAAAAATATATTGTTGGGAGGAAGCATGAGTGAATTGTTAAAAATTTTAGAGAATCAGGTGCAGCTTGTAGCCTTAGCATTTATGGGCATTGTTTACTTTCTTCGGCTGCTCTGGCTGTTTCGATTTAAAGCGCCTCAAGATTTTAGTTATGGAGTAGGTAGCAGCAAGGTTGGGGTAGCCTATTCGATGATGAATGTTGCCATGCCCTGGGCAATGGAAAGCGTGCGGAGAAACTGGAGCTTTTATCTCCAGTTTGTAATCTTCCACCTTGGGGTAGTGGCGGCAATCAGTGCAACATTTCTTATCCCCTACTGGCCTCAGCTTTTCGAAATCACATGGGTGGTATGGATTTTTCAGAGCTCGTTAGCTGCGGCATGTTTTGTAGGAATACTGAGACTTATTCGGCGCATTTCAAAACCCGCCCTGAGGCTTATCAGTACACCCGATGACTACTTTTCTCTGATTTTGATGACCTCCTTTTTTGCATCCGGCGTGTTCGCTGTGCCCAACAAGCATACCGCCAGCGAGTGGCCGCTGATAGTATTCTTCGCCATGACCACATTCTTCCTGATTTACGTGCCCTTCTCGAAAATTTCCCACTACCTTTACTATCCTTTTACCCGTTATTTTTTGGGCAAACAACTGGGGCACCGCGGCGTGTTCCCACGCAAACGCGGAGGAGAGAAACCAGCTGGGTTAGATAATGAGAAGGCATTAACCAACTAAAAAGGAGAACGCCATTGGAAGAGAAAAGCATTAACATAGAAGATGTCCTGAGTTTACCCTTAGATCCCAAGGAGCAGAAAAAGGCAGTAGAGGAAAAGGTTCCTTGCGTGGCCGAAGGGCGCCTTAAAGTCTATGATCCCAACAGCAATAATGTGAAAAAGTTTCTGGAACTTTTACAGAGCAGGCTCAACCGTTCAGTGGTCGGGTCAATGACCGGCTGTGTTCACTGCGGTATGTGTTCAGAAGTCTGCCATTACGCGCTTGCCCGACCGCACGATCCCACTATGGTTCCAGCTTATAAAGGTGATCAAATCCGGCGCATTTTCAAAAAACATTTTGACTGGATAGGCCGCATCATCCCCTGGTGGGTGCATGCCGGTTCACCCAAAAATGATGAGGACTTGAATCGGCTCAAGAATATTGTTTTCGGAACCTGTTCGGGTTGCCGTCGCTGCACCCTAAACTGCCCGATGGGGGTTGATACGGCAATTTTAGTCCGCCTCACGCGTGGTCTTTTGACCGAGTTGGGCATTGTCCCTGAAGGCGTCTTTGTGGTGAGCAAAGACCAATGGGAAACCGGTAACCAGATGGGAGTGACTGAAGACGAATACTTGGAGACCCTTGAATGGATGAGTGAAGAAATTGGCGAAGAAATCGGTGACCCCAACTTCAAGATCCAAGTGGATAAAGAAGACTGCGATTTCATGTACACGATTAACCCCCGGGAGGTCAAATACGATCCCCGCTCCATCGGCCATGCTGCAAAAATATTTTATGTAGCCGGAGAAAGCTGGACGATGCCCCGATGGGGGTGGGACATGACCAACTTCGGCCTTTTCTCGGGAGATGACAAGTTAGGTGCTTTTGTGGCAAGGAACCTCTACGAGGCAGCCAACAAACTCCGGGCCAAACGGATTGTTATTTCGGAGTGTGGCCACGGTTACCGTTCTACCCGGTGGGAAGGTTATAACTGGGCTAAGTATGCCCAAGATATTGCCTCAGAGTCGGTTTTAGTTACCTTAATCCGGTATATCAGTCAAGGTCGAATAAAAATTAACCCTTCGAAGAATCCTTTACCGGTCACCTTTCATGATTCCTGTAATATTGCTCGTTCCGGAGACTTAACCGAAGAACCGCGCTGGATACTGCAACGGGTGTGTAAGGATTTTCGCGAAATGTATCCTAACCGGGCGGATAATTTTTGCTGTACCGGTGGTGGCGGTGCGCTTTCCATGGTAGAGTACAAACCCCTTCGTATGGAAGTGGCCAAGATTAAAGCTCAGCAGTTAATAGATACCGGGGCAAAACAGGTCTGTACAATTTGTCACAACTGCGTTGACGGCCTGAGCGATGTGATCAAACATTATAAACTTGACTTGCAAGTTGTCCAGATATTAGAGTTAGTAGCAAACGCACTGGTGTTGCCCGAAAAAAAAGAGAAAAAGTAACATAAACAAAAAAAGAGGGAAAAATATGAAAGCCATCGGACTTTGTTCACATTATTCACGCCAGGGTGACTGGGCATTCCATTACGCTTTGACCCTGGCCAGAGCGCATGATATTCAGCTCAATATCTTTCACTGGTTGGATTCTCCTTTTCGTTTTCGTCGAGATTTTGTTTATGCTGACGATAAAAAAGAACAACTGGTGAGAGTTACTGATGAACTCATTGCTAAAAAAGAGCTGGAGTTACGTGAATATTATGACTTTTGGTTGGGGGACTTTGTTAAAGTTGGTTTCCGGCTTTGCGAAGGCAATGAGGGAGCTGAGCTTCACCGCTGTCTCCACCGCAAAGAATATGATGTCTTGGTGGTGGGCTATCCTGAACACGGTACAGACTTCGGGGGAGAACCAATTGAAAAATTCGCTTCAAAGTTTAGGACACCCGTCATTATGGTAGGTCCTGATAAGCCCAACTCTTATCACCTTAACCAACGGGCAGTTGAAATACTTGATCAGTTGGGAATCAAGCAAGGAGACTGGACTCTTATAGAGGCCTAACCGACGACTGTCGGGCGTCCGAAAGCGCATTTATGGAAAAGGCGATTGTTCAGCTTGTATGCGACCTTGAGGCAAAAGATCCCCATATTCGTTTTGCCGCTGCCCGAACCCTCGGCGAGTTAGGAGAGAACAATGCTCATGCCTATAACGCTCTCATTGAAACTCTGAAGGATGCTGTTTGGTTTGTGAGGTTGGCAGCTTTACAGAGTTTAAAAGAGCTTAAACTGGATGCTCCCGTAATTTTACAATACATTGTTCCTATGCTTCAAGATACCCATGAAGATGTAAGAGAATATGCGGTCTTAACTATCAAGGATCAAGGACCAGCAGCTGCAGTAGCAGTACCTTTTCTTATAGAAGCACTGTCCGATCCCGTCTGGTATGTTCGGGAAAGGGTGGCTTGGGTGCTGGGACAAATTGGTACCAACGCACAGGAGGCGCGTTCACGTTTAATGAGGTGCCTTACTGACGATGAAATTGAGGTGCGCCTTGCATCCCTTGAGGCATTAGGTTCTATTTGTTGTAAGTACGATACGGAAGTGCTCACCACCCTAAACGCAATTATCAGTAATGACGATCAGCCCTCCTCAGTGAAAGAAAAGGTCAAAGCCGTCTTAATGAGAATAAAAAAGGTAGATAAAACACCAAATTCATTTCCCCTCATCGAGAAGCAAGAGGTAAGAAAATGACAAAAAAAATATTGATCATAGATGATGAAGAAGATGTGCGAACCTACTTAAATTCTCTGCTTACCAATAACGGCTACCACACCAAGGTTGCTGATAATGGTGAAGATGGGTTTCGCAAACTTACGGAATTTTTCCCTGATTTAATTATCCTTGATATTATCATGCCTAATCAATCGGGTGTGGGGTTTTATCGGAAACTCAAAAAAAGTGACGTGCATAAAGATATTCCGGTAATCATTCTTTCCGCAGTTACCCAATATAAAGACTTCTTCGCCCATGACCATCAGAGTGCACCCCGTCCACAAGAGTTTCTTGAGAAACCCTTTTCCCCCCAAGAGCTTTTGAACAAGATTGCTACGCACATAAAATAACCTTTCTGCTCTAAGGGGCAACACGTGTCTCCAAACCAAATCGACATCAGCAAATGGGATCCTACCAGAAACGATTACCCCCAGCTTTTTCATCGCGTTCCTTGCTATATCTCCGTCCAAAACCACGAATTACGAATTGTCCAAACAAACCAGCTTTTTCAACAGGATTTTGGCAGCCGGGTTGGGGAACTCTGTTACGAGGTCTATAAAAGAAGATCGAGTCCCTGTCCGGAATGCCCGGTGGTTAAGACATTTGCTGATGGGCAGGTCCATTCCAATGAAGAGATGGTCATAACCCGTGACGGCCAGGAAGCCTTTGTCATTGTTTACACGAGCCCTCTTTACAATGATGAAGGTCAAATGGTGGCGGTGATGGAAATGTCCACCAATATCACCAATATTAAACGTTTGCAGACTGATTTAAGCTTAATGGGACAAACGGTTGCTACCATGGCGCACTCTATTAAAAACATCTTAACCGGCCTGGACGGAGGAATCTATGTGGTTAACTCAGGATTGCAACAGGGCGACAAAACTGAGACTATAAAAGGTTGGGAGATCGTTCAGCGGAATGTAGCAAGAATTTCCAGTCTGGTAAAAGATATCCTTTATTGTGCTAAAAAAAGAGAACATACCCTCAGCATTATTGAACCAAACCAAGTAGTCCGTGAGGTTTTTGAATTATTCCGGGGTACTGCGGAACTCGAACAAATTGAACTGGTTCTGGATTTAGAACCAAAACTTGGGCTAATGCTGTTTAATGCCGAAGACCTTCACACGATTTTGAGCAACTTAGCACACAATGCGATAGAGGCCTGTAAATTTGATGTGAACCGGCGTGATCATCGGATAATTCTTCGATCAATTCTCAAAGGGCCCTTAGTGGTATTCGAGGTTGAAGACAATGGCCCTGGCCTTCCGGAGGAATGGGAAAACTATCTCTTTACCGGGATGTTATCCACAAAAGGTCGTTACGGGACCGGATTGGGGCTTTTGGTGACCAGAAAAATCGTCAACGAACTTGGCGGTCAGATAACCTTTAGTTCAATAATACCCGGAGAAGGCTCTATCTTTCGGGTAACTTTTCCCATCAGGTCAGCCTCTCCTGCTCAGCCTTCTCCTGACACTGAAGCCGGCTTCGTTCTTAAACCATAAGGTCTTTCTTTATTTCACTCATGAATTCAATTGCATCCGGCGGAGCTTCCGCCATAAGGTGGTGCGGTGCATACCCAGCTCGCCCGCAGCAGTTGATCGATTTCCCTTGTGTTTTGCCAACACCTTAAGGATTGTATCTTTTTCCATCTGGTTGAAAAGCCGTTCAACGGAACCCAGGGGGTTTTCCTGGCTCTGGTGAGTTCGAGAAAGGTAAGAAGGAAGATGGTTTCTGCGAATAGTGTTGCTTCGACACATCACAAAGGCATGCTCGATGATATTTTCTAACTCCCGAACATTCCCCGGAAAATTGTAATTTTTAAGTACTTCCAGATAATTAGTAGATACCCCTTCAATGTTTCGGAAGGTTTTTATGTTAAACTGGCTAATGAAATGTCGGATTAAAATAGGGATATCTTCCGGACGCTCCCGTAAAGGAGGGATTTCCAGCTTCACAACATTGAGCCGGTAGTAAAGATCGCGGCGGAACGTTCCAGCCGTTACCATCTGCTCTAAGTCGCGGTTTGAGGCCGAAATTATCCGCACATCAACCTTGACCACTTGAGTGCCACCCAAAGGAGTAAATGATTTTTCTTCCACCACCCGAAGCAGTTTTGCCTGGAGTGAAAGCGGAATATCTCCCACCTCGTCAAGAAAGAGCGTCCCCTGATGGGCAAGTTGAAAACGCCCCGGTTTATTTTGTTTGGCATCGGTGAAAGCCCCTTTGATATACCCAAAAAGTTCTGATTCTAAGAGATTTTCCGGCAAAGCAGCACAATTTACGATTATAAAAGGATTGTTTTTTCGATAGCTCAAGTTATGAATCGCAGCGGCAAACAGTTCCTTTCCTGTACCACTTTCTCCTTGCAGGAGTACGGAAGCATCGGATCGGCTGAGGTCAGGCAAAATTTCAAAAATCTCCAATAACCGCTTATTATTGGAATAAATTCCTTGAAATGAATAAATCTGGTGATCGCCCTCCAATTCATTATACTTGGACGGGAGATCGCGTACGGTTATTATCCCACCGGAAAAAAGATTTTGACGATCCCGTAAGATTGAAAAACGAACTTCCACGGGAACCGCAGCGTGATCAGGACTTTTAATAAAGGAGCGGTAATCAACAATTGACTCTCCTTGCTCGATCATTTTTTGGACTGGGCACCCCTCAGTGCAGTTTGAGAGCGCGAGTATTTCGTAACAGTGCTTCCCCAATGCTTCTTTGCGGGGTATACCGGTAAGGGAAACTGCTTTGGGGTTAAAATAGGTGATGCGAAAAGTATCGTCTATAATTAAAACTCCTTCTCCGATATTTTCCAGGACTTTAACCTCAGAAATGTTTAAGATTCGTGACTGATCTTTTAAGGACAGTTTCATTTCTCCTGATCCTTACAATTTTGTCTTATAAAAAAAATAATAGCAGGGAAAGGATAATAGTATAAATCTATTATACTATAACTTAAGGCGGGAAACCAGAGTCAGTTTTCTATCTCTACCCGGCCCTTGAAAAACGGTAACAGATACTAAATGTCTTGCTTCTGGACCTAAGAAGTGTCTTGCCGAACCTGTTTCGGCATCCATTCATGGGAGGCTTGTTTCAGCATCCCTGCCTGCGAGACTGTGTCACAATTAGAAAAAATGTCATTCCGGACCCTTCGCTCTGTCATTCTGAAGGAGCGTAGCGACTAAAGAATCTGGCTCAGGACAGGCTCCGTGAGGAATCTTAACGTGCTGAATTTATTGAAACCAAGATTTCTCGCTTCGCTTCGAAATGACACAAAAATGAATTGCGACACAGTCTCTGCGGCAGGCAGGTAATGAAATCAAGCTATTACGAGATCCCGAAACAAGTTCGGAATCTCAAAGTTTGCTGAAAAATATAAGTGACCTGATCTGAATTGAGGGGATCGTTAAATCACTAACCGAAGAGAATAAAAACGTTTTTGGTTATCAACGCCAATTAAAATTCCGGCCATTCGATGTATGGCTCTTTAACATCTACCATGGCATTGACGATAAATTCGACTAATCCGGTATAAGCAATCCCGGTTTTTTCCCAGGCATTGTAATACGCCAACAGATCGCGGATGCCTCCTTTACAGTTAGAGCAAGGCGCGCACACCATTTTTTTGATACTCGGGTCAATGACATCCTGAAAAGCATCAAGAATTTGTTTAAACTTCATCCGGCCGGAAATACTTGATCTCCAGTCCGGAAAGTTGAGGGAAGGCATGATAGCAAAACCGCTTCCGCCGCCGCAGCAGTAATTTTCCACTCCATGAGGTTCCATCTCTCGAAACTGGGGGGCAATCTTTCTTAATATCCTTCTTTGCGGCTCAACGACCCCCATAAGCCTCACCATATTACAAGGGTCATGAAGCGTCACCGGAAAATCATTTTTACTAGGGTCGAGCTTGATTTTTTCGTTGACTACAATATCTTCCAATATGGGCATACAGCTTTCCCGGGGAATATTGAGGTCACCGGTGAAGACGCGGTCGGCGATCACGGAAATAGCCTTGTGGGCATGCCCGCATTCTCCCACCACAATCTTTTTGACCCCAAGATCCTTAGCAATTTGAGCGTGCTTCAATGCCACTCGTGCAAGCTGGACATCATCATACCACAGTCCATAATTGACCGCGTCGTACCCTACAATCTCACTCGATAAGGTATAGTCAATCCCGGCAGCGTCAAAAATGATCGCGAAAGCCATGGGGTTTTCCGGCCAGGAGAGGTACTCACCGGCATTGTGGATAAGAAGAATTTCCGCTCCCTTTTTATCAATCGGCATCGTTATTCTTCGGCCGATTTTTTCCTCAATGTCATCCTCCAAAAACTCAAGGGTGTCTGCGAAAGCCTGTTGGATCATACCCGTTGATGAACCTTTTTGGAGATGCTGGACAGATCCTTTGGCGTGGAGTTCTTCCGGCGCTATTCCCAACTCCTGACTGAAGAGCTTTCTCAACTCATGGGTAATGAGGCCATTGTCCACTCCGATGGGGCAGGTCTGAGCACATCTCCGACAGAGCGTGCATCGATAAGCGAGCTCTGCCAGCCGCGCAACCAACTTCCAGTTGAGTTCAATGTCATTGCCCGTCATTTTGAGGGAGAATTTACCTTTTTTTCTGATGTACTTATTGACAATACGACGGAGAGCTTCAGCGCGGAATGTAGGCCGGTAAATTTCCTTTTTTCCGCTCGACACGTAGATAGGGCACGCGTCACTACAGGTCTGGCATTTAGCGCAGTATTCCAGGGAAAGCGATAACGGCATAAGGAAGGTCCAGTTATTTTCTTTCGAAAGAAGCTTTCGTAAGCCATCAAGAAACTTATTGACCAGTTGCTCTTCCTCTTCCTTACTCTTTGGTTGGGGAAGCTTCAGGGCAAGATGGCCGTCAAGTCCACATTCGTATTTCTCCCTTACTTCATCGGTTAATTGCTTTAATGGTGGTTGAGATTCCGAGTTGTCATAAGGGTAGGGAAGCTTCATAAACTCTTCCGGGTTAAGTTCCACCAATTGTCCAGATGCGCTGCTCATATCTTTTAAAGTAAGTTTATTTTTCTTCATTTATTCTACTCCCTTTGAAGCTGTCTCACTCCACTTCTTGCCGGTTTGGATATGAGGAGCTGACCAGTTCTGTGTATAGTTTAATGCTTTTGTAATCTTGCCTTCAATACGACTGCCACGAAAATTTGGTTCGTCTTCAAACCGCACCTTATCCCACATAAAATATTTCATGAAAAAGTGGGTCATATGCGTAAAGGGCAGATAGATAAGCAGAAGAGAAAAAAGCGCAATGTGCCAGGCGATGGTTTCACTTGGTGTTGCTGCCGCACTGAAGGTGATCAGTCCTCGAATATACTCTTGAACAACAGCGAAATGAAGATCAGCAGAAACCCAGGCGATGATGCCGCTTCCCAATACAGCAAGGATAAAAAGAATATTGAAGTAGTCAACAGGCGCTGTATAACCTTTTAAATCGGAAGTGGTCGCGCGCATTATGAGCAGCCCAACACATCCTATTGTCCCTAAGATCATCCCTGCCACTCCCACAAAAACCGCCACAGCCTGCAAGGTTTCAGCCAAGCCACCTGCCACACCAAAAATTTTAAGCAACGCCCCTCCCACGAGAAGCGCAAGCCACCCAATCACCAGGTAGAGACCAAAATGAAAGGGAAAAGAAGCGTACCACATCTTCCGGTTATGGTGGTAAAGTGCCCGGATAAAAAGTATCTCCTGAGCCATAAAAATAATCTGGTTGAGGTAGTGTTTCTTCCGGGGCTTTTTCCACCAGTCAATTTCTTCAAAATAGGAGCCATCCTTTTTTTCATGGGGAATAGGATAAAGCTCCCACCGAAGGTGAATAGGCATTCGGATGTACTTGATCACCTTGGCGAAAATTCCCAAAACAAAGATTAGCACTGAGAGATATGACAGATACGGAAGCCACGCCATAATACTTTCTCCTTCTTCATAAATTCTTATTCTTATTTTTACTTTTAGCTACCCTTGACCAATAAGGTTTCTTCCCTTCAGTCCACCCCAAACTTCTCAGCAACAAACCAATTGGCTTAAATACCTCACATTCCAGGCAAAATTTCATTTTTTCATACCAATCCCGATGGGCTTTTCCCTGGCAGATGGTTCCGTTGATAAACCAGCAAAGATTTCCCGTGTTGAATTCCCAGGCCGGGCATTTTTCTTTTTTTTCCGAGGGACAATCCTTGAGTTCCCAGCAAGGAACAATTGTTTTACCCCTCATCTCCTTCATAAACATCAGGTAAAGAAGCTGGCGTTCGATGCTTTCCGGTATTTTCCGCCATCCTTGTTCAAAACTTTGCACTGCCCGCAGAGATTTTCCGAGTAGCTCCGCCATTTGTTTTTGAGTGATATTTAGTTTATTACGAATAGAGCTAAGCTCTTTATATTCCATGACTTTTAAAATAAATTACCATAAATAAAAAATACCACTTTTGTGATACTTCCGTTAATTAGCTCAAAGTGATATATGTGTCAAGAAAATTTTTTAAAAAAAGGGACGCCTTTTCCGGTCAATTTTATTCTAAAGCAAAAGCTGACTTAGGGTTGAGATAAATTCTTTTTCATTAATCGGTTTTTCCAGGTAGGCCTCGGGGGCAGGAATTTTTTGTTTGGAAAGAAACTCTTTAAAATTAGAGAACCCTTGGTATTCAGTGACTATTCCCGTCACGACAATAACCGGTATATTTTTTAGGCTTTCATCTTTTCTCAACTCGTGAAACATTTTGATCCCTGTCTTTCCGGGCATCAAGAGGTCCAGAGTGATGGCATCAGGCTTTTCCTTTTTAGTCTTTTCCAACCCCTCATTTCCATCCTTTGCACTTATAACTTCATAACCATTATCTTCTAATAATGTTTTTAAATAGGTAATGAGCATGGGGTCATCATCAACTACCAAAATTTTTTTCGTCATAATTTCTCCTTGTGCAAAATTATGATTATGGTTTTTCACCAAGAATTTTAAAAGCTTCCTCAAGCTCTTTACTTTTTGCGGTTTTGAGCTTATCCCTGATTTTCGCCCGCAAATCCTCGGTATCGGAAGCCTCACTTGTCTGCATTCCGAGAATTTCTTCTATTTTTTTGATATACTCAGATGGTATAATCGGTTTTTCCATATATAAGTGTGGGCCTACCAGCACGCGATCAGCCTTTAATTTTAAAAAGTCTTCTTTGCCTAATTCGTCCCCGGCATGAGCAGTAACAACCAGAAAAGGTATTTTTGACCATTCCGGATTTTTCTGAAGGTACTGAAGAAGCGTTATCCCCCTCATTTTAGGCATTACCAGGTCTATGGAAATAAGATCAGGTTTACACTCATTGATCCTTTCGAGAGCATGCTTGCCATTATCCGCGGTCATTACTTCAAAGCCTGCATCTTCCAGAACGGTCTTTAAAAATAACCTGACATCTGGCTCATCATCTACCACTAAAATGCTTTTTTTATTTTCCTTACTCATCTTATCCCTCCGAGTTCATCATCAGCTTTCATCTTGAGCTTTAGGAATCGGGAGACGCCCCCTGGGAAACTCAAGCCGGAAGACCGATCCTTTTCCAGGAGAAGACTGGAAAAGGATTTTTCCTCCGTGCTCCTGAACTATTTTTCGGGTCGTAAGAAGTCCCAACCCAGTTCCCTGGCCGGATCCCTTAGTGGTAAAAAAACTGGTAAATATCTTCTTTTTTACTTCATAATCCATTCCGCAGCCATTATCCTTTATTTCATAACAAATACTATCATTTTTTTCAAATAAAATAAATATAATTGTTGATGGCTTGGTGTCACTCATCTGACAGGCATCAATAGCGTTAGAAATCAGGTTACAAATACACGTATGTATTGCCTGATGATCCATCGGCGCCCGAGGAATGTTTTTTTGTATTTTGGGTATGAACACGACTCCCGCCTGAGTGATTTTATCTTTGTAAAGTTCTATCACTTCATTGGCTATGGCTACCGGATCTACCCACTCAACTTCAGGAACGGTTCCCCTGGCAAAACTTAAAAATTCCTTAACGAAAGCAGAAACCTTTTCAATATTGCTTTGCAACATTGTCCAACCTTGCTTGACCAGGGTATTATCATTTCTTCGGATCCCCGAGTTAACAACATATATCCCTCCTTCCAACCCCATAAGGATGTTTTTTATCCCATGGGAAAGCCCAGCCACCGTCTGCCCCACGGCCGCCAAACGCTCAGCTTCAAGAATCTCACTTTCCAGTTGTTTTATTTTGCTGAGATCCTGAAAAAACATAACCGTTCCGATGACCCGGGAATTTTTTTTAAGCTTAGTTCCTGAAAAAACCACGGGGATATCATTTCCTTTATAATCCTTTAACTTACTTTCTTTTAAAACCACCGGGCCAAGGCCGGCATCAAGGGCAGTTAAAAACTCCTTGGGAAATATTTCTTCTTCCTGCTTTTTCTTGAGAATTTTGTTTGCCGGATATTGCAAAATTTTTTTCGCGGAAGGATTATATAAATTTATTAACCCGGCTTCGTTACTGGCTATAATTCCGTCAGTGGCATTCTGGATGATTACTTCCTGGAATTCCCGGGTTTCTTTTAACTTTTTCTCGAGAATGAAAGCTTTCGTAATGTTCACCGCCATCTCGACCACATAATGTACCTTTCCCCCCTCTTTGGAATAAGGGCTGGCGGTTACCATGTAAACTACTTTACCGCCCTTTTTATCATAGCCTTCCTGCAGGGAATGGTGAACTTTCCCATCTTTAAAAACCTGGCTGGCTGGACATTTTTCGCATATTCCTTTTCCCTTTTTATAAGACTCAAAACAGTACCTGCCCGTATCCTTGCCGAAAGTGTCCCAAAAATACTTGTTGGCGGTTACGATCTTAAAACCTTTATCAATGACAGTTACGTAGCAAGGAACATTGTCAAATATAGTTTGATACTGTTCGAGGGTCCGCTCCCGGTCGGTAACATCAGTAGACATCTCCATAATATGGGTAATATTTCCGCTCTCATCCCGATAGGGAACTATACGAACGCGCAGGTAGCGGAGATTACCTTTCTGGTCCCGGACTTTTTCCAAAGAGAACCTAATCTGTCCGTCTGCAAAGGTCTTAGCAGCCTGGCATCGCCGGCAGGCGGTTTTCAGGTGTTTATATACCTGGTAGCATTTTTTTCCCTCCCATCTGCCAAACGCTTCTCTAAACCTGATGTTCGCGTCGACAACCCGATAGGTTCGATCAATGACTGCAATATTAATGGGCGCCTGATTAAAAAGATCAAACCCTGCCCATTTTTTGATATCGCTTTGCATCATTCTGTCTCCCTTGGCGAGGGACCAAAGATTTTGGCTAAACACTCAAGCAAGGATTCGGCATTGACCGGCTTTTCAAAAAAAACTAGGGGTTCGGGAATGTCACGGTCAGGAATCAATTGCCTAAACTGTGGCCCGGTAAACCTAAAGGCACTCTCCACCCCACTGATTATAACAACTGGTATTTTTCTAAGTTTCCTATCTTTTTTAATCTCACGATAAAGAGCGATTCCTGATTTCTTGGGCATCATAATATCCAGGCAGATTAATCCCGGAAGCTCTTGCTGGGCCATCCTAAACCCTGTCTCAGCATCATGGGCCATAAGGACAAAATAACCGTTATCTTCAAAGAGTATTTTGAGGTAAAAAGCTACATCAAGCTCGTCGTCAATGATGAGAATCTTTCTCATTATGAAAGAGTATTTGGTGGGAATAATAATATTCTTCTGGAGATAGGATTTTCAATCCGTCCGCATTATTCCTATGAGGACCGGTTTAAAAATTTCCACAACCAAACTAAAACCATCAAAAAAAAGATTACTAATAAATACTCTATATGTTTGGTAGCAAAGATATCAACATAAGTAAAACCCTCCATTTTATCGCCCCCGTATTTTATCGGTTTTCTATTCTTTTTTAACTGCCCATTCCGGTGAAGGCTGTAATACTGGCATCCGATTTACTATCCATCTAAAAACCCAAATTTCTGTAAAAATAATACAAAAGGTTACAACCAATTCAATCCATGTTGGATAATACTTTTCACTGAAGGGGATATACCATTTATAGGCTATAAAAACATAATTAAGTCGGTTAATAATAATACCTAACATAGTAAAGACAGCAGCGGTACGAATGACCGAAATATTCCTGTGCCGTGCTCCCTGGATAAACAAAATGCAAGGAATTAAAACCAGACCCACTACCTCCAGAAGGTACCAGAAACCCATTCCGGTTTTAAGCAGACCCCATTCTTTGTCGTGAACTAAGATGATAAGCTTAAGAAAACAATAGGCAAACATCGCCACCGCGCAAATCTTGGCCAAGCCGACTAAAATATCATTATAGGACCGACGATGCTCTTCGTCCGCTTGATGACCGAACACTTTATGGCTTATGCTACCCTCCAAAATCACCATGGAAAGACCGGCAAAGATGCTGGAAACAAAGAAAAGGACGGGTATAAACTCAGTATACCAAAGCGGATGGATTTTCCACTTGGCCATCATAACCAGGGCGCCCAATCCTGACTGGTGAAGGGTAGAAAGAGTAATACCGAAAATTACCGCTCCGAGTGTAAGCGAACCAAGAATTTTATGAATGCGTCTTAATCCCAGCCATTCCGCAATTGCCGGTGAAAATTCAATCAACTCTGCCAGCATATAAAGCAGAAAGTGCCAAGCCACCAAAAATAAAACCGAGTTAACTCCAAACTCTCTGCCAATAATGGGGTTAACAATATTCCACCACCGCCCACAATCAAGAAGTATGGCTCCCGCATAAAAAACATAGGCCAGGAATCCGTTGAGCACCGTTGCTCGAACAATGGGGTGATATTTTTCCGACCTGAGAATATAAACGACAAAAGTGAGCACATAGGCCCCACCCGCAAAAGCCACACCAACCATAACATCAAAACCAATCCAAATACCCCAGGGAAACTCTTGGGACAGGTTAGTAACCGGGCTACCCAACCCGGTCACCAGACGGAGAACAATAAGCACGAATCCAAGAATAATAATGGGCGCCGAAATAACATTAAAAGGGGTAAAAATGGTTTTCCCTTTTGGTTTCAGCTCGCTACGGAAAAATTTTAAAAATTTATAAAAATTCGTTATTGCCTTTGCATCCGATTTCTCGTTCATCATGCTTATCCTATTTAGTCTTTATCTTCTTGTCGCTTAGTCACTCGGCTCATTCCGAGCATTAGTATGGGCCATAACACTAAAATAAAAGGCACAGCATATAAAAAACCCTTAGAATATTCTGGATACGGTGTGGTCCCAAGGTCATTACGGAAACCAATCTGCTCAAAAGGAACGGAGGATAAGTAAAGGTGGGAGGTGCCACCTGCCTCCAACTCCCCAAAAATATGAGGGTAATATTTACCAGGACGTTGATAGGCCCGTCGTCTCGCTTCCTCGAGCAGTTGTCGTCTTGTGCCAAATAAAAGAGCGTCCGTAGGGCAGGCTTCAACACATCCCGGTTGCTTACCATTCTGAAATCGCTCCCAGCAAAGAGAACATTTTTGAATCTTAGGAATTGCCTTATCGTATTCAAACTTGGGGATGTCGAAGGGACAAGACACCATACACAACCGACACCCAAGGCAGTTCTCATCCCAGGTGACCTGTCCGGTTTTTCTCTTTTTCATTGCCTTCACCAAACAGGCAGCCACGCAGGCAGCCTGATTGCAGTGCATACATCTCCGGGGCACAAAAACCGCTCCCTTTTCGGTTTCAAAACGATTAACCACGTTCCACTGGATAACACTGGTTTGTCGTTCATGGTTAAAGACCGAAGCATCATTAATATCAGGAATAGGTAGGTTGTTCGCCTCAGCACAAGCCTTTTCGCACCGCCGGCAACCAATACACCGGGTGGTATCAACGAGAATTCCATGAAATTGATCGCTGACAAAATTAATCCCTTCTGCACGAACCAATTCAGGAGTAATCAGCCTCCCTCCAGCGGTCCCCGCAATTCCTGCTCCCATAAGTTTAAAAAATGTTCTTCTATCCATACCCAAACTTACCTTTTTATTGTTGTTTTTTTTGTTGTTCGGAAGGGCATTGGTACACCACCTTTTTTTCCGCATGACAAACGGTGCACTTTTGTTCAAGTTTCATCTTTTCATGACATCCCATACATTGAAGATGATACGCCGCCACAAGCCGTGGTTTGCTCAAATCTTCGGCATCGGAGGTCGGTTTATGGCAGTTTCCACAAGCCGGAGGACTGCTTTTAGATTCCATCGGACTATTGTGATGACATCCCATACAAAGGGTCGCCGGTTGACGGTGAACGTGCCGGGCGAGTCGGTTTCCATTGGATATCTCCGTGAGTTTTTTGATAATTTGCAAATGAGGAAACTTTGCCGGCTCGTATTGTTGTTCCAGCGTGCTAATCGTCATCACCGCTTTAGCATTATCGGGGATTATCGTCTCCGGAGAAACAAGAGAAGGCGCGGGTTGAAATTGTTGAACCGGGCCAGTGTGACAAACCGCACAAAATTGTTTGTCTTCTTTTTGCGTTCGCGTCACCAGGTGACAACCGGCACACCTCTCCTGTGTTTTTTGTCTTTCATGACATCCCTTACAACTCGAGGAAGAATTTTCCTTATGGTAAGCGGCCTCCAAAGAAATACCATTGCCCTCCGGGCTTCCCTTGAGGGTATGGCAGTTTTTGCATGCCTCTAAGGTCTCATGATGGCATGTGCGACAGGTGAGGGAATTCATTTCGTGGTTTTGGTGATCAAAAAAAACTTCCGGCATACCCGCGCCATCCGCTTTTATGGTTGTGGATTTAGGCTGTTTTCGATCGGGACGGGGTATTTCCGTTAGTTCCTTGATGGCAGGCAGTTTTACATCCACATGGCATCCCTCACAATTACTGGGACCACATTTTTCGCCTTTACTTTCCCTTTGGATGTGACAATTAATGCAGTCAGCATGCGCTACGCTACGGTAAGAACGTCGGGTTTTTTCATCATTTTGACGATGACAGTCGCGGCAAGACGATTCCGTTCCTTTTTTATAAACTAACTTTTTTTCCTTTTCGTCATAAATATGGTGGCAAAGTTCACACTTTTTATCAGTCACCTTTTCGTGCTGGTAATGAAGTCCATAATGAAAGACTACCGGCTTAATCCATTCTTTTCGCGAAACTGGCTTGTGACATTCGCCACAGGCGATGGGGCCAGTAGGTAACCCTTGCACTAAACGCTCATTATGACACCCCAGGCAACTATTATGGTACGCATTAATCAAGGCACGTTTGTTATCCTTTTCCCTGTCTTTCGGATATTGAAAGTCAAACTGATTTTTTTGAGCATCATAAGAATGACACGTTTTACACCCTGCATCTTTTAATTTCGCTACATGTTTTTTGTGATAAAACTGGACCCGCGCTTCCTCCAGCGGCTTCAGGGGTTCTATATCAGAAATAATAATAGGTCGTTCGGCCGGTGTTTCCGGCTCGGTAACCTTGGATCGCACGTTCTGTCCGTTACCCATTCCGACAATAAACATTCCGATTCCTAAAACTATAAAAAAGGCGAGCAGCTTTTCCCTCATTGTTTCTTCCTTTTTTAATTACGACTTTAGCGCTTCAGGGATTTCCATCACCTCAACCAAAATTTCACTGAAAAACTTAACATGCATGCCCAGCTTGTAATAGTTCACAATATCCTCGATTCCACTGTGGCAGTTATGGCAAGGAGTTACCACAACCTTTGCGTCGGTAGCTTTAAGTTGTTCAGCTTTAACCCGGTTTCCCTCCATGCGGGTTCGTTTCCAGGGAGGTCCGCAGTTAATAACCCCGCCGCCCGCGGCACAGCAATAGTTATGCTCAAACCGGGGGGAAACATCACGAAAGTCTTCACACGTAGCACGCATAATATAGCGGAGTTTTTTCCCGAGTCCCCGTCCCCGGACTACATTACAAGGGTCTTGAACGGTTATGGGCTCGGCAAATTTTCTGGCCACTTTTATCTTGCCGCTGGAAAGGAGATCATAGTAAAATTCAATAGCATGAATGAGAGGAACCGGCGGATGTTGCCATCCCAGCCATTTGGGCCCATCGTAGACTGCGCCACGAAAAGCGTGACCGCATTCACCCATCACAATTTTTTTTACCTTGAGGTTAAAGGCCGCCTCATAATGTCTTCGCTCCACCCGCGCCATGACTTCAAAATCGCCGGAATACATAGCCATATTGCTGTTATCCCATCCGTCGCAGGAAGGCATGGTCCAGTCAATGTCCGCTACTTTCATAATCATGGCAATATTTCCCAAAAGCTGCGCCAAAAACTTGGGCTCCGGACCAATAACCGAATACATTATCTCCGCACCCTCTTTATCCAGAGGAATGCGCGCATCTTTTACTTCATCTTGGGCATCGTCTTCCTGCCATTGCAAAGTGTCGATCCACTCGTCCTGTTTTACCCACATTTGGTTCAAAGTCACCGCATGGCTATTGACCGTATCCTGGAGGTATTGAGGAACCACCCCCAAAAGGCTGCATATACGGCGCACCACCAAAAGTAAATAGGCCATATCAATGCCAAAAGGACAGTACATGCTACACCGGCGGCATACATTGCATTCCGTATGAGCAATACGGGAACAGTTTTTTATAAACTCTGCTTCGACTCTGCCTTTTTTTTTGACAATTTCCCAAAGGGTTTGCTTCACCTTGCCCACCGGTGAAAAGCGCGGGTCTCGATCGTGGGAAAGATAAAAATGACAGGCTTCGGCGCACAATCCACAGTGCACACAGGTTTCCAGATACACTTTTAATCGTGCCGCCGTCTCTTTATCCAGAACCTTTTTAATAACCGCTTCGATTTTTTCGGGGGTGAGATTTTTTATCGTTTCATCAATGCCCGGGTCTATTACAACCCTTTCGGCCGGTTCAACCATAAGTTTTCCTCCATAAAAACGAAATCACTACCAATCTCTGGCATTGCGTACTGCCCCGAATTCTGATCCCATATACGCGCGCGTAAAAAAGAAAAACAACATATGACTTAACCTTGTAAAGGGAATGGCCATAAGCATAATCTCGCCACACAGGATGTGAAGTAAAGATATTGTCTTGTAGGGAAGAAGATGATGATATGCCAGAAATCCTGTGAAAAACGGTAAGAACGCAATGGCGAGGAGGACATAGTCAGAGATAAAGGTTACAAAGTTAACGGTTGGATTGGTGACTCTTCGTATCAAAAAAAATACACAAGCAATAACAACAATCAGGGTCATGGCATCAGCCACACTTTTAGACAATGCCCACCAGCTGATTTTCCAGGCCTGCTGGATTAAGATGATATGGGGCATCAAAAAAAGAGGGGTAATGATAAGACAGATGTGGAAAGCAAACGTAAGAATGGTCATTTCCGGCTGTTGTCGCATGTTTCTACTCCCAAAGGGAGTAACCCAATGAAGCAACGAACGCAAGGAGTACTTTACGCTTAGATAGGGATATACGACCTTATCTTTTTTTGCCATCAAAAGCATTGAAGCAAGGCGATAAAAGCTGCCCAGGAAAAAAACAACGAAAGAACCCCATAGTAAGGGGCCACGGACAAATTCATACATAGTCACACCATTATTTCACTGTTTCAATTCCACAGTTTAAATATGTTTCTGGGTCAATGCCAAAAAACCTGATTATTCCGACGTGCCGGTTTCGCGTATTGCCCATCGCCTATCTCTGACCGTTAAATTTGATCTACCGGAACTACCTTGCGGTAGTAAATTCCTTCTTCAATTGCCCTTATCAAATTTTTTTTGCCGTCCGGACTAAAGATAGGGTTCCACAACGCATCAAAACCCTCCTTAACCGGTTTCCCGTCCCTCACCACAAAAAATTTTCCTTTCTTTTCCCCTTTTGCAATCACCGTGCCGCTGTCCGAACTAAAAATAGGATCCCAAACCATATCAAAATCAAGATTCCACGGTTTTCCATCAATCGCAATAGTCCACCGATTATTTTCCTTTACTATGGCGGCAACCTTTTTCCCATCAGGACTAAAAATTGGTGGTAACACCGCATCACCATAAGTTTTCTTCCAGGGGACACCATCTACGGCAATCGTCCACTTGCCAAAGGTGGGGGACACAACCGCAGCAACTCTTTGTCCATCAGGACTGATCCGCGGTTGCCAAACTTGGGTAAAATATCGATTCCACATTACAGTTCCATTGACTGCAAGCGTCCAGCCCTTATCGGTTTGAACCGGCGCGATGACATCATCCTTAAACGGGTGAAACAATGGTTCCCAAACGCATTTAAAGGTATCTTTCCAGGGAGTTCCATTCACCGCGATAGTGTACTCACAGAGATCGGTCCTTACTTCCGAAGCAACCTTAAGGTTATCAGGACTAAACCTCATTTCCCATACATTCAAAAAGTTCTTTTTCCAGGGCTCTCCATCAACCGCAACTGTCCATGCCCCCTCTGAAAAGCCAAATATGTCGCCTTCACTAAGCGCTTTGGTTTGAACACAAGCAGCGGTTCGTTCCCCATTAGGGCTCAGAGCACAATCCCGTGCTTCCACAAACATGTTTTCCCACGTAATGCCGTTACGGGAATTGCCGTATTTATTGTCACGTTTGATGTTAGCGGCAATGCTCTTTCCGTCCGGGCTAATCTGCAGGTTCCATACATATTCAAAGGTCTCCTTCCACGTCTCTTGTTCCGTGGCCACGGTCCACTCATCGTCATTCATGACAATACACGTCAAACGCCCGTCCGGCCCAAACCGCACAGACCATACTTTTTCAAATATTTCTTCCCATTCACTACCGTTTATACAGGGTGTAAATTCATTATTTTTTGTTTTCACGACTGCGGAAATTTTTTCTCCATCCGGACTCACAATAAACTCGGTAACCAGTGGAAATTTCTGTCGCCACTCGTTAATGTCAGTAATTTTTTTTTCTTTTGTTTCCCAATCCCAATTCTTCATTAAGTCATTCATGTATTATTGTGCCTCTGCCTTTTAGGTCCAACATCAGAAACATTAACCTATAAAACGCAAACCGGGTACTTTATAATTAAAATAACACAATAGAGACTCTGGAGCTAATTTAAAAAGTTCTTACCCAGAAAAAATTCTCTTCCTACTAAAAAAATAGTGCGTAAATCAGCTAAATATTTTATAACCAGGGGAAACCTTTTAAATTTTTTATAGCCTTTAGTTGTAACTATCACGAATGAGATATATCACTTTTGTGATACTTTTTCTAAATATCGTAACGTGTTATACGTGTCAAGAAAATATTTTATCTGTGTTTTAATAATCGGAATTTTTTGGACAAAAATTACTTTGTGGGGCACTTTTAAAATGAGTGAAATTTTACTTCCTGACTTTAATCATCCACCAGAGAGAGAAACAACAAAAAAAATTGTTCTCCTTATCGCAACCTTGACCTCTTTTCTCGCCCCCTTTATGGGTTCTTCGGTAAATATTGCGCTTCCCGTCATCGGGAAGGAATTTTCAATGGACTCCGTTTTATTAAGCTGGATTACCACTGCTTATCTCTTAGCGGTGGCGATACTTTTGGTACCTTTGGGAAGAATTGCGGACATTTATGGAAGGAAGAAAATTTTTACCTTGGGCATGCTCATTTTTTTAGTTTCCTCCCTTTTAACTGCATCGTCCACTTCTGTCCGGGAGCTTATTGCATTTCGGTTTTTGCATGGAATCGGAAGTGCCATGATTTTAAGTACCGGCGTAGCGATTCTCACCTCAGTATATACATCTGGTGAAAGGGGACGGGTTCTGGGGATCAATGTTGCTTCGGTTTATTTTGGGCTTTCAGTTGGGCCTTTTTTCGGAGGATTGCTCACGGAATATTTTGGTTGGAGGAGTATTTTCCTTGCCGCCGTGCCACTGGCGGTAATAATAATTTATCTACTCTTCACCAAACTGGAAGGTGATTGGGCGGAAGCCAAAGGAGAGAAGTTTGATTTTGTCGGCGCACTTATTTATTGTGTTTCCATTGTCGGAATTATGTACGGATTTTCCCTTTTGCCTTCGGTCCTGGGCCTCGGGGTGGTCTTAGGGGGAATTATTGGCATTGCAGCCTTCTTGCAATGGGAGATAAAGGTTGATCATCCAGTATTAGCGATTGGGATGTTGAGAAAAAATACTGTCCTTACATTTTCAAGTTTAGCCGCTTTCATCAATTATAGTGCGACGTTTGCCACGGGTTTTATTTTAAGCCTTTACTTACAATATATAAAAGGGTTAAACCCTCATTATGCCGGCCTCGTTTTAATCTCCCAGCCAGTGGTGATGGCTTTGTTTTCTCCTTTTGCCGGCCGGCTTTCCGATCGTTTTGAGCCTCGTATCATTGCCTCAGGCGGAATGGGATTGATCACGGCAGGTCTTCTCCTTTTCATCTTTTTAGATGAAAAAACGACCTTAGGGTTTATCATTATTACGTTAATTCTGAGTGGTTTAGGCTTTGCTTTTTTTTCCTCTCCCAATACCAATGCGGTGATGGGTTCGGTGGAAAAAAAGTTTTTCGGAGTAGCATCAGGGATACTCGCAACCATGCGGTCAACCGGAATGATGTTCAGCATGGGAATAACTATGGTGATCTTTGCTCTCTTAATTGGAAAAGTGGAGATTACTGCCCCACACTATCCGCAGTTTTTAAAAAGTGTGAAAGTAATCTTTACGGTCTTTACGATCCTTTCTTTTGGCGGGATATTTGCTTCCCTGGCCCGGGGAAAAGGGGGAGAAGGTTAAAACCACTTACACAATCGGTATCGTCCCCACCGCGCTAAGAACAAATTGCCGAGCCAGATGGTGAAACAATCTTCACACAATATTTGTCCGTGATGTTCTCGCTCTTCTCCTTTTTCAATGCTTAGATTACATCGATTACATTTCATTTTTTCTTTTCCCGCAGATTGAAATCTCGATGTATGTTTTTTTCTTTTGCGAAGCTTTAAATTTTTCTCAGTTACATACTACGTTTACGTGTGTTTTTTCGAAATAATTACTCATGAGGAGTAAATTCTATATTATGGACACTTACGCGAGGCTTCATCTGCTCAGGCATCTGCACTCCCACTACTTCCCCCTTCGCACAAACCTTTCCCTCCGCCGTCACGGTGGCTTCCACTAGCACCTTCCGTCCCTTGATTTTTTTCACCTTTCCTCTAACCTCCAGTGGAACCCCTATGGGGGTTGGTTTTAAATAATCTACCTTTAACGAGGCGGTCACATATCGCAATGGAGGCTTAGTATCCATGCTTCGCCCCTCGGCCCGATAAGCAGCAGCTGCTGCTGTAGCCATACCGTGGCAATCAATCAAAGAAGCAATGAGCCCCCCATAAACATAGCCGTGACTTCCGCCGTGGTGATAGGGTTTTGGAATAAAATTAGCTACTGTTTCTTCGCCGTCCCAATAGCTCTTGATGTGGAGACCATGCTCATTGAGGCGACCACAGCCATAGCAATGGCTGAAATCATCCGGGTAGTAGTCTTGAAATGCTTTCTTATTCATGCGATATTCCTCCTTCAAAAAAATAAGATTAGGCCATAGGTCAACTTCCAAAAGGGCAAAAGCGATTCGATCCTAACAAGTATGCTGGCCCCGCCACAGTTACCCCATAAAAAAGTACCGGCTTTTTCCCGATAAATTCCTGCATGGTGTTATTCACCGCAGTACTTCCCGTTACTACCATCAGATCGCACCACTCAATATTTTGCTGGGCCTCCTGGGGTGACTGAATTATTACCCCGAACCTTTTGGTTCCTATGTTCGCATCATCCAGATCAGTGATCCGTAAGGCGAACTCCTGGGCTAAAGCCTCAGCCATCCGGGGTTGAAAGCCAACCAGAAGAACTTTCGGGTTTCCAAACTCAGAACGAATTTTTTCGACTAAAATCTTACTGCATTCCTGGGGGGCGCAGTCCTTGCAATGAACGGTGTCCTCTACCATCCCTAAATAACGCAATACTGCATTCAAGGTAGCCACGAATACTGCCCGCCGGAAATTGCTTTTCATTTCCATTCCGATAATCTCATTGATGGTACCCCGGTAGTTTCCAAACATATCAGTAAACGCATGGCCCCGGGCTCCCCGAAACTGAGCTTCCACTATTCGCTCCCTTCCTTTTAAAATCGGGTAATCATCCTCTTCCGGATTGCCGATCGCCTCTTCCGGAGAAAGTGTCTGGGCAGTCACCGTGATTTCTTCCGCGCTCCAGTTGTGTTCGTTTACGATGGTGCTAAATTTTTCTTTTAATATTTCGTACATTTTGTTTAACCTCCACTCAACGTTTAACATTTATGCAATAGCTTATTTTTTTTATTTAGCATAAAAAAGACTTCTCTGAAATTGCTAATTTTAGCTATTCAAGTATGCGTCCGGATAATACCGGACTATAACTCCGGGTAGTATTTCTTTACCTCTTCAACGTCAACCATATATCCGTGCTTTTGGAAAATTGCTTTTCCCTGAGCTGAGGTAGCGAAATCAATAAAGGTCTGGGCTGATTCACGATCTTTACTGAATGCTGATATTGCTATTTGCATTTTGCCCACGCCGGTTATCTGCCGCGGAGGTAGGTAAATTATTTCAATCTTGTCCGGAGCCTGAGTTTGATAGGAATGCCAAATAATCCCAGAGTCTACCTGGTCAAGGATAAGCATAGTGAGCAGCTGATCGGGACGCGCAGTTTGGGTGGTAATGTTTTTCTCAATTTCCTTCGCAAGACCTGCTTTCTGAAAAATTTCAAGAGCATACTTTCCCGTGAGAGTAGTTTCGGGCCAGGCTATTGCGACCCGAATTCCCGGTTTGGCCAAGCCAGCTAAAGTAGTAATATTTTTGGGGTTGCCCTTTTTTACGGCGATAACCGGAATCACATAAGCGAGAATCCTCATGGTCTGGGGGTCAATCACCTGCTTTTCTGTGGCGCTCTCCATGATTTTTTGCTCCGGGGTGATATAGAGATCACCGCTTTTGGATAGCATCATCTGAGAAATCGCCTCCCCGCCTCCGGCGTAATTAATTTTAACCTTGCTGCCGTACTGAAACTCAAATTTATGGCATACTTCGTCCATTGCCGGCTTGGCCCCAGCGGCAGAAAAAATACTTAATTCCGCCTCCTCTATGATCACTGCAGCATTTAAATTCAAACCACAAAAAATAAAAAATAAAATCAGAGGTAATATAATCATGCCAAATTTTTTCGGTTAAAAATTCAGGTTAAATTAAGAGTTGGGGTGGAACCGGAAATCTTCCTCCACACAGCCGTTGATTATTGCCCCCCCATTCTAATTGTGACAGGTTAATTATTTTTTTCAAAAACCTGTTTACATTCCAAAACCAAAACTTACCCCCTTTGAAATAAAAGTTTTCTGCTGTTCCATCATCATTGTTTTTGACGCCGATAAACGTAGGAAGTTGCTTAACACCAACCTTTGAACTGATTGTGTCATATTGGTCGGGGAAAAGAGGGAAAAGCACTTTATACCTCGCCCGGAACAACTCAACTTCCCTACTGGCATTGTTTACCCCGATGCCAATTATCTTAATTTTCTCTTTCAGGTCGGCGCGGTCCTGGATTGCCAGGTAAAGTTCGTTAAGCTTTAGGGCAGAATTCCGGCAGTAAAGGCAATCCGTGTTGAAAAATTCAACAATAATCACCGGGCTTTTAATTTCCGTAATCTTAAACTTTCCCAAACCTGATATTCCCAGGTAATTTCTTTGCGCATCATTTTGAGGGATCGGAAGTTCAAAAACCGGAAAGGGTGTTGCTTTATCTAAAGCCAATGAGATCTTCACCAGAGAGTTTGTTGGTGCTTGAGGCCCAGAAGATAAACACCATAACAAAACTATTGCGATAAGAAAAAAAAAGATGGTACTTCCTTTAGATAAAGGCAACCTCATTGTTTTATCTTCCTTGAGGAGATGATTGTTTATTGTACTTACTTTTTATAGTAAACAGACTAAAACAGGTCAAAACAGACCAAAAGTGATTTTGAAGAAACCTTTATAGCGATTCCTCTATGGGCAGTACGCCAAGAAAAACACTTGCCACTGCTCCCGGAGGTGTGAGACATCACCCGATCCTTTCAAAATCCTTTTCATAGCGATGGGCGAGATCAATGTAAAGTTGCTTCCCATACAGCCAGAAATCTTTCTGTCTCTGGTGAACCTCTCCGGCAATTTTTGCCGGAACTCCCATCATGATCTTTTCCGAAGAAATTTTCGTACCCGCCGGCACAACGCATCCTTCACCCACGATAGCCCACTCACCAATCTCCACATCAAAAGCCAAGACCGCTCCCATGCCGATGACGGCAAAGTCATTAATTCGTTTGCAATGCACAATTGCACCGTGACCGATGGTTACCTTTTTCCCGATCTGGCTCTCCTCATTGGGCCGGATGTGGATGACAGCGTTTTCTTCAACCGCTGTCCCTTCTCCGAGGCGGATGCTGCCATAATCACCGCGCACTATTGCGCCATGACCGATATAGCAGTCACTTTCTATCACCACATCACCAATCACCAGCGCCGATTCACTGACATAAGCGCCCTTTTCCACTACAGGTACTCGATCGCCAAATCTATATAACCCCATACATTTAACTCCCAAAAATCTTCGGTGGAGCGTAGGAGTGCGAACCTTCGATCACCTCCACGCCCGCCTTCTCCTTTACCTTGGCTAAAATAGCATCTTTATGGGGACAATCTTTGATCAGGCAGGTTCCAACGAAGATGGCGTCAATGGTTTCACCCATAGGGGCCATCCAGGTTTTAAGGTTAGCAAGGCGGTTAACCGGGGCCATGCCCGGACACCCCCCACAGTGGAGTATTGCTCTTAGCCTAACATCGGGGTTATCTTTGTAACGCTCAAACTCGCCTTCTCTTTTGTCAAATGCCATAAGGCAGCGGTGGCAGCCAAAGCAGCTTTCATCTTTGATATTCTTGCACGCTAAAATTGCTACATTCATTTTTCTATTTCCTTTCTTTGTTTAAAATTTTTTTAGACCCATACCCTTTAGGCTATCACTTTCACAACCCTTTTAGATGTTATGACAAACAAGTAATCTTTACCACCTTAGAAAAGCCCCGCTTGCCCTGTTAGAGCTCCAATATCTAACGGGGTGAAGAAGCACGGAGTAAAATTAAAGCTTCTTACGCTTTTTCACACGGAGTAAATGCCTCGTGAGAAAGCCTTCACCAGTGAGGATATTCTTGGTCGCTTTGCGACAAATGCAAGCAAGCCAGCATCTCAGCAGTTTTGAGGGCGATGGGTTGAGGATCAATAACCATAACACCAAGCTCCTCTTTGAGCCGGTCAAGAGCGCCTGGTTTCAAAAAAAGCGAGATAAGCGTACAAGCAATGACCAGGGCCTGGGCGCCTTCTTTTTCGGCTTGCTTGGCAACAGCAGTTGCCTTTGGAATTAAAAGATCAATATCGCCAGCCACTCTGATTTGACTGTCCTTTACCTCGAATATAGTGGTATCCGTCCCTGGAGCAACAATGCGCTTATATTCTGTTTGTAAAGCGCCCTTTGCCTCTTCAGGTAGTTCGCCCGGAAGGATAACTGCTAATTTTATAATTACCTCCCATGCTTCGTCTTTTTTTTCAGAATTTCCTCCTCCACCTCTTTTGCGCCCTCAGCGTAAAATTTCTCCTCATCGGGGCATAACGCACGCAAAAGCCTGAGAAACTCGCCGGCGT
>LQYC01004575.1_pt1 | contig 37788 bp, 30 predicted proteins | sample 661771 | NCBI WGS metagenome assembly LQYC01 (sample SAMN03483023, study PRJNA281117) | bioreactor metagenome | isolation source: benzene-degrading methanogenic enrichment culture from a contaminated... | place: USA: oil refinery in Oklahoma | collected 2011-05
CCCCCCCCCACTTTGATGAGCCTTAATTGTTTTCTTAGGACAACAGCATTGAGCTCTCATTTCACCTCCGGACCCATCGTGTCTCCCTCACGTTCGGGAAGATCAGGGACCTACAGGTTCGTTTGGTTTAATTGACCGTAATGATCGGACAACCGGCTGCCCGCACAAGCTTCACTGCCGCATTACCGAAGAGAAATTCCTGTGCTTTAGGCATCTTGACCCCTCCGATGACAATGGTATCGTAATGAAACTGCCCCTGTTCTTCCATGATTCTCAGGGCAACGCTTTCCTTGGAAATATGAGAGGCCTTGATCTGGATCGCTTCCTTTGGCAAACCTCCTTCAACGAGAATATTTTGTGTTTGTTCAGTGAGGCTGGAAATTTCGGACTGGCTCTTCTTTTTGGCACTCTCCCATTCCTCTCTTGTGTTAAAGAGATCGAATGACGGTTCACGGACGATTCCGAAGACAGTCACTGCGGTTCCTTTCTGATCGGCAAACATGTTTGCAACATACTTAGCCGCTTTTAAAACATTCGGCGAATTGTGAATACAAAGGAGCAGATTTCGGCCATGATCCGTAAAAGTCTTCGTTGGAACTTCCGGGGCGGTCACCAGAGAAGCAAAGTGAGACATTCTGGCATCGTGATAAAAACCCACGAAATAAGCAAGAAGGAAAAACACCATTATCTCACTGATATTCAAAACATGATAACGAAGCCCTGCTTCCATGGTGTGCATGAAAGTCCAGGGTAGAAAAAGCATGGCCACAACAACACACATGAAGAGACCCCACTTTTTCCCGAACCAATAGGCGCAAAGCACCATCGGAATGAGGTAAAGTTCACGATGAATAAGGTGCAGGACAGGTTGATGCAGGGTGGTAAAATGTAGAATGGAAACGCCAAAGGTTAGCAGAACAATCAAAAGTATCTTTTGTTTCCGGCTCATAATTTTTCTCCCATCAAAAAGGGTTTGCTATTATTAAAAAAGGAAATGAACAGTAAATTTGCCTTACTCACCGTTGAAAAGCAAACTACGGTGCCAATTCTTCTTCACACTCCTTGATATCCTCCAAAAGCTCTTGCGCAGTTTCATAGAAAACCTCAGCTCCGTAACTAAAGGAAAGCAGGATCTCATTTAGGCGCTGGGGGATGTAAGGAAAAAGCTTCTTCAAGTTCACAATCCGGTGCCGGATAAAAAGAGACATGTCCTCAGGACGCAGATCGGATGCTATTCTTGCTCCTTCAGGTCCCCAGGCTGCTACCTCATGGGGACTGTATAAACCTTTTCCGACGGTAAAGAGAAGGATGTTTCCTAAACCGAAAAGATCAACTCCGAAGGGGTTCTCTGACCAGTTGTAGGTGAAGTCAAAGTCAATCCAGGTGTGTTTTTCATTGTTCCGATCAATAAATATATGGTCATTTCTAATGTCTCCGTGAATCTCGCCCATTTGATGGAGCTTGTTGATAGCTTCCATGCAACTCATTACTTGTTTCAGAATGGTTGGAAGATACTGATGAAAATACGTTTCATGATCTACATTCAGGCGCTGGAGGAATTCATAATATGAGTGGCCTCGAATCTTATCGATGATGCGGATATGGTTTCCGGCGGTGTCGATCACCGTGGTCCCTTGCATAAAAGCAGGATCACCTTTAACCATCTCAAGGACGCGCGCTTCCTTTTGGGGACTTCGGTAACAAAGGATTTCCTCCCCCCCCAGGTGCATGGTAAAAGATTCATGGAATACCAGCTTAATGATTTTCGGATCACCGGTGGCGAGGTCAACAGCTCTTTTAACCCAGAACTTGGGTTCTCCTTCGAGGCCAAAGCGTTCTTCTTTTTCATCTCCGCGGACAAGGTAGTAAGTTTCATTTAGCTCCAAAACATCGTTTGGTCTGATATTCATAAACTCGGTGGTATCGGTGATAATACTTAAGGAGCCTCTGGGTGCGAAGTGAGTGTACTCTTTGATTTTTTCGCGCAATTCTGCCTCAGTCATTTCGATTACCTCGAACAACTAACTTTTTTTGGAAAGTTCCCTACACCAAAAGAGGGAGTTCTAAGCAAACCCGGGTGCCCTTCCCACAGGCACTCCTGATGCTTATGTCTCCACCATGCTCCCTGACAAGTTTACGTGCAATCGCAAGTCCTAAACCCGTCCCCTTTGGTTTGGTGGTGAAAAAAGGAAGAAAAATTTTTTCAATAAAATGTTCAGGAATTCCATCGCCTTCATCTTTGATTATGACTCTCAGAAACTTGCGACCTCTTTCAGCTCTGAGCCTAACCTTTCCGCCCTTTCCAGGGGAAGCATGAAGAGCGTTCTGGAGCACGTTGATAATAGCTTGGCGAATCATCTCCGAGTCGAGATAAGCTTCCCCGATTCCTTCAGGACAATTACAAATCAGTTCAACGCTTTTTTCCTTAAACTCTTCACTGAGGGTGTGACAAGCGTCGCACAGCAAAGCTTCAACTGCAATCGGCTCTCTTTGAATCGGAGCCTGCCGGGCAAAGGTGAGCATGTTCTTGGCAATATTTTCTAATCTGGCCGACTCGCGTTGTGCGATTTCTATATAGGACTCTGCCTTTCCATCCAAAGGGCAGATTTGCCGAAGCAACCGGAGGAACCCTCGAACCGGGATCACGATGTTTTTAATCTCGTGGGCTACAAAAGCTACCGCTTCCCCCATGGATGCAAGCGTTTGAAGTTCTTGGTTACGAGCTCTTTGCTTGAGTTCCATTTGGGTTAGAATTCCTACCATTGGGCCGAAAAGGTTAAACAGAATGACCTCGAGAACCTTGTTCCAGAAAACAAACCCGCTTTCTTCCCATCCCATCCAGAGGTGAGGAAAATAAAGTAAGGTCACGACCACTGGGACACCAATCCCCCCTCTCAGCCCAAACCAGAACCCACCCAGAAATATCGGCAAGTAGTATAGCCGAGCAAATAACTCGTGCGAAAAAGGCAAATATAAGGGAGTTCGATAATGGAGCAAGGTTATCCCGGCAACCAGTACTGTAACCACCAGGACTTTTGTTCGATCACTATTTCTACCCTTTTAGCATAGGTCTATTAACTTCCTCTCCATATTACCGAACCTACATTTCAGTTTTGCAGTTTGAGAAGTTCAATCTAAGCTTATCAATATCCCCGCGATGAAATGCACATTAATGATTTTCCTTTTTATTAATAAGTTAGCAGTGGATTTCATTCGCAGAGACCATAAACGGGTTCTATTTAATCCTTATAAGCGAAATTCACCGCCAAACAAGATTAAAAGGGGATCATAACTTCAAGTATCACCTGATGCCCATAATAATCATTTTGTCCTTGAGACGCATTATTCTCATCCTCAAAATTGTAATAATGGTATAACAATGTAGCTCTCGTCTCTTTACCAATTTTATAGCTCAATGCTGCTTCGGTGATATCCTGATAAGAATCAAACCCCATGGCCTGCCAGTCGCCTTTGGATAAAAAACGCCGCTGCTGTACTTCCAGGATCAAGTTCTTTGTCAGGGCCAACGCTGCTCCGCCATAGAAATTGTAGACGCCCTTGTCAATGTCGGCCAGTCCCCTTGGTGCATCCTGATGAAACTGCGCGTGTTCGACATACCCGCTTAAAGTTAGCCGCTCAGTTGTTTTCCAAACCGCACCGATTCGCTGGACATCGATGGTTCCTTTTTCTGCTTTGCTATTCGGTGGAAAAAACGAATCACCGAATAACGTATCACCACTTTTATTCGTGACTTTAAGCTGTCGGGTATGCATAAGCAATCCTTTGAATTTCAAAACATCGGTCACCGGAATCGTCAGCTGAACACTATGCCCATGCGAATTGCCCGGATAATATTCGGTTTTATGCGTTGCCATAAGATCATAATTTTCTTCCAATCGCTGATACTGCGCTTTAAGTTCCCATTCGCACGGCAATTTCACTAAAGTTCCAACTACATAGGCGTTTCCATTGTGGGATTCCCCGGTGTTTTTACGTTCATAATCAGTTCTCGCAAAAGTAATGTAGGGAATGAGCCAATCATTCACTTTATAGGAAGAGTCCAGAGCCCATACCCCTTGATTCTCTCTCACATTGGTGTTGTGCCTGGATCCATTGCTGTGAACATAAGTAAAACCGACATTGGCCGCACCGACATCAACAGCTGTCCGACCGCCGAAAGAACCCCGCTCAATATCCGAAATCGGAGTCGGCTTGCTCTTGCCGTAAAATGATTCAAGATGGATATTTTTATTTTCGGCATATTCATAATTACTGATAAGGTCAAAACCCTGCATTACATGCCGCCCTTCTTCCAACTTACGGTCTTCTTTTTCAAAAAAACTCGCATTGGTGATCGGGGCGCGGTACACCAAATTTCCCAGTTTGACCTGATTCATCTCTTTACAAGTAAATTCGGGTAATTCCCGTTGAAATAAAGATCCGCCAACCAATTTGAAAGTGAGATCTTCGTGGTGCCCCTCAAGGAAAGCGTTATAAAAGTTCGCCTGAAACCGATCAGGATATCTTTGTCCTGAATTATTTTTCGGGAAATTATCCCAAGGAAGCTCTTCCCCAAAAACCCGGCCGACGGTTCTGTCCCCTATCAGCGTATAAACCTCGGCAAGGACACCCCCCCTTAAATTTTTAGTCAATTGTGAAGAAATACCTAAATGCGTATTATTGGTCAAAGCCTCTCCATCCGTAAGCGGATAATTTGAGTTGGTGGTAATTCCCGAGCCGTTAAAGATCGATTGTTTACCGCCCAAATTAAACTCAAAGATCGACATATCGTAGGTGTTGGCCAGATTGGGCACTTCCGATCCTGGTCCCGAAAAGGAATTAGAAGTAAAAATGGTATGTGTTTTTCTGATGATTTCTATTTTTGGCTCACCTGAATCTTCTGCCCAGGCAGGGATTAAGAAGGAAAAAAGAAGGACAAGTACAGTTAGTAATTGTTGAAGCATGAGCTCTTCTCGTTAGTAAGGTTAATAATATAAGAAGAAATTAACCACCTTTAAATACCTTTAAATGCATGCGCAATTCCATTAAATACGGGAGGCCAAATCAAGGTCGTGCCCACCGCAATGCCGAGTAAGAAGATTACTATAACCTTCTTATTGCTCCATTCTTTCCTTCGTAAAATAAAATGCAGGATTCCCCAACTTAATAACCAGGCTACCAAGGCCAAAGTTTCTTTGCCGGAATAAGGGCCGATACCTTCGGCTCCAGGCATCCAAAGCTTACCGATATCATGCACGCTATTTTTAACCGCATCGGAAATATCCGTTGCCAGATTCACCACCGCCAATGTCAAAAGCCCGATCATCGCGGCCAAAACCGCTGCTTGCGCCGCGCCATTTTTTATTAAGATCAGTTTTGGTTCTCATAATGGTTCTCCTTTTGCGGAATTATACTGATTTAATTTTAGTGATTGCCGCTCCCAGTCCGAAGGAAACGATAAAGTAGAAGAAGCTTAATATCAGCAGAAGAACCACGATTTCCCTGAGCACCTGATTTTTCGTAAATTGAAAAGAGTAGCGGCAGATAATGTGGGCGGCCGCGATCGTTAAAGGAAGGGTAAAAAGTGCGGCGAATTCTTTGAATTCAAAAAAGATTTGGTGAACTTCGGGAACGGTCGCGAGGAAATCTGTTCTAGGTCCTCCCGGCGCCCGATAGGGGATATACACCCAGTTGCCAAATAAAATGGCCAAAAAACACGTAGCGGCGTTAATAATGCTGCCCACCTTTAGTTCTCCGAGATTCAATTCAACACCTCGCCATAACCTCAAGGCTTGATAAAGACCGATCACACTTGTTATCATAAAGGTCCAAGCGAAAAGACCATGAAAGGCACTGCGGATACGGTAGGCGCTGTCGCCAAGAAGTTTATCGGCAGGGGAAGTAATGAGGGGAACGATGATGGCAATGACGGCCATAACACAAAGGGTAGAAATGATAACCTGCTTCGTAAATTTTTCTTCCTCCGCATAATCTGTCATAACTTCTCCTTTTTAAAGTGGTTAAATTATTTAAACCCCTCTACGCCTTCTCGATATAGGGCACCTCTAAAAATTCATGAAAAACTAACCCTGGATACCCCGTGCGGAAGCACGGGGTTCTTTACTTTACTTTTTTTGCAAGATCAAGTTCACCTCGGTGAAAGTGAACTAAAAAACATAACTCTCTGGGTGATGATGAACATTTTCAGTATTTCATTCATGGTTATGGCATTTCATACCCCCTTGCGGAGGGTGAAGAAGGCGGCTTTCATGCCTATATCGTCACACTTATCCTGTTGTGGCCAGCAGCGCATAGCGGTTGAAGTTGTAGGCAAGATTGCGAGGCCCAATCTTTGCCCTGGCCCGGATAATGCCGATTGTTTATTTGAACTCGTTCACATCACCTCCTTTAGTGCGTCCTTTACTTAGTGTTTAGTAAAAATGGTTATAGTAAAAACCCTCTGGTTGTTAGTAGTTATTCGAATAGGTAGGAGTCAGGGTAAACGCTATACCGGAAACACCTTATTTTGGGATTTAGCTCACTGTATTTTGAAAATCAAATACATGTGTGAGCAAGTTTAGTGCACATGGCCCTGGGGTGCAGCCACCGGATTCTCATTTTCCTGTACATTGGAAATCGTCTCAGAGGCAGAGCTTATAGAACCAGTGGTCTTGTCTACTTGCAATTTATCAACCACAGTGCCATCCCTAGTTATGACTTGAGCGGTAAAATAATCCTGGGTTTCGGAGACCTCTCCCAATACAAGATCCGGATTGTTAGTTGATTTTAGGTGGTCTTCCATAAACGCCTTTGCTTGGTCATAGGTCACCGGTTGGGCATGCTCGGACCCTTTTTGCTGGTGATCAGAATGCGACCCCATTTCTCCATGCCCCATCATACCCTCCTGGCACATCATACCGGCAAAACCGAGCTTCATACCGAGAAAGACAGCGACCATCATTACCAATATAATTAAAACGATCTTTTTCATAAGCGTTCTCCTTTTAAAAGGTTAGATTCACCGACTCGAAAAATTGCATAAATGAAATTAAAAGCTTTTTAGATAGAGCTTCTTCGTTAAGGAAGGAATAACGATGGGTTTAGACTCATAGGAGGAAGGTAGAGTTTTTTAAGAAAAAGGGTAGGGTGGGTTGATTGAAATTGGTAATAGAAGAATTAAGTGTCCTTAAGCTTTGGAGAGACTTTTGGTCAAGGTCCACAAAAGTTTGAAGATAAAATGGCTTAAATGATGAGATCGGGGATTCATAAATACCATCATTTTTCCCGGTTTCCGCTTTGAAACAGTTTGGACAAACTGGATTGTGATACCTTTTGGATTGGTCGGAGGAATTCTGGCATGAATGGAGAGGCGCTAACGAGTGCTGGCAACAAGGTGAATTACAGCACGTAGCTGCTTTCAATAATTCCATCTCGGAGGATAAAGCAAAATAGAGAAGAAAAAAGAATAAAATAATTTTTTTTGCCATTTTTTAAAATTCGTTGGTTAGGTTTTAATTAACTACTGGCTTCAATGTATTTAACCATTCAGGGAGGGAAAACCCCCAATATTTTTAGACTTGAGGTAAATAAATATTATGTGTAAAATGAAAGTGGCTTGCCTAAAGTCTTTCTTTGATAAAAAACGCCTCGGACAGGAAAGATAATGGATGAGGATACTGAGCTTTTTCTGGCATTAAAAAAAGGGGATAAACTTGCTTTTAGTAAACTTTTCCAAAAATATTACCCCAAAATAGTAAACCTCATTTATCGTTTTCTGTTTAATGAAAAAAAGGATGTCGAGGACCTTGCCCAGGAAATATTTTGCCGGGCTTATTTTGGTGCGCGAACCTTCTCCCCTCACGCTAAGTTTTCCACCTGGTTTTATAAGATCGCGGTAAACCGCTGTTTTACTCACTACCATAAAACTAAACGAAGAAGAGAAAGTTATCAGGACGATGACAAGGAAACCCAGAATTTTGAAAACCACCCATCGCCGATAAATAGTCCGGATACTCAGATTATCCAGAAAGAACTACACCAGGAGATTCAAGCAGCTCTCGATAAACTGCCACCGGATCAGAAAATGGCTTTTATCTTATTGGAGTCCGGCGGCTTATCCTATCAGGAAATTGCTCGTATATCCGGGACTTCGGTAAAGGCAGTGGAAAGGCGGATCTACCATGCGAGACAGAAATTGAAGGAGCTTTTAACACCTTATGTTTCTTCTTAATTTAAAAAACATAGGGGGTTTTAAGATATAATGAGAGTTAAATAGGTAAGGGGAAAATAATTGGCACTAAAAGATGAAAAAGATGGATTGCAAAAAGATTCAAAGCACCTTAAATAAATATATTGATAATCAGATTTCCGCAAAGGAAAAAATTATTATAGAGACGCATATTGGGGAATGCACTCTTTGCCGGGCGGTAAAAGAAGAACTGGAAAAGCTGACTGAAGTTTATCATCAGGTGCCCGAGGTTATTCCCTCTGAAAAGGCAGAGGAGATTTTTTGGGAGAGGGTTCGTAGTTCAAGGAAACACCGGTTCATTGAAAAAATTCGTTCTCTCATTACCCAGTGGGATTTTATTCCGGTTCATTATCCGGTTACTGTCTTGTTTCTGATCGGGCTGGTGATGGGAATATTGTTCGGTACTGTTTTTAATGGGATTCACTATAAGGATAGATTAAGCTCTTCAACCATTACATATTTAGCCTTGGACCGGATGGATACAATTCCGTACCAATCTTTTACTGGTGTATATCTTAGCCGCAAAACCACATCCCATAAGTTCTCAAAGGGGGAACATTGAAAAAATTAGTGCTTTTATTAGTATTTGTCCTGGGGATAGGAGCGGCTTTCGCCTTAACTAAACATTTTATTTTCGAAACCCACAAACCAAACCATCCGGTTTCCGAAAATTCCAAATATTGTGACCTCACTTGCTGCCTTCCCGAGAATATTAAGCTCAGTCCTTCCCCAAAAGCGAAGATTCAGCAGCAGGTAAGGGAATATTGTCGGTGCCGGGATACCCTCTCCAATCAGATTGACCAAAAAAGGTTGTCAGTGGCTAATCTTTTGCTTCAGTCGCATCCGGATCTTTCGGCAATTGATAATCTGTTAGAAGATATTGCTAAGCTTCAGAAAGAACTGGAATTAAAAACGATTAGCCATGTTTTGGAGGTCAAAAACCAATTGACGCCTGAACAGCAGGATCAGTTCATTAAACCCATTGTAAATGAAATCCGTAGACGATGTTATCACGGAGAATCCTTGGAGGAGATAAATTAACTTTCTTCAAAGAATACATTAGCATTGGCTGAAGAAAACCGCTATTCGGAATACATAGTTTTCTCTCATACAATACATAGGCTACCTCAGTATCCTGTTGCGATACGGAGAGGTATTATAGTAATAGTTTGCTCCATTTTTTGCTAAAGTAATTAGGGGGTAGACAGCAGACACTTTTAAAAAAGAAAGACCATGTTAACCTGATACGTAGTTTTAATTCAGGGACAGATTCAAGTAATAAAGCTTTTTTACTTTTAGAGGAGGAAGCCATGAAAAAAATTTGGTTATGTTTTCTTATTTTTTTAATTGGTGTAACCCTTGGGTGTGCGAAAGGGTATGAGATAACCAAACCTGCAGGGGAATATAATGTGACTATTACCCTGGATAAAAATCCTCCGGTAGCAGGTGAAAATCAAATGACGATTATGATTAAGGACGCATCAGGTAAAGCAGTAACAGATGCTATTATTAACGTTGAATACACAATGCCGGCTATGCCGGGTATGCCGGCAATGCATTATACAACCGAAGCGGAGGTGAAAGGAAATGCGTATCATACAACTCTGAACCTTTCCATGTCAGGCGCCTGGAACGTTGCGGTAAAAATTACACGCCACGATAAAATTGAAATGGTGAACGTCAATGTGGACGCCAGGTAATTTATACCACATCGCCTTCATTTGCATATCTTTGTTGTCTCCTCGTCATTCTCCTGGACGTACTAAAACGTACGCCTGTGTCAATTCCTCGTCGCCGCCTCGATCTGCTTTTGAATGCAACGTGGTATTAATCAAAATCATTGTTGTGGGATTGTTTTTCTGTCTCTCTTCGGTTGTCTTTGCCCAAGAACTGAAGCTCAATGACCTGATTGAGGAGGCATTGAAAAACAATCCGGAAATACTTGCCGCTCAAGCGAGGGTGGAGGCTGCAAAATATAAAATCCCCCAGGCCAGCAGCCTTCCTGATCCGATGGTTATGTTTGGTTATCAGAATGAGGGATGGGATAGTTACACCTATGGCGAGATGCCAGATGCCCAATGGATGTTTTCTGCCTCCCAGATGTTTCCCTTCCCTGGGAAACGATCATTAAAGGAGAAAATGGCGGAAAAGGATGCGGAAAGCATCGATGCTTCTTATACAGCAACTCAATTGAAAACCATTGCCAAGGTAAAGGATCTCTACCTTGATCTTTTTCTTGCCTATAAAAACATTGACCTTATCCATGATAAGACCTCTCTTTTTTCGCGGATCGAGGAAGCAGCGTTAGCCCGGTATTCATCAGGCATGGCTCCCCAGCAAGAAGTCATAATGGCTCAGACCGAAAAGTACATGCTCATTGAAAAAGAGGAAATGTTCAAGCAAAAGATTCAGGCTTTGGAGGCGATGTTAAATTCCACGCTTGGCCGAGGGGATGTTAACACTTCTCTCGGACGACCGGTTGAACCTGTTTCTGTTGTTTTTCCCGCCACCTTGGACGAGGTTCTCGAAAAAGCCTACAATAATTCTCCGGAAATTAAAGCTCGAGAACAGATGATTGCCGGCGCCGAAGCAAAAGTTCAGATGGCAAAGAGAGAATACTACCCTGACTTTACCGTCAACGCGGGGGTGGCGAAACGAAGAGGAATGTATGACGATATGTGGAATCTCACCAGCACCATCAATATCCCTCTTTATTTTCGGAGCAAGCAGCGACAGGGGGTTTTCGAGGCACAAGCATCTTTATCGGAAGCACAAAGCGAACGCGAGGCCATCAAGCTTATGATTGCCTCCGCCATACGAGATAATTACTCTATGTTCATGGCCGCGGGAAAATTGACTGAGTTATATCAAAGTGCTTTGATCCCCAAAACATATCAGGATTTTGAATCAGCCATTGCGGGATATGTAACGGGTAAGGTTGAGGCGATAACCGTTATCAGCCGTCTTAAAGCATTGCTTGACTATGAGCTTCTTTACTGGGGACAGGTTACTGAGCGAGGAAAGGCAATTGCCCGGTTGGAAGCAATCACGGGAGAAACACATATTGTTTCACCAGCAGGAACGGAGGGAAATGAAACCAAATAATTTTATTCTTGGTGCTCAGATTTTCCTGGCTATTTTTTTTATCTATTTTTTGCAGCCCGACCTATTGATAAGCAGCAGGATCTCATCACCTGCGATCGCTCAAACACCATCAATGCCAGGTATGCCCGGCATGCCGGCTGAAACTCCTCAACCTGCTCCGACCGCACCCTCATCTCCCCAAAAAACAACCGCTGAAGTTCCATCGCTCCAGATATCTCCAGAGAAACAGCAACTCATTGGCGTTAAGACAGTTGAAGTTTCGCTGAAACCCATGGAGAAGGTAATCCGAACGGTTGGGCGGATTGAGTACGACGAAAGGAAGCTGGCTACGGTCAACACTAAAGTCGAAGGCTGGATTGAAAGGCTCTATGTGGACTACACGGGCAAGTATGTAAAAAAGGGGGGACCTTTGGCCGAAATTTATAGTCCGGAACTTTTTGCCACTCAACAAGAATTTATCAACCTGGTAAAATGGAGTAAAACGCAAAATACAGAAGGTTTTGGTAAGATGCTTGCGCGAGATGCTCAACAGATTTTTGAAGCAGCGCGAGAGCGACTGAGACTTTGGGATATAACGGACTCCCAGATTAAGAAGATCGAAGAGAGCGGTAAGCCGATACGGACGCTCACCATCTATAGCCCGGTGAGCGGATACATTGTCCAAAAAATGGCCCTTCAAGGAATGCGGGTCATGCCAGGAGAGAAACTTTTTGATGTTGCTGATTTATCCACGGTGTTGGTTATTGCCGATATTTATGAGTATGAACTACCCTTAATTAAGATGGGTGATACGGCAAAAATTAATCTCAGCTATTTTCCCGGAAAAGAATTTTTTTCAACGATTGATCTAATTTATCCCACCTTGTCGGAAGAAACCCGGACCACAAAGGTTCGATTCACCATCCCTAACCCAGATGGCGGGCTAAAACCAAACATGTATACTGATGTGCAAGTGAAGATTGACCTTGGGACAAAACTGGCGATCCCGGCGGAAGCGGTTATTGATACCGGAGAAAGGCACGTGGTTTACGTTGATAAAGGAGGCGGAAATTTTGAACCGCGGGAAGTTGCTCTTGGACTGAAAGCGGAGGAGATGGTAGAAGTAATCAGGGGGCTTAATGCAGGGGAAAGGGTTGCTTCGGCAGCCAATTTCCTTATTGACTCGGAGGCAAAACTAAAAGGCGTAACTCCACTCAAAGGACCATAGCTGGTTGAACGGTTCAAGCTGTTCAAACGGTTTAACCGGTTCAAACAGTTCAAGCGGTTTAAACGGTTAAAACATGATCGCTAAAATTATCGAGTACAGCGCCCGCAACAAATTTATTATTTTTTTGTTTACTTTCTTTTCGCTTGCCTGGGGATACTGGGCATTAAAACACACCCCCCTCGATGCCTTGCCGGACTTAAGCGATACCCAGGTCATCGTTTATACCGAATGGCCGGGAAGAAGCCCGGACTTGGTGGAAGATCAGATTACCTACCCCATTTCCTCAACGCTGCTGGCAGCCCCCAAGGTGCAGGCAGTGCGTGGATTTTCCTTTCTGGGAAGCTCTTTTATCTATATCATTTTCCAAGAAGGGACTGATATCTACTGGGCACGGAGCCGGATTCTGGAATATCTTCAGGCAGTAAAAAACAAACTCCCGGCGGATGTGAATCCAATCCTTGGTCCTGATGCCACCAGTCTCGGCTGGGGGTTCTCCTACGCATTAGTTGATGAAACCGGACAGCATGATCTCGCCGAACTTCGCTCGCTTCAGGACTGGAACCTGAAGCTGGCCATTGAGAGTGTTCCGGGGGTTTCTCAGGTTGCCAGTATCGGAGGTTTTGTCAAACAGTACCAGATCACCATTGATCCGAATCGCCTCTTAGCCTATAACCTTCCCATTACCAAGCTGATGGAGGCAGTAAGACGAAGCAACCTGGATGTTGAAGGAAGGGTTATCGAACTTTCCGGCTTTGAATACATGGTGCGGGGAAGAGGGTATATCAAAAATCTCCAAGACCTGGAAAGCATTGCCGTCGGCACCAATGGCACGGGGACACCGATCTATTTAAAAGATATTGCACAGGTACAGCTTGGGCCTGAAATCCGTAGGGGACTTGCCGACCTTGATGGCAAGGGCGAGGTGGCTGGCGGTATTGTGGTGGTGAGGTTTGGTGAGAATGTGCTCAGTGTTATTGAACGGGTCAAAGAAAAGATTAAAAAAGACATTGAGCCGAGCCTCCCGAAAGGTGTAAAGATTGTCGTCACCTATGACCGCTCTGACCTGATTTACCGCGCCATTGATACCCTCAAAGAAGAAATTATAAAGCTTTCGCTGGCGGTAAGTGTTGTTTGCCTGGTCTTTTTATTTCACCTGCGCAGCGCCCTGGTCATCATTATTACTCTGCCGATTGCAATTATCCTTTCTTTTATCAGCATGTATTATCTCAAGGTCACGTCTAATATCATGAGCTTAAGCGGTATTGCTATTGCCATTGGAGCGATGGTGGATGCCGCGATCATTATGGTGGAAAATGCCCACAAAAAACTTGAAGAGTGGGAAATAAAAGGAAAGCAGGGCAACAGAACAGACGTAATCATTGAGGCAGCAAAAGAGGTAGGACCATCGCTTTTCTTTTCTCTCTTGGTTATTTCGGTTGGATTTCTTCCAGTTTTTACCCTTCAGGCTCAGGCAGGGAGGCTCTTTAAACCGCTTGCCTACACGAAGACATTTGCCATGCTCTTTTCCTCCTTTCTGGCAGTAACATTAACCCCGGTCTTAATGACCTTGTTAATTCGCGGGAAGATAAAGCCGGAGGAGAAAAATCCCATAAGTATCATCCTCCACAGGCTCTATGAGCCAATCGCGTCTCTTGCCCTCCGATTTAAAAAAACGGTTATTATTCTGGCCATCATAGTTTTAGTTGCTACCGTCTATCCTTTTATAAAACTCGGATCAGAATTTATGCCTTCCCTTTATGAAGGGACGCTTTTTTATATGCCGGTGACCGCGCCTGCACCATCCATATCTGTGGTTTCAAAATTGCTCCAGCTTCAGGACAAGATATTGATGAAGTTTCCGGAGGTGGTCCAGGTTTTCGGAAAAGCAGGCCGCGCTGAGACTGCCACTGACCCAGCTCCCCTTGAGATGTTTGAGACGGTCATCAACCTTAAGCCGGAATCAGACTGGCGGCCGGGGATGACCGTTGAGATGCTTAAAAATGAGATGAATGACGCTTTAACCATACCCGGGGTGGCGAATTCCTTTACCATGCCCATTAAAGCACGGATTGACATGCTTGCTACCGGGATCAGGACGCCAGTGGGGATTAAGGTTCTGGGTCCAAAGCTCAATGAAATTGAAAAAATAGGGCTGGCTATCGAACACCACATGAAGAACATTCCGGGTACACGAAGCGCATATGCGGAAAGGATAACCACGGGGTATTTCTTAGACTTTGCTATCAGGCGGGATGCGGTTGCGCGTTATGGTTTAACGGTTGAAGATGTTCAGGACGTGATTCAATCGGCGATCGGCGGAATGACGATTACCACTACGGTGGAAGGAAGACAGCGCTACCCGGTGAACATCCGCTATTCGAGGGAATTAAGAGATACCCTGGAAAAACTGCAACGAGTGCGGATTCCGGTTATGAGGGGAAATGCTCCTTCAGGCGCAGGAATGTCATCTTCTTCTTCCTCAGCTCTTGTTCAGGTGCCGCTCGGTGAACTGGCAGAGATAAAAGCAGTAAATGGCCCAACGGTCATTAAAAGTGAGGAAGGATTGCTTACCGCCTATGTTTATGTGGACTTTTCCGGCCGGGATGTAGGAGGATTCGTGAATGAGGCCAAAAAGAGTGTTGCCTCTTTGAAGATTCCCGACGGCTACCGCTTGCAGTGGAGCGGCGAATATGAATATCTGGTAAAAACCCATGAAAGGCTAAAACTGGTTATTCCCCTGACCTTGCTTATCATATTTGTCCTCCTCTATTTTAATACCCGGTCAGTCCCCAGGACCTTAATCGTGCTACTGGCTGTTCCTTTCTCATTGGTAGGATCATTCTGGCTTCTTTACTTTCTCAACTACAACATGAGCATTGCGGTATGGGTGGGTATCATTGCTCTTGCCGGACTGGATGCGGAAACCGGGGTGGTTATGCTTCTCTATCTGGATCTGGCCCATGAACAGTGGAAGAAGGAAGGAAAACTAAATAGTATAAGTGACCTTAAGGATGCGATCATGCATGGCGCAGTAAAAAGGATAAGACCAAAAATTATGACCGTAAGTGTTATCCTGGCCGGTCTTATTCCGATTATGTTCAGTCACGGCACGGGCGCGGATGTGATGAAGCGGATCGCCGCCCCTATGGTCGGTGGCGTTGTCACCTCCACTATCCTGGAGCTGATCATTTATCCTGCTATATACCTCATATGGAAGGGGAGGGCGTTTCGCGTAAAAACAGTTGACTAATCATTTGGCACCAATAGTGTCCAAAAGAGAGATTGCTTCGACTTCGCCTCGAAATGATGACAAACCAAAGGGGTATCTTGTCTAAGTACCATTGTGAGAGGCGAAAATGACGTGGCAATCTCACCTAAAAATGTTTAATAAATTCAGCATGAATACTGGATAATTGGGATAAAAAATGATATTGTAAAAAAAGTTTGATATATTTTAATTAGAGGTGATGTAGGCAAGTCTTTTTTGCCAATCACTTATTAATCCGAGCATAAATATGACGACATAATGCCCCCTCACCTTAATCCCCAAGGGGAGAGGAAGGAAAAGAAAATTATCGAAAATCCCCTCTCCCTTGGAGACTGTGTCGTAATACATGTTTTGGTAGCCGCAAGCTTTAGCTTGCGTTTCTCGGATATGTGATTTCAATATGTTACGCAGCCTAAAGGCTGCGGCTACCCCCTGTTTTTGAATTGCGACACAGTCTCTTGTGGCGGGTAGTTCATTTTACTCCTGAGCCGAAAGGAAAGGTTTTTCTTATTGGGTAGGAGAAAGATTACAAAGACTCATTTCTTAGGTGGAAATTACCACCTGCAAAATCGTCCCCTTTTCGGAATTGCTTAGAACTTCCAGATTCCCTTTGTGCGTCTCGGATGTTACAAATTATCAATGACCTTTTTTAGCTTTTCCCGAACCTGTTCTCCAATAGTTCTTAGATTTTGATTATCGACCGCGGTCATAGAAGCAACAGGGTCAATGGCTGTTACTTCAACCTTGCCTGGTGCCTTTTCCTGGACCACCACGTTACAGGGAAGCATGGTGCCGATTTTATCTTCAACTTGTAACGCCTGAAAAGCAAAGGGCGGATTACAGGCGCCCAGAATCCGGTAGGGGCGGAAGTCCACCTCCAGTTTTTTCTTTAAGGTAGCTTTCACGTCAATATCCGTAAGGACACCAAACCCCTCTTTTTTGAGTTCCTCAGTAACCTTAATAATAGCGTCATCAAAAGAAATATTAAGCTCTTTGGTGAAATAGTAACTCATCAGAACACCTCCTTGGTTTGATAGTAATCGAACACGGAATAGTTATGTGGTTTTATATTCTAATAGCTTTTAGATGTCATTCCAGGGCAAGCGGGAATTCAGTTAATTTTCTGGATTCCGCATCAAGTGCGGAATGACAAAATGCAAAGGATTTTATGCCAAACACAAAGGATTACGACAGTTAAATAGATCATAAGGATACTCTGAATTTTCTTAACCGCAAGGCATTACTAACCACGGTAACTGAAGAAAGGGCCATGGCTGCTGCCGCAAACATTGGACTTAAGAGTATTTTGAAAAAAGGAAAAAGCGCACCCGCGGCAACCGGTATCAAGATAGTGTTATACGCAAAAGCCCAAAAGAGGTTTTGTTTAATATTTCGGATGGTCGCTTTGCTTAACGCAATAGCGGTTACCACTCCCCTCAAGTCACCGCTTATCAGGGTAATATCGGCTGACTCAATGGCCACATCAGTTCCTGTGCCAAGGGCAATGCCGATATCCGCCTGCGCTAAGGCAGGAGCATCATTTATTCCGTCACCTACCATCGCTACTATTTTTCCCTCAGCTTGAAGCTTTTTTACTTCATTGGCTTTGTCTTTGGGTAACACCTCTGCTAAAACCCGATCAATTTCGACTTCACGAGCGATTGCCTCTGCGGCCCTTCGGCTGTCCCCGGTTATCATAATGACCTCAAAGCCCAGGTCGCGCAGAGCGGCAATAACTTTTTGGGATTCGGGCTTCACAATATCGGCAACGACGATGATTCCGGCGATTTTACTCTGCACGACGATGAACATCGGGGTTTTTCCCTCGCCGGAGAGAAGCTCGGCTTTTGTTTGCATACCCTTGAGCGCAATCCCTTTTGACTCCATAAAGTGAGCATTACCGAGCATGACCTCTTTTCCTTGAATCTCGGCCGCAATCCCCTGACCCGGAAAAGCCTGAAAATGAGCAGCATCAGCGATGGTCAGCTTGAGCTCTTTTGTTTTGTTGAGAATCGCTTCGGCCAGCGGATGTTCCGAAAACTTTTCCGCGGACGCGGCTAAACGAAGGATTTCCTCATTGTCAAATCCCTCAACAGGAATAATATCAGTTACCGACGGCGCACCTTTCGTGAGCGTACCTGTTTTATCGAAAACAATCGTGGTTAGCTTATGGGCTTTTTCCAACGCGTCCCCCGTGCGAATAAGGACCCCCATCTCCGCTCCTTTGCCGGTTCCCACCATAATGGATGTAGGAGTGGCCAGGCCGAGCGCGCAGGGGCAGGCAATGATCATCACGGCCACGAAATTGAGTAACGCATAGGTCAAAGCTGGTTCCGGTCCAAAGAAAAACCAGACAGTAAAAGTGAGGAGCGCAATTCCCATAACCGCGGGGACAAAGTAGCTCGCAATGAGGTCGGCAAGACGGGCAATCGGCGGTTTTGATCCCTGGGCTTCTTCCACCAGCTTAATAATCTGGGCAAGCATGGTTTCTTTCCCTACCTTAGTAGCTTTAAATTTAAAGGTCCCGGTCTTGTTGATGGTAGCGCCGATGACCTCATCATTGGTTTTTTTCTCCACGGGAATCGCTTCTCCGGTTACCATGGATTCATCCACCGAGGAATTGCCTTCCATAACCGTGCCATCCACCGGTATTTTTTCGCCCGGACGCACGATAACAATATCACCAATCTGGACATCCTCTACCGAAATTTCTAATTCCTGCTCTTCCCGGATAATAATGGCGGTCTTTGGTTGAAGTCCCAGCAACGTCTTAATCGCTTCCGAGGTTCTGCCTTTCGCCCGGGCTTCCAAAAGACGTCCGAGGAGAATGATGACGATGATGGCTCCGGCAGTGTCAAAATAAACTTCCGGGGCAATACCTTGAGCCGCAAAGAGGCTGGGAAAGAAGGTGGCAAGAACACTGTATCCATAAGCGGCGCTGGTACCGACCGCAATCAGGGTGTTCATGTCGGTCGTTTTGTGTTTGAGGGTAGCCCAGGCGCCTTGATAAAACTGCCATCCGATCCAGAACTGGACTGGAGTTTGGAAAAGAAACTGAAGGATAAAATTGGTCTTCTTACTCAGCTCCCATAAGGGGGAAAGGCTGAGGTGATCCCAGGACATTAAGACAAAGATAGGAGTAATAAGGATGAGCCCGGCCAAGAATTTTTGTTTGAGGTTTTTTACTTCTTCTTCCCGGGTAAGCTTTTCTTTATCAATGCCAGGACCTTCTTCGATGCGCGGAACATTATAGCCGAGAGCTTCAACCTCCCGGGCTAAATCCCTGACCGTTACTTTTCCCGGAGTAATGTCCACTTTCGCATTTTGTAAAGCAAGATTGACATGTGCCTGGATAACCCCCGGAATTTTGTTCAGGGCAGTTTCAACCCTTTTGACACAGGATGCGCAGGACATTCCCTGAATCGGCAGGACGATTTCCCCTTTTTTTATCCCAAAGCCCAAGTCTTGGATGGCTTTTGTAATATGGAGTGGAACAGTTTTAGCAGGGTCATAAAGGATGGACGCGGTTTCAGTGGCGAGATTTACCCGTGCTTCTTTTACTCCGTCCGCTTGGGCAAGGGCTTTTTCGATTCTGGCCACGCAGCCGGCACAGTGCATGCCGGAAAGGGAAAGGTCAAGTCTTTTATACCAAGTCGCCTTCATTTGCATATCTTTGTTGTCTCCTCGTCATGCTCCTCGACTTCGATTCCTCGTCGCCGCCTCGATCTGCTTTTGAATGCAACTTGGTGTTAATCGGCTCTTTTTCCACGGATGGATTTTCTCTCCAAAAAAGAAGGTTAGAAAATTTGAAGGTTATTTATAGTATACCAAAAATTACAAGAAGGTTGCTCAAGAAAAGTAAGAAAAGGCCGGAATTACCAAAAAAAGTTTTTCGTGTGAGACGAAACCGTAAGGGTAATAAACCATAGAGCTAGAACGCTCCCTGCTTTTCTTCGTCCCAGATCCGGCACGCTTCGATAAGCAACATCTCGGTGCTCTCAAAAATTTTCTGGTCCGACAGTTGAGCATCAGGGTCCAGGATAAAAAGACCATGCTCCCAGCGCACTAAAAGATTAAAGGCCCCAACTCCTTCGACCTGCTTGTATAGAGCATTGATAACCTGGCCCTGGTTAAAGAATACCTCCCCATTTTCATCTTCCTTAAAAAGTTTAAGGGCTCCCGTCTTCCCTCCCGCGGAGAGCATTTGAATAAGGTCGGTAACATGGATTTCCGCTAAGTTACCGGTAATGCCTTTTTTGGTCGAAGCGGTCTTGGCTTTCTCTTCAGTTTTTTGGAGAGAATGTTTAATAAAATTTTGAATCTTTGCAACGAGGATGCTTGTGTTATAGGGTTTGGTAATGAAATCATCGGCGCCGGCATCAAAACCCTTGCTTACGTTAGCGGAGTCGTGTTTTTCTGACAAAAAAACGAAACTGATATTTCGATATTTATCGTTGGTTTTTACCAGATCGCAAATGGAGAATCCATCGAGAGGTTTTGTATTCACCTCGGAGATAATAAGACACACGGGACTACTATCGAGGATAGCGATAACTTTCTCCGTGTCTTTTAACGGATAGGGGAAAATACCATTTTTTTTTAACAAAACGGACAGGTGTTCGAGTTCTTCAGGGTTAGTATCAATGATAATTGCCCGGGGTGACGATTCATCAATAAAGAGGTCTAAGATAATCTCCTCCAATAGGTCGACGATTTCCGGATCAAAGTATTTCTCTTTTAAAGAAAGAATAATATCAAAGGAACTTTTGAAGTTTTCATACCCCTCAAAATTAAGGAGGTGGATAAGGGCGTCGACGGTTGCGATGATCCGGGAACCGAGCGGGATGTCTTCTCCTTTGAGTCCGTTCGGATACCCTTCGCCATCGTATCGTTCAAGGGTGTGAAGAAGAATTTTGTGAACTTCTGGCGGGAGGCGAGCGCCCTCATAAAGGCGCTCTGAAGATTGGGAATATTTTTTTAAAAGATCACGGTGGTGTTCAAAATTGAAATTAAAAAGCGTTAAATGCTCGGGCGCAACCATACAACAATCATGTAAATACGCTGCCAGAACATTGTAATACGTTTCTTTTGCCTTGAGTCCAAGGTTCTGGGAAATTTCTTTTACGAGCTTGGCGACACTCGCGGAATGGCCTCGATAATTTTCCCCTTTATACATTTCTAAGACATTTATCACGATATTAAGCACCTCAATAAAGGTGTCTTCACTCGTAACCGACAAGGGGGATATCTGGTCAGCAAGGCGTTTTTGGCTTTCTTCTTCCGTTTTAGTCGGAGTGAGAATTTGATCGTCTATTATTACTGTTTTTGACTTTCGCTTTAGAACTTGTGTCGGTTTCAGGGCTGGTTTTTCTGACTCGGTAAAGTCGGAATCGAGCAGCGCTGCCGAGTCTTCTTTTGGAACAAAGCTGGCAATTGTCTGGGGGCTTTCGGTTTTAATCACTGCTTTTAGATTTTCCAGCGAAGAAGAATCATTTCCGTAAAATTTTTCTATCCCCGCTTTAATGGTAGAGTCTAAGGCGATATACCGTTCTATTTCATTATATCCGGAGACATTTTTGATTAACTTGGACAGTTGTTTGTTCTCTGGGTCAGCAATCGCGACAGAGACTATTTTGGATTTATCATAACAAAAGAAGGGAAACACATTGTGCTTTACCGCAAAATCAGAAGGGATGAGTTCTAATACCCATTGGGGTATAGTTATTTTTAAAAGCTTGTCGGAAGAAATATACCTAACCTTAAAAAGTCCTGCCAGACACTTAAGCAGATCTATTTCATTTAAAAAACCCAGTTCTACCAGGATCTCCCCGACTTTTTTCTTGGGATCACCTGTCTTTTGCTGGCTAAGTGCGGCATTTAATTGCTCTTGGGTTATGAATCCCAGCTCGATGAGTATTTCGCCGATCTTTTTGTTGCCGGTCATTCGTTTAACACCTTTTGTGAGTGCTTTATTTTGTGATTTTTTTAATTATAAAAGGAAAATGATTTGGTGTCAAGGACATAAAGGTTTCTAAACGGAGAGAAAAACTATTTTTTTGAATCCATAAGCCTATAAGGGAAAAAAGAATCCGCGTAAACCCCGTTAGAAAATTTTCTAACGGGATGAATGTCCCGTGTGAAAAAGTATAAGAATTTTTTTAAGTTTACCCCGTACTTCTTCACCCCGTTAGGTATCACATAGCTAACCGGACAAACGGGGCATTTCTACCGGGATAAATTTCGAAAAGCCCAGAGAACAAATTCTCAAGAAGGTGCTCTCGGAAGGGGATAAAAGAGAGCGCAGTAAAAAGAGAAGAAAGGTTAAAACAAAAACTCATTTCTTGGATTGATCAGATGATCCTTCGCCCCAGGCTTTTTTACTTCGTTCGATCTTTTTGCGTACCGAATCCCAGGTTTTTGTGATTAAGAAGGATTCGCGCCATCGGGAGAGCATACGAAGGTACATCTCCCACGGAACAGTAAAAGTAAGCTCATCGGTTTTGACGTATCGTCGTTCGGTTGGGTCCCACCCCCCCAGCACTGCCTTTAACTTTCCTTGGGCGAGGAGGTGTAACGGCCACGTTAAAATACCGGCACAGCCTGGACCAAATGGGGACAAGACTGCTTCAAAGTCGTTGGTTGCAAAGGTGGCAAGTTGATGGAGGCCGCAGATGCTTTCAGGCCGGGCGAAGAAAATAACTAATTCCGGCTTTTCAAAATCGGTAAAAAGGGAAAGCGGTTTAAACACACAAAAAGAAGCTGGCGCAGGTCGGGGATCAATGGTCTTAAAGAACATTTTGGTCACCTCAGGCGACTCAAGGTAGCGTTCACCCTCAAAACGGTTGGGAATACCTGTGGAGACGAATCGGGCGACAAAATCTAAAGGACGCCTTAAAAACCCCAAATAAAAGGCTCCGCCAAAACAGCCGAAATTTTCTCTGCTAAAATAGGTGCTGGTACCCTTTTTACGCGCCCGCCAGATTAATCCAATTACACAAGAAAAACCTTCAAAGACTAAACCCCAATCAATTTTATTTCCTTTTTCATCTTCCAGAGTAGGTAGACTGCGGGATTTTGGTGTAAACCCATCTTTTGGCTCCTGAGCGGTATAATACACGCCAAAAGGCTCTTCTGAGATGCCGAGGGTTTCCAAGAAAGCTTTTGATTCGCTGAGGCTATTTTCTAACATTATTTCAAAACCTTAAATTTTAAGTACGTTTTATCGCGCAATTTTTGCGGCCTATGAACAATTTGCGTCATTTTATAGGCTCTTTTTTAGGAGCCAGAGATTAAGTTTTTTTAAAAATTTATTTAATTTTAAGATATTACAAAATATCTGCCCTTTGACACTTAAATTGCTTTCCAATGGAGAGGATTTTTTTCTTATTATCAGAAATTTTTCCCAAAAGATAGGATTTTTTCTTAAACACTATCCAAAAGTATGGTAACTATTTAAAAAGATTAATGAGCAACATTTTTACCTGGAGGTGCAGAATGTTAAGACATTTAAAACTTTCTTATAAATTATATTTTTTAAGTATAGGGATAATACTTCTTTTTTCTTTTATGTTGATTTGGGTGTATCAAAATTACAAACAAAGTCTGTTTTATCTGGATTATAAAAAGATTGAAGGGTTCAATCAAGTTGCGTGGGGGGTGTTAGATTTTTACGCTAAACAGGCTACCGCAAACCTCATGACCAACGATGAAGCTCAAGCCAAAGCAAAAGAAGCAATAAAAAACCTGAGCTACAAAGAAACAAATGCCTCCGCTGGGTATTTCTTCATTCTTGATACTGAACCACGAATGATTTGGCATCCTATTGCTTCGTATCTTGGAAAAAATCTTGCGAACGATGTTGACCCGGATGGGAAAAGGATTTTTGTTGAAATGGTAAACATTGCCAAAAGCAAGGGAGAGGGTTTTTTAGATTATCGTTGGCCCAAACCCGGTAGCACCGCGCCAGTTGAAAAAATTTCTGCTGTCAAGATGTTACCGGAATGGGGTTGGATAGTCGGAACGGGAATTTACATTGACGCAAGCAAAACCGAAGCTAACCAAATAGCTAGTTCTATTATTTGGGTACTGATTGCGATAGTGATTGTCGCACTCCTCGCGACGTTTTTTATGGTCCGATCTATTACCCACCCAATTCAAGAAGTTATCACGTCCCTCACCGACAGTGCTGGGGAGGTAGCATCAGCTTCCGGCCAAATATCCCAGGCAAGCCAGCAGCTCGCGGAGAGTTCCAATGAACAAGCCGCTTCCATAGAAGAGACCGCTTCTTCTTTAGAAGAGATGTCCTCGATCACAAAGAAGAACGCGGAGATCACAAAACTTGCGAGCCATTCGGCGGCTGATCTTATGGACTCCTTGGCAAAAGGAAAAGACGCCATGGCACGGATGTCCAACACGATTGCCCAGATCCAACAATCTTCAGATCAAACAACGAAAGTTATAAAAACTATCGAAGAAATCGCCTTTCAGACAAATTTGTTAGCTCTAAATGCAGCAGTGGAAGCGGCACGAGCGGGAGAATCCGGACGGGGGTTCAGCGTGGTAGCCGAAGAAGTCCGCAACTTGGCCCGACGGTGTTCAGAAGAAGCCAAAAATACCGCTGCCTTCATCGAGGAATCTGTTAAGAATGCGAAAAGTGGGGTTCAGGTGTCCGGTGAAGTTGCAAAGATATTAAATAAAGTCGCTTTAGGAATAGAAAAAATGGCCCAGATGTCAGGAGAAATTTCCGCAGCGAGCGACGAGCAGTCCCGCGGCATCGAACAGATAAACGTTGCGGTTACTGAGATGGACAAAATCACCCAGGACAATGCTGCAAATGCGGAAGAGTCAGCCTCATCAAGCGAACAACTTTCGGCTCAGTCGGAGGTGCTTTTTGGCTTTATAGAAGTTTTGATTGAATTGGTGACTGGAAATAAAAATAGACAGTTGAATCGTGGGGAGGCAGAAAAAATAGGTGGCATCAACACAGTGGGTACAAAGAAAAAAGACATAAAGCCCCTCCAAAAAGATATTAAAGGATTACAAGGTCGTAAACAAACGCACCCAAAAACACCAATGCTAACCCCACTCCGGAAACCAAAGATCGCCACGCCAGAACAACTTATCCCTTTGGAAGATACTGATCTTAAGGAGTTCTGATAGAATACATTTACACCTCCTACCTTCATGTTACCAAAAGGTGTATTGTGACACAGTCTCCAAGCGGCGGGGAATTCATTGTGGCCAGGAAAAAAACCATGAAAGTTTTGACAATTTTTCTTTTATATGGCACTATGTTACAATTTGTAAGAAAGAAAAGCAACGTTCTTTCTAAAAAATTGGTTTGTCCGAATAAAAATATAGGGATTGTTCGACGCATAATGATTACCAAGATTTTTTAAGTGTATGGCACAATCAAGTTCAAAATAAGTTATTTGAATTGCATTAGAAATATTTTGAAAAGAACAAAACAAGGGTGAGTTTAACAAGGCAAAAGGGGAGGAAAAAATGAAGGTAATTGTGGTGGATGATTCATTAGTGATGAGAAAAATCATTGCCGGTGTGGTTGAATCGTTAGGCTATGAAGGTGTCCCTGCAACCAATGGACAAAACTTATTAGAACTTCTGGAGCATTGTGGTGACGAAGTCGGGCTTGTCTTGCTTGATTGGAATATGCCGGGGATAAACGGCATCGAAGCTCTTAAGACTATGCAGCAAAACAGTCGTTTTCGTGCAATTCCGGTGTTCATGATTTCTACTGAATCAGAAGATGCAAAAGTTGGAGAAGCTTTAAAAGCAGGAGCAAAAGGTTATTTAGCAAAGCCATTTACTCAAGAAGAGCTGGCAACCAAAATAAAGGATGTTTTGGGGTAGACACTACTTGGTTTAGGCAGGGAGATACAACAGGTTTAAACTAATACGGAGATTTTTATGAGGCTATGCGTCGATTCCATGGCGAAGGTTTCGGTATACTGGGCTGCTTTGTTTTTGGCTTTGATTACGAAAACAAGGATGTGTTTGAGCAAACCCTTGAGTTTATAATGAAGAGCCATATGGATTGTGCGCAGCTAAGGATTCTCACGCCTTATCCGGGAACTCGTTTATACAAGCGTCTCTTAAGCGAAGGCAGGTTGTTCGTGAGTGACTGGTGGCTCCGTGGATATCTTCCGGATACACTCCTTTTTCAGCCCACGGGCATGACTGCTGACGAGCTTATTAGCGGTTTCGCCCGCTTGAACAGACGAGCCTATTCTTTCGGCGCAATGACAAAACGATTCTTTGGCATGAGCCCATGGAAACGAACTCTGTTCGGTTGCCAGGTGTACGCCGGGCTCAATCTATCTACCCGTAAACGTTATTTCAAAGGCCTGAAGAATCCACAACCATTTGCAGGAGCTTCCAACCGAATAGGAAAGCAATAGATATCACCTATAAAAGAGCTTGCAAATGGAAACCACGTATATCCATTCAAAAAAAATACCTCTACTCCTTACACTTTCCTTGGAGGGTTTTCTCATAATAGCGTTTTCTGTCTACCCAGTTAAACGTAAGTATTGCGAGAACCCCAAGGAGCAACCCTCCAATAATATCGACCACGTAATGAAACATGCAGTAGACGGTGGCAATAGACAGGAAGAGAAAAGTCAACCAGTAAAACGCTTTCATCCTTTCAAAATGTTTAGTCCCCCACCATGTTGTAAGCAACATAGCTGCAACGTGGGAACTTGGAAAAGCTGCGCCAGGATTTTCTCCCTTGGTGTAAATAAAATCCGTTATTGCCCAAAACAGGCCATCGTTATGAAAATATTCATTTCGCAAAGCGATCGGTCCCTCAACCGGCAGGAATATGTAGACGATATAACACAGGTAGAACAGGGAGGAAAGCTGAAACACGAAGCTCTCGAACAGTTTTACCTTCTTGCGGTAGAGTAGAATGCCGGTCAGGGGAATTATCAGAAAATAATTAAGGTAAGAAAAATGAAAAAACTCGTCGAGGAAGGCATTTCCGTATTTCCCACTGATGAATAAGCCGGGAAATTGGCCGAAAATCCGGACGTCCAGATTCATAAAAAAGCCATCAAGGAACTGGGGTATGACAACCCTGTTGATCAATCCGGTCTGAAAGTAAACTGGTATATAAAGGATCAATGGATACCACAGGCTTACAGTGAAAACCGTCAAACTCCTCCGCCTCATAAAGCTTAATAAAAGAACTAAAAAGATAACAGAGAGGTTAAAAATGAGATGGTAAGAATATACCGGGATCTTTACTCTGAAAATAATAAGGAAAATAACCAGAATGAAGTTATAAAGTATAGTTATTTTGTCGGTTGCATTTAATTGGAATTTTATAATTCGTGAGAAATATTTTTTTAAGGATGGGTGGATTTCGTAAGAGGCAACCTTTTTCATTAAGGCGATTTTTTCAGGCATGTTGCGCCCTTTTTTCATGTTCTTACTACCACGTGCAGAAATTCAACAAAATTTAAAAAAAAATTTCTACCAAGTATGGTTATTATCAAATTGGTATTACACTATTTTACATCTGGCCTGCGAAAAATTTATTTCTGAACTCATTTTACCTAATTGAATAACCTGCCTCAAAAGCCTTTATGTTAACCTCAAGAAATTCTCGAAGAACAGTTTCCTTAATTGTATCCACCCATAATTCCTTCTCAATGCTGATTGAGTTAGCCAGTATACCAAGCAAAACCAGATTCACAGCCTTTATACTTCCGCTTTCCCTGGCTATTTGCAGCGCATTGACTGAAACCACATTGCCATAATTCTCTTTTATTCTATCAATAATCCCGTCCGGATACTTAGCTTTCCCTATTATCACCGGCATTGGATTAATTTTTTGTTCATTTATTATAATTTTTCCGCCATGTTTGAGATACCCAAGCCATCTCAAAGCTTCCAGTTGTTCAAATGCCAATATTACATCAGCCTCACCTTTTTCAACCAATGGCGAACAAACTTTTTGCCCCATTTTTACATAGGCAACAACACTTCCCCCTCTCTGGGACATACCGTGTACCTCTGAAACCTTAACGTCATAGTTCTTTCTTAAAGCTACATTGCCTATAATCCTGCTGGCCAGTAAAGTCCCTTGTCCGCCAACCCCTACAATCAATATACTCAACTTATGCATTATCCCTACCAGCTTTCTCTATGGCGTCATTGTTGCAGACTTTTGCACACAGCCCGCACCCTACACATATTTCCTCGTTTATTTCCAGGTATTCACCCATATCGGTAATTGCCGGGCAGCCGAGAGACAGACAAAATTTGTTGCAATTTTTACATTTCTCAAAAATAATTCTCATTGGACCATGAAAGTTGACAGGCTTGAGCATTGCGCAGGGTCTCCGGGCAATAATAACCGAAGGCGCATCAGCGGAAGTTTCTTTTTTTACAACCTTTTCCAGTTCCTTGACATCAAATGGGTCAACAATCCTTACCCTGTCAATACCAACGGCGTTCGCCAGTTTGACAAGGTCAACCTGACTTGTCGGTTCATTTTTTATTGTATATCCTGTTGCCGGGTTATGCTGGTGCCCGGTCATCGCGGTAATGGAGTTATCGAGTATAATGATGGTTGCATTCCCTTTGTTATATGCTATGTCAATCAACCCGGTTATTCCAGAATGTATGAAGGTAGAATCGCCGACTATCCCCACGGTTTTTTTCCCGAATTTCCTTCCCCTGGCTTTTTCCATGCCATGGACAACACTTACGCTCGCGCCCATGCATATGCACGTATCGATGGATTCATTGGGCGGCAGCGCACCAAGCGTGTAACAACCTATATCCCCACTCACAGTCAGTTTCAACTTCTTCAATATATAGAAAACTCCTCTGTGCGGGCAGCCAGGACACATAACGGGTGGTCTGACCGGGACTTCCACATTGATTGATTTATTTGTTCCGGTTTTAATATTAAAAACCTTCTCCATGATTATTGAAGCACTTAACTCTCCAAGCACAGGAAGTAATTCCTTTCCAATCGCATGAACTCCGAAACTCCTTATATAATCCTCCAGAAAAGGCTCTAATTCTTCCACAATATATAATTTTCCTACTTCTTTGGCAAAATCCCTGATAAGTTTCTCCGGCAAAGGATAGACCATACCCAACTTTAAATATGAAACGTCACCGAATGCTTCTCTTGCATACTGGTATGCTATGCCGCTTGTTACAACGCCAATATCCTGACTACCCCATTCAATTTTATTTATTTCAACGCTGTTTGAATATTCTCTCAGCTGAACCATTCTTTTCTCGACTTCAACATGCCTCTTCCTTGCCATTGCAGGCAGCATAACGTATTTATTGAAATCCTTCTTGTATTTCTTTAAATTATAATTGCATCTTTCACCTTTATCTACTATGCTCCGGGAATGCGATATCCTGGTGGACAACCTCACAAGCACAGGGGAATCATATTTTTCACTTATCTCAAAAGCCTTTATAATAAATTCTTTGCATTCCCTGCTATCAGAGGGTTCAAGCATGGGCACGTTTGACGCCCTGGCATAGAACCTGCTGTCCTGTTCATTCTGAGAACTGTGCATACCTGAGTCATCCCCCACAACAACAACAAGACCGCCGTTTATTCCTGTATATGAACTCGTAAAAAGCGGATCAGCGGCAACATTCAAGCCTACATGCTTCATTGAACAAATAGACCTTGCCCCTGCTATCGATGAACCAAGAGCAACCTCAAGGGCAACTTTTTCATTTGGAGACCATTCACAGTATATTTCATCATATTTTGCAATATTCTCAGTTATCTCGGTGCTGGGAGTACCGGGATATGCAGTAGCAACTGTAACACCGGCTTCATATGCTCCCCGTGCAACCGCCTCATTACCAAGCATTAAAGTTTTCATTTAATTTCAACCGTTATTTCTTTTGACATCCAGATATATGTGGACCATTTCTCCCGGCAGTACGGCTTCTGACAGCCTTACCTGGAGAAGGTCACCAGTACCTTGACTGCGGCGACTTGCGCAACAAACGGATTTGCCCGCGTCAAATGCAAAGATTGCGAGCTTATTTATAGTTACTTCTTTCCATGTTTCATATGCTAAATGATCTAAAAGGTCCTCACCGCAACACATTATTCATGCCATGTTCCGTGATTGTATCGGTACCATAAGGTAAGACCTTTTGAATATTTCTTCTAAAGTGGGGGAAAAATAGTTTTGAAAGAACAACTTCTTTACCCCATCTTTTAAAAGTTAAATTTTGCTTTGCCTTAGATTTCAAATAAATTAAGAACTATCAATATACGTGCATACTGATTGTCAATGCGTGCATAACATTATATAGTTTCCATATAACACGGTTGTTCCTTTGCAATACACCAGAGTTTCCATTCCCAAAACAAAATGGTCTATCGCTTTTATACCTGACAATCCGGGAGGATGTCAAGTTTTTAGTTGAAACTGGCACAATGACTCCCAACGGGAAGACGGCACGGCCGTTAAGAGCAACATATAAAAAACTGGAGGAGATGGCGAGAATGAAGGTCTAGGAGTTTATCCAGGACATATCGAACAAGGAGATTGCCAAGTTTTTTGGGCAGGGGAAATCTGAACGCGTCAGGGTGATTGAAGTAGTCAGGAAAACGACAAGGGCTTAATGGGCGATGCAAATATGAAAATCGCTGAATATGATTTCAATTCAGTGAAGTGGATTTTTTTGTTGGAGAGGAGGCCGTCATGCTCAATTTTATTATTGGCTTAGTACTCGGCTTTTTAGCTGGGGTTGTAATGATGTGTATTCTATTTGTGGCGAGAGAGAAAAAAGCCCAATAATAAGGAAGGAGAGAGGGCTTGGGTAAGGCTCCTGCGTTTCAATTTTATGTTAGTGATTGGCTTTGATCCACAACTTAATCCCGGTAATCCTGATAATGCGAATTGCATCACATCAAATGTTACCCAAGAAGGGGAATAAAAGGGGAAACTGAGTTTCCCAGAGCCGGGCGCTGACCTCTATGTGTCTGATTCGGAAGACAAGGAGGTGTATTATGCATTTAAACAATTTCACCTTGAGGGAGCAATCTCCTTATCAGAATTTCGATCAAAGCTGCCTTTATAGATTTTTAAGCGGTATATTCTCGGAAGAAACAATAACTAAATGATCCAAAGACTCTAAGGTGCTGGCTATCTTCTCAAGTTCCTGGTCATTAACAAAAGGAATGCTCCCCTTGCCTTTTCTATCGAGCAGGTCAAGAACCTTTTTAATGGTAAGATTCGCCACATCCTGGGCAGGCTGATAGTAGGATGTTGATTCATCGCTTTGTTTTACTTCGGATAATACCCTTGCTTCTATTAAGTCGAAAAGAATTTCCCGGACAAGGCGAACCGGAGCTCCTAAGGCATGAGTAATAACATGAATATCGGCCGGTTTTTCTCCCTGGCAGAAATTTTTCACGCAGAGTTCCACTATCCTGAGCGCTAAAAGTTTTTTATAGTAATAGCTGATTTTTTTAGTGTCGGTTTCAAATTCGTAGTCTTCTTCATTATGGACCGCAAACGAGATTTCAGAGCCAAACAAAACAATAAGCCAGCTCAGTTGCAGCCAGGCTAAGAATAAAGGAAGTGCGGCAAAACTCCCATAAATGGTATTGTAATTTGCAACCCCGATTTGAAAATAAATATAAGCTTTCTGGACCAGTTGAAAAATGGTTCCGGTTGCTATGCCGGCAAATAATCCTGCTTTAAAACTTACGCTGGTATTGGGAACAACGATATAGAGCAGGGTAAAAAGAACCCAAAGGAAAAAGAAGGGCGATAGTTTTAAAAGGAAAAAAATTAACGGGCTGATTTTCCCCAATAAAGAAATTTTTTCAATGATAAGGGTCATCTGGCTGGTGATAAACACGGTGAGACTGCTTGACATTATCAGCAAAACCGGACAAATCAACATCAGGGAAAGATAATTACTCAGCCTTCTTCCGAATCCCCGACCTTTTTTGACGTACCAAATATCATTGAAAGCATTTTCAATGTTCTTTAATAAGCTTATGATTGACCAAAAGAGGACTAAAACCCCAACCCCGGCAATAACTCCTCCCTTGGTGTTTTCTAAAAGAGCATTGGCAAATTGCATTGTCCATTGAAGCACTTCTTTCTGTCCCTGGAGTTCATTTGAAAGAAAGGCAGCGAGATTTTCTTTTAACCCAAAACCCTTGGCAATGCCAAAACCCATGGCAGCCAGTGGCACAACCGATAAAAGCGAATAGAACGTTAACGAGGAGGCCCTTAGTTGGCATTTGTCTTCATTAAAGCTGCGGAAGGCCAAAAGGAATATCCGTAACGGCCTTAAAAGGAAAAATTTGCGGCGAGGGACTTCTTTAATCCTGATTCGCCAGATCTCATTTCTTAAGTAGTTAAAAGTTTTTTCAAACATCTTTTCCTCCGGCTAACTTTTAACCGTTTGTCTTGCAAGACTTCAGGGTACCTCTAAAAATGTCATTTTCCCTATGCGATTGGACGGTGTCACAATAAAAAGATGTCATTCCGAACGCACGTGAGGAATCTTACCGTATTAAATATATTACAAAAAAGATTTCTCGCTTCGCTTCGAAATGACACAAAAACGACGTGTGACACTTTCTGGATACGAAGCGGAAGTGACAGATTAGGAATTATTAGAGGAACCCTTCACTCAGAAAAATAATTTTCACGTTGAACCAGCACAAAATGTAGTAGATTCCTTACGCGCCATCAAGTCCGTGGTGTTCTTTTTTTTGGTACCAGGATATTGGGTCAGTCAAAAATTCTTCAGTATCTTTAAGGGAAAGATAATGCGCGTGTTCGATTTTCGCGAGAAGATCAAAAAAATGTTTCTCTTGCGGGTCGGTGATGTGATCGCGGAGTGTAGCATAGTGCTTCGCGCCGCTTGCTTCGAAATCAATAGCTATGCGGATGGCTTCAAGATCGTCAGCGTCTCCTTCGGGAATCTCTTCTGCTTTTTTAAGCATACTGAGCAAGATGTCTTTAACCAGTGTGTCTTTTACTTTGAGGGGAACGGTTTCCGGCCAGTCTCCCTTGCTTTCCCAGATTTTATGAAGCTCTTTGAGCCTTTCGTAATGTTCCAGTTCTTCATCTCCGAGGTGTTGGAAGATGGCTTTGCCGAGAGGATTTTTGGTTCGATTACGATTGCGAAGATAGAATTCCCGCTCCCTCATTTCATTTTGGAGGGCTACTTCCAGAGCATTGAGCCGTTCTTTTTCATCCATGGTCATCTCCTTTAGGATAAATTTGACGGCTTCGTAAAAAGTCCATCTGCGGCGTTGCGCTGCATCCTTAGTCATTGCGGCGTACAGGTAAGTACGCCTCATTCCGTCGGATTTGCGCGCCTTGCATCTGAAGCTTTTTACTGTGCCGTTTGATTTTCGACTTTTTACGGCTTCATCAAATTTGGTAACGCAAAAAAAGATAGATGAACTGATAACCAGTTAAGAACTGGTAATAAATTTACTATACTAAAAATAATAATACCTGTCAAAAATATTCATAAGTAGTTAACAATGGATAAATAAAAGGTTATTCCTTTGATTGGGCATGGTCCCATCCATACTGTGCCTCCATGGCGTTCGGCGATCTCTCTTTTGTTTCTATCGCTTGCTGAAAAATTTTTCGATGCTCAGGGTGAAGATATAAATTTTGAATCTCTTCGGGTTGTATTACCCGCCGCTTGCGGCGAGTTCGCCGCTAAGAATTTTATGATTTAATGGACCCATCGATCCGCTAATAAAATCATGCAAATCACTATATCAATACCCGTCTCCATTCTCTTCTAAGTTATTTTAGTTCTGCCGCTCCTCCGAATAGTGTTAGAATTGGACAACGTCCCGTCCGTCCCTTCGATTCTCGGTTTTCCGAATTGTTCATCTGTAGGGGCACGGCGCGCCGTGCCCCTGTAATAGGAACATCTTATTTTTCAATAACGTCCGTCTCCCAAAGACTTTGTTATTTGCACATTATCCTATCTTGTTCTTTTGGTTCTTATTAAACGGGTTCAATTCGTCCTTATCCCATTGCAAAGGATTATTGTTGATATATTCACGAATACGGTTTAATTCGTTTTCATTGCGGATGATGTGGTCGTAAAAATTTCTTTGCCATAATTTTCCGTTGATTGGTTGCCAAGAATTGTTTTTAACGGCATCAATATATCGTTTCGTTGTTATTGTTTTAAATCGATGGACACAATCAGATAATGATAATTTTGTAGGGGCAACCCTATGTGGTTGCCCTTTATTTTTATGTGGTTGCCCGTTGTTATTGTGCGGTTGCCCTTCTTCTTGGTTTGTGCGGCCTTCATCTTTTTCAGGGCGGCCACATAGGGCCGCCCCTACGGCGATAATTCCGTGAAAATGATTGGGCATGACAACGTGGGTATCAATTTTTACGAAGGGAAATTTATTCATTAATTCCAAACACCATTTCTCAACCATTTGACCCGCGAGGTTTAACTGTGATTTTTCCGATACCACGTCCCCAAACAAACATTCCTGGTTATACGCGCATATCGTTACAAAATACGCCCCGGACTGGGAATAATCATACTCCCGCAAACGAATGGAACTTCGATGATGTTTTTCAGGACGATATGACATTTATCCTCTTCCATAGGCGAATTGATGGGTCAACCATTTGTAGGGGCACGTTGCAACGTGCCCCTGTATTATAAATTTATATCCTCTTTCTATAAGTCCGTAAGTTGTTTTAGTCCCGCTCCCCCGAATAGTGATAAAATTGAACAAAGTCTCGCCCCCGGTTGATCCATTTTTAAACTCTGAGGGGCGGGGCGAACTTAGGAAGTGCTATTTTTCCACAACGTCCCGCTCACTTTTTAACTCGGCTCTTCTAATTTTTAACCTTAGGCATGACGCGGCCCAAACATAATAATAAACATGCCGACCAGGCACACACCAACACCCACCCAGTCAGTGATGGTTGGCCGAACTGAGTCGACTGCCCACAACCACATTAGTGCAACGCTGATATAGACACCGCCATAGGCCGCATAAACTCGACCCGCTGCATGAGGATGAAGCGTAAGCAGCCAAGCAAAAAGCGCCAAACTGGCCGCGGCTGGCACAAGCAACCAAACTGAACGCCCCTCCTTCAGCCAGAGATACGGCAAATAACAGCCAACAATCTCGGCGAGAGCGGTGACGATGAATAAGCCAAAGGTTTTAAGGTATTCCACTGTCTATCTTTCTACATGCCTAACGTGCTGCGGATCAGCGGCTGACGGACACGATAGCTTGCTTGCGGGGACGACTGTCCGCTGCAACCGCTTGATGGCCAGGCGCGAAGCGACGGACAGAAAGCGGATGGGAATCCGCAGCACGATGACGCGGCGCGAAGCGTCCGCGCCATCAATTCATATTTTCATGTACGTCCCGTAGCCGTAGCCACTACAAGCCGGTTTGATGCCTACATCGTTAGCCAAGGAATCTGTTATGCTCATAAGTCCTCCTCTTCCTTCTGATCGCAGGGTATCTGGAAAATTTCGGCAATTTTTTTTTGAGCATCGATGATAAGCTCGGCTTTTCTCAGCCTGGCCCGAAGCTTCTGAATCTCTTTTTCCTGTTCGGTGATGCGGCGAACAGACGGATCAGGCTTTCGGGCTTGGGGGCCTCTCTTCTTGGATGAAAGGGCTTCTAATGTGCCCCGCTCTACTTGACGACGCCAGACGGTCAAATGGGAAGAATACAGACCTTCCCTGCGCAGAAGGGCTCCAATTTGTCCTTGCTCTTTGCAACCTTCCGCCTCCCTGAGGATGAGACGTTTATATTCTGCCGTATAACTGCGGCGGCTTGCCTTCTCCGGAACCTCGGGATTGGGAACAACAGTTTTAACTCCGGGTCCACGCAAAGCAGCAGTTGAGGAAATTTTAGGCGTCATAGGAATTTCTTCCATTTCTTCAACTTTTGGTTTAAGATTTATAACCATGATTTCTTTCTTTTTCATCTATTTTTCTCCTTCCCGCCCTACACTAAACTATTGGGGGGGAAGTGTCTCACTTATATTGGCACAGAGGGTTTTTCCCTGATTTATTGAATAAATTTGGAAAAAAGTCAACAAAAAGGCGTTGTTTTTTAAGGTCGCAATTTGCGCCTGTGCCACTTGCATGTTTATATCGACAACCAAATCGACAACCAAATCGACAACTCTTTACTTCAGAACATAATAGCTTGCTCTGGCCTGACCTTCACGCTTGATAATCCCAAGTTTAACCATTTTGCCAATTTCCTTTAATGCCGCCTGTCTCGATATCTTAAACAACAATGTCATGTCGTTAGTGTTTATCTGGCTGTTTTTATTGATATACTCTACAATGCGCATTTGCCGTTCCGTTAAAGCTATTTGCCCTTTCTTCTTTATTCTTGCGCGTTCGCTGCTTAAACGCACGACTCTTTCACGGACAGAGTCAATACTTACCGCTACACCTTCCACAAAATATTCCAGCCATTTTGTAATATCACGCTTCTTAGGATCAACCGTTCTCAACGCCTGATAATACTCGTTTCTATCCATATCATAATAATCGTCGAGACAGAAAAACTGTTTTGTGTCAAAGCCGCGGATTCGCAGTATAAACGCAGCAATTACACGTGCGGTTCTGCCATTACCATCAACAAACGGGTGAATTCGAACAAATTCATAGTGGGCTATACCTGCAAAAATAACAGAATCAAGTTTTTGCGTATTGACTGAATTAAGCCATTCTACATAATCTTGCATTAGCTGGGGAAGCTCTTTATTTGTCGGCGGCCTGAACGATATTTCACCTGTCAATCTGTTTCCCACTACAACATATTTGTTTCTTTCACAGCGGTAGGCTCCGCAATCTTGCGCATCTTCGAGAGTATTGACGGTCAGCATTTGATGAATATTTTTTATGGCTTCTTCAGTTACTGCACCGTCTTTGGCCAGCACAGCAAGTTTTTCAAGGACTTTTATATAATTGAGCACTTCCTCTTTGTCTCTCCTTTTGGCAATTATTTTACGACCGGCGGCAAGTTCGCTTACTTGCTCCAGAGAAAGGTTGTTGCCCTCTATGCTGGTTGAAAAATGAGCGCTTCTTATAATCGCATCTTTGCGCAAAGACACTTCCCAGCGTGGAATAAGCGGGGAATTAAGGATGATCTCTCTGGCCGCAGCTATTTTTGTCAACAATTCGATAATTTTATCTGTATATTTATATTTTGGTTTAAACATATGGTTCTCCCTGGAGACGAGGCCCTTGGCTTCGTCCTATACACCATCAAGAAGCACGACATTACCTAACAACCACCCCGTTTCTTGAAGCGTGCGAATTTTTCCCTCTTGGGGCATGAGTCTTTTTTTGTTGAGCTATTTTCTTGCCGGGAATTAAAACAAAAAAGGCCCATCACCTTTATACCTGGCAATCCGGCCTTTTTTTATGCTCATTCAATGCATTTTCCTCTCAGTCATCCCAATTATATTTCCTTTTTTAGGTCAAATAATTCTTTTTATTTTAATACGGTAAGGGGAAAAAAGTCAACAAAAATAAAGTATTCTGGGAAATAAAAAACCCCTGCATTTCTGCGAGGGTTAGGGAAAATGGGGGGGGACAATAAAATTCGTTATGGTGGGTCCCACCTCAAAGCAAAAAAGGCCTCTCACCTTTTAATTGGCAAAATGGCCTTATTTTCGGTAGAGCGGCCAGTCTCCTCTGCAGAGGTATCTCCTTGAACGTCTCCACCCTCCCTTTGTACCCCGCCTCAATTTTTCGAGGCCGTCATTCTCGCCCCGTATCAAGTACGGGGTAGACTCCACCCGGAATGACAAATAAAGCAAAGACATTTCTGAATCACTAGACCCTAACCAAGTGCAATAAAGATAGTTTTTACCAAAAAAACACTCGAAATGCCCGCAAATATTGGTTAAAATGAATTTAACCGAAAAC
>LQYC01000122.1_pt1 | contig 37675 bp, 34 predicted proteins | sample 661771 | NCBI WGS metagenome assembly LQYC01 (sample SAMN03483023, study PRJNA281117) | bioreactor metagenome | isolation source: benzene-degrading methanogenic enrichment culture from a contaminated... | place: USA: oil refinery in Oklahoma | collected 2011-05
CGCAGGGGTTAGACCCTGGCAAGAAAGCATTCGGGGTGAATTTCAAGGGTCTAACCCTCGCATTAACGAGGGATAGACCCTTGAAATTCCATTCCCAGTGAGGGGTTGCCGTGGCAAATGGCGATTGCCACCGGCCGCGTTCATATGCTGTTTTTTTACCCGTCAGCTCGCCGCGGGGAACAAAAAGAATGAGGATTCCAAAGGAAACATCCTTTGGTCGATGGCGAGGTTAATACCCCGACATCGATGTATTTTTTATTCCGCCGGTATTGTTTTCTTTGGCAAATTTGTTTATCGCGGCAAGAAATATCTTTCCGAATTGTTTCTGCTTCATTGCGCCCACGCCGTTGATGCGGCCGAAATCGTCGGTGGTTTGCGGCAAATAATAAGCCATTTCCTGAAGCGATACATTGCTGAAAACAACAAATGGCGGTACGCCGGCTTTATCGGCCAGTTCCTTGCGCAAAGCGCGCAGTTTTTCGAACAGTTCCCGATTGAAAGCGGCGTTGTCTTTTTTGGTTTCTGGGATATTGGCGGGTTCGGTTTCTTTTTCAATCAATTTTCGCAATTCAAGCCGTTCGCCGCCTTGCGCGAAAATCAATCCCTTCCGGGTGGCCGATAAAACCGGGTAAAGCCCTTCTTTCCTTGCCAGCAAACCCAGATTCACCAGTTGATCCATAATTTGCAGAAGTTCGTTTTTTGAAAAATCGCCGACAATTCCATATACCGAAAGCCGGTTGTGCCGGTTTGCCGTTATCTTTTGGGTTCTTTTTCCCAACAGGACATCGGCCGCATAATTTTTACCGAAGCGGCCATGAAGCCGGATAACGGCTGAAATAATCTTTTTGGCGACAATTGTGCCGTCGAAGTTTCGGTCATTTCCCGCCGGGGTTGTTTTGGCCGCGTTTTTCTCGACGCAAACATCGCATCCTTGGCAGTTATCGGCCGCAAGATCTTCGCCAAAATATCTTAAAATATATTTTTTCCGGCAAGAACTCAATTCGGCATAATTCATTACCTCGCGCAATTTAGCCATCGCTCGTTTTTGCGCGTCGCCGTCTTCGATTTGGTTGATGAAAAATTCGTGTTTCCGGGTATCGGCATAGGTGTAAAACAAAACGCATTCGCTGGCCAGGCCGTCGCGCCCGGCGCGGCCGATTTCTTGATAGTAACCCTCAAGGGTTTTGGGGTAAGTATAATGCACCACCAATCGCACATCCGGCTTGTCGATGCCCATGCCGAAAGCGATCGTGGCTACGATCACGCTTATCTCGTCTTTAATAAACAGTTCTTGCGTTCGGTTGCGATCCTTGGCGCTCAATCCGGCGTGGTAGGCTTCGGCTTTGAATCGGTGCGCGCGCAAATCCTGGGCGATTTCTTCGGTTTCCCGGCGCGAAAAACAGTAGATGATTGCCGGTTCATCGCGGTAATTTTGCAGAAGATTCAGCAATTTCGGAAAAGCTTGTTTCTTTTCGACCACCCGCAGATGCAGATTTTCGCGGTTGAAACTGGAAACAAAAACTCGCGCGCTTCGCAATTGCAGCTGGCCGGCAATATCTTCGCGCACTTTTTTGGTGGCCGTGGCGGTTAGGGCCACCAGCGGTACCGTTGGGAAAAGTTCTTTGAGTCGGCTCAAATGGCGGTAATCGGGCCGGAAATCATGGCCCCATTCGGAAATGCAATGCGCTTCGTCCACCGCGATCAAACTGATATTCAAGCTTTTTAAAAATTCCTGAAAGGCGCTCAAAGCAAATCTTTCCGGCGCAACATATAAAATTTTAACCGCGCCGCTTTTAACGCGGCCAAAAACTTCCGCGGTTTGCTTTGGCGACAGCGATGAATTTATGAATTCCGCGTCCACGCCGTTGGTTTTCAGCGCGTCCACTTGGTCTTTCATTAAGGCGATCAAAGGCGAGATCACCAAGGTCAGCCCCGCGAATTTTAGCGCGGGCAGTTGATAGCAAAGCGACTTTCCCCCGCCCGTGGGCATCAAAACAAACGCATCGTTTCCCGCAATGATGTGATTGACAATCTCCTCCTGCAAAGGCCGGAACTCATCATAGCCAAAATATTGTTTAAGCAAAGATTTCATAATGTCATTTGACCAAACGAAGTTTTCTTGCGCGAGCCCAGCTTTTGATTTCAGTTTTCCGCTTTGAGGCCAATAACCGGGCGGCGTATTTTTCGGAATAGATTATTTTTTTGTCCCGCGGCTGGCGGTACAATGTCCGCCATTTTTGTTTTTGTGTTTTTCGAACCGTTGCGTCACATCCGTGGCAATGCCGGTGTAAATACTGTCGTCGCCGCATTGGATAAGGTAGACAAAATACATGGCGAGATTTATTCTTTTTATACCTCGTCAACTTGCCGCGGGGAACAAAAAGAATGAGAATTCCAAAGGAAACATCCTTTGGTCGATGGCGGGGTTAATACCCCGACATCAATGTATTTTTTAATTAAAAAAATCCTCTTCTTTTAAACCGGATTGGAGGAGTATTGATTGAAAAGTGCCATACGGGATTTCATTGCAAGTTGTTTTAACCGTAACATTGCGGGTTGGATTGCCGATTTTGCGGAACCGCGCGTGCGAACCTTTTTGTCGGATAAAAAAGAAGCCCCTTTCTTTAAGGACTTTCAAAACTGATTTCAAGGGTATCGGCTTAGGCATATTTAAAACTGGTTGGTACCAAATCCGGCCGTTCAACCTTATTGATCGTGGAAGCGGGCGCGTCTTCAAAATGCAATTCCAGCGCTTCCCGCAAACACTCCAACGCTTCCTTGCGGGTTTTGCCAAAACTGGAAATGGCAGTGTTTAAGTTCCACGCCACATAATACTTACCTTCCTTCCAGACCACATTTTTTAAATCAATCTTTTTCATAATATAACTAGATATTAACGCAAAAAAAAATTATTTCAAGCGCGGCGCAGACCAAGCCGGGGGCAAATGCTAGATTTTATTTCCCAGCATCGCGATGTAGCGCCAGACGCAATAAAAATGCGCCAGCGTGCCGGCCAGCACGAAGAAATGGAAAAGTTCGTGGAAACCGATCGCTTTGCCGATGTTCGGTTTTTTGCGGGCGTAAATCGCGGCGCCAATCGTGTAAAAAATTCCTCCGAGCAACAACAGACCAATGACGGCATGATGTTTCCGCAGCGGGTATATCAGCAAAAGGGCGATCCATCCCATCAACAGATAAAGTCCCGTATAGGCCCAGCGCGGGAAAAATTTCCAGAATGATTGAAAAAAAATCGCGCCGGTTCCAATCGCGGCCAAAGTCCATATTATGGCAAAAAGGATAATGCCCCAGAGTCCGCCCATCAATATCAAGCAGAACGGCGTGAAGGTTCCCGCGATCAAAATATAAATAAAAGCATGATCCAGTTTGCGCATCAGGCCGATTTTTTCGGCCGACGCGCCAAACAAATGGTACCAGGCGCTGCTCGCGTAGAGCAAGGTTGCCGAAATGCCAAAAACCAGAAACGAAAACATTTGGAGCGCGCCGTCCGCTTTTAACGCAAGGGCGATTGTGCCGATAAACACCAAAACCGCGCCAACCAAATGAGAATAACCGCTAACCGGGTCTTTGATTTTTATATTTATATCCATTGTGTTGCTTTTTGGTTTCGTAGTGTTCAAAAAGAGATTGAACGCCGGCCGGATTTTGGGGCCATCCATGCCGTTAAAAATAAAATCAATCGGTTTCGACAGTTTCGGCTATTTTTTTGTCGAGATTGATTCTTATAACTTCGACAAGTGTGGGATGCGAGAAGTACGCAAGGGCGTCGTATGTCGGGTCGATCAGCTCGACCATTTCCATTTCGGGGCGTTTGATAATGCCAAATTCCGGCTTGCCAAGATATTTCTTTTTAAAATTTTCATAATTCGCCACGGTAAAATCCGCATCGCCTCTCTCCCTTCGCTTTGTGTCGGGCCGCCGGATTTTCAACAGTTCCAGGCTGCCCGCCACGGTGGGCAAAGGATCAATATGGAAAACCGGTCCCATCGCCGTATTTCGCGCAATCGGGCCCAGTTGGCGGGCCAAATCAACCATTTCTTCGTATTCCGCGACGCGGCGGGCAAATGCGCAGGCATAATTGACTGGCGCTTTATCTTCAGAAGTATGCGCGATTTTTAGTCGTTGCGCCTCCGCGATTATTTCCCGCGCAAGCTTTTTCAAATCATCAATTGTCATTAAAAATTGTTATAAAACGCTTATTTTAGATCGTTTAGCGTAAGTGAGCTGATCCCCGAAAATCATGGTCGAGACGGCCAATCGAGATTGCCGCGCTAAAAATTATTTCTTTAAATAAACAGTTAAACAATGCCCCGGGATGATTTCCCGGAGTGTTTTGTCGGCGTAAACTTACACTGGAAATGGCAAAGCTTGCTAAGAGGCTGTCTGAAAACTCCATTCAGAACGAAATTTTCAGATTTCGGGGCAGAAGCGATTTCGCATAGCGAAATATGCGAGCCGAATGAAGAAGGCGGAGGCATACTTAAGCTAAGTCTGCCGACAACTGATGAATTCGGCGCAGCCGAAATATGGAAATTGCAGTTGAATGGAGTTTTCAGACAGCCTCTAAGATTTTTTTGTCAGGGAATTATTCATATATCCCGATACCAGATACAACCCTCCCGGAATCAGCGGCCAAAGCATATTGACGCTGAAATTCGCGGCGGTTGCCAGTCCCACCAAGAAACCTATCGCCATTGGAATGACCACGAGATAACCTCCGGTTTTTTCATATTTCCAACCCAAAGCGAGTCCGATAAAAATCAAAGGCATCATCGCCAGTGCGACATTTTCCCACAATGAATAGTTCGGATTGGCGAACGGCAGAGGGTTTCCGTAGCCGAAATAAAACAACAAACCAAAAACCAAGATGATAAGCGCGCTTATTCTCGCCGTCCACTTAATTATTTTCATATTCTTTATATTTATTTGTCGTCGCGATTTAATTATAGCATAACAACCAGTATCCCGACAGCCAATTCATTCTCCATGCGATGATCTGCAAAAAAACCATCAATGTGGTTACCGCCAAAAATAAACGCTAATCATGCCGCCGCCGCCAGAACAACGGCTGTCGCCATAAATATAATTTTTTTATTCATAGTTTTAATTCTGCGCCGAATATGTTTTGATGCTATCCTTGATAACATTGCCTTTGATGTCGTGAATAATCACTCCATCAAAGATTACGCTCTCGTCCAGAATATACGGCATTATCTTTTCTATAAACCCGATCAATTTGCGGGAATTGATGGAGTTGATATCAACCCATTCCAGTTTTCCTTCACCGCATTCAATCATCTCGCCGCAAAAACCGCCGGCAGTGTAAACCGAAAGAATCCACGAAGAGTCGCCTCCATCCAAAATTGTTTTTACCGCACCCTTGAGTTTAACCTCCGAAATATCCAATCCGGTTTCTTCTTTGGCCTCGCGAACGCAAGAGTCAAACGGACTTTCATTGGATAAGGTTTTGCCGCCCACGCCCGTATACATGGATTGCATCGGCGCGCGGTTTCTTTTGAGCAACAACACTTTATTGTTTTTTCTATCAATAATAAAGCACACATTGCCCATAATAATTTTACCAGCCGGTTTTTCCATAAAAATTATCGGTGAAAAATCATTGAAAATATTAAATTGGCTGTTTCTTCCGGAGTTTGTTTGGTATTGTCTATTACTTTCCCGAACGAAGGTTTTTGTATGCCTGTTTGGTAATGATATTTTATCCGATCCCGCTCCCAATCATTTAATTCCCGCCCGCCCCTGTTTGTTAATATCCTGGCCAATTCCGGCGCCAGCGTGAAAAAAAGATATCCGAATCAATGCCCGTTAATTCCTTTTTCAAATAGTCGTAATTTTTCTGCGATAACGGGTAAGGAACAATGATATTCAATCCTTCATCGGCAAAATTTTTAATTGCCGATAACGCGTTTTTGAGATTGATGGGAACAGCCCGGTCAATCGGCATCCATCCGATCATTTCCCTAAGGACATCAATTTCAACCAAAGCCGCGTTACCGATTCTCTCGGCCAATATCTTGGCAACAGTGCTTTTCCCGGCATTGATCGAACCATTAATAAATATAATCATAAATATTTTTCTCTCCAATTTTTCAACCCATATCGAGTACTTATTTAAATACTTATTTAAATAAGTACTGATTCAATCCAATTTACCGTCCTTGATCCGTTTTTTTCGCAAACAAAAGGCCATCCCCTCTGAAATTTTTATTGAAGGCGAATCGCTGTCCGTTTGGGGTAAATTTGGAACGGCTTTAATTTTGGTTGGGGTTTAATATATTCAATATTCTTGTTGAAATTTCATTTGGATCATAGAAATTATGAGTTTCCATCCACAGCAATGGTAGATTTATACTCTCGAAAACTTCTTTAATAAATTTGTCACGTTTTTGTCTATCGGGGCGAGAATGGGTTGAATCATTAAGTTCAATCGCAATTTTTGGTTTTAAACTTTGATAATCACATATTACAAAATCAATGTGATATGATTTTACTTTATTATGATATTTCCAGCGATTTTTCGTTTTTAGCGGGAGATAAAGCAAATCCTCAAGCCTAACCTTTGATAGGATGTGGAAGTTATTTTTCTTTCCAAAATTCTCTAATGCGTAATATAATTTCTTTTCATTCTCGGTAAGGAAATTGTTATTTATTTGATATGGAAAATTGCTTTCATTTTGCTTCGCTATTGATCTGTTTATTCCTTCCAGACTAAGTAAAGTTGCTGCTCGCTCGCGCTTTTCGATATATCTTTTTACTAAATATAGAGTTTCGGCCACCGAAGCATTGATTCCCTTATCTTGAAGAATATTCGATAAATCTTCCAATTTATAGGGATCAAATGAATATCCTCGATAGTTCCATTTTGTTAATTTTCTACTACTATGGCTATATTCATCGATAAATTTATAAATACTTTCTTCAAGGTTGTTTTCTTTTACGCCTGTTATAAGTATTTCAATTTTTTTTCTAATTATTCTAACATTTATCGAACTAATCAATGAGCAGATTGCTACAATTACAATCATAACTATTGAACCATAAAAAACCCATTTCCAAAAATTATCTCTTTGAGAAAAAAATAACAAAAGCAAATATAGGATATATAAGCCAAAAATTCGCGTTAAAATCTCAAAGAATTCCCAGCCTGCCCAATCAAAAAAATTTCTTATGTGTTTTCTTTCTAAAAGCACGATGATTACAATAACCAAAACAAAAGTCCATACTGGCCACATTGATAAAAATCCCCAAAATAGCGTATTAAAAATAACCAAGAACATATCTGCCATCATTTTATAGATTGGCGTAAAATCAACAAAAGAGTCCATATTTAATTTGATAACTATTTATTATAATTTTTTTGCAAACAAAAGGCCATCCCCTCTGAAATTTTTAAACCGCGAGCTCAAATAATTTTTTCTCACACCGCTCGTATCTCGCGATATTTTATTGTTTGTCATATATAAAAACAAGGCCGGGCCTTGTACCCTCAATTCTATAAATGACGAGTTTTTAGGAGCCTGATTTGCGCCGGGTAAGTGCCAATTCCAAGTTTTGAGGGCTTGTTCCGGTGCTGTTTCCCCTCCGCGGTCGGCGTTCCGCCTGCTCCGGGCTTTCAGGGAAACAGCGCCTTTGGTTTGTGGTTATTCCAAGCTTTGAGCTTTTGTCCGGCTGCCCCTCGAAATGCCCGACACCGTGCCTAAAGGTCAAGGCAAGCGATAGCTCACGCCGAAAACCGCTTTGCTACAAAAAAAGACGCCCAACAGCAACATTTTTGTTTTCCTTCGGTCTGCGCATTCCTCTGTAGTCTAATAACTGAGTTCAAGAAACTAGCGCAAAATGGTGTCAACTCCGGCCTTTGATTGGAAGAGCGACAATTAATTCCAGCTTCTTTTCGCGGCGCCAGCTTTTTATTTCAGTTTCGCGTTGTCTAGCGGATTTAAGATCGTTAAATGTTTCCGCATATCGCAATTCCACTGGTCGGCGAATTTTTGTGTAATGCGCGCCCCACTTTGAATCGTTGTGCTGTTTTAATCTGCGCTCTATATCGTTAGTGCATCCAACATAAAAACTCCCATCGGCACATTCGAGAATATAGGTGGAATACTGCATAGAATCAAATCGCGCGGTTTCTCAGAATAACGAAAAGACCCTGAAAAATACTGTCCCTTCACTTCGTTCAGGGTCTTCATCGCTCTATTGTATTTGGCCTTGCGGCCGCAGGCTCTGAGGAGTGGAGGCGACGAAGAGCTGCGGGCATTATGTGGCGTTAGAACCGCTATTCAGCAATCTTTATGCGCCGTAAGCTAATTGTCCAAGTTCTTGGATTAAGGCAGAAAAACTACTAAAAATAACAAAATGTTAAATAAAAAATCATTAGAAAATATCAAAAATGCCGCTTTGCCTACTTGGTTTAAGGCTCTTGTTATTAACGCCTCTGATGGCGGCAAGAATAGCTACTTTGAGGTAGGATACCATACCTGTATTCATCTGGGAAATTTGATTAACGGTGATAATCAGGATAAAGCTATTGAGGAATTTAACGAAACTGATGATATTAAAGCGTGGTGTTCTAAATGGATACCGCAAATAATGCGGTTTATTCCGCTCGAAAGGCGAGAAATTTTCTTTGAGGGAATGGAAAAATGTATTGAGAAAGATTGTCCCTTTTAGAATTTTTCTTTATTTATAAATAAAAAGACGGCGTTTTGATGTGCTCTTATCAAACCTTCCGTCAAAGGTTGCAATTATGTAAATTGGGTGTATTAAGATACAGCCCTCATTGCTTTCATTAACCTGGCCCAGCTTTCCTTTTTCTTTGGTTTCCATTCGATGTTCCCTTTTTTAATGTCCTCCATTACCTCTGGGGCATCTTGTTTGAATTCTGCTATTATTTGGCGCACCAGTGGGATAATGGGGATATTGTATTCTGTGCCACTGGGATTATATACGAAGTCGTAGTCAGGAGACCTGTTCAAGTAGCATACGATAGCAATTACCTTTGCGCCAAAACTTTCTACCAAGCGGATTAGGTCAAGCGTTGTTGAGAAATTATTGCAAACATCCTCAACAATTATAACTTCATCACTTTCTGATAGCTCGTGGCGGTCTAAAACCAGCTTGGTTTCGTCACGCTGGCCCTCAATTCCGACCTTGGTTACTTTCTTCTCGGCCTTGATTGTCCGGCATTTTAGTTTGCGCCCAAGGTCAATTGATAGGGCATAACCGCCGACAGGAGCTGCCACGAGAACAGTTTTTTTGGACAATTGGCCTAACTTTGCTCTTGCTTTATCGGCCAATTCGGTGCCTATGAAATCGAGGTCATCAGCTGGACATTCTTCCAGTTTTGCAACATTGATATATGCAAATCCGACAAACTGCAATTTCTGGCCGTCAGGACCGTTATACTTGCCCGCGTAACCAACAAGAGGGCTGTTACCTATACGCTCATAATAAGCGTCTCTTTGTCGCGCAATATCAAGATAATCGCGCCGTTTTTCAAAGATTTGCTTTGCCGTCAATCTTTTTGGTTTCATTGCTCCTCCTTTATGCCATTGCTTCTGCTATTTCCTTGGCGATTAGATACGCCGCGTTAGTTGGCGACCCTATCTCTTTTGGGGGTGAAGATATCGGACGCCCAATCACTAAATGGGTTGCGCCTGCCTTTATCGCATCAGCTGGGGTCATTACCCTCTTTTGGTCGCCTGTCTCTGCCCATACTGGCCTTACGCCGGGAGTAATCTTCAACAGATGGTTGAATTTTTCAATCTTGCCGAGTAATACCAATTCCTTGGGTGAACAAATGATACCATCTGCTCCCAAGTCAACCAGCATTTCGGCAAACTGGACTACTTTATTGCCGGGCGTATCACCGAATATCGATTTACATTCGGTCTCATCAATGGAAGTCAGGATGGTAACTCCCAAAATAAGGGATTTGCCCTTGTTAGCAATTGCGGCCTTGATGGATTCTTTACCAGCTGAGGCGTGGACGTTAATCATTTTAACGCCGAATCCAGCGGCAATCTTGGTAGCTCTACCGACGGTATTTGGAATATCATCAAATTTACCGTCGTAGAAAACTTGGCCTCCCATTCCTTGGATTGCCTTTATTACTTCCGGGGCTTCTCCTGATGTGATTAACTCCAATCCAGTCTTAATGATACCTACTAATGGTGCGATAGTCTTAATTGTAGGCATTGCGGCTACCGAACCACTTACATCAAGGGCGTAGATTATTCGCTCTCGCGCGTTTTTTATCATCTCTTCGCTTGCTTGCATATGGATACCTCACAAATTTGCTTGCTCTTTTAGGGGCGATTCTGTTTTGAATGTGCAAAGTGGTTTTATCTTAAAACCGCCAAAATGACTTGCACGCAAAGCGGCGAATCCAGATTTAATCTGCGCCGCTACATCTTGATTGATATTACTTAAATTCTTTTAATTTGCAAGCTTTTGCTTACTACTTTTTGCTTTAATCCAAAAATAAAAAGCAGATAGCCCTTGGCAGTTACTGCTTTCTTCGCAAATCCAGACGTATATATTTTGTTACCAACCAAGGAGATAACAAGGCCAAAGCCCCGAAACTAAACGCATCAGCCTTATATACGTTACGCAACCAAGCAATATCTTCATATATCCAAATGCTTGGTGCAATAACCGGAACATTCGTCATTTCTTTCAGCTTTTTAACAAGAGCCCACGTATATTGTTGAGCGTCTAATCCCGATATTCCTCCTCCGCCAGAACCCAAATGTGAAAGCGGGCTCTGTTTATTCGGGAATACCATCGGATAAGGCACGCTGTTTATTGCCAACGCTTTGCAGTAATTTTCAACTTTCGGAATAATCCTGTCTATGTCGTGAGCAACGGACACTTTTAAGATTATTGGAAAATCTGAGATTTCCCGCACTACTTGGCAACTCTCAATTACCCTTGTGGCATTATTGATAACGCTGCAATCGTTGGTATTCGGACAAGAAGCGTTAATCTCCAATGCCGGAATGTCAAAATCATTGAGGTCTTTTGCCATTCTTGCCAACTCGTCAGGCGTTCCCAAAATTGAAACAACCGGATGTATTTTCCCCGTGTTAATTCGAGAGCCGATTTCCTTTTTCCATTCATCGAATCCTGGGTTGGTAAGTCCGATGAAATTGACTGTTCCTGCTGGGCGCAACCGATAAAAGGACGATGGTCTGATACAATGCCAAGGATTTCCATTCCAATTACCCTTTATTGGTTGCAAAGTAACGGTTTTTGCTACTGGCACCAATAATGAAGAATCCCATAGCCCTATTTTTTCCAAGATTTTATGGTGCAACCAGCCGCTTCCGTCTTGTCCAACAATTCCGCTTGGCACGAAGTACTCGGTTTCAAAATTATCAGAGAATCTTATCATAGCTTTCACCTCCATATTTTGTTGATAAGGTTCACGATTATAGGCATTATATTGTATTTATAATGAATAGCAAGCGACCAATCAGTGACTATTGAATAGTTGCATTTTAATTTTCACAATCCAAATTTGATTTTAAGTCGTAAAAATGATTCTCAAATTCAGGATAATTTGGATTTTCGAATAAGATAAAAACAAGAATTTCTCCTTGTTTTTATTGAATATATGCAAAATACGACATTTCGATGATTCCAGATTATCTTTTGTTTTTAGGCTCAAAAATAATTTTCAAATTGGGATTGATTGGGATTTTAATTTGAAGAACTGCCCATAAAGTAACCTATTAGTGCTAATAGCATAATAATAAGCAGTCCGATACCTAAAATCTTGGTTACTGAATCGCTTTCACTGGAATTATTTGGGTCGGTTTTTTTATTGTAATTGTAGGCGTCGAAAAGCTGCCAGACGAAAATGATTATTCCAGGTATTACCCCTACAAAATAACCACCCACGCAGAATACCAGAATAACGAACCCCTTTCCTGCTTCTCCTTTTGACATCTGGCCTAAACCGGGAATAAGAATTGATAGAAACAACGCTTTTCCGTTTTTGGGATGAGCGATTTGAGTGTATTTTTCGTGTGCTTCAACGCGCACGCGCTCCTCTTCTTCGATTTTAGCGATTTCTTCGGATGATAGTGGCATATTTTTATTGGTTATTTAATGTTTAATAAAAAACTATTCCGGGCTTACGCTGCTTACTCCGACATCGGATGATTCCCAATTTTTAAGCCATTCCAATGCTTTATCAAAATTTTCCGGTTGCAAATTGGAAATGTCGTTAATTTCGGAATGAAGCATATTTATAATCGCGCCCCATAGGAAAGAATTGTTGATATAAAAAGCGACATTCTTTGAGCGTCCGTCAATTTTGATTATCATTCCGTTATTGAACGGGTCGAATTTAATAATTTTGTCGATTGGTATATTCCGATTTTCCTTTGAACCGCTGAAAATAATTTTTTTATCGGTAAGCGTAATTGTGCCTTGGTCTATTACTCTGTAAGCTTGATGGCTTTCCCCTTGCGAACCAAACCCGCCGACAGAAACGCCTTTCATTACGCGGATTCTAACCCCGCCGCCGCCAGTATCTCTCACTGACCGAGTTTCAATCAATTGCGTGCCTTCCTCCAATAATGCTTGTTCGCCGTTTGCAAGCATTAAAGAGGTAAGACCAACAGGTAATTGTTTTTCAATTTTAGCGTTTTCGATATACGATTTAGCACTGGCAACGAGCTGCCTGAATCTTATATCATCATCGATTTTTTGCTTTTTCTCCTTTTCGCCTGCACCAGCCAACCATTTAACCAAAATTATACAAATCACGATTAAGATTATTATTGTTATTGCTTCCATATTTTTTATAAAAAATTAACAAAAAATGGCCGTTTTGGCTGGCCATAGAGCGCACATAAACACAGAGCTCCACGCCAGCTGAGCCTTGCGGCTCCATACCGGTTTCCCGATATGACCTGTTGAAAGATTGCTGAACGTGGAGTTCAGTATTTTCAACAGGTTTTTACGCCATACCTCGCAGATTAAATTACGAGGGTTAGGCCAACTATTAAATTATGTTTCATTTTAATTCAAAATTTGCTTTTTAACAAATTTTTAACTTGAAAATTCAATGAGAAATGAAATAATAGAAAATAAGGGTTTATCAAAGCCATTATGACTACAATTGAAAAATTACAGCTATTCAAAGCTGAGTTGGAGCGCGTCCAAGAAATTGGAGAAAATTTCCTAATCGGCTTTTTTGTTTTTATCCAACAAAACGAAATACTCAAAAAAGAATTTGATTACCGATTGCATTATTTTAAGAATTTAGCTTCGAATAAAGATTTTACCAAGATTCAAAACCAGCTATGTGAAAATGCGACTGCAATCTTAAAACTTACCGATAATCAAAAGATAATCGAGCTACAAAAAAAGCTGAATTGCAAATATAAAAATCAGTTAAAAACCGGACAGGATGAAGTAGATTTACCAGAATTATATCAATTAGCATTAGATAAAAATAATTATTATCGGTTGGATGAAAGCGCATTGAATGATTACGCAAATAAAGCTTACCAAGTTAAAAAACAATACGAATCAATAACGAGGCTTTTTAATTTAATTGGCTACCACATTGTTAAAGATAAAAAATCACGTTTTGAATTTTATAAATTGATTGATGAGTACAACGATGGCCTGCTTGAATTTAATCAACTAATTAGCTGGCTTCCGGCCAGATTAAATGTAAATACATTTAGAGAGTTTTGGAACTTATGCGGCTTATTGGTTTCGCCGGAAAATTATAAAAGCAATATACGAGAAAAAGATTTTAATAGAATCAAGCAACATTGCAAAATAGTAATTGGTGGTTTAATTGATTCATTGTGCAATTATAAAGAAATTGAGCTACCTGGATTTTTTTTGACAGAAGAAAAAACATCTTTTTATTCGATAATAGAGGTTCTGGGAAATAGCGAGGAAAGAGAAAAAATAGCAAAAAAGGCCATTGATGATGATAATGAAAAACAGGGTTTAGAAGAGATAAATGCAGGGGAAGATGATGGTTGGCTCGTTTTTCATACCGAAAGCGGGTTAAAACTGGATTTTAACAGGTTTAGCGGGGCTTTTAAGTATGACGGTGGCAATGGCAATAATACGTATGGCAGCTTTGCACCCGAAACCCAGGAATACATTGTGCTTTTATGTCTTTTGGAAAGCGCAACTCATTTAGCCAAATATACAACTCTCTTAAAAGTTTTATACAAAAAGGAGTTTCCAAATCCACTCGTAGACTATCAAACGGAAATGTGGTGTTTGCAAGGTATAGTTAAAAAGATTAAACACGGACTTAAAATTTTACCCAAAAATGAAAATTCAAACGAAAACATATTTGAAACTCAAAAAAATAATAAAGCCTATCGCTTAAAATTAGTCGATTAAAAACAAGAGTCCGCAAACCGCCTCAAAAAGCGGTTTTTTGTTACAGGAAATAGTCAGAATATAGTCAGAATTTTATCCAACTTTTAGCCATAGGATTTGTTGGCGGTTTTGCGTCATAACTGCATAAGGGTCAAAATTATGCTTCCGCAAAAGGCCGTTGACGAATTTAAGCGAATTTACTGCCGGATTTATAAAATCCAGCTTTCAGATACCGAGGCTTCAGAAAAAGCCAATCGCTTTGTCGAATTTTACAAGGCAGTTTATGGTCCTTCTAAAATCGGCCGAATTGAAAACGGCAACGAAACTGACCGGAGTAATACTATCACCTTGTAACACTGGTTATGATAGATACTGTAATTTTGATTGTCGAAAGATTGGAAATTCCCGACAGATATTTAACTCATTTCAGGTCAATCAAAAGCGGGGGTGTAACAAAATACGTATTCAATCCCGACCCGGCAAAAAATTATATGCCCACAGTCACAATTTCAAAAAAACAAGGAATAACCGATTATTACACTCGCGACATCGTTATTCAATTTTCCGCTCCAAAATTGATAAGAAATAGCAATTATTTTGGAGTTGATGAAAAGGATTACGAGCAGGTCTTAAATACCCTGTTTGATAAAATGTGCCGAGTTTTTAACGGCCAGCCGATTTCAAGAGAAATAATTAAAATGGCCAGTATAAGAAACATCGCTTTTTCGTTTAATTTCATTTTGCCGTCTAACTTTGGCTATCCGGTTGAATTTTTGAAAGTTATCCCCTTTTTGGATATTGGCAAAGCATACAGCCATACAAAAGATACATATTACACCGAAGGCAACCGTCTTGGATTTTGCGGGCGAATCTACAATAAACAGATTGGCTGGAAAATGTATGACAAAGGTTCGGAATTGGTCGATAAGGCAAAGAATAACGCAGAAACACAAATTGCTGAAAAAATGAAGATTGGGATGTTGCCGGATAAAATCCTTCGAATGGAAATAACATTCCAGCAAAGGTTTACGCTCAAAAAATACATCGGCAGACGAATTGACGGGGACGAAAGCAAAGAAAGGTGTTTGCAGGAAGTTTTTAATGATAACTTATGCCAGCGGATTCTTTTGGAATTTTTCGACAAATTAGCCAATGATTTGAGCATTGCCACAATCGATACGCCGCTATACCCTACCAGTGAGTTTCTAAAAAAGGCCAAGCAATCAGGAATGCCTTTATATGACGCTTACGCTTGGATGGGTTGGTGTCTGGCAAATCAGCAAACGGGTTCTTACCAGCAAAAATTGTTTGGCGATGATTATTATTCAAGGCAAGACCGCCATCGAGCCAAGAAAAAATTAAAGAAATTATTAAGCACTTACAACATACCATCATTTACATTAAAACAAGTCTTTGACGAATGCCGAAAACAGCTGGTGGATTTTAAGATTGTAAAACAATAAATCCCCTGGCCGCTTCGCTTCAAAAGCGGTATAGTAAAGTCCAAGAACTTGGATATTAAAACTTATGGAAAATGCAAAACAAACAATCAAATATATCGAATACTGCCGTCGTTCGTCTGAGGGCGAGGATAGACAAATTCTGAGCGTTGAATCGCAACGAAACGAGCTTGAAGAAGTTGTAAGGCGCGAGAAGCTCAAAATTGTTGAAGTAATGACCGAGTCGCATTCGGCAAAAAAGCCAGGTCGTCCGATTTTTAATAATTTGGTTGAAAAAATCGAAAAAGGGTTTGCCAATGGATTACTGGTTTGGAATGCAAATCGAATTTCACGAAATTCGGTTGACGCGGGTAAAATTATTTATTTGTTCGACGAAGGAAAGCTCCTGGAAGTAAAAACGCCGACCCAAACTTTCCGCAATACTCCCAATGATAAATTTATTTTAGGATTGTTTTGCGGGCAGGCAAAACTTGAAAATGATTTTCGAGGCCAAGATGTTCGAAGGGGCTTGAAGACAAAATGCGAAAAGGGCTTATACCCGGCTCCTGCGCCAACGGGATATATGAATGAAAAATTTGCGGTTCGCGGAAGCAAACGGATACTTCCCGACCCGGAGCGGTTTGATTTAGTTAGAAAGATGGTTGATTTAATGCTTACTGGAAATTACAATCCGCCCCAGATTTTGAAAATCGCAGCAAATGAATGGAATTTCCGAATGCCTAACGGCAAGAGAATGCACAAAAATACGATGTATTCTATTTTTACCAATCCGGTTTATTTTGGTTCGTTTGAATACCCGAAAGGAAGCGGGCTTTGGTATAAAGGCATACATCAACCGTTAATGACCGCCGAAGAATACGACAAAATTCAGTTTTTGCTGGGCAGGAAAGGAAGGCCAAGGCCAAAAACGCACGTTTTTGCTTTTACCGGAATGATTAAATGCGGCGAGTGTTTAGATACAATGGTTACCGCCGAGGAGAAAATTAAAAAACAGAAAAATGGCAAGGTTCATCGGTATATTTATTACCATTGCTCGAAGCGTAAGCACTCGAATTGCACACAAAAGTGCATTGAACAGAAGGAATTAGAAGAACAAATCAAAAAAGCCATCAAAGAGTTTACAATTCCGGCGGGATTGCACGATTTTGCGCTTAAATGGTGCAGAATTGAAAACCAAAAAGAAGCAAAAACCACAAATGCGGTTATTGATACGCAACAAAAAGCGTATAAGGATTGCGTAAATAAGATTTACGGCTTGATTGATATGCGAGCGGCAAATGAAATCAGCGAAAATGAGTTTAAGATTCGCAAGGAACAATTAGACGCGGAAAAGAAACGCTGGGAAGGTTTGTTTGCGACCGCAAACCAAAGTGTTGACCACTGGGTTAAGAAAGCCGACGAGGTATTTGATTTTGCGCAAGACGCTTTGATTGCTTTTGAGAAAGGCGACGCAATGAAGAAAAAAGAGATACTTTCAAAACTTGGTTCGAACCTGTTGCTAAAAGACAGAATAATAACGATTGATACGGAAAACACGCTAATTCCGATGAAACAGGTTGCCATCGAAGAAAAGCGGTTAGAACCGGCTAAAACAGGCAAAAATAAGATGGAAATTGAGGAAATTTACGCTCAAAGTCCGCGAATGCTGCGGGACATGGATTCGAACCATGATAAACGGATTCAAAGTCCGTTGTCCTACCATTAGACGATCCCGCATTGTGTTTCTTTGATTGACTTTAACGCAGTTATTATAACTCAAAACAGGCGAATATCAAGGCGGGGGTTGTTGTTTTGGTTGTGTGGCGATAAGTGAAGTGGTAAAATAATAAAATAATCAAGAAAATATGACCAATAAATATGTTTGTTTGCTGGTTGTGTGTGTTGCGGCGGTTGCGTTGTTGCCGGGATTTTCGCTGGCTTCCCGGGACCGAAATCACAACAACAATTATCACGGCAGCGATTATGATGGAAGAAATTATAATTACGACAACGATTGGGATTACCGCGGCGACTATTCAAGCCGCGGGTATCAGCATCGAAACGCCGCCGCCTATCCCGATTATGTTCCCGCCAACAATTATTATTACGCCGGTTACGGCTATGATTATAGCCGTAACTATAATTATGGGTGCAATTGCCCCATTGTCTATCAAGCAAACGCCGGCCAGTATTATTACAATTCGGCGTCGGGCGCGACCAACTATACGCAGATATCAAGCGTGAATTATAATTGCCCCGCTTCGTATTACCCGGCTTACAATGCCGGTTGCCAAGGGTATGGATGCGGCAATGCCAATTATTATTCGCCAAACTATTATTAGCCGATAAAATTCCGAATACAATTTTAAAAGACCGTCCGCGAGGACGGTCTTTTTTTGAATTGCGCGCTAGAGCTTTCCGCCAAAGGTACCGGTGGGATTGGCGATGCTTGAACCGTCGTTCATCGCGTTGCCATCTTCATCGGTAACGGTTCCGCCTATCTGAATCGCATTATCGAGTGTTTCATGGGTTATTTCGTTTGAATTTCCGCCGGTCAATATGATCGTTAAAATATCGCCGCCGGAATTCAATGCCAAATCAACGGTATAATTTTGATATCTGTGAACCGATTCCATATCAAAAACCGCGATATTTCTGACGGTTACGGTACCCGAAGAGGATACTGTCACACCGCCCGTTTGCGAATAACCGATGTTGCTAACCGTATTATTTCGGCTCAAACTTCCATTGATTGATGACGGATCAATTGCTTTGGTGAAAGTTATGTTGATATAATCTCCTTCATCGATATAACCCGCGTCGCCGCCGTTATATACCGAGATTGAAGCGATGCTCGGGCCGCCGTTGTTGCCGCCGAAAGTGCCGTACGGATCATCCATATTTTGATCGCCCTGCATCACATTGCCGTAAGTGTCTTCGATAGCGCCGGCGATTTGCGCGGCGGAATCAAAATCTTCGCCGGTGATTTCAACATCGCTGCCGCCGGTCAAAGTGACTGTCAATACCCGGCCGGTTGAATTGAGGAAAACTTTCGAGGTGAAATTTCCCGCGGTTTTAACCGTTCCCGAGTCGAATGACGCGATCGCGCCGATATTTACTCTTCCATCCGAAGAAACGCTCACGCCGCCGATATCGGACGAATACAGATTGACCATGGTACCGCCGTTTGTCAAATCCTCGTTTATCGACTTGGGATTGATTGCTTTGTTGAATGTGATTTCAATATAATCGCCCTTGTCGATATAACCGTTGTCGCCGCCGTTAAAAATAGCGATTGAAGTTATGTAGGGGCTGTTGCCGCTGCCGCTCGTGTTTTTGCCGCCGAAGGTTCCCGCGGCGGTGCCGGCATCCGAATCGGTGGTCATTTTATTGCCGTGTTTGTCATAAACCGTGCCGCCGGATTGCGCGATTTGGCCGAAATTCTCATCGGCAATATCCAGATCGCCGCCCCCGGAAAGGGTGACGGTCAAAATTTTGCCGTTGGGATCAAGAGCCAGTTTAACCGCGAATGTGCCCGCGTTTCTCACTGATCCCATATCGAATTCGGCGATATTTTTTATAACCACCTTTCCGTTCGAAGAAACGCTCACGCCGCCGGTTTCATAATAGGCCACTCCGGTTACTCTGTCTCCCGCGTCAAGGCCGCTGTTGATTGATCGGGGGTTTATCGCTTCGTTGAAAATTATTGTAATGTAATCGCCGGTATCGACATAGCCACTGTCGCCGCCGTTATTGATTTTTAATGTGGCGATATGCGGTCCTGAGGTATCGTCAACGGCGTTGGAATTGTTGTTTTGGTTTGTATTGGCCAGCATAGCCGCCAGCTGTTGCTGAAGAAAAGCTATTTGATTTCTCAAATTCAGAACGGCAAACAATATGCGCGTGCGGTTATCGAACGCTCCGGTCGCGGCAATGCCGTTGGCGGACTGAAATCTTGTTAAAGCCGCGCGCGTGGCGCCGCCGAAAGTCGCGGTTTCATTTCCCGGCGATCCGGGTCCGCCAAGCGAAACCGTAAAACCCGCGGCATTTAAAAATTTTTGCAGGTTTCTCACATCTTCCCCTACCGATCCAACAGCCATGTTGGCCGGGATTATCGGTGCGTCCAATGCGGCGCTGGCATTCGCGGCAAATAAAATGTTGCTCGCCGCCAAAGCGCAAAAGAAACAAAACAACAGTATTTTTGTATTCATAATTTAATTTTACAACCATCCCATCGATGGATGCAAGTGAAAACCGTTTAAACTGTGCAAGCTTCCACGATCGCAAGCTCAAGCGGTAATTGCGGTATTGGCGAATATCTTATTTTTTCTTGCGCCGAAAGAAAGATTTCGATAGTTTTTTTTATCTTTGACTCGCCCATCGCGATTGTTTGCCCGCGCAGTAATTCAAATTCTTCATTAGTCAATCCGGTGATCATAAAGTTGTCGTTTGGGGCGGTTTTGGCGCCGACAATCGAAAGAATGAGCGCTTGGCGCAAGTAGCCCAAAATGCTTTTGGCATATTCATGAATGTCATATCCGTTTTCAACGATATCGTTTAAATAGTTGACCGCGGCCGCGGTTTTGTTTTGCGACAGCAAACCCGCGAATTCACCCACGGATTTGATTTCGGTCATTCCCAATATCCGACGGATATCTTCGGCTTTTATCGCGGTTTTTTTGCCGCCGCCCGACACCAATACCTGGCCCAGCAGGCTTTCCGAATCGCGCACCGATCCGCCGGAGCTCAATGCCACCAATTCCAAGGCGGCTTTTTCCACTTTCACTCTTTCGGCGTCGGCCAGCTTTTGCAGGCGCGCCGCAAGCTCGGGCAAGGTCAATTTGCGAAAATCGAATCTCTGGCACCGCGACAGGATCGTGGCCAAAATTTTGTGAAGTTCGGTGGTGGCCAATATAAAGATTGCGTGCGCCGGCGGTTCTTCCAAAGTCTTTAATAGCGCGTTGGAAGCGTCTTTGGACAGCTGGTGGCATTCATCAATGATAAAAACTTTGTATTTGAGCTTGGTGGGCGCGAATTTGATGCCTTCGCGCAGTTCGCGGATGTCATCGATGCCGCGATGGCTTGCCGCGTCGATTTCAATCAGATCAATGGCCCGACCGCTCGATATTTCCAAACAATTGGCGCATCGGTTGCACGGTTCGGATTCGTCCGGTTTGCGGTTGAGACAGTTTACGGCTTTGGCGATGATGCGCGCCGTGGTGGTTTTGCCGCACCCGCGCGGCCCGGAAAACAAATATGCGTGGGCGACATGTCCGCTTTTGATTTCGTTTTGGATCGTAACCGTTACATGATCTTGACCCGCCACATCCGCGAAAGATTGCGGCCGGTATTTGCGATATAAAACGAGGTTTTCCATAATTTTTTATGTCAAATGCAAATCCTAGATGTCAGAACCATATCTTTAATCTACTATCTTTTATTTCGCATAGTTAGCAAACTCGATCCGATCATTCTACAAATTTCTTCCGCTTCTTTAACTAAAGCGGCACATTTATTAGTTTCTACCAAGCGGCTGTCTTTCAAAAGAGAAAGCCAATATATGGTTTCGTTCGCACTTTTTAAAGCAATTTCGTAAAATCGCGCAAAATCTTTTTTTGAGCTTGATGATTTAGCTTCAAATACATTGGCACCGATTGAAGTTGCCGATCTCAACAATTGATCCATAAAAATCATATACATCTTGGTTTGCGGAAAATCTTTTACCAATTCGATCACCACTATAGAAAAATCATATGCTCTGAATCTGATATTGTTGGATTTTTCAGATTTTAGATTTGACATTTAGATTTGAGATATAGGATTTGACATTTGAGATGTATCTATTTCTTAAATACTATAAATTTATAGCCGATAAAGTTCCACGCGAAAGTTACGATTACCGCGCCGATGCCGCCCAGATTTGCCCAGAGTTTGGCGGGCAAGCCGAATTGCGGCCCCGTCACATTAACGATGAAATCGGCGATAAACACATTAATCGCCAAACCGATAAGCGTAACCGCGAAAAATTGGATGAATTCTTTTTTTATGTTTGCCGCCTCTTTCTTTTTGAAGGCCCAATATTTGTCGGGAATATATTTTAAAACCGTGGCAATAATAAATGACGCGCCTTTGAACAAATTAAAACCCAAGCCGGAGCTTATGCCGGAAACATTTATAAAGAAAGCCAATGTTCCCAGATCAAAAATTGTGGCGATCACTCCAATGAGCAAGAATTTGGCCAGCTGGTAAATTGAAACGAACTTTTTACCTATCAGCGAGGCGATCCATAGCGCGAGCGCGGCCAATATCGGAAAAATTATCGCCAATATCCATAGATATTGTCCCAACCATCCCAATTTTTCCACCACGCCTTGTTCACCCAAAAGATTGATAAAATACCATGCCGTGGCTTCGCCAATGGCCGCGGCGATGATCGCGTCGAATTTATTCATTTGTTTGTGATTAAATGATTTTATGGTTATATGATGCCGTATCTTAAGTTTACCACATCCTTTATTTGAGCGATATATTGACAATGGGGCGTCTTTTGTTAATATAAGCTTATTGTTAATTCCTTTTATTATACCCCGTCAGCTTGCTGCGGGGAATAAAAAAATGAGGATTCCAAAGGAAACATCCTTTGGTTGATGGCGGGGTTAATACCCCGACATCAATGTATTTTTTATTTATGGAAAATCATCGGGGAAAGAAAATCGCCTGCGCCTGTATGAGCCTCTTTTGAACGAGAAGCGGTTTTGTTCTGTTAACCCGCCCGCCTCTCGCAAAAGAGGCGTTTTGTTTGGAGTTTAACAATTAAATGCAATAATCAACCACTAATAATATGAATTCAATACTTTCGCTGATCGGAAACACCCCGCTGGTGGAAATCAAAAAACTGAATCCGAATCCGAATGTTAAAATATTTGCCAAACTTGAGGGTTTCAATCCCACCGGGTCAATCAAAGACAGAATTGCTTTGGCGATGATCGAGGATGCGGAGAAGACCGGCCGGCTGAAAAAGGGACAAACTATAATCGAACCGACCAGCGGGAATACCGGCATCAGCGTCGCGATGGTGGCGGCCATGAAAGCTTACAAGGTTATTATTATGATGCCTGAACATATGAGCGTCGAACGCCGAAAAATGATCAAGGCTTTCGGCGCGGAACTGATTCTGGTCAAGCCCGAAGAATGGCGCGACGCGGCGATAAAAAAAGTGAAAGCGATGGTGGCGGCCGACGGAAATTTGGTGATGCTCAACCAATTCGAAAATCAGCAGAATTGCGATATTCATTATCGAACGACCGGCAAGGAAATAATCAACGAGATCGGCGGAGAAGTCGACTATTTTATCGCCGGCGTGGGAACGGGAGGAACGATAACCGGGATTGCCCGAAGTTTGCGGGAGAGTTGCCCCGATGTGCGTGTGATCGGGATCCAGCCTATGCCGGGAGAAAAAATTGAAGGGTTAAAATCAGTCAAAGACGGCTATGTCCCGCCGATCCTCTGCCCAAGTCTGCCTTGCGCGGACCATTCAAAGTCGCTAATCGATATCATTATAGATGTTGATTCCGCGGGAGCTTTCGCCGCGGCCAAGGATTTGGCGCGAAAAGAAGGACTGTTTGTCGGCGCCAGTTCGGGCGCGGCGATGGCAATGGCGATAAAATACGCGCGAAAAATCGAAAAAGGCGTAATTGTCACCGTGTTTCCCGACCGCGGAGAAAAATATTTGAGCACGGAAATGTTTGCCGCGTAACCGCGAAAGAAATTGCGGGGGAATCGCGGAGCATACAAGAACAACAAGCACGCAAGCATTGACAAAATCAAATCTTTCTTGATAAAATCAATATAATAGAAATATGAAGACTTTATATACCGGCAAAAAATCGATCTGCGTTTGTTTTGCTCTCACCTGTTGAGGGGGCGGATTTTTGTCGGTAATTACAGCTACCAATCTGCGCCTCTCTGTCCGGGAGGCGTTTTTACTACAATCAAAAAATATGAATACAATATTAAGCGCCATCGGAAACACGCCGCTGGTGGAAATCAAAAAATTGAATCCCAATCCCGAAGTGAAGACATTTGCCAAGCTGGAAGGTTTTAATCCCGGCGGGTCAATGAAAGACCGCGTGGCTTTGGCGATGATCGAGGACGCGGAAAAGACCGGCCGGTTAACAAAGGATAAAACGATAATCGAGATTACCAACGGCAACACCGGCGTGGGAATCGCGATGGTGGCCGCGGCCAAGGGCTATAAGACTATTATTGTGTCACCAGAAACCGCCAGCGAAGAACGGCGGCGGGTTATCGCCGGATTCGGCGCTAAAGTTATATTGGTTAAACCCGAGATGTGGCGTCAAGGCGCGATCAATATGGTTAACGAAATGGTTGCCAAAGACTCCGGTCTGGTGGTTTTGAACCAGTACATCAACAAGGAAAATTGCCAGGCCCATTATCGCACCACCGCCAAGGAAATTATCAGCCAGGTACCCGGGCCGATCGATTATTTCATTTCTTGCGTCGGTACCGGCGGGACGATTTCCGGTATCGCGCGGCAACTGAAAGAACGGTATCCGCAAGTGCGGGTTATCGGCATTCAGCCCCGAATATGGAGCAGCGGATCTTCAATCGAGACTAACGCGCCCGCGCCGGTATTGGCCGCCAACGCGCCTTGCGCCGACCATTCCAAGGTTTTGGTTGATGCGATTGTCGAGATCGGCGAAAAAGAAGCGGGCGAAATGGCGCGCCGCATAACCATGGAAGAAGGTATTTTTGCCGGAATCAGTTCCGGCGCGGCCATGCTGGTGGCGCAAAATTACGCGCGCAAGGCCAAAAGCGGCACGATCGTCACGATCTTTCCCGACAGAGGCGAACAATATCTTTCAACGGAAATATTTAAAACTTAGGTCGCCGGACAATACGAAAAACACTCCTTTGGAGTGTTTTTTTTGGAAAAATTATTTTCCGAAAATTTTTCTTCCAAATTCTTGATTGTTCCCGCGGCCGCTTCATTTTTTCGCCAATCCCGAACGCCAAGCCTATTCTTTGTCGGTAAAAACTATGAGCCGCTCGAAACGGGTTTTTTCCGCCTTATCCCAAGCTCCCGCGCAAGTAACGAGATTGAGATGCGCCTTCCCGTCGCTTGAGACAAACGCATCCGGAACGGCCTCATCTTTGCCGTATATTTTAACTTCGCGCACAACAAAAGCCGCGGTTGATCCCTTTTCGTCTTCAACGAATATCTTGTCGCCTACGGCCAATTTATATAAATTATCAAATACCCCCGGTGTATTGTTTTTCCAGCCGTAGTGGCCGGCAATAACGGCGGCGCCATTTTCTCCGGGGCGCAGTCCGAGGTCGAACCATGCCACTTCGGTGGGGCTTTTCGGCACATCCATTGCTCCGTCGGAAGTAAGGCCCATCGGAATAACGGCGGAGTCAACATCAATTGTCGGAATTTTAAGGCGCGCCGGCAATTCAACGCTTGCCGGTTCTTCATTTGAGAGAATGGCGGCATTTTCAATAAGCGACGCCGAACCGTCATGAATTAAGTTTTTTGGGGTATGAGGCAAAAGAATGGCCGCGAACAGAACAGACCCCGAAAAAAGGGCAACCGTCAACATCGCTCGTTTTGACAGGATTTTCAGGCGCATATATTTCACAAAAATTCGATAACCTCAAATCCCGGATAAAAATTTATCCGGGATTTGCTTGCCCATTTTCTTCCAATATCTTCTAATTTGTTTGCTTTCTTCGAACAAAGTAAAGGGAAATTAAAATCGCCAAAACGCCCGCCGGTATAATAATATTCCCAAAAGAGTTATCTTTATCGGGAGAAATCCCCGTGTTTGGCAATTTGGGAACGGTGGTCGCGACAACGGTGGCGATCGCAAAATCTTTGGCTGTTAGGCCATTGGCTTCTCCGCTCGCGGTAACGGTATTTACCGTAGTTTCAGCGATTTTTGTTTGGCAAGTATATGTCCATGTTTCGGCGGTATCAAGTTTTGAATCGCCGTTCGTGTCGCCGGAAATATATTTTACGGGACTGCATTTATCATCGGTGAGCCGGATATTGCTTAACGCGACTGTTCCCGGGTTGGTAACTTTGTTGGTGTAGGTGACCATTCCGCCTCCGGATGAAAGCGCGAGCGGATTCGGAACTTTTGTCACATGGATCAGCGGCGGCACCACCGGAACGCCGACAACGACCGTAGCGCTTGCGATATCGGTCGCGCTTATGCCGTTAGCCCACCCGGTCGCGGTGACAATATTCGTGTGGGTTTTTGAAAGTGTCGCGGAGCAAGTATAGGTCCATATTTCATTTACATCAAGTTTGGCGTCGCCGTTCGCGTCGCCGGAAATCAAAACGATGGGGCTGCAAGTATCGCCCGCCATTTTCACATTACTCACCGGAACCGTTCCGATATTGCGAAGCGTGTAAGTGTACTTTACCGTACCGGAGCCGTTCGGCAAAGCCAAAGGGCTTGGCACCTTCACCGCATCAATAAGAGGCGGAACGGCGGCATAATATGAACCTCCGCCGCTTGATTGGGACGCCGGCGCCGGTACCGGCGCGGTGTCATTATTGGTGATGGTGCAAGTTTTCACATCGCCCAGCGCGAGAGTGATGGTGCCGTCCGCGGCGCAATCGCCGCCAATGACGGCCGTATAGCCGGAACCGGGAGTTTCGGAAACCGTGTGCGGCCCTATCGCGATTGAGTTTGCTACTCCCGATACCACGCTGTTGCCGTCAACGAAAAGCGGAAAATCAGAGATGGTTTTGGCGCCGCTATTGTCGTTGACAACGACTTTATTCACGACAAGTTGCGGGGCGATATCGTCGTTGGTAATGGTACATGTTTTGGTTTCGCCGGCCGCGATGGTTCCCGAACAATCGCCGGAACCGGATTGCAAATAACCGGTTGGAACGATCGGTTCCGTTATCGCGTAAGAACCGGCGTCCAATGTGATATCTGTGCCTGATTCAGAACCGGTAAAAGAACCCGAAGAAACATTTGTGCCGGTAGCATTGAGCGTGAAATCGGAAGCAACCGCCGTGCCGCCGTTGTTATTGACCACCGCCTTGACGATATGAAGAGTGGCGGTGGCGGAAGGAGAAGCGGTCGCGCATGTCGGTCCGGAAATGTTGTTGTTGAGCAGTGTCACATCGCCTCCCAACGCCAAAGCTCTCCCGTCCAAAGCCGCGCCACTGCCGAAATGAATGCCGGTCCCGGCGATAATTGTTCCCGCAAATGAACCGCTGGTGATGGTTGCCAGAGTGTTGACTTGCCAATACACATCACAAGCCCGCGCGCCGTTAGTTAAGATAATTGAACCCGAGGATACCAAATCGCTTGATGCCTTTAAAATATATATACCCTGCCCGTTAAGAGTAAGCGACCCGCCATTCAACCGTCCGGCGCCAATATCATAGACCCCGGGAGTGAGAACCAAACCATCAAGAACGGGGCCGATACTGGCGGTTGGAGCTTGACCGGATATGTTGTCGTTCGCGGTTGAAAGATTTGCCTGAACGGCGGGGTTTATAATTGCCAAACCCGGCGCGACTCCATCGGTAGAGTATATTGTGCCGCTCACATCACCGGCGGTTAACGCGGTGATTCCGGCGCCGGTGCTGTTTATTCCCACATCGCCGGAAATAGCGCCCGTTCCGGTAATCGCCGTTTGGGCGATAATGGAAAAGGTTGCCGCCGCTCCCAAACCCGGATCCGTAGCCGCAAGCGTAGCGGTTAATCCGGCCATACCAAGCGCAAGCGCGATACTCAATGCGACCGCTGAAACCTTGTTATTTTTTTTCATAAATTTTTATTGAAACCTTGCTAATTTCTTTATAACAATTAATTTTATTGATTAAGCGCGGTCGACACACGCTTATTTTAACGCCAAATTATTTTTGGATTCGCGACTATTATTATATTTTAATCCCCTTCCGATAATTTTACAACAAAAAAATACGGAGATGACAATCCCCGTCCAAAATATCCTCATTTCTTTAAATCACGAAACCTCAACGCCTCGGCAACCATTTATCGAGTTTTTTTGCGGGAATGGCAATAAAAGTGGCGGAATCGGAGAGATTCAAACTCTCCGTTATTTTGAAGTCCGCCGAACCGATCCTAAACTTCGGAGGGGTTTGGCTCCTCTCGTATTTTTTGAATCTGTGTTTGGGCACTTTGAAAAATTTTGCTTATTGTAAATATCCGCGCTTTGATTTATTTTACAAAAATTTTTCTCGTTCGGATAGACCCATTTATACTGTTCGCTTTGCAAATGGATGATCAATGATTTCACTGACAATAATTTAAAGCGGGAATACATTTTTTTCCAATTGAAAACCCGCTCCTTTAGAACAAAAACCGCCAAAGACGGTTTAAGTGCGTTTAATTTTTCGATTGAATTCATCCGGATCGAGCAATCGTCCACTTCAATCCCGACCGAGTAGCTGCCCTTCCGGGCAAACACATCAATCCGGCCCTTTCGGTTCCGCCAGATCTCTTTTTCCGTCCGGGCTTCATAGCCCAAACGCGAAAAATATCTCATTATGAGCCATTGAATTTGTGAATGGTGCGGTGTATGAATTTTTAGCAGGTCTTCGACTAAATAATTCATTCTATGTTCCCAGATTATTTCGGAAAAAATCAACAATAACTGGCCTATCGCATGTTGATCCTTTCCCGACGACAATTGCTCTATATTTAGGCAATATGCTCATTGAATCCAAATAATTATTGCTAATATAAGCACCCATAAAATTTTTGGAAGTTTCGTCGAACGATTGAAGCGCAACTATTGTATGGCATTGATATAAAATAGTTTTAGTTACCAATGCCGTCCTTTGAGTAATTATTAAAAATCCAATGCTATGCTTCCTGCATTTTAACACTTGCTGAGAGATACGACTAACCGATGGCTGACCGAAACCTTGACTACCAAAACTATTTTCCGGAATAAAGTCATAGGCTTCTTCCATCACAACGCAAATTTTCTCATCGGGATGACTCGTTTGATACGCTATTACGTTGTCTATCAAACCAGCAGCATCATCGCTTAAGTTAACAGTATTAGTTTGCCCAGTACTGGTTTGTCTCGGCGCAGTTATTTGAAATGCGATTGAAACAATATTTTTCGTCGTTGACCCTAGATTAAAAGAAGTAGAATTTTGGACTTCGATTAGAGTGGTATCAATATATTTGGACAGTGATTGGTTATTATTCCTATCAACTTCAAAAATAACGACCTTGCATCCATTATTTGCCATCTTTTCTATAATCTTCGCTGCCATTGATGATTTACCCGTTCCAGTTTTTCCAATGATAGCGATATGATGGGAAACTCCCTCATCAAGATCAATATATATGGGATATTTTGATCTTGGGACATTGCCAACTCTAAAATAATTTCCGGGCAAATCCGGTATTTGTTCAGTGGAATTTTCTAGGAATACTGGCGAATTTAAGTCTGGCACCCATCCAACTTCAGAAAAGCGTTGAATGTCATCCTTCCAATATCCAATCTGTTGTGCCGATATAATTTTTATCCCTTTTCTACTTTGGCCGTCAATATTTTCATAATCAGTTTCCACATTGATTATTTGATATTTGGTCGCGTTTTTATAAAAATTTACAGATAATAAATCACCTTCCCTTAGTTCTTTCTTTTCGTCAACGCCATCTATCATCCTTATTTTTATGATATCAATATCGGAGTTATCAGAAACGAAACCAATAATATTTTCTTTATTTTTATATATTTCATTATTCTTTATTCCTTCCGTTATTTCTGATGAATATTTAAAAATATAATTTTGTTTATTGATATCAAATTTAGCGTCTTGGTTAAGACTACAGAATTGTAAATAATTAACACTATCAGTTTCAAATTTTGAAATAAATATCGCAAAAGGTAATTTATCCTTAAATGATTCGTGCGAATTTTTTATATCGTCAAGAAAAACAACATCATTCTGGTTCAAAGTTGGCGAATTAGGAGATTGCTCTACATAAAAAATACCCGGATTAATCCTTTTTGCTATTTTTCCGATCAATTTAATCTTACCCTTATTATTTAGTAATTCGAAAAATGGCTGAATAAGCTTTCTATCTATAGGCTCTATTAAAATAGCAAATCCCCAAAATATTATTAATAAAATCACTGAAACTTGTTCAGAATTTATTAACGATTTTCCTTCCAATGAGGGAATAAAATAGCTAAAAAGAGAAAGAATAAAAACTATCGAGAATAGCATCCTGGAGCTGCCCAAAAATCCAGAAATAATCGCCGAAGATTTTGCAATCTTTTGTGAAATATGATTTTTATCTCTTGAATCATCAATTAAGAAAAACGATAAAAAAGCTATTCCTGCGACAATAATCGAGTAGGCAAATAATGGCCAATAAAGAAGAAAATGATTTTTATTGTCTAGGGTAAGCAGTACGATTAAAAGGGTAAGAATGTTTACTATTACATCAATCGGTTTTGTAAAATACTTTTCCGTTATAAAAATTCCAAAAACTATCAATAAAAGTCCGCTCGTAAACCAGATGTCAGCGTCTCTTTCTAAGCCAGGAAATACCTTATTTATTAAAAAAAACTTTATCGCCAGAAGAGAGCTGGCGAATATTAAAAGGTAAAATAGGCTCTTAATCTTATTCCAATCCATAAATATTCTTTATTCTATTATTGGCCCCATCCGCTAATCACCTCTTTGAAATTCCTCGGTTTCTGGCTTTGCGCTTCCCAATCCTCCTGCTTGATATAAAGCATCTGATATTTTGCGTTTTTCTGATTAGCATTCACGTCCGTACACCATTGCTCAAGACGCTTTATTTTTTCGATATCGTCTAAATCCTCCCGGCCCTTCGTTTCCACGATATAATATTCTTTTGGCGACACCTTAACGATAAAATCCGGATAATAATCGGAGATATTACCGTCGGCATTTTTATAATCAATCTTAAAATGGACGGCAAAATAGTTTTTAACGTATGAGGTTATGTCCTCGCAATTTTCAAGGAAACTGGCAAATTCGAGTTCAAAATGGCTATCGCCAACAACTTTATTGAATATGCTCTTTTTGGGTACGATATATCCCTGATCTTTGACCACAAACGGACGACTTTTGCTAATTTTTATATAATCGCGGATTTCAGCTTCGCCTTTATCAAGAACTGTTAATTTATTGATCTCTTTCTTGAATGTTTCAATAACGGTTCTTGAGGCTTCAATTTCGGAAAGATTGCGAAGTGAATTAAGATTATCCAAAGCTATTGGATTGTTAAATAAATAATTCTGGATGAATTCTTTTACTTTGCCGTAAAGAATATCATAGCCGCTGACCAAACGAAGCTCTTTCATAATCACCTGCGCGAAATAACCGATTGCGCTTTGGTAATTTGGGATAAAATTGCTGTCCAATTCGGTTTTATGCGTGATCTCGCCACTAGCAATGTCGCGGAAAACGATTTCGCGTTTTTCTTCATCGCTAAATTCTTTAATCTCGATTTTTTTATAATCAAAATTGGTCGGTACTAATTCCGAAAGATTTTTATATTCTCGATAGATACGAGGCGTTAATACCGGTATTTCAATGTCTAATTGCTCAATGTCTTTTTTCAGATTTTCCCGATCTATTTCAACCACTATGGGCGACTTTGGTCCAGAACCTTCCCCCATTTTGCGATGTTCAAGTTCAACACCTTCGTTTTTGATAGATTCCACAAAGTCCATAAAAGCGTCCGTTCCTACAACGCTGACAAATTCCGGCAAATCCGGGTCACGGTACATTCGCCGCAAACCGCGGCCAAGCGTTTGTTCCGGCAAAATATTGCTTTGGGCCACATAAGCGCGAAGCCCGACAATTGTCGTTACATTGCGAACATCCCAGCCTTCTTTTAACATTAACACCGAAACAATAACTTTATGCGGGCTTTCCATCGAATCGATTGCATTAGCGGCTTGGCGCAATTCTTTCAATTCTTCTTCTTTTTTACCGCTTGCGCTTTCGGAAATTTCGCCGTTATTTTTCGTATGAATTACTAAAACCGATCCTTTCAAATCCTGATAGGTGTTTTCAAGGTATTGAGCCACATCATCGCAATTTTTCGTATCATCGGTCATCACAAACAGCACCGCTTTTTTGCCGAGCTTTTTGTGTTCTTCGTAAACCTTCTGCCATTCTAAATACCCAAGATGGATATAATCTTTATACTTCTCAGTATAGTTTGATGATTTATGCTCTTGAAGTTTGGCGCGACTGGCAGAATCGGGTAATACCGGATGCTTAACCACATTTTGATGTATGGCCTCAACCAGCGGATAATCGCTTACTGTTTGCACAAAAATTGATCCATTGTTGTGTTTGGGTGTAGCGGTAACATCTATCTGTAACGACAATGCCCCACCCTTCATTTTTAACCGATTGTGAATATCACCAACAGACTTAAACCACGCTAAGCGCGGATCATGGATGTGATGAGCTTCATCATTTAAAATTACCAACTCATCCACAGTACGGACAATATCGCCAAGATCAAGTTTTGATTCATTGGTCGCGCCCGCGGGTTTCTTTCCCAGGAAATAGTCGGCAGTATCTTGATCGTCAAATCCCGCCGCTTCGGTCGCGCCCTCATAAACGCGGTGTATGTTCGTTAAAAAAATATTTCCAGTTTTTCTTACCGTGCCGATCTCATCTTGGATATGCAATGTTAATTGAAAATCATCGCGCCAGTTTTGGCCGCAATATCCATTATCCGGCAATATCGGATCCTGGAAGAAAATTTTTAATCCGTCAAAATCGGTGCGAATACGATCAAGCACGATAATATTTGGCGTAATAATTAAAAAGTTGCGGGCCAAATTGGAATCCGCTTCATATAGTTTATGAAAATAGCTCCACGCCAACATCAAGCTCAAAACCTTGGTTTTGCCCGCGCCGGTTGCCATTTTAATCACATAGCGCGTCCAATCTTCATCAAACATTCCCGCCGAAACCGCGCCGGAGCTATCATATCGAATAAGATCGTATTTATCCCTGGATTTAGCAACCTCGTAAAGCCAAATCACAGTTTCCACCGCTTCACGCTGGGCGAAATAATATCTAAATAGCGATAATTCTCCGTCTTTATTCTCAACGGGATGATCTGTCAAAAACCACCAGTTAAGCAGTGCCTTGCTGGTTTCGCTCAACCCCTCATAACCAGACGCACGCCAAGCGGTAACTTTCTTGCGAAGCTCGGCAACAAGCGGCGGCAAAAGCTTTTCATAGCCTTTGTCGCGCAAATTCTCATCAGCCGGAAACCACCGGATAGCCGGATCAAGAATTTCGTAAGGCGAAGTTGGAAAATCTTTGTGAAGTGCCATAAATCTAAATAAGTATTTTGTTCACTATCTCAGGGAAAAATTCATTTAATTTGCCTTGACGGTTAACTTCTGTGATGTAAGCGTCCATCAATTCGGATTCATTGTTATAGCCTAACCTTCTTGCTAAATTTTTGACAAAGATTGAAGCGTCAAGCCTATCAAGAACATCCTTTGTGAGAGAATCCTTACTAGTTAATAATGCTTTAACTGGTGCAAAGCTTTGATTTGATATTTCTTTTACTGTATTAAATAATTCGCTGGAAATATCTTTTTTAGGATTACTTTTGTCAATTATCGCAAGAATAGCAGTATCTAAAAAATAATTTTCTATGCAATATTTATCAAGTTGCACTAAAGAACTATGGTAATCCGCCCGTTCGATGGATTCCATTGGTTTATTATCTCCATCTATTAAAAAAGAAACATTATTTACGTTCAGCATCTTAAACGCCTTTGCTTGCGTCTTTACTTTTTCGCAATTTCCAATGTCAACGATCTCAATTTTCTTTGGTAATAATTCGGATATTTTCCCAATAACATGTTTCTGTTTTTTATCCTCGACATATATAAGCTTATCTTCGGCGGTTATTCCATTAACAACTTTTACTATGTCGCCAGATAAGGCTTCTATTAAACCTTGATCTGGTTTATTTTTTATAACCGTATTGCCATTTTCCCAAACAAAAAATTGCGCAAAATCAACGTATGGCTTAATGAAACACGCCCTCGAATGCGTAACTATAATAATTTGCTTATTGTAAGTTTGCGCAAACCAGTCAAAGAAGCCAAACAATTTTTCTTCTAGCAGCCAATTTAAATGTATTTCCGGTTCATCGATTAAGTAAATATCGGCAGTATCCTTTACATAAAAAACCGCGAAAACTAATGAAATAATAGCGTTTTCTCCGGAACTCAATTGATTAAATTCTAAGTTATCTCCATTTTTTGAGATATTCGAAATATAACGACGACGACTTGAGTCCCAAGAAAGATTTATTTTATAATCAAATACCTTACTTAATACTTCTTGATATTTTTGCTTAATTTCCTCCGTAGCTTGCTCTTTGGTCTTATTTCCTTGATCAACAATTTTCTCCGAACTAAGTGTTAAATACTCCGAGATTGATTTGATTGTTTGGATATTATCATCTTGGAGCTGTTGATTTATAAAAGCGTTTAATGCGTTCTGTTCAGCATTTATATCTTGCCTTACTAATTGTTGCGCTTGTTCCATTAATACTTTTTGAGCATTCCTCTTTGGGCTAAATTGGGCAATGATAACATTTTGGCCAGGAATAGATAATTCAACTGTGGCATTATTTGATTTGTTTAATTGAATATATTCAAGAAGCTTTGTTTTGCAAGCTCCATTAGCTCCCGCGATAATATTAAGCCCCGAAGAAAAAGCTATTTCCTGGGTAAATCGCCCGTCCAGCAAATTAACTTTTACTTTTTTTATATAATTACCCATAAATTCAAATATTGATTTCAATTATCTTCATCGTGTCGTTGCCGAAAATATCGACCACCTTAATTGCAACCTTATGCTTTCCGGCTGGCATTTCTTTGGCAACGCTTATTAATTCAAGGTTGCGGTCTTTTTTGGTTCGGAAAGATTGCCACTCATTTTCAAATACATAGTCGCCGGTCCAAACTTCCTCAAATTCGGGAATTTTTACTTGATGCGGAACTGCCGAACCGTCAAGTTTTGGCTGCACCGATTCTTTTTTCGACACCCGGATTATTTCTTTTTTGCTTTCAAAATCAAAATCAACCGCCCAGTAATCAATCCAGTCGGTCCATTCCTTGGTTAAATTTTCTTTTTCGATTATGCCCTCTTTATCTTTAGAAACTTTGATAATCTGACCGTTTTCAACGATCAGTTTCTTACCTCCGTTCTTCAAATTTTCCTCGACTTCTTTGATCGAATCTTGATTGTAGAAAACAGAAAAATCGGTGAGTTCAATTGCTAAAGTGTTTTTCTTAATAATTGGTTTAACTTCGATATAAGAAACGTCGTGGAATACCACTTGGTTCTTCTCAATCGCCCGTTTGTCAAATACATCGCGCGGGATATATTTCAACGCCAAATCGATGCCTTTGCTCTTGGCTTCTTCCTGAATATTTGGGAATAATCCCATTTCAAACTCAAACGCGAGAATATCGGCTTTGGTAATTTTCTTTTCCTGACACTCATTGATAACTTCTTCAACAAACAACCGCGATACTGGCAAATTTATTGGCCCTATAGCAACCAATCGCGAGCTTTTCTTGCCGTGAAAAGTTCTAAATCCGTCAAACGCTTCGGCTTTGTATGCCCCCAGCACCAGCGCGATAAAATCTTTCTCCCGTTGCACGATTTGTGCCTGCTTTTCTTCATCGCGCAAATTTGGATTCACGCCAATATAATGCTGGCGTTCGTATTTTCCAAGATTCAGAATCTCAAACGCCCGGAAATTCTTACCATCTTTTTTCATCTGTCGCTGAACGCCAATCATTCGCTTCCGCGCGGTATGAATTGCGAACTTTCCCAAATCTGAACCAATCCATTTCCTATCTAATTTCTCCGCGACAGATAAAGTTGTCCCAGACCCGCAGAAAAAATCCGCCACAATATCATTTTCATTTGATGACGCCTTAATAATTCTTTCAAGCAACGCTTCTGGTTTTTGTGTTGGATATTCCTTGGCAACTGAAGATGAAATATCGTCCCAGACATCCTTACACCGTACGCCGCTTTCATTCATATATTGCTTCCTACTTGGCACCTTACCACTCTCAACAATTAAAATTCCATCATTAAGCCATTGATTAGCTGTTGATTCTGGCATCCGATAACCATTTGCTGGTAGTTTTTCTCCTTTACCGAAGCTATAAATATATCCGCCACCGCCAGGATTATCTACCGGCACCAACCGATATCTACCTTGTGCGTCTTCGTATCGATAAAGCTTATTGCTAGCCTCGCCGTATGCTTGAAAAACATCATTCCAGATATATGTATCCAACTTTGAATATAAAAAAATAGTATCGTGCGATTTAATATATTTTTTATTTTTAGCGGAAGTATCACCAACGGCACCTTGCCAGATAATTTCACTCAAGAATTTATTTTTATCAAATAACTCATCCAATACAGCGCGCACGTAATGTGTAAGCCTATAATCGCAATGGACATAAATACTGCCGTCATTGGCCAATAAATCGCGCATTAACGAAAGCCGCTCATAGATCATCGCAATAAAGCTATCCGCGCCTTTTCCCCAGGTATCACGGTAGGCCAATTCCTCCAAAACATTCGGTTTTTTAGTGAATTCTTCATTTCCTATTTCAATGTTCATTGAAAAATCTGCGCCCACATCGAACGGCGGATCAATGTAAATCAGTTTAATACCACCTTGCGCTTCGATCTCCTGGCGCAACGGGCCGTTTTTCAAGCTCGAAAGGATTAGTTTATTGTCACCCCAGATCAGTTTATTCGTCCAGCCTTTCAACTGGCGGCCGCGCGAATCGACGTCGAAAAGCGATCTTTGCATTTTAATTTCCTTTTCGCTTCGCGGTTCGTCAACTTGCTCAATCGTTTGAAAGGGCAAAACTGCGTTTGTTACTTCATTGGTTTTTCCATTCCATACCAGCTCGACTTCGCGCTTGTCTTCAAACAGCAAAAACCGGTATTTGTCCGGCAAAGGCTTGCCTGCTTCAATAAATTTGGCTATATCTCGTTTTTCGTTGTCGCTTAGGAACATATTGTGTTTAAAGCTATATTTCTATACACTTTAGCTCTTTTACGATCATTTTTCAATTCTATAATTTCTATAATATTAGACTGTTGAATAATTATTACCCCGTGGGTAATTTGAGGCCGGATTGCGGCTCTCGCGCCAGAGGAAAACTCAAATGAGGGTTTTCGCCTCGCGCGAGGGTGGCAATGATTGGATATTTGATTGAAAGATGCTCTTTGAAAAGCGTATCAAGCGGCAATTGGAGAAAGCAAAGTTACGATTCTTTTGCAGTTAAGAACGCTGGCGGTAACATATGCCTGAATTTCAGTTTTCCATTTTCCCGGCCAGCGGCATTTGGCCAGTCCGTGGTTCGATTTGCTTTCGGCGAATATCCGTTCAACTTTGTAGCGTTCACCGATGGTCTTCTTGTAGATGGCGGTTTTCATTCTTTGTTTCAGTTTTTCCACCTTGCGGTTCTTCTTGATAATGATGAATGATTTGAAACCATATTTTTCCAAAAGCGCGTGATTTTCGTTTGTGTCGTAGCCCTTGTCCAGAGTCGCTTTGGTTTTCTTTCTGCCATCGGTTGATTTTTTGAGCGGTTTGAGTAGCGGTTCCACGACATCCATATCAAGCACGTTGGCCGGAGTTATTTTCATCGCTTCGATGATTCCCGAATCGGCGTCAATGGCGGTATGCTGTTTGAATCCATAGATTTGCTTCTGATCG
>LQYC01004446.1_pt1 | contig 36277 bp, 26 predicted proteins | sample 661771 | NCBI WGS metagenome assembly LQYC01 (sample SAMN03483023, study PRJNA281117) | bioreactor metagenome | isolation source: benzene-degrading methanogenic enrichment culture from a contaminated... | place: USA: oil refinery in Oklahoma | collected 2011-05
TTGATGGCCAGGCGCGAAGCGCCGGACAGAAAGCGGATGGGAATCCGCAGCACGATGACGCGGCGCGAAGCGTCCGCGCCATCAATGATTATATTGATCCGTATAAGAAGCCAAAATACCAGCACAGCAATATAAGACACCTAAAAAACACTTTAGAAAGGCACCCTAACGGACAGTTATTACAGTTTATTTAAAATGCCCCTCGTTTTGTCGGGGTCTTATACGGATCGGTATAAGACCACTTTCAAAATTTCAGATTGAACCGATTGTGCTAAACCCCCAAAACAAAAAAGGCCAATTGCCTTTTTTAGTCAGGCAATCCGGCCTTTTTTAGATGCTCAATTTAAAAATCTTTTTCCTCAAAACCATCTTTTTTTCTTTCAATAAAAAACAGTTTCCCCTATGGTTGGGTTCCATAGTTCTTTTTTCTTTTAGTCATTTTAAGGGAAAAAGTCAAGAAAAAGCCGGTGGGTTTCAAAAGGTATCATAATCGGTTGGTGATTTATCTTCCCATTTAATTTTTTTTCCGTGTTAGGACCGGTTCCGGCACTGCTTGTTATGTTACCTGTTTTTACTGATTTTCCAGCCAGTCGAATTGTTTTTGCCTGCCACTGTATCTTCCTGATTTGATCATACGCAGCGCATTCCCGGTGGAGTTCTACAATCGCGTTTGCACCCCTTTCCTTAGCTTTAAGGATCAAAGAGATCAGCGCTTTTGTTTCTGGTGCCCTGTAATAACTGCCCCTTACCGCACTTTTCGCATAGATCCCCCCCAATTCCTGTTCTATTTTTTTATTCGGTAGGGTTGGTGTGTAGCCAACGAGGATGCCCGGCTTAAGTTCTTCTAAGCGCCGGCTTAATTCATGTATTATGGCCAATTTCCTTTTTTTCTCCGTATTTTCTTGAAAACCAGACTTAATATCCGCACAAACGGAACTACTACCACTAAAACAGAAGTCATTGATTTCAAAAATTTTATTCTATCCTTTTCCTTCTGCGGATTAATTTTCAAGCACTTTTAATGCCTCGGGCACGGTGTCGAGCGGACTGATTTTATACCAGAGCGCCATAATTTTTACGGTTTCATTAATAAGAAAGGATGAGCGGGTGATGCCGAGTAATTTATTAAAAAAACTGTCTTTTGATTTTCTCTTGATTTAAGATAGTAAAAATAGAATAATTTTAAATGAATTTATCTGAATGTACTTTAGATTACAAATTAGGAGTATCGCCCAATAAAAAAATTAGGTAATTTCATAAGTTCACCAATAAATGCACGAGAGGGGAATATTTTTGCCGGCTTGCCTCACTGAGCAGGCCCCTCTGAAGGGAAGGATATTGATCATGGAATACGAGATGAAGTGGAAAAGCAAAATCCTTAGTGACGTTGTTTTGGGGATTGTGCCTCCTGATACGGCAATAACCAATGCTACCATCTTTAATGTTTTCACCCGGGAGTTTATAAAGGGACAGTCGGTCTGGATAAAAGATGGAATGATTGCCTATGTGGGTCCGGAAAATGACTTTATCCGGGATCGGGAGACGACCATCCTTGATGTGCAGGGGATGGTTCTTCTCCCCGGCCTTATTGAAGGGCACGCTCACGTGATGAATCGCTGTGGTATCGAAGAGTTTGTACGGTATGTCATCCCTTCTGGCGTTACTACTGTTATTACCGAAACCATTGGACTTTGCACTATCGTTGGGAAAGATGGCATTGAGTATTTCGTAAAAGGTCTCGAAGGCCAGCCAATACGGTTTTACTATACGGTCAGTCCCCACTGTGGGCTCACGTCCTCTGAGGAAACGAACATTCCTTCGAATGAAGAGCTCCTGCCACTTTTGAAGAAATCCCAATGTGTTGGAGTGGGTGAAATTTATTGGGGCAATCTGTTTTTAGATGGCCCCCAGGGAGAGCGGGTAAGAGAGCTGGCGGCCCGAGGATTGGCTCTGGGGAAGCTGATTGAGGGGCATTCTGCGGGCGCAAAAGGGAAAAGGCTTCAGGCCTATACCGATTTTGGCGTTTCCTCCTGTCATGAAGCGACCACAGAAGAGGAGGTTTTGGAAAGACTGCGGCTTGGGTATTGGGTAATGATCCGGGAAGGTGCGGTAAGGGAAGAACTCGAGGCAATAAAAAATATTTTCACCAAGGATATTGATTTTCGAAAATTAACATTAACCACTGACGGCTCGGATCCCGAAGGATTCATCAGAAAAGGGTTTCTTGATGCCGCGTTGAAAAAAGCTCTCAGCCTTGGTGTTCCGCCGGAAGTGGCTTTTCAGATGGTGACGATTAATGTAGCTGAACATTTCCATCTGGATAACTTTATCGGGTCTCTTGCTCCAAGAAAAATGGCTGATATGGTGCTCATACCTTCACCAAAGGAATATTTACCCCAAATAGTTATGTGTAATGGAAAAATAATTTTTCAGGATGGCCGCAACCTGACGGAACCAAAAAAGGTTTCCTGCCCTGAGTATATGTTTCACACGGTTACCTTGAATGGCTTTGACTTCCCGATGATACCTCAAGAAGGGAATGTCCGGGTTATGGATCTTGTTACGGGGTTAGTTACCAGAGAACGGGTGGTGGATTTGAAAGACCCGGAAACAGCCCGGGAGGTTATCATGCTTCTTGCCTTAAACCGGCTTGGAAGCGGAGAGAAATTCCTGGGTTTTCTTAAGGGCTTTGGTTTGCAACGAGGAGCATGTGGTTCCACCATTTGCTGGGATTCAGTTGATATGATCATTGCAGGATGTGACCGGCAATCCATGGAGACCGTCGTGGGAAGATTACAAGAAATTAACGGCGGAGCAGTGTATGCTATTGGCAATGAAGTGATTGCTGAATTTCCAGCTCCTCTGTGCGGTATGGCCTCTTTAAAACCCATGGAGGTGTTAGGGAAAGAGATTAAAAAACTTGAAACAGCTTTGCAGGGTAATGGGGCGCTCTGGGAAAACCCGCTCCTTACGATTGATGTTCTTGGGACTGCTGCTATCCCTCATCTTCGCATTACTCATAGCGGGTATGTGCGGTTTAAAGACCGGGAACTTCTTTCTGCCGCGGTCTGATTACTATTTATGGAACGAAAATGGAACCCAAAAAAATAATCCATCTGGATATGGATGCCTTCTATGCTTCAGTGGAGTTAATTGATAATCCCAGCTTGAAAGGGAAATCGGTTATTGTCGGCGGAAGCAAGCAGCGGGGAGTGGTGTCCTCTGCTTCATACGAAGCCCGGAAGTGCGGCGTGCATTCGGCTCAGCCGATAGCGACAGCCATGAGGCTTTGTCCCCAGGGAATATTTTTGCTGGTGCGGATGTCCCGCTACCAGGAAGTTTCGGAGCAAATATTTGAGATTTTTCGTGGTTTCACGCCGTTGGTCGAGCCGCTTTCCATTGACGAGGCGTTTCTGGATGTGACCGGTTCCACGCGAATTTTCGGTGAACCGGAAGAAATTGCCCGGAAAATTAAAAACCTGGTAAAAAAAGAAACCGGGCTTACGGTTTCTGCCGGGATTGCTCCTCTTAAATTTGTGGCCAAGATTGCCTCGGGCATGAATAAGCCGGACGGGCTTACCGTCGTCCCTCCGGGAAAAGTGCAGGAGTTTCTGGATCCGCTGCCGATTGACGTGCTCTGGGGAGTTGGCAAGGCAACCGAAAAAGTTTTTACCACCCTGGGGGTGAAGACAATTGGTGATCTGAATCATATCCCGGTAGATATTTTAACTGCGAAGCTGGGGAAAAATGGACTCCACCTCCATCTGCTTTCCCGGGGAATAGATGAACGTGAGGTTGAAATAGAAGATGAGGTTAAATCAATCGGCCAGGAAGAGACCTTTGCGGAAGATGTCATTGACGAGGAAATAGCCAAACGAGAAATTCTTTCCCTATCTACTAAAGTAGGTCGGCGCTTGCGAAAAGAAGGAGTGCGGGGAAAGACCATTACGTTAAAAGTAAAGTACCATGACTTTGTCCAGATAACACGTTCCTTGACTATAGCAGAACCCACGGACGACGGCGGAGAAATCACGAAGGTTTGCTATCTTCTTCTGAAAAAAACTGAAGTTGGGAGAAAGCCGATAAGGCTCTTAGGGGTATCGGTTTCTCATTTAACGAGTTCGGAAGTAAAACAGCTCGCTCTTTTTCCTCGCCACCCAGGTGCGCAGAAAACCAAGCGACTCAATAAGGCCATGGATGCGATTCAAGAAAAATTCGGCGAGGGCGCCATCCTTCCAGGAACCTTGTTAAAAAAGTAGATGGGCTGAGAGGGATTTTAGAAGGAAAACGTCTGATCTTCATCGAGGATATTAAGCATTGTTACTTCTTTTCCTTGTATAATTAATGCTGAAAATTTTGTATAGTGTAGAGAAGGTTTTCTCAGTAAGAACAGAACAGGGAATGGTATTTCTTTGTAAAAACTTGTTTTGAAAAACATATGTCCCAAGTAAGCGTCATCATCCCTACCTATAATCGAGCTCATTTATTAAGCCGTGCGATTAAAAGCGCACTTGATCAGACTTTTCAGGATTTTGAAATAATCATCGTGGATGATGCTTCCACGGATAATACTGACAGGCTCGTTGCTTCCTTTCAAAACAGCCGGATGATTTATATCCAGCACGCGAGAAATCAAGGCAGCGCTGCTGCCCGGAATACGGCCCTGAGACAAGCGCAAGGTGAATTTATTGCTTTTCTCGATAGCGATGATGAGTGGTTGCCGGATAAACTGGAAAAACAGATTAAATTTTTTTATGGTGCTTCCAAAAAAGTCGGTTTGGTGGCAACGGGTGCGATGGATATAAGAGATAATATTCCTTACCAAATTTACCTTCCTAAGTTTCGGGGGAATATTGCCCAGCGAATCTTGACAGAAAATTGTGTCGGGTTAACTTCAATCGCCTTGGTAAGGAAAGAATGCTTTACTGTGGCTGGTCTTTTTGATGAAGGTTTGCGTGGATCGGAGGACTGGGATATGTGGATACGGATCGCTCAGCACTATGACGTTGATTTTACTCCTGATATCCTTCTCCGCTATTATCCTCAGCCCGATAGCATGATCAGGGATCATGACGCGGGGATTGAAGCCCATAAGGTGATTTTTAAAAAATATCATCACTTATTCAAAACCCTTCCTCGAACCTATCGAGCTGCTCGTTATTATCACGAGGGATTTTTCTTTTTGTGGAAAAGGGAGGTTTGGGAATGTTGTAGGTATCTTATCAAGGCGGTGTTTTTAAATCCGCGTTTGGTTTTTTCGCTCATCTCTTATTTTTTCAAAAAAATTCGCCAAAAAATCTTCGGAAGATCCTATGCGATAGATCCATTGAAAGATATATGGTGCTAACATTACCATCTGGCTGGAAAAGACAATGTTGAAAACAAGCGTGATAGTTCCTACCTTTAATCGACCAGCAGAATTGACAAATTGTATTCAGTCTATTTTGACGCAATCGGCAAAACCCGATGAAATGATTATTATTGATGATGGCGCTCTTACGGCACCCCCCTTACAAAAGGAGTGTACTGAACGCGGGATCCGTTACCTCTATATAAAGAAAGAAAAACCTGGTCTGACCGCATCAAGAAACGTGGGCGCTAAGATTGCTCAGGGGGATATCATCTTTTATTTTGATGATGATGTCATTCTATCATCCGAGTATATTGAGGAGGTCTTAAAACTTTATGAGGAGGACCAAGAAAAATCGTTGGGCGGGGTAGAAGGTGTTATGTCAAATATTACGCCCTTAACTACTTCTCAGCAGTTTAGAAAAATATTCCATATGATTTTTTTCACGGTGGGTTTGAAAGAAGGAAAAGTTTTACCTTCCGGCTTTGTTACTGATTTTGGTACAAAAGGAGTTCCTTTGAAAAAAGTTCAAGCGGTTGACTTTTTTCATGGGTACGCGATGTCTTTTCGCAAGGAAATATTTCAGGAATTTTCTTTTGATGAAAAAAAGTATCCGCGTTATGGGCTGGGTGAAGACCAGGATTTTTCCTACCGGGTTTCTAAAAAATATAAACTGGTTATTACGCCGGGGGCAAGGCTTTTACATCTGGAATCAGAAAAGATGCGTCCTGACCAGGAACGCATAGGAAGGAATTTAATGATTCACCGTTTCGTTTTTTTTAGAGACCAGGTTAAGAAGGGGTGGTGGGGCTGGTTTTTGTTTTGGCACGCGCTTACCGGGTTTGTGTTGTTCCGGGTGGTGTTCATTCCGCTTTCATTTAATAAGGTGAAACTGCGTCGAGCGAAAGGAATTCTTAAGGGGATAAAAGATATTCTTTCGGGGAAGGTACACAGACATACAGACGATTAATGTTCTATGGTTTAAGAAATTTCTTTCTTGAAAATTTTTCAACAGAGGTTTAGTGGATTATTTATTGATCGATAGGTTTGATTTCCGATTTGTTTGCTCCGGGAAAAAAAAGGAATCTAATGACTTCCCGAAAAAGCGCGCAATTTGTACAAACAGAGGCAAGGAGGGTAGGCTTTGGTTATTCTCGATCTGCGATAAGGCGCTTGGGGTTATGCTAAGTTTTTTTGCTAATTCTACCTGGGAAAGGCTTTTACTTAAACGAAACTCCCGGATACGGCCGCCGATTCTGATTGGCTCCTTACTTTCTAAAAAACCGGGGGGAGTTGTCGGCTCTTGCTTTAGTTTAGGTATTCTCCTGGTGTCAAATTTGTGTGCAGTTTCTGCCGGTTCTAAGGGAGTTAGAAAATCTATATTTTTCTCTTGAACATTATAATAATGCGTTGTGTTAAGCAGCCTCGATGGTCTTCCCTCCAATTTCAAGAATCGGACTGAACAGGGGTTTTCCTCTTCAAAACTCAAGCTGATGACAATCTGAGTAATATAGCTGATGTTTGCTAAAAATGATTTGCTATGCGCCTCTTTTACCAAAGGCCAGTAGGCTAACGCCTTGAGTTCAAAAAGTTTAGGGCAGGCAAAGGTAAAAAAATGAAGAGTCTCTCGCTCACCCCAAAGTTCTTGCATTCCGTTCAAGCTGCCAAAAAAATATTTGCAGGCAATACCCGTTTTAAACTCCTCCTGGAGACTGCTCATGGTTCTGATAAATTCACTCGGTTCACTTAAATCCTTTATGCAATAGATCCGAAATGGTTTTGATCGGATTGTTTCACTCTGGTAAAATGATTGGAAAAATCTATCACCATTTCCTTTGCCAAACGTAAAAGCATCTACCAAAATGAAGTCTTCAGGTTTAAAAAAGTTTTCGTATCGGTTTAAAATTTTTTGGGGAGGAAAATCAAAGCTGACATAAACAATTTTAAACTGCGGATCCTCTTTTTTTGTAAGAAAGGCTTCTAAAAAGATATCAAAATCAGTTCCAGGCGTTAAAACCCAGACTATGTTATCGCCGAGGAAGTATCCTCCCATGATCTTATCTAAGTACGGTATCCCACAACTTATCACTTCTCCCATTATTCCCTTTCTATAACTATGGTTAGAGAATATTTAATTATACTTAATTATTTTCATTTTTTTAAAAAATTCTTTATTTTTACTTGACTTAATAATTAATTCTTATTAAATATTTTAATATAACTTGATTTAATTTTCAACAAAAAAAATGGTAAAATATATATATTCGGAAAAAAGCAATTAATAAGAGAGCATTTATGGTGGTAATATACTGTATTTATTAGTTAAATAACACCTAACTATTATTGACAAGTTGCTTGGGGATTGTCCCGCATCCTCAGTGTTCTTTATGTTTTGACCCTGACGTAGGTGGTTTGGGTCAAGAAAAGTGGTGGGTTCTCGGCAACTCATGGACGTAGATTCAGGGCACTTTATTAAGTTGATTTTTATTTTTATTTCCGATAGCATGCCTTGCCCAGCACCACCTATCGTCAACGGGTATTTTTTCCATTAGCACTTTTATTACAAAAGCGCTTTTTCAGTCTCGATTGGTAGGAAAAGATTGAAACGAATGTAGAGAAATTAAATTGTTTTGAATAAAAATGAATAGTGAAAGTATACGAAAACTTTTGAATTCAAAAAAACGACTCGTCAACGAGCTTAATCTTCTCCAGGCCGTAAAGAAAGGCGAGGAAGAAGGGGGGTGCGGCGTTGTGGGTTTTTGTTGTACCGAACCGGTTCCGGGACGTCATATTTATGAGCCTTCCTGTCTGATGCACAACCGGGGTAACGGAAAGGGCGGAGGCGTCGCAGCGGTCGGGTTTGTTCCTGAGCAGCTGGGAGTGAGCCGGGAAGTACTGGATGACCATTATATGCTCCACGTGGCTTTCCTCCTGCCGGGCGTGCGACCAGAGCTGGAAAAAAGTTTTATCACCCCGTATTTTGATGTTGCTGCTTCCGATGCCCTTGAAGCAGTTGATGATTGGCACTCAGTGGAAGGTCTGGAGGTAAAGCCACCGGACGTGTGGCGTTACTTTGTGCGAGTAAAGAGCAGCGTGCTTGACGCATTTATTGTCGAAAACCAGCTCATCGCAATCGACCGCCGCGAAGCGGAAGATGAGTTTGTAAACCAAAACAGCTTCCGACTTAATCAGGAATACTATGCTTCCCTGGGGGATCAAAAGGCTTTTGTTTTGTCTCACGGCCGGGATATCATGATTCTCAAGGTAGTTGGCTATGCAGAGGCAATAGTAAAATATTACCAGATTGAAGACCTTTCAGCCCACGCATGGATCGCACACCAGCGTTATCCAACCAAGGGACGGGTATGGCATCCGGGTGGCGCCCATCCGTTTGCCGGCATCAATATGGCACTGGTTCACAACGGTGATTTTGCAAATTATCACTCGGTTACTGAGTATCTTAAACAACGGCATATTTATCCGCAGTTTCTCACCGACACTGAGGTGTCCGCGCTTTTATTTGACCTCTTGAGCAGGACGTATCATTATCCTCTCGAATACATAATCGAGGCGATTGCGCCCACAACCGAACTCGACTTTGATCGTCTTCCTCAGGATAAGCAAAAAATCTACCGATCGATACAGGCTACCCATATCCATGGTTCGCCGGATGGTCCCTGGTTTTTCATCATTGCCCGCACTATTCCTGACCAAAAAACATTCCAACTTCTGGGCATAACCGACACCGCGATGTTGCGACCCCAGGTATTCTCTTTTTCCGACGGTGAGGTTCAGGTGGGGCTGATCTGCTCGGAAAAACAAGCGATTGACGCAACCCTTATCAGCCTCTCCAAGCATGATAAGCGGATTTGTCCGGTTGCTGACCGGTACTGGAACGCCCGGGGCGGAAGCCACACTGACGGGGGAGCATTTATTTTTAATGTCATCCCCGACGCTGCCGGGAAGATGCGGATGACCTGTACGGACAAATTCGGGACGCAGGTGCCCATGCCGAAAAAAACCGAATCGTGCGATTTTACCCGGGAAGGGATTTTCACGGCCCCGAAAGATAGCGGGGTGGAAAAGGAGTTGCGGCTGTGCCTTGAAACCGGTAGCTCTGTCGCTCTTTTTGAGTATGTTCGCGACAAAATTCCCTCCTGGTCTTTCGACGATGTCTGGACAGCGTGTGCAATCATTACTGGTCTGGCACAAGACCCAAACAACACGGCCACTGCGATCCAGGGGCTTACGCTCCTTAACGATCGAAAATACCCGACGGGTGAAAAAAAGCGGAACCATATTATCCACATCGTGCGCAGTGAGCTGGATCAGTTCTTCAGCAGCCTCCCCGGTTTGGATAAGCACGAAGAAGAGCCAACTCTGTATCGACGCATCGACTTTGAAACCCGTAAGAACTTGAGGCCGCCGCGCCGCGAGGAAAAGACGCTGGTAATAAACGCAAAACATTTTCCTCCGGAAGGAAATGAGTCTGACGCATCGCTTCTTATGGATGCTTATATGAAAGGATGGCGGCATTTTATTTGTTTTGGTTGTTCCGGCCAGCGGTTTATCGGCTGTGGTCTGGGACCGGAAAGCGGAGGTGTGATCATAGACGTGTACGGCAGCTCAGGAGATTATCTGGGCTCGGGCATCGATGGGTTGACGATCACCGTTCACGGTAATGCACAGGACCAGCTTGGTCAGATCATAAAAGCCGGAAAACTGGTTGTCCACGGCGATGTTGGTCAAACATTCATGTATGGCGCCAAGGGCGGCGAGGTCTACGTGTTAGGGAACGCAGCCGGTCGTCCTCTTATTAATTCAGTGGGGAGACCACGGGTAGTTATTAATCAAACGTGCCTTGATTTTCTGGGCGAGTCTTTTATGGCTGGTGATCCTCATAATGGCGGGGGATTTGTTATTCTGAACGGCGTTACCTTTGATGATGAGGGACATATTATCCCTTTGGTGGAACCCTATCCGGGGAGCAACCTCTTTTCGTTATCGTCAGGGGGTGCTGCTTTTATTCGTGATCCTCATAAAATACTTGTGGAGGAGCAATTAAACGGGTGTATGTTTCTTTCGCTCACCCGGAAGGACTGGGATTTAATTCTTCCTTTCTTGGTTGAAAATGAGCGTCTCTTTGGAATCAAAGTTGATGAGCTATTGACGGTTGATGGAGAGCGCCGATCACCAGAACGAGTTTATCGCAAAGTCGCCCCCAGTACGGGGGCTCATTCATCTTCTGAAACAATAGAAGCGTACTGGGATGATGAATGTCCGGCAGAGCCGGTGACCATTAGTGATTAGGGAAAACATGCATCATGACAATCAGAATTAAAAAAGACAAAACATCTCACGGACTCCTCCGCAGAGTGGAAAAAATGGCGGATGTCGGTCTGAGCGGCTGTTTCCAATGTAAGAAGTGCGACAGTGGATGTCCCGTGTCCAACCTTACCGAGTCTCCACCTTCAGAGATTATAAGACGGTTACACCTGGGCGCAGGAAATGAGTTGCTTACCAGCGATCTTGTGTGGATGTGTGTATCTTGTGAAACCTGTTTTGCCCGCTGTCCCATGGAAATCGATATTCCCTCGGTAATCGACGCCTTGCGGATCTTAGCAGTGGAGCAGAGAACACTACCCCCGGAAGGCAACATGCCGCTTTTTAACCGGGTTTTTCTTAAAACCGTAAAAATTTTTGGACGTACCTATGACCTTGGTATGATCGCTGCTCATAAGATCGGCACGAAAACTTACCTGAAAGACGCGGACAAATTTCCTGTTATGCTCAAGAAGAGAAAAATTGCGCTTCTGCCCCCCCGGGGGGCTGACCGGAAAATGGCAAAACGCATTTTTGATTTAGTGAGGCGAAAGAAGGAAAACCAAAAATGAAATACGCATATTATCCCGGATGCGCATCAGATTCCACTGCCCGGGAACAGCATGAATCATGTGTAGCAGTTGCCCGCTCCCTGGGAATTGATTTGGCCGAGATCGGAGGATGGATCTGTTGCGGTACCACCCCTGCTCACCAGACTGACCGGGTACTGGCAGCCGCATTGCCGGCAGCCAATCTGGTTCGTGCGCAGAAAATGGGACTTGATATTGTTGTTACCTGCGCTGCCTGTTACAGCATGCTGAAAATGGCGAACCACGAAGTTCTGCACCACCCCAAAGTTCGTGAGCATGTGAGCGAAGTACTTGGTCAGGATTATGACGGTTCAGTGCGTGTGCGCCATTTTGTAGAAGTGCTTCTTGAAGACGTGGAGATGGAAAAGATCCGCAAAGCGCTCAAGCGCTCTCTCAACGGGCTTAAAGTGGCGTGTTACTATGGCTGTCTGCTGGTGCGCCCCCCGGAAATAAATCAGTTTGATGACCCGGAAAACCCCACGTCCTTAGATCGTCTGGTTACTGCCATGGGAGGGGAAAGCCTTGACTGGCCCCACAAGGTTGAATGCTGCGGGGGAGCCCTTTCCCTCACCCGGACCGATGTCGTGGTAAAGCTCTCTGATGCTGTTTTGACTATGGCCCGGTCTGCGGGTGCGGATTGCGTGGCGGTGGCCTGTCCCATGTGTCAGATAAATCTGGACCTGCGACAGAGTGACATTAAAAAAACAACCGGCAGAGACCACAACCTGCCGATTATCTATATTACCCAATTACTTGGGCTTTGTCTCGGTATTGCTGCTGATGAACTTGGGTTAGAAAAACTCATGGTTTCTCCAGAGAGCATCGTGAAGCGCTTAACGAGAGTGGAGGAGCTTGTTTGACGAGCAGGATGAGAATAAGACAAAAAAACTGACTATGAATAACAACAATAATAACAATAATAACAATAACAACAATAAAAAGATCGGTGCGGTACTGGTGGAAGGTGGCGGCATTGCCGGAGTTCAGGCAGCGCTTGATCTGGCTAACTCTGGTTTTAAGGTCTACCTCATTGAGCGATCAGGTGCCATCGGCGGTATGATGGCTCAACTGGATAAGACTTTCCCCACGGGTGATTGCGCTACGTGCATTGTTTCACCTAAGCTGGTTGAGTGTGCCCGCAACCTGAACATTGAGATTCTGACGCTGTCGGAACTTTATAGGATCGAAGGAGAACCCGGCCGATTTACTGTTACCATCAAAAAATCTCCCCGTTATGTAGATGAGAAAATCTGTAATGCCTGCGGGGACTGCACCGCGGTTTGTCCGGTTGCAATTTCTGACCGGTTTAATCGCGGTTTAGGGACTCGTAAAGCCATTGCCAAACAGTATGTTCAGGCAGTGCCCAACCTTGTTGGTATTCTTAAGCTGGGGCATGCTCCCTGTAAGACGACCTGTCCGGCAAACATTAATGTGCAGGGGTATATTCAACTGATCAAGAAAAAAGAGTATATCAAGGCAGTGAATCTGATCAGAGAAAGGAATCCTCTTTCTGCTATTTGCGGACGCGTCTGTACTCATCCCTGCGAAACCGCCTGCACCCGGGGTAAGGTTGATGCGCCGGTTGCTATCAGACAATTGAAACGCTTCGCCTCGGACAAGGAAATGGAAATGGTGGCGTCAGGTCAGCTTGTCCTTCCAGAGGAGAAGACACCCTCCCCGCATGCCCGGAAAGTTGCCATTGTCGGAGCTGGCCCTTCCGGCCTGACTGCCGCCCAGGACCTCGCTGATCGTGGTTATGCCGTGACTGTTTACGAAGCGCGTCGCGCTGCGGGTGGGATGCTTCGCTGGGGGATTCCCGAATACCGCCTTCCCGAGAAGGTCTTGGATTATGAAATCGAGCTTATTCGGCGCAAGGGAGTTAGCTTTGTGTTTAACTGCCAGGTGGGTAAAGACATCACCATTGATAAACTGCGTGAAGACCATGATGCGGTTTTTATCGGCATGGGCTTACAGAAAGGCAGTACCCTGAATGTGGAAGGCGAAAATCTTAACGGCGTTGTCCAGGGTCTCGATTTTCTGAAGGCCGTCAAAGACGGAACAGCGCGCATTAAAGATAGCGTGTTTATCATCGGCGGTGGAAACGTGGCGATTGACGTGGCGTTAAGCGCCAAGAGAATTGGGGCTCAAAAAGTGCAGATGGCCTGCCTTGAATCGTGGGAAGAGATGCCCGCCAATGAAGAAGAAAAAAAGCAAGCGCTTGAAGAAGGAGTTATCATCCACACCTCCTGGGGACCGAAAAGAATTAAAAGTTCAAAAGGTGAGGTGAACGGCATTGAGCTGAAAAAATGCACGGCAGTGTTTGATAACCAAAAAAAATTTAATCCGACTTATGATAAAACCAAAACAACGGATTTTGAAACGGCCATGGTTATTGTGGCTATCGGGAGTCGTTCTGATCCGGCTTTTTTCGGCACTACGCCGGATTTACCGGTAAACCAGAGGGGGAACATCATTGTTGACCAATACGGCCTCACTGAGATAGAGGGGTTTTTTGCCGGTGGGGATATTGTCACCGGACCGGCGACAGTTATTGAAGCGGTTGCTGCCGGAAAGCGTGCGGCGGAATCGATTGACCGGTATGTGAAAAAAGAAGATCAGCAGACTGCTCGTTTTGAAAATACGATCGCTCCGGTTGCCGAGGAACTTCTTCCCTCAACCGAAGACGTGGAAAAAAGAACGCGCGCTCAGGCTCCGGAACTTCCGGTGAAACAACGAATCAACAACTTTGCTGAGATAGAAGCAGCCTTTTCCGAAGAAGATGCTCTTGCTGAAACCGAGCGATGTCTCAACTGTGCCTTGTGCTCCGAATGCCGGGAATGCGTGGCTGCCTGTGAGAAGAACGCGATCAATCATGTCATAGAAGAACAGATGATCGAACTTGAGGTAGGCTCGGTTATCCTAACTCCTGGTTTTGAGGAGTTTCCCGCTGCCAGGAAAGGCGAGTTTGGTTTTGGTCGGTATGGTAACGTGATTACCAACGTGCAATTTGAACGCATGCTTTCCGCTGCGGGCCCCTTTGAAGGGCATATTGTGCGCCTGGCAGGCGGCGGAGAAGCTAAACGCATTGCTTTTATTCAGTGCGTGGGATCCCGTGACAGTAAGTGCGGTAATGAATACTGTTCTTCGGTTTGCTGCATGGCGACGATAAAACAAGCTATGGTTGCCCGCGAGCATGTAGAGGGGCTGGACGCGACTATTTTTTATATGGATATACGTGCGCACGGAAAAGATTTTGACCAGTATTATGAGCGCGCCCGAAATGAAGAGAGCATCCATTTTATCCGGAGCATGCCGTCACGGATTGTTCAGGTTCCCGAAACCAAGGATCTTCGGGTGCGATTTGTTAACGAAAACAGGGAATTTGAAGAACAGGGATTTGATCTTGTGGTGCTGGCCACGGGCATTGATCCGAAAACATCGGTAACGGAAAGGGTATCCCGCCTGGGGATTGAACTTAATGGGTTCGGTTTTTGCGCGACGAACCGCCTTCTTCCGCTGACAACATCCCGGCCCGGGGTTTTTGTTGCCGGAGCGTTTCAGGAGCCCAAGGATATTCCGGAAACCGTTACCCAGGCAAGCGGCGCAGCATCCATGGCCATGGAACTGCTGGCGGATTCCCGCAATACACTGGTTGCCAAGAAAAGCTATCTTAACGAACGAGATATTACCGACGAGGAGCCGAGGATTGGGGTGTTCGTGTGTCACTGCGGACTGAACATTGCCTCAGTCGTGGATGTTACGCAGGTAGTGGATGGTGTTAGGTCGCAACCGGGAGTTGTTTTTGTCAAAGATACCATGTTCACCTGTTCGGACACCAGCCTATCGGAAATCAAGGAGAAAATTCGTGAATACCGACTGAACCGGATTGTGGTTGCTTCCTGCACCCCCCGAACCCATGAACCGTTGTTTCGGGAAACACTACGCGAAGCAGGTCTCAATCCCTATCTGTTCGAGCTTGCCAATATTCGGGATCAGTGCTCATGGGTTCACCCATTAAATCCAAATGAGGCCACGGACAAAGCAATTGACCTGGTGCGCATGTCTATCGCCCGGGCGCAGTCTCTTGCTCCCCTGGGAGGTGAATCACTTGCAATTAACCAAAGCGGCCTGGTCATCGGTGGAGGAATGAGCGGAATGACGGCGGCCCTTTCATTAGCAAACCAGGGTTTTAAAACCAGTCTCGTTGAGCGCACTGATCGTCTGGGAGGAAATCTTCTTAATTTATATAACACCCTGGAAAAGGATGACATTTCAAGTTTTACCGCTGCTCTCATCCAGCGGGTTGAGAATCATCCCAATATAAGAGTTTACCGGGAGACGGAGATTGCGCGTGTTGCCGGGCATATCGGCAATTTTCTGATCACCCTTGCTCGAAAAGGTGAAAAAACCGACATTTCTTGCGGTGCCGTGATCGTGGCCACGGGAGCCAATCCGGCCGAGACTTCAGAGTTTTTGTATGGCAAATCAAAACAGGTGCTCACCCAGATTGAATTAGAGAAGCAGATCCATGAACAAACCTTTTCTTCGGGCGGTGGGAATGTGGTCATGATCCAGTGCGTGGGCTCCCGCAATCCCGAGCGTCCCTATTGCAGTCGGCTTTGCTGTTCAATGGCGGTTAAAAATGCTCTGAGTATCAAGGAAAAGGATCCTGATGCACAGGTCTTTGTCCTTTACCGGGATGTGAGGACCTACGGGTTTCGAGAAACTTACTACAAGAAAGCGCGGGAAGCCGGGGTTATCTTTATCCGTTACCATCAGAACTCCCCTCCGAAAATTTCTGATGCGAATGGTCTCGTTGTCACCCTTGACAGTCCTGACTTTCCCGAGACTCTTGAGATTGAAGCTGATCATGTCGTGCTCAGCACCGGTGTTGTGCCGGGTGCAAATAATAAGGCTCTTGCCGACATGTTTAAGGTCTCTCTTAACGCCGATGGTTTCTACGTGGAGGCTCATTTGAAGCTGCGGCCGGTGGATTTTGCCAGTGAGGGTATTTTTCTGTGCGGACTCGCGCATTCGCCTAAATTTGTTGACGAAAATATTTCTCAAGCCCGGGCTGCTGCTGCGCGGGCAGCTACCGTGCTTTCCAAGACGCATCTCGATTTAGGGGCTCAGGTGTCGCACGTCAACCAGAATAAATGTATCTCATGCATGACGTGTCTGAAGGTATGTCCTTTTGGGGCGCCGCTGGTAAACCGGGATCAAAAGGCAGAGATTGTCGGGGCCAAATGCATGGGGTGTGGTATTTGTGCTGCGGAGTGCCCGGCTCGCGCAATTCAGCTGAGTCATTTTGAGACCAATCAGTTTTGTATGATGCTTGATAACTTATTAGCAGTTGGAAATTCATCATGAATGCAAATGCCTTTGAGCCATTGATTGTGGGTTTTTTTTGTCACTACTGTGCCTATGCTTCCGCGGACCTGGCGGGATCGATGAGGCTGCAGTATCCACCGAATATTCGCATTATTCGCACGCCGTGTACGGGCAGGCTGGAGATTGAGTATTATTTAAGAGCGTTTGAAAACGGGGCAGACGGTGTGCTGGTGGCGGGGTGTCTTGAGGGTGGATGCCATTTTATCGAAGGAAATCTTGTGGCAAAACGGCGGGTCAATCAGACTCGGGACCTTTTGGCTGAAATTGGAATTGAAAAGGAGCGCTTGCGAATGGTTAATGTTTCTGCCGCCGAGGGGCCCCCTTTGGCGGATATGATTACTGACATGATCAAAAATGTTCGCGAGCTTGGCCCTAATCCCTTAAAGTCAACAAGCGGGAACAAGGAAGAGCGGAAAGACTTTGTTCGGACATAAGCGTTGCTTTGTGCTTACATTTAACACCCGGTGTAGCAACAAGCGGCACTACACGGAAATTTCTAAAACGTCATCTATAAAGCGGAGGCCCTCGCATGATCGTTGCAGAAAGAAAAACCATACCTGAACTTATTGAGATATTACAGGGGCACAAAAGGATTTTAGTGCTGGGATGCGGCACCTGTGTTACTGTCTGCCTTGCCGGTGGTGAGCGTGAGGTGAGTATTATTTCTTCGGCGTTAAGAATAGCTTCGCGCTTAGCCGGCCCTTCTCTCGAAATTGAGGAGCTTACCATTGAGCGTCAGTGCGACAATGTGTTCATCGAGAAGGCTGCCGAGGCAATCGAAAGAAACGATGCCGTGCTTTCTCTTGGGTGCGGTGCAGGCGTTCAGGCTATTGCGGAACGGTATTCTGCAAAGCCGGTTTATGCCGGATTGAACACCGCCTTCCTTGGTATTCTCGAAGAGAGAGCGGTCTGGACCGAAAAATGCGTTGCCTGCGGCGCCTGCGTGCTGCACGAATACGGAGGTATCTGTCCGATTACCCGGTGCGCCAAGCATATGCTTAATGGTCCCTGCGGTGGTTCCCGGGAAGACCGTTGTGAGGTCATGCCCGATCGTCCCTGCGCCTGGCAACTTATCTATCAGCGGCTCAAAGGCATTGGTCAGCTTGACCGTCTCAAACAAATCAAACCGCCGAAAAACTGGAACACGAGCATCCATGGCGGACTTCGTGTCATCGTCCGGGAAGACCACAGGATCTAAGTGTTATGGATAATCGACCGTTGAAAATATATTTATTTTTCTGTTCTAATAGTTTCGATACTGATACAGCACGACGGTACTGTGCTGGACAAGAAGGGGAAGAACTGAAAGCAATCAGTTTGCCTTGCTCGGGGAAGGTGGATCTGCTCTATTTGATTAAAGCGTTTGAAACCGGAGCAGATGGTGTGATGGTGATAACCTGCAAACAGGATGCTTGCCGTTACCTTGAGGGAAATCTGCGGGCAGCGCGGAGAGCGGAGGCAGTAGACTCACTCCTGGAGGAGATCGGTCTGGGCAGAGGAAGAATAAAGGTTATTAAGCCACAAGAAGAAGGTGATGTAGGGCAGATTATTCGTGAAATAGATAATTTTCGCGCCAAGGTCAGCAGCTTGGTTAATTCAAATTCTCAATGAAGCGTTTTGAAAGTTTTTTTGCCTCCGGCTTTGTCCGGGTGGGGAGATGACAGTATGACACAAGACAGTAAATTTGCACAGGCGATAGAGAATGAAACTTTTATTATTACCGCAGAGCTTCTGCCGTATGCTACTGCGGAGGCCGCGGTAATTGAAAAAACAGTAGGTGCCCTAAAAAATGGACCGGTAGCGGTAAATGTGGCTGACAACCCGCATGGCCCGGTTATGTCAAGCCTGGCAGGGTCAATTGCTTTGAGTCGAGCGAATATAGAACCAGTCTACCAGCTTGTCACCCGCGACCGAAACCGCATCGCTCTCCAGTCCGACCTCCTGGGGGCAGCCTATTTAGGGATAAAAAATGTGCTCTGCCTGTCCGGGTATCATCAAACCCTGACCACATCACATGAAGCCGGCAATGCTTTTGACATTGATTCGATTCAACTCATTACTGCGATAAAGAAAATGAATGAACAAGGAGTCCTGCTGGACGGAACCAAAATTAAGGGAGTATTTTCCCTGCTGGTAGGCGCAGTGGCAAATCCTTATCTGACCCCATTGGAACTCAATATTCTTCGAGTTACCAAAAAGGTGGCGGCGGGCGCACGATTTATTCAGACCCAGGCAGTATTTGATGCCGAGCGCTTTCAGCAGTGGCTTGAAGCAGCCCGTGGAGAGGGTATCACGGAAAAAGCCGCTATCCTGGCAGGAGTGCGGCCATTAGAAAGCGCCGCGGAAGCAGAGAACTTGCGCGACACCTTAACGGATTTCTTTATTCCAGACGAGGTGATCAAACGATTGAAAGCAGCAGGCGATGAGACGGCCCAGAAAAAAGAAGGGCTTGCCATTTGTAAGGAAGTAATTAAGAAGATTAGAGAAATGAGAGGCCTTCGAGGGATACATATTCTTTCCGGAGGGAAAGAATCTATTGTGTCCGAACTGATGGCCGCAATAAAATAGCACGAACAAAAAATTACCAATAATAGATAAACGATTCGAATTATGCCAGAGAAATATCACATTAACACCACTCCGGTTCCACCGAGACTCCCGCGCATTGGAAAACACGGCATTGTGGACTGGCGGGAAGACTGCGCCCGATGTCATAACTGCGTAAAAAAGGCCTGTGTCTACGATCGCCACCGACAGGAAACCGAATACATCAGAAATCTCAAGGACGTGGATGACCTGTTTTTTGATTGCATGGGCTGTTTCTCCTGCGTGCAAGATTGCACTAAAGGTCTTTTATGCCTCACCATCAACCCCGTATACGAACGGCTGGGAAACAGTTACTGGACTCCTGATATTATTTTATCAACCTGGCTACAGGCGGAGACCGGTAAGGTCCCGGTTTCAGGGGCAGGGTATAAAGGGAGATTCTCCGGTCCAGGTTTTGATTCAATGTGGACCGATATGTCTGAAATTGTTCGTCCCACGCGAGATGGGATCCACGGGCGCGAATATATCAGCACATCAGTTGACCTTGGGAGAAAACCGACAGTCCTATCTTTCGACGAAAAAAAACTGGACACTTTTCAACCGTCACTGGTTTCCATGCCTTTACCATTGATTATTGATAAGCGACCAAATGTTTACCGTTTGCCAAAACTTGAGCCTATTTTTGTGGAGACCGCAGCCCGCACTGATTTAATTACTATTATTGACGCCGCCCAATGGCCCCTTGAAAACATTGATGAAGATCGTCATTTGCCTCATGTGGCATTCTTTTTGCGTCCCGATTCACCCGGCGTGCCCAGGGAAGTGCTGAAAAAAACAAGGCTGGTGGAAATAGCCGACCATGATGGGGTGACCACGCGGATAAAGAAGCTCAAGGACATGCACCCGGAGCTCGTAGTGGCAGTGAGGCTTACATTAGATTCGCACGGTGTAGATCGGGCGGTCGCGCTTGCTCAGGAAGAAGACATGGAGGTAATCCATGTGGTTGCTGATCTTAACGGCAATGAGATTGGAACCGAAAACCCGCGCTTTATTAAAGATATGATCCGTCAGATCCACACCACGCTCATAGAAATCGGTAAAAGGGATGAGGTCACGATCATGGCTGGCGGAGGAATAGCTTTGGCAGAGCATATGGCAAAGGCGATAATCTGCGGTGCCGATCTGGTGACCACCAACCTGCCCTTTATGATCGCTCTTGAATGCCATCTGTGTGAATCCTGCGAGACTGGTTTTTCGTGCCCGGCGAAACTTGAGCACATTGCATTCGATTACAGCGTGGGCCGGATGACCAATTTGGCTTCGGCCTGGCATTTACAGTTGATTGAAGTTATGGGCGCAATGGGAATGCGTGAAGTCCGTCGTCTTCGTGGAGATGTGGGGCGGGCAATGTTTTTTGAAGAACTTGAGGAGCAAACCTTTGGAAAACTTTTCGGAACCAGAAAATAAGTTTGATAATATCCTACCGGAGAATACGCGGAAGACCTTTGTACCGCAAGTTAAAATCAGCCGTGAAATCAAGCCAGCTCCGTCGCGATACCGTAATGAAATTGCGAAATACATTATCCGGCGCAGCGATGATGCGTGTATCCGATGCGGAAAATGTGTAAACGTTTGTCCTTGCGACGTTCATGTGCTGAAGCCGAATTACAAATATTTCGTTGGTGCTCAAAGCCATCTCTGTAAAGGTCCGGCCTGCGAAAAGACCGATCATTATTGTGTAGCGTTATGCCCTCAGGGTGCACTGCGGATGGTTGAGAACCCCATGATGAAAGCGCTTGGAGATTATCGCTGGACCGCTGACATGATCTTAGCTACCTGGAGGATGGCGTCAACAGGTGATATTCCGTCAGAAGACTTTGGTTTTGACTATCAGTGCGGCAATTCCGGCGGAGGATTTGATCGCCTCAGATTCACGTTTCCTGATAAGCCTCACGTGAAGCTGAGCGAAGACGACATCGATATAGGCATCGAACTTAATCGCCGCAATGATGGCCGACCTCGCATTAGAATCGATGTCCCGTGGTATGGCGGAGGGATGTCATTCGGCTCAGTGAGCAATGTAACCCAACTGGCAAAGGTGCGCGCTGCTGCCGCTTGGAATACCTTCTCCTGCACCGGTGAAGGTGGGTACATGGAGCGCATGAGGCCTTACGACGACTCTATGATTACTCAAGTTGCAACCGGACTATTTGGGGTCAGAGAAGAAACGATTCAGCGGGTGCCGATTGTAGAATTCAAGTATGCACAAGGAGCCAAGCCTGGTCTTGGGGGACACTTGCTGGGTGATAAGGTTACACCAGCGGTAGCAAACATGCGCGAGGCAGTGGTCGGAACCTCACTCTTTTCCCCATTTCCGTTCCACAGTGTTTATTCCATTGAAGACCACATGAAACACATTGACTGGATCAAGCATATCAACCGGAGAGTTCTGATATCTACCAAAGTGTCAACTCCCACGGATGTCGATATGGTTGCGGTGGGAAGTTGCGCAGCCGGAACGCACATTATCCACCTGGACGGAGCTTACGGCGGCACCGGCGCTGCCCCCGACATTGCAAAGAAAAATATTGCGATGCCGATTGAATATGCCATACCCAAAGTACACGATTTTTTGACCTCCGAAGGGGTGCGGGACAAGGTCACCCTCATGGCCAGCGGTGGAGTGCGTACTGCCCATGACATAGCAAAGGCAATCGCTCTCGGTGCCGACGGCGTGGTAATCGGCACTGCTGAGCTGGTAGCGCTCGGGTGCGTGCGGTGCTCTCGCTGCGAAAGCGGACGCGGCTGCCCCCGCGGAATTGCGACGACCGATACTGAATTGGCGGCGAAAATGAGCTTAGAATGGGCCACCCAGCGCATTATTAATCTTTATAATGCCTGGCGAAAAGAATTGATCGGAATCCTTCAGCGCTTTGGAATGCGGAGTATCACCGAACTTCGTGGACGCACAGACCTTCTCATTCATCTTGACTATTCTAATGATGGTGCACAAAAAAAACATAAATAGTGGAATTTTAGATAATACAATGAGCAGGTAGTGTCATGGTTGCCTAACTCCTTGCATGAAGAAGGTGAGAAGTTTTTGAAGGATATTGTTTATGGGGAAGGTGGGTTTGTGCAGCTGCTTATAAGGGGGGCGTTGTCCCGATAGTGTTCCGATAAAACGTTGTCCAAAAAACTTAGATGCTGGATTCTAACCTTTCGACGTTCCGCTTTTTTAGGAGCACGAAATTTTTTTATAGTGAGTAAGAAAGGAAATTTCAGATGATGAGAGTAGTCATCATTATGCATGATCCATCTGAAGGGCCGGGGACCATTGAAGACTATTTGGCGCTTAAGGGAATTGGTGTTTATACGGTGAGACTCTATGCTCGTGAATCGCTACCGCAAGCTCTTGATGACTATGATGCTGTAGTCACTATGGGCGGTCCGATGAATGTTTATGAAGATGAAAAATACCCGTTTCTTCGTGATGAAGTAAACTTTTTAAAGCAAACAATGGATCGTGGTGTACCCGTGCTTGGCATTTGCCTTGGTGCTCAGATGATTGCGCGGGCATGCGGTGCATCTGTGTTTCAGGCTTCTCAGAAGGAAGTAGGCTGGAGCGAAGTTTTCCTTACCGATGCGGGGAAAAAAGATATGCTTTTCCGTGGTCTTTCGGGAACACTGCCCGTATTTCAGTGGCACGAGGACACCTTCGAACTTCCTGCCGGAGGGCATCTTCTCGCGACTTCGGCAGTATATCCTAACCAGGCATTTCGGTACTCCAATGCTTACGGATTGCAGTTTCATGTGGAGGTTACCCCGCAGATCCTTTCTGACTGGTTTGGTTTATCGCCGGAAGGTGAAAAGATGGTACGCCACATGGAAAAACTGGAGACGGATTTTATGCGACAAGCCCAAAGACTGTATAGTAACTTTGTTGATGTTGTGCAGACACAAGATTTGCCATAAGTTCTCCCGGTCACAAGGAAAAAAATAGATACTAACCTGATAATCGATTATTCTGCGCGCACCTGAAATCTTGCGGACACAAGGAGGTGGAATTATGTCCTATAATTGGGGTCCCTTTTTTATTGTTCCTTCTGAAAAGCTAAAGACTTTTTCCGGAAGGATTGTTTTACGGGAAAAGTATGACGAGGACCTCTTGAAAAAAGAGTTGGGTGCGCTTGGATTTTCCGGGGTGCCCTTTAAAGCAACCAATCCTTGGTATTACCGGAAAAAAGGTACTGGAACGTGGGTTAAAATTGGAGAATCAGATGATCGGGCAAACTGGTTTTCTGTTCCTTGGGATACCGCAAGTTTAAGAAATGGAACATATCAAATCCTTGGTCTTATGCATGTAATGGTTAAAGAGGGGGATAGGGAATTTGTTATTTTTAGACAGAATAGTGCGGAGGTGAAGGTTGAGAATTAGTTTGCCTGACCTGTTGAACTGATGAAGTAGAAAACCATAGTCTCATATCATAGTTTTTTGAATCACGGTGAGTTTGAATCCACTTGCGCGCCACAGTAAATGTAAGGTTAGGCTGCAAGGCCCGATAATATAAAGTCCACTAAATTGTAGGATTTATTAGGTATAAGATACAATTTAGTAAGGTAAACGATTAAGCAAGAACCGGGAATAAATGAAAAAGTTCTTGCATTATCAGATAATGAGGGTTTGTATTTTTTTTGGCATACGATTTGCAAAATTCTAATGCACGGAAAAAAATATTAAATTGCGTGCGCACTTCTAAAAGTATTAGTCAATAACGTTTTTGTTTTATAAACCTCACTAAAAAATAAGGAGGTCATGGTCATGGAAAAGTTTGGTCGAGAGGATGTGCTGAGAATCGTAAACGACAAAAAGATTAAATTTATCCGAATATGGTTTACCGACATTCTTGGTGTGTTAAAGAGTTTCGCCATCACTGCTGAGGAGTTGGAAGTTGCGTTTGAGGAAGGTATGGGTTTTGATGGTTCCTCAATCGAAGGTTATGCCCGGATTGAAGAAAGCGATATGGTAGCCAAGCCTGACCCGAACACTTTTGCCATCTTACCCTGGCGGCCCCAGGATGGTGGGGGTGTGGCACGGATGTTTTGTGATGTGCTTAACCCTGATGGGACTCACTATATTGGTGATCCTCGCTGGGCGCTCAAGCGTAATTTAAAGAAAGCGGCGGAGCTTGGCTACACTTTTTATGTTGGGCCGGAACTTGAGTTTTTTTACTTTAAAAGCTCTGAGGGCGCCCCGCAGGTATTAGATCAAGGTGGTTATTTTGACCTAACCCCCTTGGATGCTGCCAGCGATATGAGACGAGAAACCGTTCTGGCGCTCGAGAGCATGGGGGTCAAAGTTGAATATAGCCACCACGAAGTCGCCCCTAGTCAGCATGAGATTGATATGCGATACAATGATGCGTTATCAATGGCGGATTCTGCCATGACCTTTCGCTTGACAGTAAAAGAAGTAGCCATGAAACACGGTGTTTATGCTACCTTTATGCCCAAGCCGCTTTTCGGCCAGAACGGTAGTGGTATGCACGTGCATCAATCCTTGTTCAAGGGAAAAGAAAACTCATTTTTTGATCCCAACGATAAGTATCATCTTTCCAAGGTAGGAAAAGGATACATTGCCGGTATCCTTAAACATGCCCGGGAAATATCTTCAGTAGTCGCGCAATGGGTGAATTCCTACAAACGGTTGGTACCGGGATACGAAGCGCCGGTTTACATTTCCTGGGCGCGGAGAAACCGATCAGCCCTGGTTCGGGTGCCGATGTATAAGCCTGGTAAGGCTAACGCAACGCGTATTGAAGTGCGGTTCCCTGATCCTGCCTGTAATCCCTATTTGGCTTTTGCAGTAATGCTGGCGGCAGGGCTTAAAGGTATACAAGAAGGCTATGCGCTGCCCGAACCGGTTGAGGAGGACATTTTCGAACTTTCTGCTGAGGAACGCGCAAAGAAAGGTATTGACTCACTGCCCGGAAGCTTAGATGAGGCGATTGCGGAAACGGAAAAAAGCGCGCTGGTGCGCGAAGCGCTCGGTGATCATATTTTTGAGAAGTTTATTGCCAATAAGAAAATTGAATGGGATAAGTATCGGGTCCACATTAGCCAGTTCGAACTGGAAAAATATCTACCGATATTATAACCAATTAAAAGCGTATTAAAAGTAAAGTCACGGATAAAAAAAGCCGGTCATTTGACCGGCTTTTGCTTTTTTTCTTCCTTATGATATTATTATATATTATTTTTTAAAGAGGCAATAGTTTTATAATCATCTTAAGTCCAGAGAGGTATTTTACGCCATGGCCAAAGAAATGATGGATACCCGAGAGGTAGCCGAGTATCTCAATATAAATGAAAAGCTGGTTTATAAGCTTTTAAAGGAAAAGAAAATACCGGGGACCAAGGTTACGGGCAAGTGGACTTTTCCGAGGCGATTAATTGATGAGTGGATCGTCGAAAGCGCTAAGGAAAATATCGGCCTCAAAAATAAACCGAGAGAGTTGAAAGATCATATCGTGATCATGGGAAGCAATGATTTTACGGTAGAATTGCTCTCGCATGAATTAAGCAGACGGTTTTCTGAATATAGTCTTTCTTTTTCCAACGTCGGAAGTTTGGCCGGACTTATTGCCTTGAGCAGGGGGAACAGCCACATAGCCGGCTGCCATCTTTTTGATCCTGACACCAGCCAATACAATGTCCCGTACATCTCCCGTTATCTCCCGGGGATTAGAACCACGGTCATCAATTTAGCCTATCGTGATATTGGTTTAATGGTAAAGCCGGAAAATCCTTTTAACATTTTGTCCATTAAAGACTTGTCCCGGACGGCAATCAAAATCATTAACCGGCAAGAAGGATCCGGCACCAGGGTACTTTTTGATTATGAATGTAAGAAAGTTGGCATTGAGCCAATGCGGCTTGATGGGTATGGAAAAGAGGTCAACACTCATTTTGAAGTGGCTATGGCAGTTGCAAGCGGGGCAGCAGATGTGGGCTTAGGCATTTTGTCAGCTGCCAAGATGTTAAATCTAACCTTTATTCACCTGACAAACGAACAGTATGACTTTGTTATTCCCAGAGAAAATTTATCTGCCCAACCAATTATTTCATTGATTGCAGTGATACGATCCCCGGAGTTCAAAGAAAATATAAATCAAATGGGGGGGTACGATACAAAAGATACCGGCAAGGTAATGGCAGAACTTTAGCACCATTTATATTGCCTTCAAACGCTTCCCAAAAATTATAAAACTCTTACCTTGAATGTCTTCCACACCAACCCACATCCCAGCAGTGCTGGAATAATCATCAAGTAGTTAAAAAAACCAAAATTATTATCCTTCTCTCCTGTTTTAATCCAACCTTTAGGAACCCATTAGGGCACCTCTAATAATTCCCAGGTTGTCACTCCCGCGAAGGTGGGAGTCCAGTAATTTCGATTAGTTCTGGATTCCTGCTTTCGCAGGAAAGACATTTTTAGAGGAACTCATTAGTAATAAATTACCCATAATGTCTATCAAAAAAGGTAATTTTAGTTATTTAATAAGATTATTAGTAATTATTAGTAACTATCTTCTTGACAAGGCTATATTTTAGCTATATTTTAGCTAAAAAAAAATTATTTTCTTTAAAAAAAGTAAAAAGAGTTAAAAGATTGATTAAAAAAAGGAGGAGTATCATGAAGGTAAAAGTTTTATTATTATTAATTAGTTTTGGTTTATTATTTTCTTTTTCCTTCCTGGCATGGTCGCAAGAAAAGGAAGAAGAGGCTGATTTTACCGTCTATGACCTGGGGGAAATAGTTGTCTCCGGTGAAAAACCGGCAGCAGTGACCGAAATGGCTACTACTAACGAAATAACGGCTGAGCAGATTAAAGCCACCCACAGCACAAATGTGGCTCAAGCTTTGGCTCATGCTCCGGGAGTGCGGGTTTCCAGCGGCCAGAAAAACGAACCCTATATTTCAGTGCGGGGGTTTGGCCAGGAACGCCTTCTGGTGCTCATTGACGGTGTTCCCTATTACGAGCAGAATTACCATAAACTCGACCTTTCCTCCATACCCACGGACAACATTGCCAAAATCGTGATTACCAAGGGAGCTCCTTCGGTCATCTATGGGGCTGGGGCCATGGGTGGGGTTATTAACATCATCACCAAAAAAGCCACTACAAAAATGGCAGCTTCAGCCACCTTTGAGATGGGGGAACACGGCACTAATAGGGAGTCCTTTTCTACGGGGTGGAAAAAAGGGATTCTCAGCTACTGGTTAAACTACACCCATGAGGAGACATTAGGCTGGCGGCTTTCGGATGATTTTAAGCCGGTATTGGGGACAATTAGTACCAAACCAGTTTCTACCACGGCTGTAATGGAACATGGAGGATATCGCAATAATTCGGACTCCCAAAAACACGCGATCTGGGCCAAGCTTGGCCTCGAATTCAACCCTGATTCCGAATATTATCTAAATTATTATTATATTGACCGTGAAAAGGGGGTGCCTCCGAGCATAAGGGAAATTAGGCAGTATTTCACCTCCCCGCCAGCGTTTACCGGGTTTAATCGTTGGCCAATGTATGATGACTGGGCCCTTGATTTGAGCGGGAAGCAAAAAATTTTTGATAACCTAACGTTAAGGGGCAAACTTTTTTATCACAGTCACAAGGATATATATGAATCCTATGACTGGTATGACTATCAAAATGACATTGCTGACAGCAAGTACAGGGATTCGAGTCTGGGAGGAAAATTCTTTGTGGATTACCAGCCGGTTTCCTGGGATACCCTGCGGCTTTCCTATCATTTAACCAAAGATATCCACAAAGAAAAAAATGATGAATATCTGCCCTATTCGAAATCATATGCCTACACCGGTTCTTTAGGCTTGGAAAACGAGTTTATCCGCATTAAAAACCTTACCTTGGTTGGCGGTGTAAGCTACGACTGGTTCGATGTCAAAGGGTCAAATTATAACCTAACCGATAAAAAAACAGGAGAGTTAATCGGACAATTTGATAACAAAGCAGCGCCAATTCAACATTCGTTCAATCCCATGGGAGGCCTTACCTACCAGATTGATAAAGATACCAAGCTGTTTACCTCAGTTGCTAAAAAAACCCGTTTTGCAACTTTGCAGGAACTCTATTCGAGCAAGGGAGGAAATCCCGATTTAAAAGCAGAGCAAAGCGTTAACACTACCTTGGGAGTAAATCATGCTTTTGGTAATCTCGCCTGGGCAGAACTTGCTTATTTTTATAACCGCATATCAGACTGGATTTCCCGCGATACCCCTGATCCCGGCGGTCTCTATTTAAATTTCGGAAATATCAGGATGGCTGGTTTTGAACTCAATACCGAATTTTATCCACCCTGGGTAAAGAACCTGGTGCTGAGCTTTGATTACATGTACAACCGCGCCAAAGATCACAGCGAAGGCAAAGTGACGCGTAACGTTCTTAATATTCCGCTCCATAAATTTGATGTTGGGCTTCAGTATACGGTGCCGAGAATAGGCACCCGGCTCGATTTTAACGCTATTTTTGTAAACCATGTGTTCACCAGGCTCCCTACGATAACGTATCCGGATGATCCTACGATCAAAAGCGACTCGCAGATGACCTTTGACTGCCGAATTTCGCAGAACTTTATGAAGTACTTTGAAGCCTACATGACGATGCAGAACATGCTCGACCGGGACTACGAGCCGGAGTATGGTTTCCCGGCAATTGGAAGAACCGTCTGGTTCGGGTTAACGGCAAAATATTAGATTGTCTGTTGTCATTGGTCCGTTGTCCGTTGTTCTTTGTGACACGGACAACAAACAACGGACCACGGACATACTTAACTTATAGAGGCAGGAAGGAAAGTTCTTGATGATTAAAAAAATTCTACTTTTCGCTGGCTTGATGGTGCTCAGTTGTTTTTTTAATGCGCCGGTGTGGGCGGATGGGCAATCCGTTATCAGCATCACGGGTGAGGTGAAACAGCCGCTCTATATGAACAGGGATGATCTCAAAAGGTTTGACAGCGCTTGTGTGCGCCTCAATGAGGTCTCCAAAGACAAAAAATTTCACGGGGTGTTTTATTTTCACGGGCCTTCACTTCAAACCCTGCTTGATCTTGCCGAAGTAAAAAAAGAGGAATCTGCTTTTCCCAAGCTCGTTGACCTGGCGATTGTGGTGCGAAACAAAAAAGGCGAGCGGGTCGCGCTTTCCTGGGGGGAAGTATTTTACCGGAACCCGGCGGATATCATCCTCGGCATTGAAGCTACGCCGATCATGCCCAAAAAATTAGGAGACCCCGCCTTTGCCCGGGAAATCTCCCCAAACATGGTGAATCAGTTGAAACGAAAGGTCGGCCTTCCCACGCTGGTAGTAGCTAATGATTTTTATACTGACCGGTGTCTCGAGGACGTTACCAGCATTGAGGTGGTTAATCTCCATCTGCCGATTCAGGGAAAAAAGGGAGAAAGCGTTTTTTCGCCGCAATTTACGGTGATTGCCGGTAAAGACAAGCCGTTAGAGGTTAAAGAACTCTCCTCCTATCCCCAGACCGCATTATTCGCAAAATCGGTGGGTGAAGGAAAGGGGTTTCATGGATTAAAGTCATTCAAAGGAGTGTCTTTGACCTGTCTGCTCGAAAAAGCCGGGATCACCCCTGATCTGAATTCCGTTATTATTGCTTCTGCGCCTGATGGATACCGGTCGCTTTTATCGTACGGAGAGCTTTTTCTCGCGCATTCAGGCGAGGAGATCATGATTGCGGATAGCGCGGATAATCAGCCTTTAAAAAAAGAAGGTAAGTTTTGTCTGGTCTTACCCGATGATCTTTCGGCGGACCGGTGGGTTAAGTCAGTCGAGAGGATAGAGGTAATCACCCTGAAAAAAGAACCTAAGGTTTACATCATCAGTATTGGGTGCTCGGAAACAAAACTGATTACTCTCGAAGCGCTTTCATCTCTGTCCAAGGCGGATGTTTTTGTGTGTTCTGATGAGCTGAAAAACAGCCTTGCCGGTTATATCGGCGACAAGCCGGTGCTGTTTAATCCGATCCATTCCCTGAAACAGATTATTCACAAGCCTGACTCCAAACTGACCTGCGAGGAAAAGGAAAAACTCCTCAAAGAGCAGCGTGCCAAGGAAGTTCAAAAAGTTATTGCTGCGTTGAACGAAGGGAAAACCGTTGCTTACCTGGAGTATGGTGATCCCGGAGTATTTGGAAGCGGCCGCTTTTTAAAAGACTATGTGAGCGAAGATAAAATTGAGATTGTTCCCGGCGTAAGCGCTTTTAATGTTTCCAATGCGCTCCTTAAACGGGATCCGACCTGCAAGGGATCCCTGGTGATTTCTGCGCCCCGGGGGCTGAAGAGCAACGAGCCTTTGGTCAAGGCGATTGCCGAAAATGGTGAAACATTAGTTGTCTTTATGGGCCTGAAGGAATTACCCACCCTGGTACCGTTTTTGCAGAAGTACTATGCCGGCACTACGCCAGTAAGCTTGGTTTATAATGCCGGTTACACGGAAAAGGAAAAAATAGTCAGGTCCACGCTCCAGGACGTAGTGAAAGCAACTGAAAAAGAAAGCGAACAATGGCTGGGACTGATTTATGTCGGCCCCTGCTTTAATTAAGTAAACCGAAAAGAGGTGGCTGTACGGCCTTCGTAAGAAATAAATATTGATCTGTTTTCTTCTCCATTACCTAATCCTCCTGGTGCCCTGAATACGATAGGGTGGCTCTTATCCAACTGAAGGATTCCGATATGTATGAGAGCAATCAGAGCATCAGGAGGTATCTCCTAAAAAATACCGCGGAGGATAGTGCTCCTTCCAAACAGAGATTGCTCAATTGTAGTTGCCTTAATGAGGGATGATTTCATGTAAAATCCTGACTGTAACAAAGGAGGTTTCATGTCGAATGCTGAGCTTTCTTTATTCACCTTTTATCTGGCTTTTGGGGGGTATCTCGCCAGTGTTTTTTGCTGTCTTCTGAAAAATAGGCGGGTGGCCGAAGTGTTTTTTGTTCTCGGATTTGTCTCCCATACGGTGAGTCAGATAACCCGTGGCTGGTATCTCGGGTTTTTTTATCCCCACCCCATGTTCAATGAAATCTCCTTTCTTCCCTGGTCCCTTGGTTTTATTGGCTTGATCGTGCGGTTTTTTAAAAAGGATATAAAATTATTTCCCCATATTATCATACCGGTTTTCTTGTTTTCTCTCATCACCCTGGCTTATCCAACGGGGGTTCTGCCTCCGTTCGTCAAAAATCAGACATTCTTTTCCCCCCTGTTTTTTGCTTGTGAAGTGCTGGCGCATGCCTGTTTTATTATGGGAGCCTGGCTTGCCTTTTTTTACATCCGAAAAAAAATCGAGTCCCCGATTTTTCATGATATGGTAATTTGGGGATTTCTGTTGTACAGTCTCTCGCAGATTTTCGGTGCTATCTGGGCTTATTTAGGCTGGGGAAGCCCCTTTCATTGGGCTGATAAGCATTTGGGATCAGCGGCTATCTGGTGCTACTATGCTGCTTACATCCACTTGAGTTTTGTCGCTCAATGGGATTTACGAAGAAGGGCAGGGATCGCCCTGTTAGGAGCTTTTCTGATCCTTGCCTTTAGTTTTGACTACCAGCTTGCAGAATTGATACAGATGATTGGAGGAAAAAGTGTTTAAAGCACTATGGCAATTCCTGGCGAATGTGAAGTTGACCCTCTATCTTCTTTTTTTGGTTGCACTCAACCTGGCTATCGGCGCACTCTATATCAAATTTTATCCTGATACATTTCGCCCTTTAAATCAACTGCTTTTCCAGGACTGGCTTAAAGCTTACCCAACCGGCAAAGCCTGGTGGATTTTTCTCCTCATTTCCTTGCTGGTTCTGCTGGGTATTAACACCTTTGCCTGCACTCTGGAGAGACTCACTGCTCTCTGGGCCAGAAGACGCGAGTATTCTTTTAAACGTTTTTTCTTAATCATTTCCCCCTCGCTGATGCATATTTTCTTTTTGGTGGCTTTAAGCGGGCACGCTCTGAGTATCTTTATCGGGACCCACAAAGAGATTCCCATCAAAACCGGGGATATCATCACCCTGCCTGCTTTTACTCTGGAAATAAAAGAGATGCGTCCGGTATTCTGGGAACACCCGCTTTTGCAAAAATCGCTTAAACAATGTCTGGTTGGTTTGAATCTCAAAACCTCTTGCCGCACCTATGCGAAAGAACTCAGTTTTCTTCACCCCTTTTGGTTTCAGGGATGGAGTTTCAATTTAGATGTAAACAAAAAATCTAAGCCTGGTGAGCCTCCTCGTTTTAGACTCCTTATGAAAAGAGATCCAGGCGCAAAGTTAATTTTGTTCGGAGGGGTAATGTTATCCCTTTTGATGTCATGGTACTTCCTGCACATTAATCAAAATAAAAAGGAGCGTTAATATGTATAAAAAAATCGCGATCCTCTTCACATGGCATTTACTCTTTTTTGTTACTCCTTTAGGCTGGGCGGGGGCGCTGCCGGTTTTGTCCGTTACCGGCATGGTGCAGCAGCCTTTATTTGTAACCTTACCGGACCTGGAAAACATGCAGTCACTTACCGTGCGGTATAATGAAGTCGCCAATAGCGAAGGCCATTCCGAAGGGGACGTGTATTTCCGTGGCGTGCCTTTGAAAAACCTGCTTGAACTGGCCTGCGTGCAGAAAGACGAAGATGCGAATTTTTTCAAACCCATAGATTTAGCGATTGTGGTTAAGAATAAAAAAGGGACCCAGACGATCCTTTCGTGGGGAGAGGTGCTGGACCGTAATGCCGGTGACGTGGTGATTGCTTTATCAACTATTCACACTAAGAACCCTAAGGTTGATACCAACGCTGAAGGCGCCAAACCCCAGATGGGGTTTCCCAAGCTGGTTATTGCCAATGATGTTTTTCCTGACCGTTCCTTAAATGAAGTAAGCCGGATTGAGGTCCTCAGCGTGGCTTCCGGAATGGTTTTCAAAAAGACAGAAACGCTCTCATCTTCGGAGGTGACGGTCACGGGAGCAGGACAGAACACCTTTACCCTCAAAAAATTATCTGATTTTCCCCGGATTGACGTGGACGTGAAGCAATGGGGCGAGGGAAAGGGAACGCCAAAACTAAAAAAGTTTAGCGGGGTGTCGGTAAAGAAACTTATTGAAAAAGCAGGAGTCGCTTCGGATACAAACACGGTTTTCTTGGTCTCAGCTCCGGACGGGTATCGTTCTCTTATATCCTATGGAGAGCTTTTCTTCAATCTGCGGGGAGAGCGCCTGATCATTGCCGATACCGCTGATAACCACTCTTTAGAAAAACTCGGCAAATTTACATTTGTCGACCCTGATGGGCTCTCTGCCGGTCGCTGGGTAAAAGCCGTGTCGAAAATAGAGGCCATAACCATTAAGCCTCATGCAAAACTCTACATTATGGGCATGGGCTGTGGTGACACAAGTCTCCTCACCATGGATGCTTTGTTTTACCTTGCCAGGGCAGATGCTTTTATTTGTCCGGATGATTTGAAAACGCGATTTTCTCGTTATATCGGAAAAAAGCCGGTCCTGTTTAACCAAAAGGATTATATGGAGCGGGTCTTTAAAAAGAACCATCCTGAGCTTTCTCAAGCCGAACTCCATAAATCACTGAAGGCTGAGCGGGGAAAGGCGCTCACGATGGTCAAGAACGCCCTGACGCACGGGAAGAACGTGGCGTTTTTGGCTTATGGCGATCCCACTATCTATGGCACCTGCTGGGGATGGTTGAAAGCTTCGTTGCCCGAAGAGGATACGAAGATTGTGCCTGGCTTAAGCGCTTTCAACGCTTCCAATGCTCTTACGGGAAGTGATGTGGCCTGCAAAGGCTCGGTGGTGATTATCGCGCCGGATGGTTTTAAAAATAACGAAGCGTTAATTAAAGCAATTGCCGACAAGGGTGAAACAATGGCGCTCTTCATGGGACTGATGGAGATTCCGAACCTGATGCCCACATTGCAGAAGTATTATCCGGACGCCACGCAGGTGGCCATTGCCTACAACTCAGGCTGTAAAGAAAAAGAAAAGCTCGTACGAACTACCTTGGGCGAACTTTCGAAGGTGGTAGAAAACGAGAGTGAAAAATATATGGGTGTGATTTATATCGGAAGTTGTTTGGACAATGACGCTAAGGGGAATCATTTTAATTGAAAAGTATCAGGCACCATGAACCATAACGATGTCAGCAATGGGTTAAAACGCGAGATCGGTTTTTTCTCCGCCACTATTCTGGTGGTGGCCAACATGATCGGCACCGGGATTTTTACGACTTCGGGATTTATTATTCAAGAACTCGGAAGTCCCGAATCCCTGCTTCTGTGCTGGATCATCGGCGGCATTTTCGCTCTTTCCGGCGCTCTCTGCTATGGAGAACTGGGAGCAATGTTTCCCCTCGCCGGGGGAGAATACGTCTATCTACGGGAAAGCTTCGGAAAATTGATGTCCTTTCTTTCCGGTTGGATATCGCTGATCGTAGGATTTTCGGCTCCTATAGCCGCAGCCACCATCGCCTTTGCCACCTATTTTTTTCGCGCGTTTCCCACCCTTTTGCCTATGGACATGAACGCCTCGTTTTGCAACAGTTCAACCCTGATTGTCACGCCCGTCACAATGCTTGCCTCAGTGATTATCATTATTTTTTCCCTGGTCCATTCTCACAGTCTCTGGTTCGGAAGCCGGGTGCAAAATGTGTTGACTATTTTCAAGCTTCTGTTGATTGTGAGCTTTGTGGCCGGAGGGTTTTTTTTGGGAAAAGGCTCGATGCCGCGCCTGTTCGATACTTCGCAAACCGCTTCGGTTTTTTCGGGCTCATTTGCGGTCTCGCTGATTTATATCTCTTTTGCCTACAGTGGCTGGAATGCGGCTGCTTATTTGGGAAGCGAAATTAAAAACCCGGCCCGCAACATTCCGTTTTCGCTTTTAACCGGGACTTTTTTGGTAATGATTCTTTATTTCCTCTTAAACGTGACCTACCTCTACGCGCTCAGTGTGCCGGAGATGAGCGGGGTATTAGAGGTGGGGGCAAAGGCTGCGGTATTCCTCTTCGGCGAAAGGGTAAGTTACTTTGTTGCTGGCGCAATCGCGATCGGCCTGCTCTCGGTAATCAGCGCCATGATCTTAGCCGGGCCGAGAGTGTACTACGCGATGGCGCGGGATGGAGTTTTTATTAAGACGTTAGCAAAGCTCAGAAAAAAACATCAGACTCCTGCTTATGCTATTGTTTTGCAGGGGTCCCTCGCTATTGTCATGGCGATAACTGCTTCCTTTGATAAACTTCTTATTTATATCGGATTCACCTTATCACTTTTTGCCGTGCTCACGGTCTGCGGCCTGATTATCCTTAGGAGGCAAAACCATCGCCGGCACTCGGCGTATAAGACGTGGGGATACCCGTTGACGCCGATCATATTTATTGTGGGTAACCTTTGGATCATCTTTTATTCTATAAAAAATAAACCGCTTACCTCCGGTTTTGGTCTGGGAACTATTGCCCTGGGTTGGCTGGTTTACCTATTTATTAGTTGCCTGGCAAAATCAAAGCAGAGGAGGCATGATAGATAAGAAAAGAATTCCTCCCTGGTAACGCACAAGGATACACTGAAAGGAGTACAAAAAAATCAATGGACTGGCTTAAAGTAATCGTTGATTACGGAATAATCGGAATTTTAGTTTTAATGAGTGTGGTATCAATAGGAATCGCGATTGAGCGATTTCTGGTGTACCGGCATATCAAGGTAAGGGAATTTTCCGATCCCAAGACCCTGGAACTTAAACTTACCGCCAAACTTCACGTTATCGCCACCGTGGGAAGCAATGCTCCGTATATCGGGTTGCTGGGAACCGTTCTGGGCATTATGGTGACCTTTTACACCATGGGCAAAGAAGGCTTTATGGATACCAATAAAATCATGATTGGCCTGGCTTTAGCCTTAAAGGCGACGGCAGTGGGGTTACTGGTGGCCATACCGTCGGTAGTTCTTTATAACGTGCTGTTGAGACGGGTAAAGGTGATCATGATGAAATGGGAGA
>LQYC01004647.1_pt1 | contig 35897 bp, 34 predicted proteins | sample 661771 | NCBI WGS metagenome assembly LQYC01 (sample SAMN03483023, study PRJNA281117) | bioreactor metagenome | isolation source: benzene-degrading methanogenic enrichment culture from a contaminated... | place: USA: oil refinery in Oklahoma | collected 2011-05
GGGGAACCAGTGGATACCCAAAAAACAGATATGCGGAGAAGAAGCAATGTCTTATAACCAAAAACTTGTTGAAGGGAAAAGGGTTCGCCTGGAATATGACCAGGAAAAAAGAGATGATTACAACCGGATTCTGGCGTATGTCTGGGAAGATGGAGTCCTGATCAATGGGGAATTGCTTAGAAATGGTTTGGCTTTGGTGGATGTTCGGTCCCCCAACCGCAAGCACCAAAAGATGTTTTTTGACTTTCAACAAGAGGCGCGTGATTTTCACCGTGGTATATGGGAAAAAATTGAAGACCATACCTTTTTCGAGCAGGAGGCTTTTAAATTAATAGGAGAAATTGGTGTAGTGCAAGGCACAATAATTCGTGTTACTATTGGCAGGGAAAAGGTATACTTGCATTTTGGAAAAAACGGGGAAAAGGACTTTACCGGGATTATTTATAAGGACAACCTGCAAAGGTTTCCTTGGGAAAGCAAAGAGTTAGAACGGTCTTTTTCGGGCAGGAAAGTAAAAATTTACGGTTTTGTAAGAAACTATGGTTATCCGGCGGTTATTATCTCCGCACCGAGCCAAGTGGATATCTTGAATTAACCGAGATTGAGTAATTTAAGCCGTTACTTTTTTTTCTTTTTCCTTGGTTTAATGTCTTTTTTCTCGGGTTTACTATCGTTCTTTTTTGGTTTAATCTCTTGTTTATATTGGTTATTAAGGAATTTTTTTAAGTAGGCGAGGTGTTCGTCTTCAATGCGAAGAAATTTTATCCCTGCCCGGTAAAGGTTTTTTCCGGTTTTCTTGCAATGGACTACTTCTCCCTGAGCCAGGATAATTTTATCCTGCTCAAAGGCCATATCCAGATCAATGACGTTCCCGGGATCAAAGGCTACCGCAGACTCAATGAGAACGCCTGATTGACTGAGGTCGTGTACTGCGGCCATGTTCCCCGGTATTTCAACTAAGCTATCGGGATCATAGTGAGTAAAAGAGATAAGTCGGGAATAACCTAAACGCAAGTACTGGCGTTTTTCGACCGTAACTTTTTTCGCAGGCTTCTTTTTTTTGGGCATGGCGCTCCTCTGAAAAAAAATAACCGTAACCGTATTTTATGTTTGTCTTATACCAGAAGATTGAAATAAAATAAACCAATTTTTTTGTAACGAAACATCATTCATGAGCCCAGAAGACGCTCATCGTCCTAAGTTCCCCTAAAACGCTTTCGGAAAACATGACGTGAGAAACAGGAAAAACAAACCCTGGGGGGTAAAACCATGAAAGAAATTGATGCCAAAACCAAAATCTGTGTTCTCATCGGTGACCCGGTGGAACATTCGTTTTCTCCGCTGATCCATAATGCCGGATTTAATGAATTGGGAATCAATTTTGTCTATGTTGCTTGTCTCGTAAAAGACCTTGAACACGCCATAAAAGGAATCAGAGCGTTAAATATCCGGGGGGCAAGCATTACCATTCCCCATAAAGTCAAGGCAATTAGTTATGTGGATAAACTCGATGACTTAGCGCAGAAAATCGGTTCCATCAACACCATTGTGAATCAGGAGGGGGAGCTTATAGGATATAATAGTGATGGGATGGGGGCCCTAAAGGCTTTCCAGGACCGCACAATTGACCTTAAAGGAAAGTCTGTTTTGGTCTTAGGCTCTGGAGGGGTGGCCCGGGCAATCACCTTTTCCCTCGTCATGAGGGGTGAGGTAAAAAGACTGCATATTCTGGGAATTATCGAGGAAGAGATGAACATTTTGATTGAGGACCTCAGAAAAACCGGAAGGATTGATATTCAGGGGACACGTTTACAGGAAGATATTCTCCAAAAGACTCTTAGTACATCGGATATACTCATTAACTGTACCCCAATAGGAATGTATCCTAAAACCAAGGAAAGTCCGGTGCCGAGAAGTTTTCTCCGGTCAGGGCTTCTGGTTTTTGACGTGGTCTATAACCCTCCCCAAACCACGCTTCTCAAAGATGCTCAAAAAGCCGGCTGCACGACTGTTTCCGGCCTCGATATGTTTATTAATCAGGCGATCGTTCAGTTTGAACTTTGGACCGGAGAAAAAGCTCCGGTTGATGCCATAAAAAAAGTTCTCCTGGAACAGTTAATTGAGGGATAAGAGACATGAACATTGTTCTGATCGGATACCGGGGAACCGGAAAATCAACCATCGCTAAAATATTATCAGCCCGTCTAAAATGGCCCCGATTCAATCTCGACGAAGGGGTCGTGAAAGACACGGGAATGAGTATTCCTCAGATTGTAGAAAAACACGGCTGGGAATTTTTTCGTGATGCGGAATCAAGGATGGTGGAAAAAACAAGCACCATGGATCGAACCATTATTGATGCTGGAGGAGGAATCATCGTGCGGGCCAACAATGTTGACATCCTCCGCACCAAGGGATTTATTATCTGGCTTAAAGCCAGCCCCGAAACCATCATCCGCCGGATCAAAGATAATACCAGCCGCCCCTCGCTTACCCGGAGAAAATCTTTTTTAGAAGAAGTACAGGAAGTCCTCGCTGAAAGAATCCCCAAGTATCGGGCCGCTGCCCACGTGGCTATCGACACGGATAACCTCTCTCCCCAGGACGTTGCCGAAAAAATAATTGAGGAGTTAAATCATTTTAATGTAGGTTAACCCCGCTTGCAGCGGGACTGCACCTACCACATTCTTTTCGCAAATGAAAAACGAGTGGATTTAACCGAAATGCCGTTGACGGATAATTTCATAGAGCACTACGGCAGCAGCAATTGAAGCGTTTAAGGAATTGATTTTTCCGCGCGTGGGGATAGAGAGCAGAAAGTCACAGTGTTTTTTAACCAGCTGGTGCATGCCTTTTCCCTCACCACCAATGACCATCGCCACATCCATCGTTAAATCAATTGAATAAAGAGATTGCTCAGCGCTCGCATCCGTCCCAACGATCCAGACACCTTCCTTTTTTAAGGCTTCCAATGTCGAGGCAATATTGGTCACCCGGCAGACCGGGGTGTGAGCAAAGGCACCGGCTGACGCTTTAAACGCCGCTTCATTGATCGGAGCTGACCGGTGCTTGGCGACGATGACACCGTGGACACCTGCGGCATGGGCGCTTCGCACCATCGCCCCAAAGTTCCGGGGATCTTCGACTCCGTCTAAAATCAAAAAAAGCGCTTTTCCCTTTGTCCTGCGCCAGTTTTCCAGAAGTGACTCTAAGGATTGGTAGGTATACGGAGAGACTACTCCAACGACACCCTGATGAGACACATCCCCCACGAAAAAAGAAAACTTGGATGGGGAGATACGATGCACCTTGATATTATGGTGCCGGGCAAGAGAATAAATCAGAGACTTTTTATCTTTAAGATCTCCCACGGGTAAATAAACCTGCTGGATGCGCTCAGGGGTGGACTTAAGGATTTCCAAAATAGGATTTATGCCAAAGATTTTTTCTTCCATGCGCAAAAAAAAGGATCGTTATATGAGCGCGCCAGCCATATCGTCTACGATCTTTTGGGCCGCGGTTTTCGGATCAGAAGCCTGAAGGATGGGCCGGCCAATGACTAAATAATCCGCGCCTGCGTGTATTGCTTCGCGGGGAGTAAGGACCCGCTTTTGATCATCTTCCGTGGCGTCCGGCAATCGTACTCCCGGAGTAACAATGAGAAATTCCGCCGGGCAAATCTTTCTAATAAAAGAAATCTCATGAGGGGAGGCGACGACTCCGTTGAGTCCTGAGGCACAGGCAAGCGCTGCTAAGCGTGTAACTTCTTCGGCAACCGGAGAATGAATGCCGACGTCAGCGAGGTCAGCGTCTGAAAGACTGGTGAGCACGGTGACACCCAAGAGAATCGGCGGAGCAACGGTGATCGCGCGGGCTTTGGAGCGGGCGGCTTCGGCAGCGGCTTTCATCATGGCTCTTCCGCCGGAGGTGTGGACGTTGAGCATGGCTACTTTTAAAGCCACGGCCGCTTCGACCGCATTTTTTACCGTATGGGGAATGTCATGGTATTTTAAATCGAGGAATACTCTGCCGCCCTCTTCATGGACCATGGCAACGGCTGCAGGCCCAGAGCGGGTAAATAATTGATGGCCGACCTTAAAAAGGCCAACCGAATCCTTTAATTCTTTCACCAGGGCCCGGGCCTGGGAAAGGTCATTTATATCCAACGCTACAATAAGTTTCTTCTTCGCTTTTTCTGTGGTTGCTTCCATAGATGTCGTGAGAACAAGGGGTGCATTAAAATTCACCCCGTTAGAAATGCTCCGCTTGCCCCGTTAGATATCAAATATCTAACGGGGTGAAAAAGCACGGCGTAACCTTAAAAATTCTTACACTTTTTCACACGAAGTAAATGCCCCGCGTGGAATCCTTCTAACGGGGTTTACCAAAAAATGTTAGATATTTTTTCATGCGCTCTCCACGGTGTTTCTCCGCCAAGACAATGGAATGGAGCGCCTGAAGAGCTTGAGCGTAGATGTCATTGATAATAATATAAGCGTAGTCCCGTGCTTGAGCGATCTCCGCGCAGGCCTTGGCAACCCGCTCCTGGATTACTGTCGAGGAGTCGGTCCCTCTTTTTTGGAGTCTTTTTTCAAGCGCTTCAAGTGAGGGAGGAATGAGAAAAATAGTTATCGCGCGGGGATAATTTTTTTTAAGTTGTTGCGAGCCCTGACCGTCAATATCAAAAAGAAGATCGTTTCCCTTCCGAAGGGTCTGTTCAATAACCGACCGGGGAGTACCGTAGAGGTGGCCATAAATTTCCGCCCACTCAGCAAATTCTCCTTTATCAATCATCGCGGTAAAGGTTTCCCGGGAAACAAAGTGATAGGCTTCGCCCGGTCGTTCGTCCTTGCGGGGCAAGCGCGTTGTGTATGATACGGAAAATTGTATGTCAGGGATGAGTTTCAGCAAATCTTTGCAGAGCGTGCTCTTGCCTGTCCCCGAAGGGCCGGAAACGATGAATAAAAGGCCGGTTTCCATTATTACTCTTTCCCTTCTCCACCCTTTTGAGAATCCGACGACAGACGGTTCGCCACTGTTCCCGCCTCTACCGCGGAAAGCACCACGTGGTCACTATCAGTGATAATGATCGAGCGGGTCTTTCTTCCCTGGGTCACATCAACGAGTTTTCTTGCTTCCTTCGCTTCTTCTTTGAGACGTTTGGTGGGAGATGAACCCGGATTGATGATCGCCACCACCCGGGATGCCATCACCACATTCCCAAACCCAACGTTTAACAATTTTCTATCCATATCGCCCTCCCTTTTTTATTCCACATTTTGCACTTGCTCGCGCATTTTTTCCAGATCGCTTTTTATCTCGATGACGGCTTGAGAGATTTTTGCGTCACTTGCCTTGGCGCCCATGGTGTTTACTTCCCGGTTTATTTCCTGGAGAGTAAAATCGAGCTTGCGGCCGATGGCGTCCGAAAGACCAAGCAACTCCTGGCATTGTTTAAGATGGCTTTTCGCCCGCACGATCTCCTCGGTGATGTCTGCTCTTTCCGCCAACAGGAAGACCTCGGTCAGAAAACGGGGTTCGTCAAGGGTAAAAGGGAGGTGGAGATCCTGAAAACGTTTCAGTATTTTTTCTCGATAGGCATTGGTCAGCTGCGAGGCGGAAGCTTCGATGTCGGAAACGAGTCGGCCAATGTTAGTGATGCGTTGTTGAAGGTCTTGTTTTAAAGCCTCCCCTTCTGCTTCTCTCATGGCGTTAAGAGAATCCAGGGCTTGATTTACAATAACCTTAACTTCTTCCTCCTGGCTAACGTTGTCCTCGGTTTTTTCCACGATAAGGACATCCTGCAATGATATGAGGTGCTGCAAGGAAATGTTTTCCTGCAAGGCAAGGTCTTCTTTTAATTTATTGATGAGTTTATAATATTCTTTTGCCAGGGGGAGATTTAAGCTCACCCGAACGTTATTCCCCGCCCCGTTTTCCATTTGAATGGTTGCATCAACCCTTCCCCGGGAAATTTTGGTTCCCAGATATTTTTTTAAAGATAATTCCAGGGGTGCTAATGACCTGGGGGTTTTGAGAAAAATATCCAAAAACCGGTGGTTAACCGTTTTGATTTCTACGACACAAAGCCGGTCACCAATTCGTCCTTCTGCCCGGGCATATCCGGTCATGCTTTTCATGAAGAGCCTTTCTTTAAGCTTTTTAATTGAAAAAGGTATTTTTGACGGAGTTCATTCAGAAGCGTCTTTATACCCGCTGACCCATAATCAGGATAGGTCCAGGGGAGGTCTTTAAAGCCTTTTTCCTGGTAGATTAATGTCAAATCCGCGTAAATTCCATCCTTGAGATAAGGGCGGTGAGGCGCTGGTTTGGTTGTGGCTAAAATCAAATGGTACCGGTTCATATACCCAGGGTCAATATTCACTGTCCGCTGTTTGGGGTCAGGGGAAAGCGATGCTTCAAGAGTATTGGTTAAAAGCTTGATGGAGGAAAGCGTTTCCGGATGTATTAGTGTTTCAAACCCCACTATCTTCCGCCAAAGGGTTTTACCCATCTCCTCAATATAATAATCAGTAAAATCAAACGGCATTGTTGCGCTGACAAAATCAAGGGAACCAAAATGGCTCACCATTTCCTTGAGGACACTCGAAAAAGTGTCTTCTTTCTGGCAGATTAAGCTGGTAATAAGCTTAACATGAACAGGATGAGCTGGAATTCCCACAGAAAAACAAAAAAAATTAAAAAATAATAAATTTTCTTTTAAAAATCGTCCCGCACGCGACCCCAACAGGTTTTTTGGATGATAAATGAAAAAATAACCTCTGTCAAGAATGCATTTACAGGGCGAATTGCCTCACATTAAATGTTACCAAAGGAGGTGAATAAAAAGGATCGTTGACTCATAAATAGATGTTACCGAACATCAACTTTCCAAGGAGGGATAATTATGAGTCCACGGTCCAATAAAGAGTACCGGGAGGCAGTATATTTACGGTATAAAAATGCTCCTGTCATGAAAAAACCGTCATCCTGGATGAATTCTGCGCTACCTGTGGTTACCACCGAAAACACGCCATCAGAATCCTTAAAAGATTCAAACGGGTTACCAAACCAAAGGCAAAGAAAAGATGGAAACCCTCCGTTTATCAAAATGAAACAACCCGTCCAGTTCACCAGAAGCATGGCCTATCACAAAGACGACAATGCCCATATCGAATCCCGCCAAGGCGATAAAGACAGCGGCTCGGTTACGATCGTTTAGACAACCCCAAGGTCGTATCCCTGCTCAATAACCTCTACACCAAAGAATGGAGACTCTTTCACAACTTCTTCTGCCCTTCGGTAAAGCTCATCGCCAAACAAATACTCGGCTCCAAAACCATCAAACGCCACGATCTCCCAAAAACTCCTTACCACAGAATCATGGATTCTCCTCATATCCAGGAATCAGCCAAACGCCATCTGTCCAATCAACTTGAAAACCTCAACCCTTTTATGCTAAGAAAAACCATGGACAAGAAATTGAAAATAATCTTCTCCATATTCAACACTTCAGAGTAACATCTTTTATAAGGCAACGAATCTCTCAAACAGATATCCTTCGGTAACATTTATTTATGAGGCAACTGGATTGGCGCTATTCACGGAGTTATTTTTCAGGGGTTGATCGGGGAAGTCTATAAGCTGGTTCCTTTCCCTTCCCGGCCGGAAGGCTTCAAACAGAAACCCAACGGAGCTAAAAATCGGAAAACTGTAGAAAATCTAATTCATCATTTATCCACGGCGATTGACATTGCTCTGGTTATCGATGAGGACAGGAAGAAGGTTTCCATTGGTGATTACTCCTTTACCCGGGACTCGTTTCAGGAATTAATTCAATATGTTTGGCGGGGAGGTTATCCGCGTTGGCAAAATGAAGTAAGACCTGACTATGTTTTGGCAATGAAAAAAGCCATCGAAACAAGCAACGAGTCATTATTCGAAGGCATAGTGCTTAACGGTTGATACACCTTCAACCTAAGGGGATGGAAACGAAACCTTACGTTAATATTTTTAAACCAGCGTAAGAATGCGCAGATAAGGAAGGCGATGATCATGGCGGAGCGAGAGATATTTTGGAATATTAGCCACCACGGGATTTTTTATCTGCTGGCTGCTTTTTCGGTCGTGATTTTTCTTGGTGGTTGTTACCGGAATATCTGGGTTTGGTTGCAAGGCTGGCCCGGCAAAAACACGTTAGATCTTTCGCGGGTTTTTTCAGCAACCCTAAAACAAATTCTGGGAAACGCCAAGATCTTTTCCGGAGACCTCTTCGGAGGGCTCATGCACATGTTTATCATGTGGGGTTTTTTTGTTTTATTCCTGGGGACTGTATTATCAGCCTTTAATGATTATATTTTTCATTTTCTAAGAGGGCCAATTTATTTGTATTATTCTTTGACCCTCGATATTGTTGGGCTGTTGTTTATTGTTGGTTTGATAATGACCCTGATCCGGCGGTATCTCCTCAAGGCTGGAAAAATGAATAATCTTCTTGAAGACTCCCTGGTGCTGTTTTTACTTCTCACAATTGGTATCACGGGCTTTCTTATCGAAGGATATCGTCTGGTTGCCAAACCAGAACCCTGGTTATCCTGGGAGCCGGTGGGTGCATACCTTGCCGGGTTTCTCCGGGGAGATGCGCTCCAATGCCATGTTACCATCTGGTGGATCCATTCGGTTTTAAGTTTCTTCCTTATCGGCTACCTGCCTTTTTCCAAATTATTTCACGTAATCGATAGCCCTCTTAATGTCATTCTCGAAACGCTCCCTCCAGAAGTGGTGACTCTGGAAGAAAGAGAAAAACTGACCCAGGAATTTAGCCGTCGCCACCTCGTTGCCTTTGATGCCTGTACCCGTTGTAATCGGTGCGAGACGAAATGTCCTTCAAATCTCAGCGGAGAGACGCTCTCACCTCGGGCAATAAATCAGAAGATGAAAGCTTATGCAAAGACGAAGTACAGTATTTCCCGATTAGTAAACGAATGGTTAAAAAAACCAGTAACTGAGGTTTCAAAAACCGAAGTCCTTCAGGGAGAAGAAGCCTGGATGTGTACTACCTGTCGGGCGTGTGTGGAAGAATGCCCAATAACTATCAACAATCTGGATATCATTCGCGAGATCCGGAGGTCAAAGGTAGAAGAAGGCACCCAGGTTCCCTCGATGGTAGGAACCATGTTAGAAGCGATCTTTAAGTACGGAAATCCTTATCAGGGAGCCAGGAACAAACGAACGGAGTGGGCAAAAGACCTGGGGATAAAAGACCTTTCCAAAGGAGAAAAAGCAGCGCTCCTTTACTTCGTAGGCTGCGCGTCTGCATACGATAATCGTTTGCAGGAGATTGCCCGAAGCGCAGCAGGAGTATTTAGTAAGGCAGGATTGGACTTTGGCATTCTCGGAAACAAAGAATCCTGCTGTGGAGATATGCCAAAAAGGATCGGCGAGGAAGGGCTTTTAGAAGAGCTGATCATGAAAAATTACGAAACCCTCGAAGAGTGCGGCGTTAAAGAGATCGTGACCACCTGTCCCCATGGGTTAAAGATGTTGCGGGATGAATACCCGCTTTATCGCAAAAAACTTGAGATTCAAACTGAGACGGAATTAAAAGTTCAGCACTATACTGAACTCCTGGCAAGGCTGATCCAGGAAAAGAAGCTGACAATTTCTAAAAAGTTAGAAAAGCGGGTGACCTATCACGATCCCTGCTACCTGGGAAGGCACTGTGGGATTTATGATGCACCGCGGATGGTTATCCGGGCGATCCCGGGAGTTACATTTGTGGAGATGAAAAGAAACCGGCGCAACAGCTTTTGCTGCGGTGGAGGCGGTGGCCGGGTCTGGATGGAAGAATTCGAAGCCAGGGAAAAAATATCCGAGGTTCGCGCTCGGGATGCGGCTGAAGTCGGGGCCGAGCTCCTTATAACGGCGTGTCCTTTCTGCATGAGCTTGCTGGAGGACGCGGTAAAGACAGCCGGATATGAAAATAAGATCGAAGTGAAGGATCTGGCGGAAGTACTGGTGGATTTGCTTTAGCACCCCCGGGTGAGTGGCGTTCCGTGGTGCAAGTAAAAGATGGTTAGTATTGAAGCTGGTGGCAATTTTATTAAAAAATAGTGGCGTAACGCCATAATCTATATGCGATTGTTATTAGCGTACTAACAAAGGAGGCACTGAGATGAATTTTGATTTAACCAATGAGCAAAGAGACATTAAGAAAGCGGCGCGGGATTTTGCGGTTGGGGAGTTTACCGATGTGGCCCGTGAGTATGATTTAAACGAGACCTTTCCTGAAGAGATAATCAAGAAAGCAAAGGAACTCGGTCTGGTCGGCCTTTTTATTCCCGAAGAATACGGCGGGCCTGGGTTCGGGTATCTGGAACAGGCGATGGTTTTAGAGGAGTTTTGGCGGGTAGACCCCGGCATTGGCCAGCAGCTTTGCACCATTAGTTTTGGCGTCGAAGAGCTGCTTCTTTACGGAACCGAGGAACAGAAAAAGAAATTTTTGCCCCCCATTTTTGAGGGTAACACGATCTTTGGTTTTGCCATCACCGAACCCGATGCCGGAAGTGACACGGCTGCTGCTTCAACCACGGCGGTAAAAGACGGCAATGACTATGTTATTAACGGCAGCAAAGTCATGATCAGCAATGGCACCAAAGGAACCCATATGCTCGTCTATTGCCTTACCAATCCGGAAGAGAAATCCAAGACCGGCCGCCACAGCATTATTCTGCTGGAAACTAATCGCAAAGGCTACGAAGCCGACCGGATGGAAGGGAAAATGGGGATAAGGTGTTCGGACACCGCCAGCATCTATTTCACCGATGTTCGGGTTCCCCAAGAAAATCTCATTGGTAAGGAAGGAAACGGATTTATTCAACTGATGAATTTTTTTGACCGATCCCGGGCCTATGTGGCTGGACATGCCGTGGGACTTGCTCAAGGGGCGCTGGACATGGCAATCAAACACGTCAAAGAGCGGAAACAGTTTGGCCAGCCTCTGGGAGCCTTTCAGGTTACCCAGTTTAAAATAGCTGAGATGGCAACCAAGGTTGAGACTGCCCGTGCTATAGTCTATAAGGCGGCCTGGCTGCTGGATCAAGGAAAACCGGATACAAAACTCACCGCCATGGCCAAACTCTATGCCTGTCATGTTGCGGTAGAAGTAGTGGATGAGTCGCTGCAGCTCCATGGGGGGTATGGGTATTTCAATGATCAGAACATTGAGCGATTTTACCGGGCTGCCAAAGTCTTGGAAATTTATGAAGGGACAAAGGAGGTAGAGAAAATCATTATTGGCCGGGAAATTCTGGGAAACCTAAAATAATCTCAATTGGATGTAGTTAATGGCAATTTCATTTGGGTAGACCGGTGGAGGATGATTGCTTGCAAAATCTGGCTGACAGAGGAAATCATCTAATTTTGGTAAAGGAGCAATCAATGATTAAACTAAGGCAATTTACTACCAACCACAGGCGGGAGAGAGATTTGATAAGGAATATTATGTAACAAAACTTGTGCCTTTGGTTAAGAAAACGCTGCCGGGAATCGTTGCTACCTATTATGCTAAAGGCATGCCGACTCCTGCAGGAGACAAACCGCCGATGGTTGGCATCGGTATTTTTGTCTGGGAAGATATTGGGTTATATGAGCCAATAAATTATAAATAAAAAGAAAGCCCGAATGGGCTTTCTCATATTACTTCAACGCCTGTTGTTTTAAAAAATTAATCATCGGTCCAAACCGGTTTCCTTTTCTCTAAAAACGCGTTCAAACCTTCCTTACCATCATGAGACTTCATGAGCTCATTCATATAAACTGATTCGTAAAACCGTAAATCTTCCTTTAATCGTTCATTGAAACGTTTGCGGACTTGTTTTGTGGCCACCTTTAAGGCGAAAGCACTCTTAGGAAGAATCTGCTGCTGAATCCATTCGTTCACCTTTTGTTCCATCGTACTCTTATCAGGATAAACCTCGTTTAAAAGTCCCATTTGCTTGGCTTCCTGTGCAGTAAGGCTTCTGCCGGTAAGGAGAATATCTTCTGCATGCTTATGGCCGACTTTAAGGGGCAATATCACTGATGCCGGGGGAGCAAAAACTGCAAGAGCGACTTCCGACTGACCAATCCGGGCAGTCTCATCAGCGAAAACAAAATGAGCGAAAGTGGCGATCTCTACTCCCCCACCAAGACACTGTCCGGAGATCAGAGAGCAAACCGGTATCCCTAAATCAGATAACCTGATAAATAAGTCGTGAAAGCTTGCCAGCATTCCTGCGGCCAGTTTTTCGGTATGTTCCTCCACACTCACTCCAAAGGAAAAATGACTTCCGGCGCCCTGAAAAATAATTAATTTGCAATGCTTTTCTTTTGAAACCTCATCAAGGACCTCCTGAAATCCCTTTAACATAATGGAATCAACCACATTCCCCTTGGGATCATTAAGAATAATCTTCCATACCTGATTATCAAACATTTTTTCACACGTTACCTTCTCCATGACTTTCCCTCCTATCTAAAAAATGAAGCTTTTGGGATCATTCCATGCGGGACAAGGAATCCTGTACTAATCCTTGATCACCTTAAAATGATCACTTTGCATTGAAAATTTCGCAGTGATAGTATGAATTTCCGTTTTCACTGGAATGACCGATTACTGCAATAAGCATTGTTCCCACCCATGAAAAAAAGTATTATTCTTTGCCTATTCCCCTCACACAGGTTTGGAGGAAGGTGGGGAGGCAATGAGCGCTTTGGTTAAAACGAAAGCTGCTTGTAGGGCCTCTGTAGGGCAAAGCGGAAAACATTCCTTGCAGTTCCAGCATTCCTTAGATGCTATCCCTGGGATAAAACTGATCTCTTTCCTTGTTCCTCTGTCAACAAATCCAACCGCATTCTTCTTTTTGACCTCAGCACAGTATCTTACACAGAGACCACAATGAATGCAAAATGAGGCCTCTTTTTCAAAACGGTCTTTGTCTGCTCCATACTCTTTAGCCAAATCCTGCAATTCGAAAGCATCCGGGGCATGAGCCAGCAATAGTTCTAAGATCATTTTGCGAATTCTATCTACCTTCTCAGATCTGGTTCTTACAATCAAATTTTTTGCTGCCAGGTAAACACAGGAAACAACGAGCTGTGTCCAGCCGCGAACTTCTACTTCTACGATACAAAGTCGGCAACCCCCATAGGGTTCCAATTTCTCATGGTGACAGAGTGTGGGTATGGATATCCCCGCGCTTTGGGCTGCCTCCAAAACGGTCATCCCTTCCTTTGCTTTGACTTCTTTGCCATCAATTTGTAAAATGATTTCACTCATTGTTCTTTACTCTTTCTGACTATAGTTCTTGCATTTTCAGGGATAGGAGCCGGAACCGGCTGGCCTGAAATCTTATTTACAGCACCAAAGCGAGCGGGGCAAACTTCAAAGCAAGTTCCGCACTTTGTGCATTTCCCCTGGTCAATTACATGGATCCGGTTCTTTCCGCCTTCAATCGCCTCGGCAGTGCACTTCTTAAGGCAAATCATACAGGCCTGGCACTTACTCGGGTCAATATGGTACGCGATCAGCTCCTTACAGGATAAAGCCGGGCACCTCTTCTCCTTGACGTGTGCCTCATACTCATCTCTGAAGTATCGCACCGTGCTGAGAAGCGGGTTAGGGGCACTCTTCCCTAAAGCACATAGTGAGGCATCGATGGCTACCTCAGCTAATCCCTCCAAAAGCTCGATGTCGCCCTCTTTTCCCTTTCCTTTAGTGATATTAGTGAGAATCTTAAGCATCTGCCTGATGCCTTCACGGCATGGGGTGCATTTGCCGCACGATTCATCGATGAGAAAGTTAAGAAAGTACCTGGCGACATCAACCATACAGGTATCTTCATCCATTACGATCATCCCACCTGAACCCATCATTGAACCGGCCTTAGTGAGTTCATCATAACCAACTTCCAAATCTAACAGTTTCTCAGGGATACATCCTCCGGACGGTCCCCCGGTCTGCACTGCTTTGAACTTCTTGCCTCCGGGGATTCCACCGCCTATCTTGTAGATAATATCTCTCAGGGTGATGCCCATGGGTACTTCCACAAGGCCGGTATTGGTTATCTTCCCAACCAGGGAGAAGATCTTCGTGCCCTTGCTCTTTTCAGTTCCAAATTGAGTAAACCAGTCAGCGCCTTTATTGATGATAAGCGGCACATTTGCCCAGGTCTCAACATTATTCAAAACGGTGGGTCGACCCCAAAGGCCCACGATGTTGGAGCGGATATACTTCGGTCTGGGCTCTCCTGCCCTGCCTTCCAATGCCGTCATCAGAGCCGTTGATTCACCACAGACAAAAGCGCCGGCTCCCTGGTGAACTTTAACAGTGAAATCAAAGCCAGACCCGAGGATGTTCTTTCCAAGCAAACCATATTCCTCGGCCTGCCTGATGGCGATGTTCACATTTACTACCGCTAAGGGATATTCCTGCCTCACGTAAATATAACCCTCGTGGGAGCCGATAGCGTAGGCTCCAATAATCAATCCCTCGAGGATTGAATGAGGGTTTCCTTCAAGGAGGGCTCTATCCATAAATGCTCCAGGGTCACCCTCATCGGCATTGACGAGCACATATTTGATTGGGTCAGGGGCATTGCGGGATCCCTCCCACTTATTCCCTGCGGGAAAGCCGCCGCCTCCCCTTCCTCTCAGGTTGGATTTTTTGACTTCTTCCAATACTTGCTCGGCGGTCATCTTGAAAAGGACTTTAGCTAATGCGGAATAACCACCGATCGCCAGATAGTCATCAATGCTCTTGGAATCAATCTTACTATTAAAGCTGATGAGATTTCGTTTTTGATTCTTATAAAAGGGGATGTCGGATTCATGGGTTGCTTTTTCGCCTGTGGTTGGGTCAACATATAATAGACGGTCGACAACCTTTTTTCCCCTGATAGTCTGTGAGATAATCTCGGGAACGTCATCAGGCTTTACCCGGAGATAGCATATCTCCTCAGGATAAATAATCACAACGGGTCCTCTTTCACAAAATCCAGGGCACCCGGTTCCTTTGGTATTCACATCAGTCGTTAAGCCTTGCTTTTCAATCTCTGCTTTAAAGGCGGCTATAACTTCACCTGCACCGGAAGCAAGACAACCGGCGCCGGCGCATATTGAAATGCAAGGCTTGCTTGGGTCACTTCGGGATAAAATTTCTTGTCTGAGTTTCTCTAACTCCTCAGGGGAGTTTATCCTTGACATAATTTTTCCTTATTCGTAGTTTTTTAACACCTCTGCTGCCTTGGATGTCCCCATGTTACCGTAAGTCTTCCCATCGACTTCCAACACCGGTCCTAAAGCACAGCAGCCGAGGCAGTTAACAGTTTCCAGGCTGAACTTCAAATCTGCGTCCGTTTCGCCGGGTTTAATTCCAGTCAGGTCTTGCACCGTGTCAAGGATACGCGGCGCGCCGCGAACATGACAGGCAGTACCCACACAAACGTGAACTTCATGACGTCCTTTAGGAACTAAACTAAAGGCTTTATAGAAGGTGGCTATATAAAGTATCCGGGTTAAAGGAACTTGTAATTTTTCGCTGATCTTATCTAATGCTTCCTTGGGAAGCCAATGGTTTTCACTCTGAATCTCCAGTAGTACTTGAATGAGCGAACTGGCTTCGCCATGATGCTTTTCTATAATTTGATCGACTCTACTGTTATTCATGGTCGCTTTCCTAATCTGCCTCTTTCCGCTTAGTAAGTCAGGAATTATTTTCTGCGTTTTTCCGGCAGAAAATAATTTCGTTAACGTATTTATCCCGTTTATCGGGGTTAGACAAGAGCGAAGCACTTCCGGCCTTCATCATACCTGACTAACCCCTGCCTTGATGAAGTATTCATGTATCTTGAAACCTCAGACGGGGATAGGCCTAAATATTCAGAGATTTTACCAGCCGAAAGGGGGCTTTCCCGCAAGAGTGAGGTTATTTGGCTTATTGCCAATTTATCTACAATTAACTCATTAAATAACTTGTTGAATTCGTCACTGGTGAAAAAATTATTATATTCTTCTTCCGATTTAAAAGGTAATCTCAGCCTCTCCCTTTCCACCAACCTGATGTAGGGGACTAACTGTGTAACTGCCTCAAGCTTGGCCTTTAATGCATTCTTGTCTATTCCTTCGACTTTGCCAAGGGGGCCTATTTCCTTCACCGTCTTGACAAACTCATTAACAGACTCGACAAAAAGGCTTGCTTCAGCTCCGGACATGAATCGGATCCTTAACCTTTCAGGATTCAGCCCTATGTATTCCATTATTTTTTTACATATATTCACCATGGTTAATGCATGGTAGTTCCCATGAGTAATATAGTTACATTCATTTAGATGGCAGGCGCCAATAAATACCCCATCCACTCCCTTCGAGAAAGCCCGGAGTACATGTGCCAGGTCGACTCTGCCGGTGCACATGACGCGAATAAGCCTCATTTCAGTGGTATATTGTAGTCTGGAAACTCCAGCCAGGTCAGCAGCCCCGTATGCTCACCACTGGCATACGAAACCTATTACTCTTGGCTTAAATTTGAGTCCTGAACTCATTCTTTCTTACCTCCTTAGTTAGCAATCCCGGCTTTATTCATATACTTCTATACCTACTCCACCATCCGCATCAGGCGGCAGCCTCAATTTTTTGTATGATCTCTTCCTCCGGAACCGCCGCATCAATTTGGCTCAAGAGCTCTTCATCGGTAAAGTGTTTTAGTGAAATAGCCGCTGTCGGACACACCGTGTTACAAAGACCATCTCCTTTGCAGAGAACAGGGTTAACCCTGGCCTTTCTGCCCTGGGGTGTATCATAAAACTCTATGGCGCCATACGTGCAAACTGTGATACATGCCCCACATGAAACACACTTATCCTCATCCACCCCACAAACAGAGCCGGAGGCGGTGACTATATCATGTGACAGAAGCGTTAAGGCCCGGCCGGCAGCTCCATAAGCCTGGTTAATCGTTTCCTGTATAAACTTAGGATAGTGGGCCAATCCACAAAGATAAACGCCGTCGGTAGCAAACTCAACCGGTCTTAATTTAACATGGGCTTCTTTGAAGAAGCCATCCGGGCTCAAAGTTACCTTGAATAATCCGGCTACTTCCTTGGTTGCTGCTGAGGGAATAACAGCGGCAGCCAAAGCAATTATATCGGCGTCTATTTCAATCTTTTTCCCTAAGACATAATCTGTCGCGGTAACCCTGAGAACAGACTTGCCGCCCTCTTTAACCGCTTTCACCTCTGGTTTGTCCTGCGGTTCATAGCGGATGAACTTTACATCTTTATCTGCCGCTTCCCGGTAATAATCTTCCTTGAACCCATAGGTTCTCATATCCCGGAAGAGAATGTAGATATCCATCGTGGGGTTTATCTCTTTTAGTTTCAAGGCGTTCTTTACAGACTGGCTACAACATATCCGGGCGCAGTAATTTCTGTCCTCATTTCTGCAGCCTACGCATTGGATCATCACGAGACTCTTAGCGTTAATTACTTCTTCGCCTCCTTTGGCGATCTGCCCCTCCAACTCCAGATTGGTCATTACCCTATGATCTTCTCCGTAAAGGTATTCGGTGGGTTTATATTCATCAGCGCCTATAGCGATAACGGCTGCGCCATGTTTTATCTCTGTGACTCCCCTGTCTGATTTCACCTTGGTTACGAAATTCCCCACATAACCTGTCGCCCCGGTGATGGTGGCATCATGATAGACATGTATTAAACTGTGTTGATATACCTTTCTTATCAGATCGCGCAAATACGCCTGAACATCCAGTCCTTCCAGCGTGTCATGAATTCTCCGTGCTATTCCCCCAAGGTCTGTATCCTTTTCTATCAGGTGAACCTCATGCCCCTGGTTGGCTATGGAGAGAGCGCTGGTCATGCCGGCTATCCCTCCACCAACCACTAACGCCGCCTTGTTGACCGGTAGATCAAATTCCTGTAATGGCTCCAAATGACAGGCTCGCGCTACCGACATCCGGATTATATCATGTGCCTTTTCGGAGGCTTCTTCCTTTTCTTTCGAGTGGACCCAGGAGTTATGCTCCCTGATGTTTGCCATTTCAAAGTAGTATTGATTGATTCCTGCCTCCCGAACAGTGTCCCGGAATAGCGGCTCAAGGGTCCTGGGCGAGCAGGCAGCGACAATTACCCGATTGATCCCCTTTTCCTTTATCATGTCTGTTATTTCTTTGGCGGAATTAGTAGCGCAGGAAAACAGCTGCTCCTGAGCGTAGACAACATTGGGTAAGGTTTTGCAATATTCAACTGTTTCAGGAACATTGACTATCCTTCCGATATTAGCCCCACAATGACACACAAAGACCCCTATCCTTGGCTCCTCTTGGGAGACATCCCTTTCCGGCGGATAAATCCTTTCTTTGGAAAGATTTCCTCGCCTGTAGTCAAGGAGTTCACCAATTTGGGAGCCGGCCCCGCTGGCGCTGAAAACCGACTCGGGAATATCTATAGGTCCCTGGAAGCCCCCGCTTACAAAGATCCCAGGCCTGTTGGTCTCCATAGGATTGACAGGATTGAGCTTGCAAAAATCGTGAGCATTGAGTTCAATGCCGAATTTTTTTGCCGTGTCCAATACATCCGCAGGAGGATTCAATCCGACGGATAGTACCACCATATCGAATTCTTCCTCTTTTACTCCATCATCGGGTGTAGAATACCGTATGGTGACATTCTTGGTTTCCGGGTTCTCCTTTTCTATTGATGTGTAACTCCTGATAAATCGAACCCCGGGAAGTTTCTCTGTCCTTTCGTAGAATCGCTCAAAATCCTTCCCATAGGAACGAATATCGTTATGAAATATGACACACTCTGCCCCTGCATCATGATCCTTTGTCAAAATCACCTGTTTCTGGGTATAGGTGCAGCATACGGCTGAACAATAGCTGTTACCGCCCTCGATAACCTGTCTGGAACCGACGCATTGAATCCAGGCTATTTTATGGGGATGCTTCAGGTCGGAAGCACGCAGTATCTCACCTAAGTATGGCCCGGTGGAGCATAACAGCCGCTCATAGTCCATACTGGTTACCACGTTCTGAAACTCTCCGTACCGATATTCCTCCCTTACCTTAGGATCAAACGGCTCAAGGCCGGGAGCCAGAATGATCGCCCCTATATTTACTTCTTCCTTTTCCGGCGTTTGATTGAAATCTATCGCCTTATTCTTACATACTGCTTCGCAAATACGACATTTGCCCTCTTTCAGGTAAAGACAGCTTTCATCTATATAAGTGACAAGTGGAATCGCCTGAGCGAAATATACATGGACTGCCTTATTCTTCGATATTTCCTGATTATATTGATCAGGGTATTTGACCGGGCAGTACTCTACACAGGTAGTACAGCCCGTGCATTTGTCCTCTAAAATATACCTGGGCTTTTTAACCAGGGTTACCTTAAAGTTTCCTACTTCCCCTGCTACACTGTCAACTTCAGTATAGGTGAGGACCTCTATATTGGGATGCCGGCCGACCTCGACCAGTTTGGGTGCGAGTATTCACATTGAGCAGTCATTGGTGGGAAAGGTCTTGTCAAGCTGGGCCATATGACCCCCAATGGACGGCGCTTTCTCAACCAGGTAAACCTTAAAACCCGCATTGGCAAGATCAAGAGACGCTTGAATACCGCTGATCCCTCCACCCACAATCATGACATCGCCAACATCACTGTCCCCAAGACTTTTACCAAGTTCTTGAATATTTTCTTTGAGCATTATGACATTTTCCACTTTCTATCACCTTATCAGGTTTTTTTGTGTCTGTGATATCCGGGGTCCGTCGGGTTAGCCGTACACCTAATTTGTTGACCACCCAAGTCGTTCCGGGTGGGAATACACCGACAGACTGTTTCCATGCGCATAGCCAACCAAAGCAATACCCAGATCAAGAGCAAGCGAAATAGCTCGCTCCGTCGGCGAGTGCCGTGTTGCAACAACCGGGACCTTCATCTTTGCCGCCTTGAGCAACATCTCGGACGAAACGCGACCGGTGGTCAGTACCAGTCGATCTTTGGTTGATAGTTTCCTCAATAGACATTCGCCCTGAATCTTGTCAAAGGTGTTATGTCGTCCGATATCTTCAGCCACCACCAACAGGTTACTGGTATCGGACAGAGCTGAAGTGTGCACCCCGCCGCTAAGCCGAAAGAGTTGCATCTGCCCTTGAAGCTTTTTCATCAGTGCCAGCACTTCCGTTGGTGTAACAGTAAGACCAGAATCAACCCTTTGTCCCTCAGTTTTGAAAATTGCACCTCCACCGCACCCAGAGGTGAGTGTCCGCAGCGTCGGCAATTTATACTCGGTTTTGCTCAGCCTCACATCGACCAGCGAATCATCCTCACACACCCGCATGCCCGCCACGTCGCCGATGCCGGAGATAATTCCCTCTGTGTACAGAAACCCGAAGGCAAGGCAATTCAGCTTGGTTGGAGTGCACAGGATGGAGACCAGTTCCTGCTGATTTATATAAATTGTCAATTGCATCTCGCTAGGCGCGAAAACTGAGGTTCTCACCCATCCCTCGTCTGAAAATCGATCGCAGGTCATGCCCGCTACCACACCTTTCAGGGCTGATACGTCAATCGCTTCTTGCATGTTTAGCTTCTTTGTCCTCTAAATCACTTCCTGGATAATTTCCGTGATGTCATTAATTTCTAAGGCATCACCATCCTTCAGAGTTAACTTGCTGTCTTCAAACATTGCAATGCAGTAAGGGCAGGAAGTAACCAAAACGTCAGCCCCGACGCCAACAGCTTGCACTACTCTGAGGTCGGAGAATCGCTCACCCTTTGGAGTTTCCATCCAAATCCGGCCTCCTCCGCCGCCGCAACAGAGACTATTTTTTCGCGAATCCGGCATCTCATTCAGTTCTATGCCGGGTATCTTCTTTAAGACCTCTCGGGGTTGGTCAAATATGCCGTTATGTCGGCCCAGGTAACAGGGATCATGATAGGTAATTTTCTTCTCATACTCCTTGGTGATCGCAAGCCTTCCCTCGTTAATAAGATCTAATAAGTATTGGGCGATATGAACCACCTCGAAGTTCACCATGAATTCGGGGTACTCGTTTTTGAAGGTGTGGTAGCAATGAGGGGAAGAAACCAAAATTTTCTTCACCCCATTATCAATAAAAGTTTTGATGTTTTCCCGGGCTAATTGTTTGAATACTTCCTCATTGCCCGTCTTGCGGATGCTTTCTCCACAGCAGTTCTCCTTGGCACCCAATATCCCAAAATCTACCCCTGCCTTTTTAAGGATGGTGGCAGTGGCTCGGGATACCTTTTTTAATCTCGGGTCATAGCTTAAGTAGCAGCCGGGAAAATACAAAATTTCCATCCCCGCGGTGAACGGTTTTACTGACAGACCTTCCGCCCAATTTGCCCGCTTTTGGCGCTCTTCACCCAAGGGGTTGCCTTCGGCAACGAGGCTTGCGCTTACACCGCGCACCGGAGTGACCGAAGCAGGAAAAACTCCATATTCCGAGGCAATCCTGCGCGAGGATACCCCAAGTTTTATCTGTTCTACTCCACGGGGGCATTGCTGAGGACATCTTCCGCAAGTGGTGCAACGCCAGATCTCTTCATGTTCTATTTCGGTCAAACCGAACGCAGCCTGCCGGACTAACTTGCGCATACTAAAGGTTCTAACCCTATTCCACGGACAAACAACATCGCATAATCCGCATTGATAGCATAATTTGAAGGATTCCCCACCGGCATTTTTTGTGAGATCTATTACTTCTTGTAAGGGTGCTACAATCTCCACTGTCTTTCTTAAGCCTCTTCTTTCGCCTTAATGGTGTAAAGACCGTAAAATGTAAGACGGTGAAGCATTTCACTTTTTACGACTTACTTTTTACGACTCACGGATTATTAGCCTTTCTTTGACATTGACATTCGGGCAACGGTATCCATTATCTTGTCCAATCCAAATTTGTCTGTCAATGCTTGGACTCCTATCTCCAAGGCCTCGGGACTTTCTTCTTCTTCGACTTCCTCTTCCCTTTCTTCGTAAGTCAGGGCGTCATTTAAACACCACTGAACACACAAGGGCTTTTCTTGCGGAGGATCATCTTCACACATATCGCATTTTAGAGGAAGACCTGAATCTGGGTCTTTGAAGGCGTCTCTGGATGGGCAGGAAGCTCTGCAAAAACCACACTCATCGTATTCTTTTCCGTCAATTACATATTTGTCTCTGCCCATGCATTCGGCAGGGGTATACTCACCCGCATATACAGGAACATATACGTCTCTTATCGGGTCGCGAATCATCCGAATACGGGACCTCCCCGGATTGGCGCTGCTGTATTTCGGGCTCGCATGAAAAGCTGAGCAAATCACCTCACATGCCCGGCAACCATTGCATTTATCAAGATCGATCTTGATTGACTTGACTTTCTTCTTAACCTTAGCCATTTTTTATAATCCCTCTCTGTTCTAAGTCTTCGGCAACGTAGCCCAGATCCAATTTCTGTAACGTCTCTTTCGTAGGGATACCATCATTATTCCACCCCTTAAATTTGTAATAAGCATCCAGAAGCTTTTCTTCAAGCTCTGGGAATCTTTTCTTCCAATGGTCTTCGGGCGGATCCTCATCGGCTCTCCTCATACCTCTTCTTACATTAATGGCTCTAACCAGATTGCGGTTCCTATTATATACTTCCGTTAGTCCGGCTTCATCGATATCAATCCCGGTCGCTGATGAGATAAAATGGGGGTAATTGTGCATATGATAAGGAGGCTTCAGAGGAAATGATGACAAACCGGCGCACACCCCGAGGGCGTCATCAATGTAATGCATTTTTTCTTGCCAGTCAACAATGTCAACGGACATGTCAACAGTCGGGTAAAATGGGTTTGAGTGCTCTCCCCGCGGTTCCCAGTCCAGAACATATTGTTTAAACTTTTCATCAGGAACGTGGAACCAATCCTTTACAAATGCTTCTCTTTCCTCCTTGGTCATGAAAGGCGCCTGGGGGAACTGCCCTTCAATCTGGGTAATGTTTGCCTTCTCGCCGGTGGCATACATCAGGTAATAGACGGGGTTAAGCATTCCAAGCTTAAGAGGCAGCTGCTCATGCTTCTTGATATTGTTGTGAATGTACGCTTCTGCGCCTTTTCCGATCTTTTGGGCTGCCCAATGCGTGCCGTCAGCCAGGATATCTCCTATCCCTTCCCGCCGGACAATTCTGTCAAGCAGCCAGTAAAATTTTCCCTCGTTATCGGAAGGGCATCCTTCAAAATCCGCGTCAGTCAAAATGCCGGCTTCTCTAAGCTCGAAGGCGAAGGCCATAATTTGCGGGGTTGAGAATCCGTCCACTCCATATTCCGCAGCGCGTTGAGAGATTCTAAAACCAAAATCCAGGTCGTCTACAAAAGCCGCCATTGTATAGGTTAGTTTTGTGAAGCATTTCATCATATAGATCGAAAGTCCCGGGACGGCAATTATTGCCCCGCATTTCATCGGACAGTTGTAGCAACTAATTAACCGCTTCCGCACATCTAATTGAACACTCTTCCATCTCTCTTCAATTTCCTTGGTCCAGAAGTCTTTTCTACGAACGCGGGAATTTCCCCAACTGAAATTCTCGGTGTGCCATTTCTCATCAGTCTCCACCATCTCTTGAGGTGAACCAAGCCCTTGTAAAATGGTCATTATGTTCGGAACCGGATTCGCGTTTCGGAATTTTATGTATTCCAGCACTTCGTTACAAAGCTTTATAAATTCATCCGGCCGAGCAATATTGACGTCATTTGTCCCACGAACAGCTATCGCCTTTATCCCTTTGTCTCCCATCACAGCGCCTAATCCGAGCCGGCTGGCGCTGGACCTGCCCTGCTCGATGGAAGCCGTATAGACCCTGTTTTCACCGGCCAGACCGATAGCAGCCACATGGGCGCTCGGCTGATTCAACTCCTTCCGTATAATTTCTTGAGTTTCAACAGCGCCTTTACCACGGAGATGAGCGGCATCACGTATTTCTACTTTGTCATTATTTATCCAAATATAAATCAGATTTGGGGACTTGCCGCGAAAGATGATTTTGTCATAACCGGCATACTTCAATTCCGGCGCAAAAAATCCCCCCATCATTGAAAATCCCATTAGTTGAGTCTGAGGGGAGTAAGCAGTAATAATGGTGCGATTAGCGCCGGGAGCAATTGTTCCGCCTAAAAGGCCTGTACTGAAAATCAGTGGAGCGTCAGGAGAAAAGGGATCAGTTTCAGGGGGAACCCTATCCCATAATATCTTGGCGTTAGTACCGAGACCCCCAAGATAAAGTTCCGTTAATTTTGGGTCAGTTTCTATCCTCTCAATGTTTCCCCGGGATAGGTCAATTTCTAAATTAAACCCTGTTTCTGAGTACCTCATTTTTTTCCTTTCTAACTTATCTGAATCACGCGAAATACTTTTTGACTAAACATTGATTACTCGCACACACCGTAAAAACTCCTCCACCCGTCGGATGGAGGTTGAAATTGCTTAAGATGTATAATTTATAGAATTACAATTTAGCTATATCATAATTACATGTCAAGAAAAAAGTGTTTTCACTTTCCGACCCACCCTATCGTGAGGCAGATAAACTTTACACTGTTACCTATTGTTACCTATATTTAACTTAACTTCTTTTTCAATCATCTCCTGTCCGTAAAACCCGAATTTGGCCTGCTTGGGTTTTCCAGGGAAAGGCGCGATCATCCTTATAGTTAAATTTTTTTTCTTGCTTGCCATTGCTATATGAAAACCGGTTTTGACTTTAAACTTTTGGTTTTATTTTGGTCAAAGGCCTTATTCACAATTTAATTACAATATAGCTATCATAATCCTAATTGTCAAGCTTTTTTTATTGTAAGCCAGTAGTGTCCCAACGTTTTATTAAAATTAGGCTAAAAACAATAAAGTATCAATGAGTTGTAAAGTAGTGCTTAAAAAAAAAGGACCTGCATCGACTTGAATTTCAGTGTATTATTTTGCCTCATTCCAAAAGAAAGGAGAGGCCTGTTCGGTTCTTCTCAAGGCGGTTGAGATTGGGACCTCAGAGGAGCGCTTAGAACAAATAGAATAACTGCTCACAGAGAGAGGTTTACGGGTTTAAAACGCAATCCAGACGCAACCTGCGTATTCCGGCCTTATTCGACCACTCATTCCGGGGATAACCGACCACCTTTTGGGGTGATACATTACCTTCTCCTCTTTTACTGAAAAAACAGTTAACCGTCCGTCAGAATCTCCTTGGAGACAAAAATTAGTAATTTTTTAAGGAGGTTATGATGGGCATAAGAAGGAAAAGGGAGTTATCGATGCGCAAGGTTCGTGAAATTATGCGATTGGGGCTAAAGTGCCATTTAGGGTATCGGGAGATTGCCCGAAGTTGCTTTATTTCTCATTCCACGGTGAGTGGATACCTCAGCCAAGCGAAGGTAATGGGATTAACCTATGAAGGGGTAGAGAAGATGGATGATGAAGAATTGAAGGGGGTGCTCAAGGCAGAGAGTTCTCAAAAGCAGAAAGCCGCTTATCCTCAGCCGGATTGGCAGTGGGTACATCAAGAACTCAAAAAGAAAGGAGTAACCCTTCAGCTTCTATGGGAGGAATACAAAGCGGTGCACCCCCAGGGGTATCAATCAAGCCAGTTCTATGAGCATTATCATCGGTGGAAGAAGAAACTAAGTGTAAGCCTTCGTCAAACCCACAAGGCGGGGGAAAAGATGTTTGTGGATTATGCGGGCCAGACCATTGCCGTTCACGATCCGCACACGGGCAAGGCGAGAGAGGCGGAGATTTTCGTGGCGGTGCTTGGGGCAAGCAACTATACCTTTGCCGAGGCGAGGTGGGATCAAAGCCTTCCCAACTGGATTGCATCCCATGTGCATGCCTTTGAATACTTTGGTGGGGTAGCGAAGGTGGTGGTGCCCGACAATCTCAAAAGTGGGGTCTCCAAAGCCTGCTGGTATGAACCGGATATTAACCCCACTTACCATGACCTGGCGGTTCATTACGGCACGGTGATTATGCCTTCCCGGGTGAGAAAACCCAAAGACAAATCAAAGGTAGAAGTGGGGGTGCAGGTAGTGGAGCGCTGGGTTTTAGCCTCCTTAAGGAACCGGACCTTTTTTAGTCTCCTGGAACTCAACCAGGCAATCTCGCACCTTCTCCTCAAAGTTAACCAGCGGCCTTTCAAAAAATTGAACGGGTCAAGACCCTCCTTATTTGAGACGGTGGAGCGGGATCAACTTCTGCCGCTTCCTTCCTGTCGGTATGAGCTGCAGAATGGAAGAAAGCTCGGGTAAACATTGACTACCATATAGAATTGAAAAACCATTATTACAGTGTTCCCTATCGATTGGTTCAGGAGGAGGTGGAGGTGCGTTACACCAGTGCTACCATAGAAATCTTTCATCACGGAAAGCGAGTAGCCAGTCATAAAAGAGATGACCGGCCCGGCTGCCATGCGACCCAAAAAGAACACATGCCCAAAAGCCACCAGCATTACCTCGAATGGAGCCCTTCCCGGATCATTCGGTGGGCGGGTACGGTAGGGGAAGCGACTGCAAAGGTGGTAGCAACCATCCTCAATTCCCGGAGGCATCCTGAGCAAGGATACCGCTCATGCCTGGGGATTTTACGCTTAGGGAAACACTATTGCCACGAACGGCTTAAGGCGGCTTGTGGTCGGGTACTTGTCGTTGGGGGATTCACGTATAAAAGCATTCGCTCTATTTTGGAAAAGGGATTGGATCGCCAACCCTTGCCTCAGCAGAAGATGCAGCCGCTCATTGCCCATGAAAATATCCGGGGACGGGACTATTACGGTCATCTTTTCCACGGTGAATTCTCTCAAGAGAAGGAGAGAACATGTTGATGGCGCCGACGATAGAGAAATTACGAAAGTTAAAACTTCAGGGAATGCTACGAGCTTTTGAGCAACAGCACGAATCAGCTGATTTTGAGACGCTAAGCTTTGAAGAAAGGCTGGGACTTCTGGTTGACCGGGAACTTACCGAACGGGAAAATCGCAGGCTTTCTACCCGACTCAAACAGGCCAAGCTTCGGCAGCAGGCGTGTATGGAAGACCTTGATTACCGGGCGCCCAGAGGAATGGATAAATCATTTATGAAGTCCTTATCGAGTTGTCAGTGGATTAGAGATCACCTCAATGTTTTAATTACCGGACCCACTGGGGTGGGAAAAAGCTTTATTGCCTGTGCCCTGGCTCACCGCAGTTGTCTCGAGGGGTTTAAGGTTCGCTACTTTCGGGTTTCCCGTCTGTTCCAGGAACTTGCCGTCGCCCGCGCAGATGGCAGTTATAACAAGCTCATGAATTCACTGGCAAAAAATCATTTACTGGTCCTTGATGACTGGGGACTTTCGATTCTCACTGATCAAGAACAAAGGGACTTTCTGGAAATCCTTGAGGATCGACATGGGATTCATTCCACCATCATTGCCAGCCAGCTCCCCGTAGAACACTGGCATGAAGTGATTGGTAATCCTACTTTAGCAGATGCGATTCTCGACCGATTAGTCCACAATGCGTACAAAATTACTTTGAAAGGAGGATCGATGAGGAAAAAACAATCAGAATTGACATGAGTGTTTTAATTGGGTAAAAAGGTAATCGAGGAGGGCGTCGCTTCGCTCCGATGAGTGGTCGATAAACTCCGGAATAACTGGACGATAAAAAACGGATTGAATGGTCGACAAAAATCGGATTCAGTGGTCGATTTCACCGGAATACGCACGCAACCGAAATTTAAGGAAGTCAACTAACCGACCTATAAAATTGGCATAAATTGTTAACGACCTCCAGCTTACTAAGCCGATTAAGATCAATATGGGTGTTTCGACCTTATAATGACCAATATCTTTCCACGCGATGGTAGTCGCCGGCCCGAAAAATATATCCAACGGGTATTCATTGAGCATTGTCCCGGCCAGTACTGTACCGCACGATGCATTTTCCTATATATTGGTGGAAGCCTGTTATAAATTTGGAGCAATAGAAAAGGCAAGGCAGGTTATAAGAGAGTTTTCAGAGAATTGTGCTGAAGAATCGCACTTTTATGCTGCTATGCCTATTCGTTTAAGAAGATATACAATCTATGAATCAGCACTGGCAGAAAGCAGGTCTGATAAACTAAAAAGCATTGCCGAAGAGTATAACGACGAAGAAATAGTGGGAGAGTTAATGGAGAGAATGAAGTAAATAGGAGTAAGATTGAATCTAACGTAAATTTCATATAGGTTAGGATCAATTTTATTATTAACCCCAAATCCCATTAAAAGGGGCTATAACTGCGGTTTAGCATTGACGCAGTTAGCCCTCCTTAATAAGAGGGTTGGGAGGTTAAGTTCTTGTTACCTTCCCCGTTTCAGTCAGTTCTATCTTATTAACAATCTTGATTTCTTTGGGTATTTCATATTTTGTTAAAATTCCCTTAATTTTTTCCGGAAGCATTCTTTCGTTAAAATTATTGTCTTTTTCCAATACCAATACTATTCTATTATTCAATATTTCATCGGGTACGGAGGTAATGTAAAACGGCTGATGAATTATAGATGCCAGTTTATGTTCTATTTGCTCAGGATGAACTTTCACCCCACCAGTATTTATTACATTATCAAAACGCCCCAATACACGAAATTGTCTGCTATCAATTATTTCAGCCATATCGTTGGTAATAATCCTTTCATTGGTTATAAATGGCGCAGTTATTATTAAACATCCACGGTCATCCAGATCAATTGCAGCACCATCGAATAATGAAAAATAATCCGATTTGTCCTTTCCATTTACTTTTCGTAATGCGATATGTGAGGATGTTTCGGTCATTCCATAAGTTTCATAAATTTTGGTTGCTAAAGCGTTTGCCATCTCTTCCATTTTAGCATTTATAGGACTCCCCCCAACAATTATTTTTTTGATATCCCTTTCCTTCAATGTTTCTATAGAATGGTATAACTGATATGGAGTAATGGCAGAGAAATCGACTTTGGTGCTAATTGCAAGAAATGGATTTGACGCTGGCCTGGTTGCTAATAGATTGAAACCTCTTACTATTGCTCTTACCAACATCATTTTTCCTCCGATATATTGCGTCGGGATGCACAGGAATGCTGTATGAGAACTGCTTAAATTAAAGAAATCTATTGTCTTCTGGGCAGAATTTATCATGGACTGCTTTGGCAGTTTAATTATTTTAGGAATTCCCGTAGAACCGGACGATTGAGTTTCAATAAAAGGCCTATTAGAAAACCATTCTGCAAGAAAAGATTGGATGGCGGTAAGCCAATCCATATCTCCCTCTTCCAAAATATTTTCGGATAGGGTATTTAAATTGGTATTGTTATAAACAATTCCATTTATTGTTATACTATCATAGCCGTTCATTCTATAAGAGAGCTTAAATTCCAGGAAATTTCGGGTTTATAATACAAATATTCACCTTCAACTACCAAGGGCGACGGGATATTGTTATTGTACAATTTACCAGTACCCAACCCTTGCGGCAGTGCGGGATGAAGAGAGTATGTCCATTGTGCAATTGCATTTAGTCCGATGTTCGACTCGAGAGCAGAGGTAATCCACCAACCGGTGTTTGTGCTATTTGTGAGTTTTAACCATTCTTCTGCTATTTTGAACCCTCCCAGTAAACTCGGTTTTAAAATAATATATGAAGGCTTTAGCTCACTTAGCAAGTATTTCATTATTGCAATATTTTTAATGCCAATTAATTCTTCGTCAAGAGCTATCGGTACAAGTGACTTTTCGCATAATCGGGACATTATATGCCATTGCCCCGGCTTAATGGGCTGTTCAATGGAGTGTATGTTATAATCCGATAATATTTTCAGTTTTTCTAAAGCTTCGGAAGGAACGAAGGCTCCGTTTGCGTCCAATCTGATCTCCAGGGTATTATTCGGGAAATTCTTTCGAATTCCCGATAAAACCTCAAGTTCGGCACTAAAATCCAACGAACCTACCTTCATTTTTAAGCATCGGAATCCAGCTTCTATATTTTCCTTTATTTGGTCTGTAATAAATTCCTTTGTTCCCATCCAAATCAAGCCATTGATGCGAATTCCTTCTTTACCTTCTGCAAAATTTCCAGGGAAAAGAATTTTGTTTCCCTTTTGTTCTAAATCCTGCAAGGCTGTATCCAGGCCAAACTGTATGGACGGGAAATCAGAAATATCCAGCGCATTTGCTTTATTGCCAGCATTAATATATTCGCAAACTTCATCGAGTTTGGTTTCAAAGTCGGGCCTATAGTCAATACTTAAACCTGGTAAAGTAGGACATTCGCCTATACCGTAAAAGCCATCCTTTTCAAGGATCAGAAAATGTGTTCTTTTTTCCTGCAATACCCCTCTGGATGTACCAGCAGGAAATTTAAAATGAAGTGTATACGGTTTAAAAAATGCTTTCATCAAATTCCTATAATTAGGCCAACTCCAAAGCAAATGGAGAACAACAAGGTTGAAAGAGCGAGCTTTTTAAGTTCGGGATTGAGTTCTATTGGCTGTGTATTAGATAGTACAGTTTTAACATCCTGAATAAAAAGGGGCATAGATAGCATAAAAAGAAACTGGTATATAGACCTGAAATAAAGCAGCGAATATATAAATGTGGAAATAAATGCGCCGGATATAAGAAGAAAATGATATACTTTAGCCTTTTTGTTCCCTAAAAGAACAACAAGCGTGCGCTTACCAGCTTGTTTATCACTTTGAAAATCGCGCATATTGTTTACATTAAGTACTCCTGCACATAAAAGGCCTATAGATATGGCAGGTAGCAAAAGGCTTATCCTGAAAGTACCTGTGTGAAGGTAGAAGGTACCTATGACCCCAACAAGTCCAAAGAAAATAAACACAAATAAGTCGCCTAACCCAATATAGCCATATGGATTTTTCCCTACAGTGTACTTAATGGCTGATATAATAGCAACAATGCCTATTATAAAAAAAAGGATGGTAGTTTTTATATTGTGGCCGCGAATTCCATAATAAATCAGGAACAAACCGCTAATTAGCGCCAGCAGAACAACAATTACTATCATATTAACCATGTTTTTTGGAGATATAGCACCTGATGTTACCATACGCGTGGGACCAATCCGGTCTTTTTTATCGGTACCTTTGGTATAATCGCCGTAATCGTTGGCCAGGTTCGAAAGTATTTGTAAGAATACTGTTGTTAATATTGCAAAAACAATAACTTGCCAACTAAAGTGATGGTCCACCACGGCCAGGAAGCTTCCCAGGATTACACTCGAAAGTGCAAGCGGCAGTGTTCTCAAACGAATGGCGTGAATATATGGTTTTATTTTTTTCATTTGAATGGTCTTAATTAGGGTAATCTCGGGTATTTTTTAAAATCAGGACTTCTTTTTTCAAGGAACGCCTTTTTCCCTTCCTGGGCTTCCTCTATCATGTAATAAAGCATAGTGGCATTACCAGCAAGTTCCTGAATCCCGGCCTGACCGTCGAGTTCGGCATTTAATCCTGCTTTTATCATACGTAAGGCTAATGGACTATGCTTCATCATGGTTTTACACCATTCAACGGTTTCATCTTCGAGTTTATCAAATGGTACAACTTTATTAACCAATCCCATATCCAACGCTTCCTGCGCCGAATATTGTTTACACAAAAACCAAATTTCGCGGGTCCTTTTTTGTCCAACAACACGAGCCAGATAGGATGAGCCGAAACCAGCATCGAAACTACCTACTTTGGGGCCTGTTTGTCCAAAAATAGCATTTTCGGAAGCTATAGACAGGTCACATACAACATGAAGTACATGCCCACCTCCAATTGCATAGCCATTTACCATTGCAACGACCGGTTTTGGTAAGCTTCGTATCAATTTTTGGAGATCGAGCACATTTAACCTGGGTACACCATCTTTGCCGATATATCCGGCAATGCTTTTTATATTCTGGTCGCCACCGCTACAAAAAGCTTTGTTGCCTGTTCCTGTAATAATTACCGTGTATATATCTGCATTCTCGCGGCAGTGCACCATGGCATCGCACATTTCCTTTACAGTATCTGGGGTAAAAGCATTTCTATATCGCGGCCGGTTTATAGTAATTTTTGCAATTCCTTCCCAAAATTCGAAATTAATTTCGCTGTATTCCTTTAACTTTTTCCAATTTCTCATAAAATAGCTACCTGTTTAATGTACTTATAATAATTTTTAAAAATATTAGTATTCACCAATGGGTCGGTTTTAATTTCAAATACTGCCGGAGCAGGTAATGTAAAAAAAGTATATAGTTGGGTTTTTAATTCATTATTAGTTTCTGCATACTTGTATTCTATCCCGTAGGCTTCTACTAATTTCTTTATGTTTACCTGTTGCGGAGTTTCGAAAAAATCTATTATATCGCTAATTTCTTCACTTGTATCTATTAACCTGAAAATATTACCCCCTTTGTTGTTTAAAACAATAATCTTTAAGTTTTCCCCCAAATAATTATTCCAAAGAGCATTTGAATCGTACAGAAATGACAGGTCGCCGGTGATAATAACTGTGGGCTGGCCAGACGCAAAAGCTGCGCCAGCTGCTGTGGAAATACACCCATCGATACCTGATGTGCCACGGTTGCTATAAAAGGTAAGATCGGGTCTGATAGGGAAAAGCTGCGAATAGCGGATAGGTGTGCTGTTTGCTAAATGAACGATGCTACCAGTTGGAATGTTTTGCAGTAATTCATCAAAAATTAGTAAATCGCAAAATGCAGATTGATTCTGCAGAAAATCGGAGTGTAAATCCCTTGTTTCGTTAAACTGATCAGCATATAATTTAGCAAAAGCAATGTTTACCGGATTAAGTTTCTCAATTTCCTTCAGAAATAGCGATGGAGATGTTATAAATACTTTTGTAAGGCTCTTATAAGTGTCGATGTATTGATTTGTCTCTTCAATATGCAAATGTTCTATTGGTTTGTATTTCCTTAAAAATTGCTTCAGCCTTTTCGATACAACCGAATGGCCAATAGTAATTAGCAAATCGGGCTGAAAATTTGCTAATTCTGTTTCATTGATGGAAGCGAAAAACGCTTCAGGCGCCCAAATTACATTTGGACAAGAAATATTGGAAAGGTTTTCTGCAATTACAACTGTATCTGGCTTAGCCGAAAGACTACTTACTATGTCTTTAAAGGCAGCACCTTCGGGTAATACCCCAAATACAAACATTTTCTTTGGGTACAATTGCCATTTGTTGGCAATATATTCCAATTGCTGCTTGTTTAAAGTAAACGGATTATGCTGGGTTTGAATAATTTTAATATTACTCTGTTTAGCAGGCAGTCGTGTATACAATGGTTCACGCAGAGGCACATTAATATGTACAGGGCCATAAGGGTGTGTAATAGCTGTATCAATGGCCTGTGATATAATTCTGTTTGAGTGCCATAATTCGTCGCTATTACGAGTTTCAACCGGAAGTTCTAAGCTTGCTTTACAGTAATTTTGAAAAATATTGTTTTGTCGTATGGTTTGTCCATCGGCCATATCAATCCATTCTTTAGGCCGGTCTGCCGTAAATACTACCAATGGTAAATTTTGGTAATACGCTTCTGAGATAGCCGGGGCGCAATTCAATAAAGCTGAGCCTGATGTGCAAACTAAAGCAGCAGCTTTTCTTAAATACTGAGAAATACCTAGTGCAAAAAAAGCAGCCGAACGCTCATCCGTTATGCTTAAGCAAGTTATGGAGCTACATTTGGCAAATGCAATAATTAAGGGAGCATTTCGAGACCCAGGAGTAATAATTGCATACTCTATCCCAAATTGTTCACAAATTGCCGGTATATCTCTAATTCCCTGTCGAATATGAACTTCATGCTTCATTTTTATTGATATTTTTCTTTAGAAAGTTTATTTTGTTCATGATGGCCAAAAGGAACATCCAAATTGATTTTCGAAGTGGACTTTGAGCTTTGTTTCATCCATACAAAATTTTTTTTAAAAAGGTCGGATGCTCACGAAAGCTTTCGGGACTGCATATTGTTTTGTTCATATGCGTTTGTGTTTTTGAAAAAATATGCTCGGTTCATGGATGTTTCTGATAAAACCGATTGCATGGCATGAAGTTTCTGGTTGGTTTCCTCCCATTCTAATTCCGCATCGGAGTCTTTAGTAATACCGGCTCCGGCATAAAGCACCGATGCAGCACTGGTTAGTTTCATGCACCTTAGGTTCACAAATAAATTGGTTTGATAATCAATATTCATTGGGCCTAAAAAACCTGTATAATATTCGCGATTGTGTTGTTCCAATTCATTTATAAAACTTATTGCTTTTATTTTTGGTGTACCGGCTACCGATGGCAACGGATATAATTCTTCGATAAATTCACCAAGGTTATATTTTAAACTTTCGCTATTCAGTTGAAGTACCGATTTTAAATGTACTACATTAGAAGCTGCGTAGCTGAAAGGCCCTTTTAACGTATAATTTGAAATATTAAATTTGTGGAGTGTATCAGCAATATATTGGGTAACATATTGCTGTTCTGTAAGCTCTTTTGCATTCCACTTTAAATCCTGCAAAGGCACATCATTTAATTTTTGAGTCCCTGCTAAAGCTGTTATTTCAATAGAATTTTCGTTGTCCAAAATAAATGGTTCAGGTGATGCCCCCATCCAGCATCCAATACCAGGGATATTAAATATATACCTGAATGCTGACGGATATTTAATGCGAATAGCTTCAAAAACCAAAGCGAGATCAATGTGTTTCACATGTGGTTCTACCATTATCCTGGATAATACTACTTTAGTATATAATCCTTTATCAATTTTCTTTTTGATGGAGAATACCTGATGCATAAAATCATCTTTCTCAGTAGAATAGTAAATTTCCGTTACTTTAAAAGAAGCAAGAGAAGATGCAGAATTCTTTAATCGCCTTAGTAATTCTTCAGAAACGTGGCCTGAAGTTATTATTTCGTCAGGTTCTAAAATAAAGGCCGGTAGCTCTCCTTTCATATCAAAAGGCGCTATTACAAATCCTTTCCATTCGTGTACATCTGAAAAATTCCTTATTACTCGAGGAAAGGTTTTATACTGAACCAAAGTTGTAAGCGCATGATTGTTTGGAAGGCAATACGATACAAAAGGAACGTTTTGTTCCAGGCAAATTTTTAATACATCGTTAATGTTAAAAATCTTTTTTTTCAATAAGTTAATCATCCCCTCTATCTCCCGTTTTTATCAACAATCATGTTAGTTAATCTGCATACTGAAATTGGACTATTGTACTGATCGGAAATTCTTATATCCCAAACATGCGTTTTTTGTGCCTTGTGAATTATCTCACCTGTAGCTACAACGTATTTGGCATTTGTGTTTCCAATATGATTTGCGTTAATTTCCATACCTTACTACATCATATTTAGATTGATCTATCATTACATATGATCCCACTGTCATTGATCGCCCTAATAGAGCCACCGATGATCGGCCTAATGGAGCCACAAAAAGCGTCCATTTTAGGGCTTCGGAGGGGGTTATTTTTTAGTACTTTTCTGCCTTATTTTCAATGAAGATTTTTGTATTTCAGAAAACGGTTTTGGAGATCTAAAACTTTTTCCGTCGAGAACGACCCGATAGGCCCCGTGACGTAATCGGTCGATAGTAGCTGCCATAGTCTCTAACCAAGTGAAATTAAGATAATTTTACCAAAAAACACTCTAACTGCCCGCAAATATTGGTTAAAATGAATTTAACCGAAAACATTTAACCTTTAAAAAGGAGCATTTTGAGTGAAGAAACATGATAGCAAAATATTGAACCGACGTAAACAAAAATTGGAAACGCCTTGAA